>VFQN01002621.1_pt1 | contig 27313 bp, 30 predicted proteins | sample 3512371 | NCBI WGS metagenome assembly VFQN01 (sample SAMN10412370, study PRJNA504923) | tailings metagenome | isolation source: Replicate 2 from Balatoc abandoned mine | place: Philippines: Itogon, Benguet | collected 2017-08-28
CCGATACAGCGGGGGCCTCACAGTTGCTTTGACATTTGCTGAAGTCCATCGTCGGTCCGCGCTCTCCTTGCCTACTCCTACTACAACGAACGTAGCTGATCGGGCACTCATTAAACATCTTGCTGCCGTCGCTATGCTGCGACGTGGGTCGCCCTTTGCGCATGCTTTCGCGGTTTTCTGCACAACACTTGTTCAGCTCAATTGCAGCGAATAAGGCATAACTTACAGATATATCCTGCATCAATAGAATAGCCTTTTGACTGGCTTTGCGCCTGTATAGTTAGTTGGGGCCTACGTCGTACGTCCCTGGGAGCGACACTCCACTGGCCTGCTTGCTGCTTTTGCACCTCCTCCATCGAAAACCCAGGGGCCTCCCACGAACACAGGCCCCACCAGGGTTGTACAATACGAATACGCATACCATACGTATATTTAATATATACGTATTCCATACGAGATCCTTGCCTGCCATACGCGTATTCGTATTCGCATGTATATGGTATGGCCGGGGCCCCCAACACAGCCATGGCTGGCCCAACGGAGGCATTCCGGGCCAAGTTGGGCACTAGCCACCCCTGACTACACTTGCACGTGCTCTAGTGGCTGTAACAATGCCTTGTGTAATAAGGAATGGGCTCCTAGGGCCACGTAGCGCCAGGTTTGACCGCGGCAGTAGCCATGGATGGGCAGCGTCGGCCTTCGCAGCTCCATCCCTTACCAAAGAACGGCTGCCTACCATGATACTAGACACAAGCTGTGCATATGTTGGGTCCTGGTCTGTCCTTCTTGCTCATATCGGGCGTTTGGGAGTGAAATGTCGCGGATGTTTAGGGCCTGGAGAGTCCCGGAGGAAGCCGCTTTGCATATTAGAAGCATATAATGACACTTTCAGTACATATGGAAATAGGAAGCAACACACTAGCGCCTTCTGGGCGAAAATTGTCCGGCAGCGTATAAACACAGCGTATGTATCGTATTTATGGGTTTGCATGCCATACGACGTATAATACTACCGTATATTGACTGGGGGGAGCGTATTGCACAACCCTGGGCCCCACTTGTCCCGTAGCCGCCCCCCAACACAAAAGCACCCCACCATACCAGGCAGGCAAACAAGGCAGGGTAGGCACAGTACGGAAGTTGCGGTATGGTGACCTTTGAGCCCGCTGCGTGAACATGGGTCGCTGCGCTTGCGGAGGGCCTCAGAGGGCCTTCGGGGAGGACCTTCGGCGTGGAACGCTGTCTGACTGACCGATGTGGCGAGCCTGCGTTACGGGTGTGCGATACCGTACTGGAAGGCGGTCCTGGCTTGGCCCTTGGCTACCAGCGGCCTGAAACAAAACTGCTTCCATCCACTTGAAATAATGTGCGTTGGGGCCATGCCTGGTGAGTGGGGCTACCGTTAGCAGACGTTCGCAAACGGTGAGGGACGCTTTGAGGGGGAAAGATCAGGGGGACAAGGAGCTTGCCACTCGGCTAGCTGCACACACAGCTCACACACCAGGAGCACTAACGGAATTTCTTGCAGGCCGGGACCACCGTCTCTGGGTTCCGGACTGGTATCAAGTGTACATAAGTACGTTAGGAGCCTTCCACGCAGGAAGGTTTCCCACAGCCTACGTACGGTACCAGAGTCTCACACAGCCTAACATTGCCCACTGTGGAGCTTGCATGCCGGTGCGGTGCAAGGCCCTGTACGGGTGGTGTACCCATGTACGGCTGGTATGTGGGCACGACGTGTTGGCGTTTAGCCAGACCTTGGTGCTGATGGTTGATTGTGGTTGAGGGGATGGATCTTGCCCGTACAGCAAGGTGGACTGAAACCCTGTGCCCCCAATGGCCGGCACCAATCCTCATGCCTGCGTGGGGACGGGGCTGGAGTTTTGAAGCCGCGAAGAATACCAAACCGGTGGCCACAACGCCACATACATCTCCTTCCAAGTCATGGCTTGCAGCCTGCGGCTAACGGCACAGTTGGCCCATACGCACACAGGGGCCTGGACGGCTGGAGAAAGGGGCATGGCGATCTGGCCGAGCCCTGCTGACTGAGTCTTCTTTTGGCCAATAATATGGTTGTTGAAAGCCAGACTCTGCTAAACACCATACATCGGTAGCGCCATTTCCTTACGATACACGAGGATGGCCCTGACCGGTGCATGTTGTCGCCAAGCAGGCGAGCACTGTATACGATTCCTAATCACTAATCAGGAAGGACAGCGTGTTACACCGTGCACGTGGTCCAGCGTGGTCTAGTGGTGAATCTAACCCGCGCCGCACGGTGTGCAGCTAACCTGTAACCCAGCCGTAGCGTAGCCCCACAGCGGTATAGAAAGCGAGGACCCGCCTCTTTCAGCAGGTGTGCGCGCACACGTGCCATGCGCTCAGGGCACAACCTTCCTGCGCCGCCGCTCCTGCATGCATTTGCGCATACCGGCAGCCTCACTCTACGCCCTGCTCACACTTGGACAACCGCTTGCCGTGCACCTGTACTCGTACCGCGTACCGTGTGCATCGACCACTCTCGAGCGGAAGCACTGCAGTGCTGTGACCAGGGCCCTCATGCTTGCAAGGCCCCAACAGTACATCTAAAGAGTAGTACCCGACGAGGCGAAAGCAGCCTCAAGACTGGCTCTGCAGACCTTGCGTCATGCTCGATTGAAGTACCCCAACTCAAGTCACTAACTGAAGTCACCCATATTCACAGGCACAACATCACAAGCTGCAAAGCCCCGCACTGCCCCACCGCAGCACCTAACCCCAGCCCATCTTCAACAACCTTGCCGCCTCACACACCCCGCACACCCAACCGCTCACCGCAGCCACACCCCACAATCAATCCGGTACACACAGCACCACAACACCCACCCCACCACACAGTCCCGCCCCGCTCACATCTTGACCGTGAAGTGCCCCTCCACCGGCCCCAACTGCGTGCCGTACTTCCTCTCATCCGGCGCCCGCGCCGGCGCCGGCGGCGGTGGCGCGCCGCGTAGCGCCGGCCCCGCCTCCCCCTGCAGCTGCGGCAGCACCCGCCGCCCCTTCTGCTCCATCCACGCATCGCCAACGCCGTTCCCCGTCACGTACGGGTTGCTGCTCTGGTGGATGGTCTCGTACAGGCCCTGCCGCCCGCGGCGCTCCTCGGGGCCTACGACGCGTGCCTTGCCCTTCTGGTCCAGCCACGTGTCGCCTAGGGTGGCGGGCGCGGCGGCGCCCTGCAGGGGTGGCGTGGGTCGGAACGGGTCAGGCGCGTTGGATTGTGTTCACGTGGGTTGGTGTGCGGATGTTTAGGCACGCAAGTGGAGGGGTAACCGCAGAGCGGCAAAGGAACGGAAACGGAAACGGTCGGACAGAGGAGGGCTCGAGGGGAGCAGGACATGCATGCGGCAGGGGACAGGGCAGTCGGTTCGTGAAGCCATTACCAAGGCAGTGGACACCATAGGGTATATAACACAAGTAACCGGCAGACTCAATAGACGCCGTCGGCGGGGCATGGTGCCGCGCCGCGCATCGCCTTCCCCCTCCTTTGCCAGTAGCCTGGCTCCCCTGCCCACCTGCGGCAGCGCCTCCTTGAGGGCCTTCTGCTGCAGCACGTCCGACAGGTCCCGCCGCCCGCGCCGCTGCTCGGGCCCCGCGGCAGGCGCCTTGCCCTTGTGCTCCAGCCACCGGTCGCCGCCTGTACACAGTTGGCATCAGGTTGGCATCGTTTTGGTACAGGCACGGGCAAGCGCTCCCTGTCGCCCCAGCGGACGAGCGACGCTCGAGTTTGACAAGCACACAGGCACAGTCATACCTAGATGGCTGCAGACGGCACAGTCACATGTATGACACCAAGCGCCGTTCTGGGCCCACGCGATGCACCATGCCGCCTCGCCCGCCTCTGCCCACCCGCAGCCCGCAATCCCTCCACCTGCTCTCCTCCACGCCCTGGACCCCCAACAAGCCACCCTCCCAGCCCCCCAGCGTCCCTGCCTCCGACCGCTTCACGCTCGCGTTGCTAGTATTTCGTTCTCCCCCGACCGCCCACCTGTGTACCCCGGCGGCTTGGCGTGGCACGTGTGCTGCACCACATCAAAGAGGTCCTGCCTCCCGCGCCGCTGCTCCGGCCCCTGCACGACCCGCTTCCCAGGGGGCACCTCCGCCGCCGCCGCCGCGTTGCCCACGGGGTAGTCGTAGTGGTCCATCGGCACGCGGCTGGACCGCAGCTGCATGGCGCTGCCGGACAGCGGCCGTACGACGTACATGCCCGTACGGTCCACGCAGTGGCCGTACGGCGTGGAGCCGATGGCGAGGGCTCCCCAGCTCTTGGGGTCCAGGGTCTCCTTGCCGATTGCGCCCTGGGAGCTGCTGCGCAGGCTGCCGGGGCCGGGGCCTGCGCTGCCTGCGCTCATCATGCGCCGCTCGTACTCGGCCTTGAGCACGTCGCGCTTCAGGGGGTCGCGGATGTCGCCTGGTGGGTGGTTTGGGGTGTGTGGAAAGTAGTAATGGTTAGCCGGGTAAGGGTGTAATCAAGCAGCTTCCAGGGCAGGTGACGAGACGCTTCAGGGGGTCGCGGATGTGGCCTGGGGGAAGTGGGAGCCGCAGAGCAGCAGGAGGCGAATCGAACACCAGTAGGCCAGCGGTGGTGCGTGGGAGCCAGTAGTGGATGCCGGGGCAAAGGCGAAGTTGGTACCTCATCATCACGTGCGGGCAGACGCGTCCCGGGTAAGCATGCCAGGCTGTTGGTTCCGGGTCACGCGTTGACTGAATAAGCAAGCGCTACCCTTGTTTGCGTATCTGCGGTACAGCGGCGACATGCCAGGCGGGCGTGCCACGTGCAGGTGCGGTTGCTGGGGAGCCCCCAGCCCTGCATATGCGGTTGCTGAGGGCCCCCAGGCCCCAGCCCTGCGACAGCCCCCACCTGTGGGTATCCGTATGGCGCTGTCGTTTGCGGTCATGGGGTTGTAGTCCTCTTCTATGATGACGTCCCGGAACACGCCCGCCTTGGTGTTGGTGGTGTGCAGGTAGGCGTCGTATTGGGACTGGGGGCGTGGGGGCACGAATTGCGGCATTGTCGTTATGTACAGACGTGCATGGGAGCGCACGGTGATCTACGCGCCGCAGAGTGTCTCGTTACGTGTAGATCGTGATGATTTAGTAACGGATTTGCACGTAGTCCGCTCCCCGTGGGGTTACCGCCAAGCGGCAGATTACATCGTATGGCATTGGATACCGTAGCACTTTGGGGCATGGGGAGGGCGGGGGCAACAGCAGCGCATACCCGAAAGGACGTGAGCTTCACCAGTACACGTCTCGCCCGTGTGTGAATCCAGCCAAGGGCCGCTGGCCTGACCTGCCGCACGCCCCGCAAACCCTTGCCTGCTCCAACCCTCTCGCCCTCATGCCCGCCTTTGCCGCACCGCCTTGGCCCCCACCACCTTGAGCCCTGCCCCAATAACCTGCCCTCCCCCTACCTGTAACTCTTCGACCACTTCCTTCCACCAGCTGTGCAACTACCTTGCGCCCTCCCTCCCGCCCCTGTCCGACTGCCATGGGCCCCCAACCCAGCTTGAGCCGTGCCCCAGTGGCGCTGGGGTCCCACCTGCCCGTCCGACTGATGTTGGCAATTCCGTACGTTATTTACTACCAGTATGCAGACCCTCCCGCCTCTGCCTGACTCGCCGTGGCCCCCTGCCCACCTTGAGCCGTGCCTCAATGGCGCTGGGGTCCCTCTCGTCCACAGCCGCCTGCAGCCGCCCCTGGATCGTATCGAACACCTGCGCACAAGCACGCCCCAGCACGCAGCACGGTCAGCACGACAGACACCACACGCGACAGAGCGCGTTCAGAGGTATGCAGGCGGAGGATGCTGGGCGCCCGCCACTGATTCTAGGCTCCCATCCCGCCTGACTACCGTCCGGACTCCCGTCCAATTCTCAGGCCCCGGCAGGCCACCCTCGCGCCCGCCACCTTCATGCCGTACGACCCCCTCAGTGGCAGGCAGCTGCGCGCAGCCGGGCTCTCTTACAACAGCGCCAGTCCCCTCGCTCCCCATCCTCCCAGCCCACGCAGAACACCCGCCCTTTTCACGAAGGGGGATACGTCCTGCGCCCTAACCCCCAACCGTCACGAAGCTCCCTGGTGCACAGTCCCCTGTTCCTCGCTTGCGCTCCCTGAGACCCCTCCCCCTCCCCCTCCCAACCTCCCCACCTGGCTGGTCCACTCCTGGTGCAGCGCCTCCTTCTTGTTGCGCCGCACCTTGCTGGCATGGGTTAGCGCGGCGTCCGTGTCCACCATCAGCTCCGCAACGTCCGCAGCACCAGCGCCCCCCGGGGACGCCGCCCCCGACCCTGACCCCGCCCCTACCCCCGAGCCCCCCGACCCAGCTGCACGGACCCGGCCCGTGGTCCCCAGCCCCAAGCCCGTGCCTTCCGCTGCTGCTGCCGCCTCCTTGGCCGCTATCCCCGCCATCACGTCGCCAAAGAGGGAGGCGAACACGACGTCCTGGCGCCGTGCCTCGGCCTCTTTTCGCCGCTGGGGTGGTGGAGTGTGGGTAAGGAATGTTGGGGTTCAAGGGTTGGCGGGCAAGCGTCAGCGTGGGCGTGTGTTTACGGTATGGGGGCGGGACGCGGGAGGAAATGGAGTCCACCGAGGGGGGCCCCGTGTGCGGAAGCGGTTTTCAGGAAATACGGTGGTAGTTTCTCGTGTAGTGCAGGGCGCGGGGGTGGGGCAGCAGCTGCCGGACCGAGGACGGGCCAGCACCCTGAGCGGCAGGAAAGGCGCAGCGAGTGCAGCCTGGTGGCAACAGGCCTGGCCGCAACCCGGTGCTCTGACAGCCTCTGCATGCAGATTGGTCCGATCCCCACCTGCAGGGTTGAGCGCAGGTGCGCTTCCCTCCGGGCCATCTCCTCCTCCCGAATGGCCCGCTGCGTGCGATTTCTTTCCCGCATGGCCGCTAGCTCCGGGTCGCCTTCGCACCATAGCCTGCGGTAGCGGTAGCAGTACGGCACACGGCAAAGCATTGGTGGACAGGAGTGATGGAGGGAACCTGCAGCAGCGATGGGCGTGCCCTGGCGCCGTACCGATGTTCGCCGTGATGGATGTAAGGCACGCAAGCGGTGGCAAGGGAGGAACCAGGTCTCACGCAGCACGGGACTGACAAGGCAGGCGTGGTGGGCAGTCATGTGCATGAGGGCACACGTATGAGGTGGTTTCTACTTACGATCTGGGATCGGCAGGTGCTGATGTCGAGCGGTTCTGTGGGGAAGGGGCGACGGCGTCGACGGGACACGTGTGTTGGGGTCATGTTTGGCATGTGCTTTCTGTCATGCTGTCTTTTGGAGTGTATCAACATAGCGGCGTGGTAACACAACACTGCACCCTTGTTGCGAACACTGCCTTGCCGCTCCAAGCGTCCTGGCTGCCGCGCGGTTCACTACCTTGCTCCGCTCGCTCCGCAGTCAGCACTGGGGACCTTGATATCACACATCTTAGCCACTTACCACCTCGTCACGTAGCGACTGTGAGAGGTTGGTGCCCTCGTGAAGGATGTCTTGGAGTAAATGTGCATTGTACGTCTTTAGCCGCTCTTGCGTATGTGCCCGCTGCTGTAAAAGTTGTGATGTTGCACCAGCCATGGCAAGTTGCTGGCGAAGGTATTTCCCTGGCGACCTGGTCACTCCTATCTCTCGAAGGACAACCAGCACGAGTTAAGGAAGCCTAACGAAAACGGGTCCTACCGCGATAGGTGGTACATGGATTTGTATCTTTAACACGTTGCGGGTATGCGTGGCTTTGCGATCCCGCGTGCAGTTAAGGTTGACAGATGAAGCAAGTGCCCTGACCACTACGTATCGCTCCAGCCGCTGTTGGCAATCAGTTTATGATGCATAATTGAGTTCTCACTTGCGTAACTTCACGAGTCACCCAAACTCGGGCGCGTTCGCCGAGTCCCATGCGCATTTGCTGACGAATGCGGTTGCCCGCTGCATCGCTAAGCCGCAGCCCCACGCCTCGACCTAAAAAATGCACTCATTTTTCCCTTGTTGATATAACAAACTAACACCTGAGACTGTACAACCGTTACGACAAGCACGCAAATTGCAACAACCCCAGACCAGTAGCACTTCTGGACACGACGCTTGTGACACAATTGTAATTGTACCCTTATGATATAGTATCTTGGGGTCGGAATCAGCGTTACCTGGGCGCGAGCTGGGTAAGCAAGAGAGACTGGAGACAGTGTGGAGAGTGGATACAGTATGACTCGAGCACGCCTTGTACTGCACCAAAGTATTGGACATGTTCCAATAATACAACTTGCGGTGTTGTACGCGCTCCCCTTGCCGGGGTATGCTCAGCAGGGGATGGCGCAGCTCGACGTGGCCTCAGGGCCTACAAACTGGTGTTGAAGTTCTGATGGAAGGCTTCGGGAATGGCTCGGCTCCCCCGAACTACGGGTAAAGGCTGGGCAACGGAGGGAGATGCTGAAGCTGGCTGGGGAGGGAGCGTCTTGTGGCATACGCATGACACTCAGCCTTGATGATGCTCGGAAACTTTTAGTCGTGGGCCGCTGGCTAGGTTGCGTTGGCGTTTCCGTCACAGGGGGTGACCTGTTCCATCGTCGTTCCCTGTTCTAGCCCGTTGCTTGGTTTCAGCCTTTCGATACAGTGAATTGACGTGGCGCTTACATGGATATCACTTTTGACCCCTGCAGGGCGAGCCGGGGCCGAACGCCGGTGGCGGGTAACAGATTGGCCGCTCTCCAGGGCGCGCTGGACACCGAGGACCGGCGTGTTAAGGAGCTTACCGAGGGCATACTCTATGACTTCTTGCCGGCAGCTCTTAATGTGATGCTGCCCCGCTGTGAGGACCCGCTGCAGGAGTTGGATGCAGATCGGTGCCGGGTGAGTTCGGTGAGCAGTATGGCAGCCAGGTCGTGACAACGTCACAATCATGATTTAACCAGACGCCGTTACCTCTGTTCTTCAGGCTGTTGCAAGCGCGGCGCTTGCTGTCTCGGCGCTTATGAACGCACCACCCGGCTTCTTGGAGTTCTTGCTGTGCGTGCCGTGGCGCAAGCTGTCGCAGCTGTACCCCAAGTAAGGGTCGTGTAACACGGGATGGCGTAAGCTAGGGGCATGGGTTCATGGAAAATGAAGGGCGGGAACACCTCTGCACGTGTGCTGTGTTTGGGGGCCAAGCAACAAAGCCGACCCACCCCAGCCTCATTGCTGTTTGCCAGAGCCACCATCATGTCTGCATTCAAGCGTACTCTTAAGCATCGGTGGATATGCCATGACCAGCCGGTTTGCACGCAGTTCAGTCATTAGCAGCATGTGAGCTACTCTTGACGGGGGTGGCTGTAGCGCGGCTTCGCCACGGGCACGCCCAAGCATGTGCTGTCACGTGCGTCCCTGCGGCAGGTCGGACTCCATTGACAAGCTGGTTTCCAACCTGCAAGTAACGGACGAGGAGCGCAGGAAGCTGGTCAACACGCGGATCGACCCACTCCTCATGGGCACGATCCTTGACTTCCTGTACAAGGACAAGCACGCGGACAGCGTGCCACCGCTGCTGCACCTCACGCCTGTCAGCCCCCTGCAGCCGGTGCGTCAGTGACATCTACCCCAACCGCACAATGTCGGGGCCCGCACTTCAAGAGTTTGCAATCATCCGCTATCCACCATACCTCACGGTACCTACACGGCACGCGTGCGTAGCAGCCCATACTGGTATGCCTCTGTCCTGGACACAGCTGCATCCCTGCCCAGTGTTGTGGGTTAGTAGCGAAAGTACTTGGGTTGCTGCTCCCTCCCAATAGGACGACAAGTCTGCACCCGTGGTGGTCCGCGAGACGGTGGCGGCGGTGCTGGACGGCGCCACGCCGCTGCACTGCGCCGCACTGCGCGGCAACCCCGCGCAGGTGGACCACCTGCTGTACTGTGGCGCCGACCCCACCGTCCGCACGGCGGCGGGCGAGCTGCCCGTCGAGCTGGTCCCGCTGTGCAACGAACGGGACCGCTCCTCGGGCAGCGGCAAGGACGCGGGGGCATGCAAGGACCCGACAGGGCTGGGGGGCAGCGGCGGCGGTGCGGCGGTGTCGGGGGCGGCCTGCGCGGGCCGCAGCTGCCGCTGCATGGGCCCGCACGACCAGGAGGTGTGGGAGTGCCGCAGCCGCCTGGCGCGCAGCCTCATCGCCCGGCGGTGCCTCATCAGCTTCGGCGTGGGGCTGTTCGCCTGGCTGCGGCTGGTCATCTTCTGCCTGCTGTGCATGCTGGGCCAGGCCGGCTGCCACGTGACCGTCAGCAGGTGGGGCAGGGTTCGGCAAGGCCTGAGCTGTTGAGGGCGGGAGGCGGTTTGAAGGCGTTGCCTTGCTGGTTTTGCAGCCGCACTAGGCCTTACGCACCCTGTAGGACGTCCATGCGCTGGATAAGCCTTGTTAAGGCTCAAAGCGGTATGCTTGCTTATGCCATCGCACCTGCAGGCCGGTGGTGGAGCGGCACATCGAGACGCGGCGGCAGCAGAAGGCGGCAGCAGCCCGAGCGCGGGCGACAGCCCTGGTTTCGCGGATGCGGTCCGAGGCGGAACAGGGCCACACCCACCTAGAGCAGGCCAAGCGGGAGTGCCTAGAAAGCCCCTCCTTCCAAAACGGCCCGCCGGACATCTCGCAGATGTGCTTCACAGACCCCACGAAAGCGCCGCCGCCGCCGCCTCCCCAGATGAGCCAAATACAGATCCACGACATAAACTTCCACCTGCAGGAGAGCGGCACGAGTAGCACGGGCGACGAGCTAGCCTCAGAGAAGGCGTTCAAGTGCTTTGTGCGGGCGGTGCACGCACTGCAGTCGCTGGACCTGCATGGGGACACGGTGCCGCAGGTGTTTGCGGACCTGGTGGCGCCCGGGGCGCCTGAGTCCCGCGAGACACATGTGCTCGAGGACGAGCAGGCGGACCTGTACTCGTGCTGGGCGGAGAGCGTGCTGCTCAAATTCAGGTAGGCGTGCACTGCCAGAATCTGTGCGGCACCGTCAGCAGAGACGGCATTATGGCCATCTGTATTGGCTTGGCGCGGCAGCCCGCGTGGTTATCGTGGTACACCCTGGCTACCGTTCGCTCCCAATAGCGGCACGTGGCTTCATCTTCCGCCTCCTTGTTGTCTGGTGTGTTGCTGCTGCAGGGGCTGCACATGCCCCGGCTGCGCGGCGCTGGCCATCCAGGCGGTGCGCATGGCGCACATCCAGGCCACGCGCCTGTTCGGCAAGGTGGACCGCATCAAGAACTCCCTGCCCGACCGCTGGCGTGCAGTGGGCCAGGTGGGGAGTCACGCTGCTCTGCGCACGTGTGCTAACCCACCTCGCTGTTGGTTGACAACGCCTGACCGTTGTGTCGCTGGCGGGAGGAAGGCGTTGAGGGAGGGGGAGGCGGTTGGAAGGCGTTGCGAGGCTTCGCTGACGAGCAATGCCCTCGCGTACGCGTACTCGCCGCTGCGGCATCTTGCTACTGCCGGTTGGCTTTGTCACCATGCTAACGCTGCCTGTCCCCGCTGCCCGGCAGGCCCTCGCGCGCGTGGTGTACGTGCACATCTGCCTGCTGCTGGAGACGGAGGCGCAGGCCTCCCCCACGCGCTCGCTGGTGTGGCGCGCGGAGCAGTGCCTGCGCGAGTGGGACCGGCTGGAGCGGTCGGGGCTGACGCAGGGCGCGGGCGTGCTGGACCCGCGGCACGTGGCGGCGCTGCAGCGGTGGGCCAAGACGGCCGACAGCGACCTGTACCTGGCGGAGGCGCTGCACGGATCCGCGCTGCCGCCCACAAAGACGCTGCAGGTGGGATTCATGGACTTGGCTTTGTACTTAACCGTTGCGGTACCCATTGCGATGGATGCTGCTAATGCTGATCGTCGCATATGGTTTTGCCCGTGCAGGAGGTGGTGCTCGGGGCTGTGACATACACGGTGGACCAGCAGCCCATCCTGGCCCGGCCGGTGAACGCGGAGGTGGTGGCGGCCCTGGACCAGGCCACCACCCTCGCCTGCCTGCCCAGTCCGCTGCTGGCACACATTGTGCGCAGCGTGGTGGCCAACGCCACGGCGGAGCTGGCGGCAGCTGCGCGGTTGCAGGAGCTGGTGGGAGCCAAAGGGGCCGCCACGGGGGGCGGGACCAGCGAGGCGGTAGCGGCGCTGTCGGAGGCGATACAGTCGGCGGAGCGCTTCCGGGCGAGGCTGGAGCCGGAGCTGGAGGCGGCGCAGGAGCTGCGGGCAAAGTGGCTGCAGCGGGTGTCGGCTGTGGAGAAGCTGGAGGGGGCGGTGGAGGGGGTGCGGAGCTACGCGGCGCAGTGGCCGCTGAGCTTTACACTCGAGGGGGCGGCGGGGGGCGGGCAGGTTGCCGGGGAGGCGTCCGGGGGCAGCTCAAGGGCAGGGAGCAGGCGGGGGTCCCTGGCAGGCTCGGAGCCTGTGGGGGAAGCAACGCGGAGGGGCGGCGAAGGGGAGGATGGTGCCGGTCCTGCGGGAGCGGGGCCGGGTGGGGTGGATGTGGACGTGCCGCCGGACCTGGCGGAGTGGGACAGACGAATGAAGCAGCTCGAAGCAGCAATGAACGAGGCAAAAGATGCAAACGTCAGCATAACCAAGGTACGGCAGCGCCCCTCCGACTGCATTTTGCTCGCGCAGAGGCGCACCTCGTGCCGATGCACCTGCCTGCGCCTGCGACGTATGTAACCTCGGGCGACCCAGGCGTGCACTCATAGGCACTCGCCCTTACCTTCCTTGTCCCCCTATGCAGGCCAAGCGACTCCTGAAGGAGATGCAGGCCGTGGCGGCCGCAGCCGAGGCGTCCCGCAACCTGGAGGCCGTCATGGGCCGCCGCCCCTCGGGCCCCGTGCAGCTCAAGCTGGCGCTCAACAAGGCGGAGGCGGCCGCCTCGCACCTTAGCAGCCTCGGGGGCAACCCGCCGTGCACGGGGCTGACGGAGGTGCTGGGGCCGCTCATGGCGGCGGCGCGGCGGCGGCTGGACACGGAGCGTGCAGCGGAGGCGCTCACGAAGGCGGCAGCGTCGTACAGGACGCTGGCGGACCTGGCGCGGCTGGAGGCGGCTATCTATAATGCAAAGAAGGTGCGTGTGTCAGGGGGCTGTTCGGCACACATTGCCCTTCATGGTTGGGTGGTGCGAGGCTGCTGTCCCTTTGTTTGGCAGCAACAGTTGTCGGTCCACGCTCTTGCCTGACGGTCGCCAAAAGCCGACCAATAGGTAATCCTGCCCGTGCACCACCTGCCCGCAGATTGGCGCCGAGGAGGCTGGGCCCCGAGTCCCACCTTGACTTTCAAGCAAACCTGTCAGATCATGCTCAGACCTTACACTTGCTTTGTCCTAACTCTGTGCCCGTGCGCCGCGTGCCCGCAGATCGGCGCCGAGGAGCTTGACCCCGACTCCTACCGCACCAGCCTGGAGCTGCGCGGCCAGCTGCAGGAGGCGGCGCGCGTGCGGGGCGTGCTGGAGGCGGCGCTGCGCACCCTGCAGAACCAGCTGCGGCCCGAGGACGCGGAGGCGCTGGAGCGGGCGCTGCAGGTGCGCGAAACCTGTGTGATCTTCAAGCCGGACCTCCTTTTGAGATTGAGTATGTGAAGCTACCCCGCACTGTGTTGCGCTGAGATAAGCTTGCGAACCAAGGTTGCGCAGAGTGGATTATGTATGGCTGTCGTGCTGTCCTGTGGCGCTGCAGGAGGCTGGCAAGTGGGAGGAGCTGCTGGCTCCCGACCTGGCCAAGGCGCGCAAGGCGCTGGAGCAGTGGCGCTGCATGTCGGTCAGCGACGCCAAGCTGGCGCGCCTGCTGCGGGAGGGGGCAAGCACCGCGGTGCTCGCGCGGGCAATACAGGTGCGCCGGCGGCTGGGTGCAGGTCATGCATGCACCCATGAAAGCGATCTGCGCACACGAACTCGGCGCCAAGATGTACACTCGGGGAATGTATGTGCTGAAGTAAAAGCGTTGCACGGAACCAACCTTGCTGGCACGCTTTTCACTTTGCAGGAGGCCGCCGCCTCGGGCGTCAAGGTGCAGCACGCCAAGCGCGTGCTCAAGCTCATGCAGGCCCTGGAGGCCGCGCTAGCGTCCTCAGAGGGTGGCGCCGCCGAGCGTTACGCTGCCGTACGGCAGCGGCTGGAGGCGGCGGAGGCGGGTGGTGTGACGGCCGGGCCGCTGCCGGAGCAGGCCCGCAAGGTCATGGGCAGGCTGTTGGCGCAGTGTGCCGGGGACGCGCTTGAGGCAGCGCTTAAGCCACACTCGGACTGGTCTGTGGCGCAGCGTATCGCGTGTCTGAAGGAGGCGCTGGAGAAGGCAGAGGCGGTGGTGGAGTCGGCCGGGGGCGAGGACGCGGCGGAGGGTGGTGGGAAGGGCGGGGGAGGGGGCCAGCAGGGTGAGAGGGCAGCGAATGGGGCGGGCCCTGTTGGGCGGCAGGGGAGCAAGGGGAAGCGCAGCACGGGCGGCAGCGGGCTAAGCAGCGGGGAGGTGTCGACTGCGACGCTGGAGGAGGTGTCCGAGGCGGCTGCGACGGGGCCGTCTACCAGCACGGCAGCTGACGGGACGGCTGTGGCAGCCTCCGATAGCGACGAGGCGTTTCTCGGAGCGGTGAGGAGCATTTCTTGCGGGTTGTACCGCTGGTTTGAGCCGACAGACTTTGTGGGCTGGATTTGACGGCTGAATGTGCAGCCCGGCCTTTGCATTGTCCTGTTGCCATTCCTACTCCTGCTCCTTGTCTCGTGCACCTGTGGGCCTCTGTTCCACGTGTTACACCTATCCCACTGCCTTCGAACGAAGCTGACCTTGACTTGCACATGGTGCGTGCTCCCGTTCCAGGTCCGTGAGCTGGTGCGCAAGGCCCGGCGGCTCTTGGAGGAGGACCAGGCGGAGCTGGCGCGCATAGAGCGCGAACGGCAGGAGGCGGAGCGGGCGAAGAAGGAGGCGCAGGAGCGGGAGAAGGCCGAGCGGGCGAGGCAGGACGCCGAGCGGGTGCGGCGGGAGAAGGCGGAGGCGGCGGAGCGGGAGCGGGCGCTCGCGGAGAAGCGGGAGAAGGCCAAGGCCGATAAGGCGCGGCAGCAGCAGCAGCAGCAACAGCAGCAGCAGAAGGCGGCGGAGGCGGCGCAGAGCCTGCAGCAGCAGCAAGCTGGCGGGAAGCAGCAGCAGGGCGGGAAGGCCGGTGGAAAGGTAGGCAACGGAAAGGGCGCGGCGGCAGTGGCAGCGGGCCCCCCAGCGGCGGCGGCCGCGGCGGCTCAGGGCGCAGCAGGCCGCCACGGTGGAGCCGGTGGCAGCCAGGAGCCGGTCGGAAGGGGCAATGGCGCGCAGGCCAAGCAGCAGCAGGCGCCTGCCGCCGCCGCCGATCACGGCCACGGCCCTGGCGGCAAAGCGGGAGGCAACCGCCGCCGCAGTAGCAGCAACCAGCAGATGCCCACGCCCCAGGCAGCAGCTGCCGCCGTCCCCGGCCCCGCGCTCGCGCCCACCCGTGCCGCCGCTGCGATGGTCTCCTCCCCGCCCGGCACCGCGCCCCTCGCGCCCTCCGCCGCCGTCCTGGCCGCATTGGCGTCCTCAACAACTCCATCTCCATCCTCACCGCCCATTGCACCCCCCGCTACCGCAGCTGCAGCCCTTCGGCTTGAGCCCCGCATGCATCTGCACGCCCGAGGGGACAGCTTGGAGAGCCTAGGCGAGGTCGCTCACAAACTCAAGATCATCGACGCTCTGGACCTCGACGGGGAGCTGTCCGGCCCTCCCTCCCTGCCTCCTGGCCTTGCCGCCGCTCTGGAGATGGCCGGCTCCCCGCAGGACCCTCTGGCCATCAGCACCTCCTACCCGCCTGGGCCCCTGGGGCTCTTCGGCCGCGCAACGTCGGCTGCGGAGGCCGCGGCGGCGGGCGGCGGCCTGGGCGGCGCTGCCGCCGCCGCCGGCGGCATCCCCGGCGGCGCGCTGAGCTCGTTTGGCCGCAGCGGTTCCGCTGGCGGCTCCGCCGCCGCTACCCTCTTCGGCGCAGCGGAGTCGGCCCTGCTGGACCAGACGCCCAGCCAACGCACCTCCTCCATCATGAGCTCCGTCGCATCGGCGGATGACGTCATGCTGCAGAGCGCAGTTGGCGGTGCCAGCGGCGGCAACGCGTCCCTGTCCACAATATCCACCAGCCAGATTGCCTCCGCCGGGCAGGACGGGGGCACCGCCAGCGGCGGACAGGGGCCGATCCCTGCTGCTGCTTCCGACGGCAGCCCTGGCACACTTGGTGGGGCTGCCGCCGCAAAGCCGCGGTTTGGCCTGGTGGACCTTGGGGGTGCGAGCTGGGGACTGGACAGTCCTATGCTCGGCCAGGCCGCGGCAGGGTCAGGCTCGGCCTCCCTGTTCCCAGGCCTGCAGCATGCAGGCGTGGGCATGGGCGATTTTGCCATGCTCGGCAGCGCCGCTGGGAAGCAGGGGCCGGATGCCGTTGGTACCGCTGGCGGCTGGTCGGCTACAGGCTCCAACTCGGGTGGGGCCTCGCGCTTTGCGCCGGCGTCCACCCTGGGGCTTGGTGGCATGAATGGATCAGGGCCGGGCGCGTCCGGCGGAGGCGAGGACGCAGGGGGCGGCAGCACGAGGCAGCATCGCCTCAGTGGCAACAACGTGGGCGCCGGCCTTGCTGGTGGCTCCCTGGACGGTGGCTTGGCTGCCATGCTACCGGACGCCGGTATGAGCCTCCTGAACACGGTCCTAGCGTCGCCCCGCGCTGCGGGTGTGCAGACCCTGGGGCCAGGCGGTGGTGGCGGCGGGCCCGGTGGCCAGGTCTTGCTGCCAGGGGGGGCTGCTGGCCTGACCCAGCAACAGCAGCAGATGCTACTCCAGCAGATGCGTTCCTACCAACAGCAGCAGCAGCAACAGCAGCAGGCGAATGCGATGGCTGCGGCGAATCTCAGTCGCATGGGCAGCGTGCCCACCGCCGGGCAAATGCAGCGCGGCGGCTTGCTGTCTGTCCAGCTGTCTCTGGCCCAGCAGCAGCAGCAACAGCAGCAGCAGGCTGCGGCTAACGCAGCTGCTGGCAGCGGCATGCGTGGAGGCTTCTGGACCCCGCCGTCCTTCCAGGGCGTCTCTCCGGGGGACGCCACGGGCGACGCGGGGGCATTCACGCACCTTGGCGGCGCGCTGCATCTATCGGGCCTGCAGCACCTGAACCTGGCCTCCGTGCCCCAGCCGCAGCAGCAGCAACAGCAGCAGCAGCTCAACAACCTGGGCCTGCATGCGCTTGACTGGAGCTCAGCTGGGGGCGACCTAGCCGCGCTTGGCCTAAACACCCTCCAGGGTGCGGGCGTGGGCATGGGTGGGGCAGGCGCGTCCACCGCGGGCCTGCTGCAGGGCGTGATGAGCCCGCAGCGGGGGGCAGGGCCGCCGGCGGGCGCAGGGGGTTCGGGGTCCTCGGGCCGCATCTGCCGCTTCTACCTGCAAGGCTTCTGCCGTGACGGCGAGCGCTGCAGGTACGCCCACAGCCTCAACCTCGCCAGCCCCAGCCCCAGCGCAGGCGCGGGTGCAGGGGCGGGGGCGGCAGCTGCTGCTGCTGCGGCGACCGGCAGCCTTGCCAGCGCCCTGCAGCTGCTGCAGCAGCATCAGCAACAGCAGCAGCAACAGGCGGCGGCCGCGGCGGCTGCCAACGGCACGCACTCGCCCCTGGCCTACGTCCCCACCCTTGGGCAGTCCAGCACGGTGGGGAGCTTTGCGTTTGGCGCTCCGGGGGCGGAGGCGTTTGCGCGGGAGCCGCTGCCAGAGGCGCTGTTGGCCAAGGGCCCGCAGCTGGGCGGGGGTGCGGCCGCGGCGGGACAGCAGCGGCCTGGTGCAGGTGCTGGTGGTCAGTCTGGCGGTGCCTCCACCTCGGTGTCCACAACTTCGTCTATGTCGGGGCTGCCTGCTGGTCTGTCTCTGATTGACCGGAGCCAGCTGGGGAATGCCTCGGGGAGTGGGCCGATGCAGGGAGGCATGGGGGCGGCGCAGGGCGGGAGGATGCAGGCGGCGGGGGGAGGGGGTGCTGGGGCGGGGGGCATGCAGCCGCAGGCGGTGCAGCTGCGGGACAGCACCACGGGGGCGACGTTTAACGCGGTGCTGACCATGGCGGCGCCGCAGCCGGTGGCACAGCAGCAGCAACAGCAGCAGCAGTTGCTCATGCTGCCTGATGACCTCACCTTCTCGCCGCCGTCGGGTCCGGGGACTCCTGCCGCGCTGCGTGGCGGGTTTGGTGCCAACAGGCGCTAATGGACCTGGCGTATGGCGAATGTGGGCGGGCGTGCCTGGCGTATGGCGTAGCAGTCAGCACGCTTCAGTGGGTGTGTTCTGAAAAGTGAAGGAAGGCACGCCTTTGCGCTGTCGGTGCCCCTTAGTTAGGCCTCCTTATGGAAGCGCTCCGACGGACAAAGCACCACAACCATTGAGGCACTGAGACGCGCCAACGGTATGCGCGCCGGTTGTACAGATCGTGCACTGCTAGGTACGCGGAGTGTGCCTGGTAGCCGTGTTTCCGCAAGCCTTCGTTTGGCTTTCGATCTAGGGCTCAACAGGCCGAGCAATAAGGTCCTTGCAGTGCGGCTTGCATATAGCAGCAGCTGCCCGCGGTTGTATCGTCGTATCTGTGGGGTTCCGGAGTTTCCTTGGCTGTCCATATCGACACCTGTTCAAGGGAGGGAGCACTAGCAGACGCAGCTCGGCAGTAAGGGTTACTGGGTGTGCGAGGGTGGTAGTGTTGGTGCTGGTGTGCCTGTGGCATGTACCTAAGCGTGCGGATGGACTCCACTGGCTGTGCTGCTCTAATACACATTAGCGAAAGCGCGATGTGTGCTCATATGTGCTGTGTTGCGAGGTGGAGGTTGCATAGCGTATGGGGCAAGCGTTATCTGTTGTTGCAGAACAGCTCAGGACTCTGGGGAGTTAGCACAGCGTGGGGGATGGTTGCCTGCCTAGCGGACGGGGGTAGCAGGTCCGGAAGTTGGTTGAGTGGGCTGGCAGTGGGGAAATACGGTGTGCATCTTGACGTCATATTTCGCAAGCTCAATGGGTATGTTTATACAAGGCTGGGCGGAAACAGCAGCAACGTTGGCATCCGGTTGCTGCTGCGCCCGATGCCCTGAAGCGGTGACGCTTGGTACTGCACGGCGCATGACACCAACACAGTGCAACACAACAGCAGCACTTGTTCTGTTTTGGCGCGGATGCATTTGGCCACGGGAGGACAACGCTGTCGGACTGAGCGCTAGGGTACAGTTGAAGCGACGTGCATACAGGTTCCGTTTGGCAGCCGGCCATCCTTGAACTGTGCAGCTTGTCGCCTAGTGTGAGACGGCTTTCATGCCGTACATGTGGCATGCTGTAAAGGCGAGTGTGAGTCGGTTGTGATGTGGAATAGGGTTGCAGTGTGTGCCCTGCCGCCCTAGAAAGTTGCAAGGAGAACTGCACGGTGAGTGGCACAGGGCAGTAGGTGCCGAGTATATACTATGTTGGCGAGGCTATGCAGGCACGCAGATTGCAGCTGTCTACAGCGTGCGTTGCGGGAGTGTCAGCGTGGTGTGTCGGCCACGTATCCCTCCACCTGAGGTCCAGGCCATGAACACAGTGGACTGTAACGAATGAGGTACCGGTTGTGTTTGTGGACAATTCTGGGCATTTCTGGCAGCTGAACTTGGCATACCGGTAGTCTGTGGCGCCCGTCGTGAACCCCCTCTACCTGCACCCTGCACAGCCGGCCTTCCCTGCCCTACACGTCCGCAACGGCTTGGCAGGATCACGAAACAACCAAGCAGAAGACTGAGACTACGGTGCCGCACCGGTTGCAACACGGCCGAGCGTCGAACTGTTTAATGCTGCTGGTGTCGCCGCTTCAATTGCCGCACACAGGAAGTGTTGCCGTACACAGAGGCAGCACATTACTGTTCGTTACAGCAAGCAACCCAATCGATGGCCATCCAGCTGCACACAATCCCCCACTGCAAGACTTGCATGCCTTGCTCAGGCGGATCTTGTCCAAGTAACCGGTCCCAGGTCCCTGCCCTACCCTGCCTTCTTTGTCCGTTGACTACGTGTGTAAGGGGCTTTTCGGTGAAGTCCCACGGCCGCTAGACGGCCTACGCGGCCATAGCGGCCTACTGTACCGGCTTGTGTTGCTTTGCGAGGGTTTTCTTGTTGCCCTCGTGTCTCGGAGCGGCGGGTGTTGCACGGTACGACACTCCGACCGGCACAGCTGCACGCTACACACATGCTCCGGATGATGCAGGAAACCATCAAACAGCGATGCAACGAGCAACACAACATACGGCACCGCCAGGAGGCGCCAACAAGCGGCTATACAATTGCACTTAGGCGTGTGCGTGAACCCATCTCCAGCCCTGGACAGTCCCTATCCAATGCGATGGCACGGCATCCAAGCCAACCTCGCAAAAGTCTACCTTCTGCTTAAGCTACCTTCTGCTTACACCTCACTGCAACCCACAGCATCCCTGCATCCATTAAGTCTTCCCACAGTCACAAGGTACACGGCAGGGGTACACGGCAGGGGTACACGGTACCAAACACGGTACCAACACGGTACCAAACACGGTACCAACACGGTACCAAACACGGTACCTGGTACACGGTACCAAACATGCCGTCATCGATCATCGGTACCGTGCACCACTGTCCAAGCTTTAAGGCGTCCCCCTTACCTGCCACCGTGCACCATGTCCATGCATCTCCCACAGCCAGCTCCTGCCCAGCCCCGGCCGCCATGCAATTGCAACTGTGCCCACACCAACACTCACAGCAGCAAACAATGTGCCTCGTGCAGCTTCCCCCACCATCTCATCCACCAGCAAAGGGAAGCCCACCATCCGCTTTGCCTGGGCGCGGTAAATCGGGGAAGCGGGGGAAATCCGTTCCCCTGGCGCCAATGGAATTGGGGGAATACGATCCTTCCTAGTCCACCGCCCAGCCCACGGTTGTGAATCCGCAAGCAAGTGCGGATGCGCAAGCCATAGCCATCAACGCACACGCTGCACCACCTAAGCCGACCCGCGGGTCTGCCATGAGCTGAAGGTAGCCACCTGAGCGCCTCAGCTCAGCGGCGAGGTGCGGGAGACGCTAGTGGCTACAGCAAGCCGAGTTCTCGCCTTGAGACCCTCCGCTTACAAAATTGCACAGTGGTTTCCCTCAACACCCATCACCGCCCCTTGTGCTGCGCCGCTGCGCTCGGGTCCGTCAGCTGCCTCAGCGCCTCCGTGAGGTTCTTGACGGCGGTGGGTATGTCCTCGAAGGACAGCGCGCTGATGGCGTACTTGGCCTGCTTCTGGGCGTCCGTGATGCACTGAGGGTGGGGAAGAGGTTGGAAGGGCAAGTTAGGGAAAGGGAAAGGTCCACGTCTTGAGCACATGTTTGGCACTTGTTCTATTGACATGCAAGGACAGCGTGCTTGGCCTGCTTCTGGGCGTCCGTCATGCACTGCCGGGAGGGGAGAGGGGACTACACGAACAACGTCGGGAAGCACTTGTTCTAAGGACACCGTACTTCGCCTGCTTCTGGGTACCTGTAATGTACTGCGGCTGGGGAAATGCTCGCAACAACCACATTTCGAGTGCGAGACGGTGGTGCACAGGCCTTCTAGGGATGTGCCCTGCCTGCTCCGGAGCATACCAGCATCTGTGACGCAGTAAGGTGGCACGTGGTTGTAAGACTGCTTCGTCAGGTAAGGCAACACTGCGTGCGCACCTGCAGGGACGGCTTGTAGCCTGGCGGTGGCACAGCCACCGGCGGCTGCCATGCCTGCCCGCCGTACTGCTGCTGCTGTGGCTGCTGCTGCTGTTGGTGCGGTGGCGGCGGCGGCGGCGGGTGGGCTGGTTGCTGCTGCTGGTATTGTGGGTAAGCTGGCGGTGCCTGTGGGGCAGCAGGCGGGGGGTATCGTGCAGCGCCGGCAGGCGGGGCAGCGGGCGCCGCTGGCGGCGGCGGCGGCGGCGGCGCGCTGGCGGGCGAGTGGTGCGGCAGCGGCGCAGATGGCGAGGACTGTGTGCCGTAGGAGAAGGATGGAGCGGAGGCGGCGGCTGGGGGTGAGGTGGCCGGTGAGGTGGCGGCGGGGCACATGTGGCGGGCCTCTGCTGCGTGCTCCTGGCCGTCGGGGGTCTGCACCAGGTAGGTGGGCGGCCTGCAGTGGCGGGCCGGGGGGACGACGTTCAGTGTCTGTCATGTCAGGGTGCGTTGCACTCTGTTTTTGTTGTCGCTCTTGCGGGGGGTCGCTAGGCACAACTTAGGAGCATTTCGCGCGCCGAACCGGCCGGGCTGGCATGCCCCAGCGTACTCTTTACGGGACCTTGTGAGGTGACTATAATGAGGTGCGTTCAGTCGCGCGAGCTCTGTTTGCCATGACGCTGGAGCCGAAGCCGGACATGTCAAGAACTCCGCCAAGACCAAGTTCCGCCCTACAACTTCGCGGCTTTGTGTTAAGCCGGGTAAACAGTGTCTGTCATGTGCCCAGTGACGCGGGCATAAGAACCAGCAGGCATGAAAGTTGCGCGTCTGCTAACAGGAAGACGAGCGGCTTTTGGGCTCGGAGGTTCGGGGGACCAGGTACCGTACCCACCAGGACATGTCGTTGACCAGCACCACCCGCACGGGCTCCACGCTGCCGCGGCCGCCGCGCCGCCATCCGGCCGCGTCCCCCTCCGCCAGGACCGGCACCGCCTCCTCCTCCCGCACCTCCACCAGCCGGTCGGGCAGCGCAACCTTGTAGCTGCGGGCGTTATGGCGGAGGATTTTCAGGATGGGTCCATTCATTCGTAGGCAACAGGGAAATGCAGAGACTCTGCAGGTGACCCAACACCTGCAGTGGAGTTGTGTGTTTGCAAAGGACTGGTGTGTGGAACGACCTCGTAGCTGCTTGTGGTACTGCGAGAGGACGCGTCGGGACCGTGCCGCAGACATGCTGACGACGAAGTGGGGCACCAACAAGCTTGTGCCGTACACATGTTGCCGTATATTTCAGAAGGGTTACGATGTGTGCCCGTAGCCTCATGCACATGCACGCACATGCAGGCAGGGAGCTGCAATCGCGGCCTGGTGCAGCGTGTGACGTACTGCCCCCTGCCCACCCATTGCCCCGACACCGCACCTGAAGCCCCCATCCGGCCGCGGCAACACTTGCCCCACCGTCCCACGGATCGCTGCCCCTGCGCCGCCGCCATCGCTCATGCCGCCGAAGGCACTGGCAGCAGGCTCCCCGCCCGCCCGCACCAGCACCCACGACCCGGGGTAGAAGCGAGGGCCGCCACTGCTGCCGCCGCCCCCGGCGGAGTGCTGCGAGGGCAATGCCGGCGGCGGGAGCACCGTCGCCGGCGGCGGCGGCGGCGGCGGCGCCACCTGCTGTGCCCCCGCCACCGTGTACGGTGCGCCTGGGGGCTGGTACGGCGCCTGTGCGGAGTTGTACGAGCCGGCGGAGGAGGCGTTGGACAGGGGTGGCGGCGGCGGCGGTGGGGTGAAGCTCCCGCCGGATGCGGCGGAAAAGGTGCTGCCGTACGCCCAGTCGCTCGACCCGGAGGCGGGCGGGAGGTCGGCGAGGGGGTCGGCGCCGCCGGCGCCGGGCGGTACGACGTCGGTGGCGGGCGGCGGGGTGGGCTGGCGGCCCTCGCGCAGGGCCTTGCGGATCTCGGCGGCGCGCCAGGCGCAGTATCGCTGCTTCTCAAACATGTCACCCTCCACCGGCTCAAACTGGTTGAGGATCTGGTATGCAAAGTGGATAATGAAGGGACACAAGGCGAAGAAAGTCACGTCAGGGTCGTTCAGATGGTATGGTGGCGCAGAAGCGTTGTTTGTCGAACATGTCCCCCTCCACTTGCTCAAACTGGTTGAGAGTCTGTGGAATGCTCACTGGTGGGTGGTGATTCAGTTGAAGCGGACCTCCCTGGAAAGGCAAAACGACCCAACGTACGGGTCAAGCACATATGGGTGGCGTGGCAGGCGGCGTGGCTGACTTAGGGTGGCCTTGGCCGGCATGTCCTTGCGTACAGTGCCTACCCTACTGGGTATCTCTATCCCAAACTCCGCTACCGGTACCACGCTCTGCCAGTGCAATGCTCCCGTACCTCGATGAATATGCTGGCCGCATAGTAGGCCTTGCTCGTTCGCTCCGTGGCCTTGCCCGCGCGGTCCACGCGGTCGGCGTTGTCGAAGATGCGCAGCGCAAAGCCCTCGCAGTGGATGCGGTCGGCCTGGGGAAGCGGGTGGCGTACACCACGGTATCAAGGAAAAACCGTACCGCAATGCACGCGTGTGCCCTAGCAATGCATGAAACACAAACTGCGAATGGCCCTCGCAGTGGATGCTGTCAGCCTGCAATTGTAAAGGGGTCGGGGCGGGGGTAAGGTGGAGCGGACGCAAGGCGCTTGCTGGATTGCGCAGATGGAGCGCGCCAGCTTCGGCTCGGGGTCCAACCCCAGAACAGTAACACCTGTAAACACCACTTCCATCCATGCAACGCAGCACATCCGCGCCTTCGACGCCGCCCAAGCCCATGCTCACATGATACCCCACACACCCGCGTATATCACACAGCCATGACCAACATGCACACCCACCTGCGGGTCCAGCTGCAGGCGGGCCTTGTCGTGCTCCCTGCTGCAGTCTCCCACCACAGAGCCCTCAACTCACAGCCAGTACACATGCACATGCACACCTACCTGCGGGTCCAGCTGAATGCGAGACTTGTCCCGCTCCAGGGTGCCCAGGGTGGCTGCCACCAGGCCCTTAAGCCACAGCTAATACACATGCACATGCACATGCACACCCACCTGCGGGTCCAGCTGAATGCGGGACTTGTCCCGCTCCAGGGTGCCCAGGGTGGCTGCCAGCAGGGCGTTGACCTCCTTGGCGCGGTTGGGGAACTTCATGGCCTGCGGTGTGCCGGTAAAGAGGGCCTCTCTGTAACTCTCGCGGATTAGGAGGGCGCAGTCCTTGGGCGTAAGTTTAAAAAAGCCGATTCCTTACTATGGCATCTGGAGGTGGTACGTGGTTAGGTAGCACAGTGCACCGGCATGAGACGATCCAACGGCCTGTGACGGCTAGGGAGACGCATCAGGGGTGGGGAGGAGCAGCGTGCGCTGCGGGCGCTGCCCACTGCCACGTGCGTCATGTGGTGTCACCCGTGCACCAGATTCCTGTGACCCACGCGCTTTATGCCCAGGTCGGCTACATGGCACCCTGAACGCTGTGCCGGCATGAGCTCTAAGAAATTGGAGAAAGGTCTGGCCGCTAATGGGTACGCCTGTGACGGGGCAGAGGTTACAGCCATGGAGCACCGATTGCTTGTGGCTGTGCTGCGTACTAACACCCCTCATCATGTGCGAATGCAGCATCGGCGCATCACCGTTGCGTATGAAGCCGACGACAGGAAATCAAATTGCGGCCTTGCAGGATCCGGCAGCAGCGGCACCGTTCCCCACCAGGACCCACAGCAGCCCAGCTGCTCCAGCCAGTTCGCACCTGCTCCACAGCATATAGACGGCAGTAGTACGCCACCTTGGGATCCGCCTGCTGTATCTCCTGGGCTCTCTGCAGTTTGGGCCGAAGGCGCGGGAAGGGTGCATGACGGTTGTTGCTTCTGGGAACCAACGCTTCCAGTGCCCGGGCCTATGGGAGGAAGCCACGTGCAGCTGCGGAACCTAGGCACTTGACATCATTCCCTTCCGGATTGCGGATCCCATACTATGTGATTGCGTCCTAGCCTTGGTAAAAAATACTGCGCATCAACTGCTTCGGTCGCTAACCTGCATGAACGGCAGGATTGCCTTCTTCTGCTCCTCTAAATCGGCAGCCATGGCTGAGCTTTTGTAATCGGGTACACGGTTTGATGTGATAAAGTTGCAGTGTTACTTTGCTCCCTCGCGCGTCGTGTCGGTGACCTCGGTGTCATCGCGAATGGGCATGCTCGTCCAGCTGACTCTAATGCAGGGGAATCCTTGCTGACCACCTCACAAAACCAACAGCCACATGCAACGACCAATGGAACGCATGTCGCTTTCCATAAAAGTCTTGGTTGCAGCCTCACCATGCTGTCGGGTTGGGGTGTTGCATATCGCTTCGGTCCTGTTACTAGGCGAAAACAGCCCTAGGAGACGGACCTGTTAAGAAACCGACCGGTGAGACATGTTTGGAGCAGGCCTTCCTTTGTGGCTGGACGAAGAGGAGACTGCGAGGAGGCAGCAGCACCGAACCTGCACCGGCTGCAACGAGTGCTGTTGGCTGCAGCAGCGGCGCCACGTGTCCCGATACCCCAAGACCACACTGTGGCCCTCGGAGATAGGTTCGACATAATGGTATCACAGTGGGTTGCGTGGTTGTGCAAGGGGAGCGTGGCGACAACAGCCGTGCGAGCCTGCCTGAAGCAGGCGCGGCAGTGCAGCCTTATCGAAAAGGATGGGGAGCCAAGCGACGAGAGCGCAACGTGGCAGCACAGACACGGTCCATGCAAGGCGAGGCTGCGCCTGCTGTGCACCCACGCACCGCTGACCCTATTGCGTTAGTTGCCGCCGTGGGGTCTGTCGTGCGTGGGCCCCCAGCAGGTTCAGCCCCACGGTGCATGGACCGTGTCCGTGCTGCCAGGTTGCGCTCGTCGCTTGGCTCCCCATCCTTGTCGATTATCGTGCACTACCACGCCTACTTTAGGGAGGCCTGCCTGTCGCTGCTGCCGCCACCGTCCCCGTGCATGGCTGACAGCATCAGCTGTGCACCACCATGGTCAAGCAGTATTGGGGGCGAACGATACGGTGCGTGCAACTGGCATTTCTGGGCACGCACCAGGCAAGGCTGGGCGTCGATGGAGCAGCGGAGCTAGGAGCGCTTTCCAATGTGCGACGGCGGCGTGTGCTGGTATCCCATCTGAGTCGTCGCGGCAGCCACAGCACCGGGCAGTGGCGAGGGAGTGGGCAGTGGCGGAGGGCGGCGAGGCCAGCAGGAGCGCGTGGGAGATGGAGGCAGGGGGCAGGGCAGGGCAGGGCAGGAGAGGCAGAGGCAGGAGCGTCAGGGGCGGACTTCCGGGGACGGCGGGGCGTGACGGCTGACGGGTACCCAGGTAGGGTTTGACCTTCGGCGGTAGAAGTCATGTGCAGTTGCTTCAGTGAACATTTGACCGCCTTTACTTGAAAAATGCGTCGAGCAGGCGAGCCGTACCTGCCCAACAACTTCTCCTGTTGTGGGGGCTTGAGGACAAAGGGCAGCTGCTTGCTGCGTTGGTGTGGAGGGCGGGGCTAGGGGCATGCGGGGATGAAGGGTGCAACGGGCCTTTTTTTTTTTTTTTTTTTTTTCAGGAGAAGGGTTATGGGATTATCGGAGACCTATTTT
>VFQN01002622.1_pt1 | contig 27310 bp, 48 predicted proteins | sample 3512371 | NCBI WGS metagenome assembly VFQN01 (sample SAMN10412370, study PRJNA504923) | tailings metagenome | isolation source: Replicate 2 from Balatoc abandoned mine | place: Philippines: Itogon, Benguet | collected 2017-08-28
TAGTAGAGGGCGAGGCAAGTGGCATGTCCGGCGATTGGAAGCGGACATCGAGGCGGCTCCGGCTGTGGGCAGGGTGTGCGTGCATCAGGCGCCCAGCCGTGCAACCGGCCACACAACCAGCCATCTAGCCACGCCCTGCCCATATCTACACAGCACAGCACTTGCTTGCACTGGTGCCGCGACCCTGCCTGTGTATGGGCTAGGTAATCCTACTTCCCCCTCCACCCGCTGACGCCCCCTCGCCCTCACCTCCGCCTCGGCATATCTCCCCTGGCCGCCCAGGCAGCTGGCCAGCGCCGACAGGCTGGCGCCAGTGTCCTTGTGGTCCTGGGGGAGAAGGTGGGGGATGTTTGCCATAGGGGGCGGTGGGGGCACGTGTGTGGGCGGTATGGAGGACGTGTGGTTAAGCGCCACCGGTACCACGGCAGCAGCAAGGGCGGCAGGACCCAAGCCGCCGCAGCACCGCCAGCACCATGGCACCCGTGCCTACACGAGCACAAAACCTGGTGCTCACCCGGAGGGCTGTCCCCACAGCGCGACACCGTTTACACACCGCTCATCACCCCTCTCTGCCCGCAACCCACACGCACACCCACCTGCCCCAGCAGCCCCCTCCTCGCCTCCAGCGCCTCCTTCAGCAGCCCCTCCGCCTCCGCCGCGCGGTGCAGCGCACACAGCGCCACGCCCAGCCCGTGCGCGGCAGTGGCAGTAGCCTCGCGCGCAGATCGGCAGCCCGCCTGGCCGCGGGCCTCACCGGGGGGCAGCGCGCGGAGCGCGTCCAGCGCAGCCCTGAGGCCGGGCACACAAAATGAAACGATGCCATATAATTTCAACAGCAAGTATTACATGCACTGAGGTCGCATGCGGGGCTCACCGCAAAACGGCAAGTGTACAGGGCTGCTGGGCCCTCACACCCCCGCCCCCAGCCCCGCCGCACCTGTAGTGTTGCTCCGCGCCGCCCTCGTCCTGCTGCGCCGCCAGGCACGCCGCCAGCTCCAGGCGGGCCAGCGCGGCGCCAAGGGAGTCCCCTCCCTCCGCCTTCTCCCGCACGTCCAGCGCCTGGCGCAGCAGCGGCTCGGCGGTGGGCGCGCGGCCCTGCAGCATCACGCAGCGACCGTAGGCCGACAGCGCGAGCGCGGCCTGGGGGCGGATGGAGGGAGGGAGACAGGGGAGGTCAGGGGCGGTGGGGTGGGGTGAGAGGCGTCCAGGACGGTAGCAGGGAGCACACGAGCTGAAGAGCTTGGTGTGCGCCTAAGCGCATGCATTCTTACTACACACTCCATCCCACACACGCCCCCTATCCCACGCACCTCCTTGCTCTCCATGCCCACGCCGTGCTGCGCCATGGCCAGCGCCTGCCCCCCTACACACACAACTTAATACACACGCCCCTCAAGACACGCCCCCTAACCCACGCACCTCCTTGCTCTCCATGCCCACCCCGTGCTGCGCCATGGCCAGCGCCTGGCGGCACAGCGGCTCGGCGGCGGCGTAGCGGCGGGAGGCCAGCGCGGCGGCGGCCAGCTCGGAGCCGATGGCGGCCACCTCGGGGTGGGCCTGGGGAGAGGTGGGGTGGGTTAGGGGGTAAAGCGGTAGGATGACAGACTGGGGAGAGGGGTCCAGCGGGCAGGGTTTGGGTTTGAGGGGCAGGGGGGCGTCAGCGATCATTGCAGGTTCTGCGGGTCCCCAGCGGTGTGCTCCCGCACGCCCCCGCAGCATCCACCCACGCCCGCGCCCACCTGCGTCCCCGCCAGCCGTATGCGGCCCTGCAGCGCCCTCTCCAGCTGGGCCTGGCCCTCCGCCGCGCGGCCTGCGGCCACCAGCGCGTTGCCGTGCGCACGCAGGCAGGCCACCGCCAGGGGGTGCATCCGGCCCTGGGGGGGATGGGGTAGGGTGGGGGGGGGGGGGTAGAGAGGTAGAGGGGAGCACCTTGTGTTGGGAGGGGCGTCCGGGGGACGGGTGGAAGGGTGGAGGGGAGACCCTTGGGTTGGGAGCGGCGACCGGGGCGAGAGTAGGGGCGCAGGAGGCATGAAGAGCACGGAAGGCACCGCCGGAGGGTCGCACGCGTGGGACGGGCATTTGTCTAAATGCTTGCGGGCGAAGCAGTGGCAGACAGGTTGCAACCAAACACATCACGTCAAACCGCCAGCCGCCCGACCACAGCTGCTGCCGCCCGTCCCCCCTTTCCACCCACCCCGTTCTGGTCGTCCCGCGGCAGCGTCCGGGTGGCGATGTCCGCCGCACTCCTCAGCGCCACCTCCGCCTCCTTGGCCCTGCCCTGCAGCGCCAGACTGCGCCCGCGGCCCAACATCACCGCCGCACCCTCGCGCCCCTCCAACCGCAGCGCCGCCACAATCGCCGCAGCGCGCCCGTGCGCAGCGTCCTGCGCCGCCGCCGCTGCGGCGACGGCCGCGGCGGCCGCCGCGTCGTCGCCGGCGGCGGCCTCCGCCTCCGCCGCCGCGAGCTCGTCGGCGGCAGCGGCGGCGCCGCCGATGGCGGCGGCGGTGGCGGCGTGGTACTCGCCGAACACGCGCAGGGCGGCGACGGCGGCGTCAGCGAAGAGCGGCTGGGCGTCGGCGTGGCGGCCGGCGGCGGCCAGGTAGGCGGCCAGGGCCAGGGCGGCCTCGATGGTGCGGGGATGGTGCGGTCCCTGCGCCGTCTGGCGGGCCGTAAGGGCCCTGCGGCGGGGGGAAGGGAGGTTGTGGGGTATGGGGTGTGGTCAGAGAACGGCATCGTCCGGGTTACCTCATGGCGGCCTGGGAGTCCCTGTCAGAACGCGTCCTGAACAGCCACCCACACGACCAAACTTTCAAAACTCAACCCATTACCGGGATATGACCTATTTGTTGATGGTGCCTCCCATCATGGCCCTCTCCCCCCCCCTCCCCATTCACCTGCTGTACAGCTCCTCCGCCTCCGCCGCCTTGGCCGGCTGCGCCGCCAGCACCCCCGCCAGCGCCCCCTGCGCCCAGGCCGTGTGCGGGCTGGCGTTGCCCAGGCCCGACACGCACAGGGCCACGGCCTCGCGGAGCAGCTCCTCGGCGTCGCTGCGGGGGGGCGGAGGCGAAAGGGAGGGAGGGAAAGTGCAAGGGAGTGTGACAAAGCTGACCCCCCGGTGGATGGGCAAGGGCGGGAGTAGACGGGCAAGGGTTGAAAGGGGCGTGCTTAGAGAGGTTACGCAATGCACCTGGACTAGCATGCGTGCGTGTGCAGTTGCCGTGTTTCGAGGCGCAAGTTCACGTTGGGCGCAAGTTCACATACTGCAGCCCCTGTTCCTCCCCCCCCCTCCTCCTGCCCGCACCTGTAGTAGTGCAGCCCCGCGAAGGCGGCCGCCAGGCACATGTTGGCGGAGGCGATGGCCGGCGAGGCGGGGTTCTTCTTGGCCGCCTCCTGCCGCAGCTGGATGCACATGTTGCCGTGAGCCTGCGCCTCCTCGAACTTGCCCTGTTGGTGGGGGGAGGGGGCGGGGAGGGGGGAACGGGCGGGTGGGCGCGGTAAGGTGGGGGGCAACGAGGGCTACGGCGTAGCTCGCAGCCCGAGCAGTGTGGCTCACGTGTGTGACGGTGGCCATGCTGGGGGAGAGAGCGGGACAGAGAACCACACCTGACCAAGCCTGCCAAAGGGGCTCGGTGCCTCCGCAGTGCACGCGACGACCGCCAGCAGTACCAGGCACACTGTGGCGCAGCCATGCGCTGATGCACACTGCAGCTTGTCCCCATGTCCCCTACCTGTCTCTCATCGCATGCACGCGGCATATATTGGCCACCACCACCACCACCACCACCAAGTGTGTAGACAACACCAAAACGCTAATACACACAGGTCCAGCCCCCACCCCACCCCACCTGCGCGATGAGCGCCAGTGCGTGCACGCGGTACACGTTGGCCACCACCACCACCAGCACGTGTGTAGACCACACCAAAGCGCTAATACACACAGGTCCCAGCCCCCTCACACACACCTGCGCGATGAGCGCCAGTGCGTGCACGCGGTACACGTTGGCCACCACCACCACCAGCACGTGTGTAGACCACACCAAAGCGCTAATACACACAGGTCCCAGCCCCCTCACACACACCTGCGCGATGAGCGCCAGTGCGTGCACGCGGTACACGTTGGCCACCACCACCACCAGCACGTGTGTAGACCACACCAAAGCGCTAATACACACAGGTCCAGCCCCCACCCCACCCCACCTGCGCTATGAGCGCCAGTGCGTGCACGCGGTACACGTTGGCCATCTCCACCTTGTAGGCGCGGTTGCCGTTGAGGCCCACCTGGGGGGGGGGAGGGAAGGAGGAGTAAGCGGGGAGACAGGGGTGAGGAAAAGCAGGACGGTGAGCTGGTGGGGTGGAGATGCGGCGGGCCTCTCCTGGCCCCAGCCCCCGTCGCTTCGTTCTGCACGCCATAAACCGCGCTGTGGTTCCACCCTCAAGACACACCCTCCACCCTCCACACACAAATCCTAATACACGCTCACCCACCGGCGGTGCGCTGAGCGCCTCGCACACCGCCTCCATGGCCGGCAGCGGCCCCAGGTCTTCCCCCTAATACACACACCCATCCTCCCATCATAAATACACACCCACCGCTGGTGCGCTGAGCGCCTCGCACACCGCCTCCAGTGCCGGCAGCGCGCCCAGGCCGTGCAGCAGCTCCGCCAGGTCCCCCGTGAAGGCCTTGGCCACGCCCACCACGCTGTCGAGCGGCAGACGGGCGGAGGCGGCGGCAGCGGCCTCCTCGGCGCTGGCCGCCTGGCCAGACAGGATGGGAGGGGGGTCGCCGCTGGTCGCGGCGCGGGGGGTGGTCCTGGGTTGTGGAGAGGGGGGTCGGTGGGGGTACCGTAAGTGGCAGATGGGTGGAGAGAGGGCGAAGGCAGGGGCGAGGTATCCTCAGAGGACGGGAGTGCCTGCGTACATTGTGCAGTTGCGCACTGCAAGTTCCCGGCCGCACCGAAGCCAGTTATCGTGCTACGATGCGGACTCCACGGCCTTCCGGCCTTCACCCTGGTCAGCATTCGTATCAATCTAACTAGTCTCTGCTACACACCCCAGGGCAAAACACCAACCTGCTTAGCAGCGCCAGCAGCTCTGCGAACTCGGGCTGCGCCGCCCTCGCCGCCGCCAGCACGCTGCTGCCGCCCTCGCGGCTGCCGTATAGCCGCCCGTACGACACCAGCGCGCCCAGCACCACGCCCGCCATGCGGTCCTCCGCGGCGGGCCGTACGGCGAGGTCCAGGGCGGGCGCCAGCGCCGAGACCACCACCTGCCGTACGAGGCTGTGCATGACTGTCTGTGTCGTACGGCCGGGCATGGTGGACTGCGCCGCCAGGCCCTGCCGCTGCAGCGCCGCCAGTACGGCACGCGACATGGTGGGGATGGCGGCGCCGCCGCCGGGGCTGCCCGCCAGTACGGCGAAGGTGGCGTCGGGGCCGGCGCCGGCGGGGGGCAGCGCCGACAGCTGCAGCAGGGCCACCTGCGGGGGGGGTAGGGTTTGTGGTTGGGGCGTAACGAACATACGGAACTCATAGGGGCAGGGCAGCTTGTGGGTGGGAGAAGGGTTGAGCTGATTGCAACGTGTATGGGACCCAGGGGTGCCGAGCAGTGCACCGTGTTACAGGGAAGTAATTCAGCAGGGAGAGAGGGTTGACAAGTACTGGCGGTGCGCCGTGGGACCAGGGCCGAGGTCGCGTGCTGCCGCCCTCGTCAACCCTCCGGTACGGGTTATGTACTGTTTCACTGCCGTATCTCGGCGCCCGGCGTTTGCACCACCACCGCAACCTCGCCATACGCCAATGTTTATGATGATGCCCCTCCCCCCGTTTTAACACCATGTGAACCCCACCTGGTGCTGCGTGGGCAGTGCTGTGAGCACCGCCGCAATGACCGCCGCCGTGGCCTCCGCGGGGCTGGCCTCCCCCTCGGAGCCGGGCCGCGGGCGGAAGGCGTTGGCGCCGATCGCCTCAACGTCCTGGGGGGAGAAGAATGAAATGGAGAGGAGCGGCTTTACAGAGGGTAATGCAGGGAAGAGTCAAACAGCGAGGGGAGGGTTTGATGGAGAGGGAGGACGACGCAGCGGTGCTGCGCAATGCAGTGGTGTGTGCGTAGAAGCGAACGGGAGGGTCCACGCGCAGAGGCAGCGGGAGAAGGCATTGCGTTCTGCAACGCACGGCCGCAGGCTGGGGGGGACCGGTGGCTGCACGGGCTGCCACGGGCCTGACGTTCCCTGTGAGGACTGGGGTATGCCCACGTGCCTTCACGTATACCACTAGTATGCTTCCACAGCGGGGTGACACAGCGGCCTTCCACTCCACTACTGCGTGCGCATGAGAGGGTGACTGTCGCCCCGTAGGGGCTGTCTTGCATGACACGGCCAGTACTGCTTACCACCGGACTGCCACGCTTCTGTGCGCGCCCCTTACCCGGCCCCTCCCCCTCCCGGGCCACCTGCCCACCCCTCCCTGCACGCACCCACACCGCATCTCCGTCCATGCCCTCGGTCCCTTGCCAGCTTTGCCTTGCTTGTTGTTTTTTCCACCCCTGCACGGCACATCCTACTCCCCACCCTACTCCCCACCTGCACGCTGAGCCGCCCCTCCACCAGCGCCCCGCACGCCAGGCGCAGCGCCAGGGGCAGGCCGCGCAGCGCCGACCCCAGCTTCTGGGCCTGGCCGGCGGACAGGTCGGGGGCGATGCGGGAGACCAGCGCCGCGGCGGCGGCGGCGGGCAGCGGCGGGACCTGCGGGGGTTGAGGGCAACCGAGATGCGGGCGTGGAGGTGGGGGCGGGGGCGGCGGTGGGAGGTGCGAGCCGTGGGGCTGCGGCCCGCTGCCCCAACCGCCCTTCATACCATAAAACCTACAACGTCACGGCTCAGGTCGTAGACTGGTACATAAAACATACTGCTACACGTATACAGGTAGTTAAGTTCTTGTTGCTGCACTCAATCCATGACACGGCCGCCCCACGCCGGGGACCCTTTCCGTCCCGCTCCATCCCTTCTTTCACACACCTCCACGTTGACGATCTCCGCGCCGTCCGCCAGCGTGACCGGCGCGCTGGACGCCAGCAGCAGCCGCACGCCGCCGCACTCGCCCACCACCTGCCCCAGCAGCCCCCACAGCCCGTCCGCGGCGCCCGGCTGGCGCAGCGGGTCGTCCACGCTGTCCACCACCAGCAGCAGGGGGCGGGAGCCGGAGCAGCAGGCGCGCAGCGTGGAGGCGATGCGGGGCCGGCCGTCGGTGTTGTCCTGGGAACGTTATGGTGGGGGGAGAAGAGAGAGAGAGAGAGAGCAATATTGGGGTTGGGACCACGGAAAGCGGCGCGCGGGGGCCAACCGGGTGTCTAGAGCATCAGGGCATTGGGAGGGGGGTTCGCTGGCCATATCCCACCGCCTCCGGCCCCCTACAGCCCATGATTACGCCCATGCCCGGGCCCTGGCCTCCGTCACACTGGCTTGCAGACCCCCCTTCCCCCTCCCTTCCCCTCCCTTCTCCTCCCTTCCTCGCCTGCCCCACCTTGATGAGCCCCAGCGCGATCATGAGCCGCGCCTCCACGTCGTGCCACGTGCGGGCGCCCGCCAGGTCCACCCACACGCAGCCGCCCGCCGCGCCGCCGCCCGCCACCAGCTGGCCCGCCACCTCCAGCGCCAGGGTGGTCTTGCCCACGCCGGAGGGGCCGGTCAGGCACACGGCCCTGGGAGGGGAAGGGAGCAACCACCGAGGGGACAAGGACAGTCATGAAGGAAGTTGGTGTTGAAGTTGTTAACGGTCTGCCATGCGCAAGGGTGAAATGATGCAATGGGCCGACCGGACTTACATTGCCAGCGAGGAGGTGGCAGGAGGTTGCTACATGGGTGGGAACGGGCTGTGGATGCTAAGCGGTCATGCCACTGGCCTTTCTTCACCCGGCACCTGTCCCTCCCCACCCGCCACCGCACCCCCCCCCCGCACCCACTTGCACTTGTCTGGCGCGCCCGCGCTGAGCGCCGCCACCACCCCCTCCGCCGCCTCGCCGCGCGGCACGTGCAGGGCCGGCAGCGGCGGCAGCTGGCAGGGCCCGTGCACGGCCGCCGACGCCGCCGCCAGCACCACGCCCACGTCGCCCGCCAGGTCGTCCAGGCCGGCGGCGGAGGCGTCCGTCAGCGGCGCGGCGAAGGCGGCGGCCAGCGCGTAGGCCGACAGTCCGGCGCCCGCCTCGCTGACGCCTGCGCCCGCCACCGGCACCACGTTGTTGGCCGCCTGCACGTGGCGCTGGAAGGCGGCCTTGGACGAGTCTGGGAGTGGGGAATAGAGAAGAGCGGAGACAGTGTCAGATAAGGCGTGAACTGGCAGCTAATACCTGTTACAGACTTTGCAAATTGTCATCCCGGCGCGTGGCGCTGGTAGGCAGGCTTGGCTGAGTCTGTGTTTCCAGGGGAGGGAGAGGGAAAGGGAGGAAAGGCGAAGGCAAGCAAGCGTTAGAAAGGTCGACGCAAGTAAGCATTGCGCTGCTGCGTTCGGTGTGCCGCGGGGGCGGCAGACAGGCCCTTGCGGTGCCCCCACCACAAAGGACACGCGTGACAGGAGTTTTCTGGTGGTCAGCGTTAGGGTCCCGACGGCGCACGGGCGTGGGTGAGCAACACACGGAGGCGAACACACCCCGGGCACCCTTGACACCTCCCGGCATGACCCGTCGCGCCCCTCCCCCCTCACCGCAGCACAACAACAGTGCGCCAGCTTCTGTACTCTTTACCACTCCAGCCTACCACCTTGCAAGCCTCGTTCCTGCTTCCTACTAGCCCCCCTAGGCCCCCTTGGCTCACCGTTGGCCAGCAGTGCCGCCAGCTTGTCCGCCAGCGGCCCGTTGCCCAGCCCCGGCAGGTCGGCGATGGCGGAGGGGAAGGCCTCCCACCACTCCTCCCACGACACCTCGGGCTCGGGGCCGAACGCGTGGTGCCACAGCAGCCGCAGCTCCGGCTGCGGGATGAGGCGCGCGGGGCCCTTGTCGGCGTGCGTGGTCAGCAGGTCGATGGCCTAGCGGGGGGAAGCGGGACGGGCGGGCGGCGTGGAAGGAGGGGAGGGAACGAAGGTGGGGACATGAGCGGTTGGGAAATGAAATCAGCGTGTTGCACGAATGCATGGCACGGAGCCCAGCTATAGCAGCGCACTAAAGCAAAGGTACCACCATCACGCCGTGCACCCTGCGCCCAGGCCAAGCGACGCACCAGGTCCTTGCTGAGTTCTGCCAAACCAAGGCCCACAACAGATGACTGCCTACTAGACACACAGCGGCAGTACGGCACGCACCAGGTCCTTGCTGATGCGCGAGCCCACGCTCAGCTCCTGGATCACCAGCGCAGACTCCAGGAAGGCCTTTGGGGTGGGGGGAAGAGAGAGAGGAGGGGGAGGGATGACAGGGCAGCACGCAACTGCTTGTTAGGAAAAGGGCGGAAGCCAGGCGGCTGAGTGGCTGGAGGTAGGGGTGGCGGTGTGAGCCAGCGAAGCCATGCGCAGGTAACCTGTAGCTCTCTCCCCCCCCTTCCCCCCGTCCGCCCCGCTCACCCCCGGCGCGTTGCACACCGCGTCCAGGCCGCCCGCCTCCCTGACGGCGCCCTGCAGCTTGAACAGGTGGTCCTGGGGGGTGGAGGGGGTTTAGGTAGGAAAGGCCAGTATGAAGCATGGCACATGGGTAGGACAGGGTAGAGGGCCATACTGGAAGCACACCGCATCACGGCCTGGTGACCACCACAGACGTTCAACTGTTCCCATCACACCCGCAGAAGCGGCCCTTCCTCTACACTCGCAATCTCGTTGTCTTCCTTGAGCCCCCATCCCGCATCCGCCCGACACAGCTAAGCCATAAGTCACCCTCCCCCCTTCTCCACCCTCCGCACGGTGCCGGTCAGGCTGACTCTCTGGGCCTTGCATTGTGGAGCTTCATGCGTAACCCCCACCCCACCACGCACCGTGTAGTTGGGCCCCAGCCGCAGCACCAGCAGCGCCTCGTCCGCCCGCGCCTGCAGCTGGCCGCCCTCCACCTGGCCCCACCCGGGGTGCGCCCGCGTGGCCGCCACCACCGCGTCCGCCAGCGCCGTCAGCTCCAGAACCAGCTTCTCGAACGCCGCCCGCTCCGCCGCCGCGTCCGCCGCCAGCATGTGTACGACAACGCTGCGCCCACAGTACGGCCGAGCCAGCGCCGTCATGCCCGCCACGATGGTACGGAAGGACGACACCACGGCGTGCAGGCCGGTGCCGGCGGCGGCGGTGGCGGCGTCGCCGCCGGTGGCGGCGGCGGCGGCCGCGGCGGCTGCTGGTGCCACGGCTGTGTCTGCCAGCATGCCGCCGAACATGTGCAGCAGCGACAGGCCGGCGGCGGCGCGCTGTCTCAGGGAGGCCAGGTTGTCGGCGTTGGCCAGGCAGCCGGCGGCCTGGGTGGCCAGCGTGACCACCTCCTTGGCGGCGGCCGACACTGCGGACAGGAGAGGGGACGGGGAGGGCGAAAAGGCGGTGTGTCAGCTGCAGCAGGCGAGGATGAGGAGGACGGCGGCCATGGGGGCCTGCGCGGTGACGGTATCCACACCATACCCTCGCGCGCCCGCGGCATGCGGCATGTGGTATGCTTGGCCCAGCTTGTTGCCGCAACCTTTGCCGAGCCTGAGCCTCGTGCCGCCATTCGGTGTATGCCCTCCCCAGCCCCCTCCTTGCACGTGCGGCATGCCCCCGCCCCCCGCCGTGAGACCACAAGACCGCAATGCCCGCCCCCGGGCCTCCCCGCCCCGAACCTCCACCCACCTGGGAACACCATGGACGGCAGCGCCTCCTTGACGGCGTCGCGGATGGCGAACGCCTCGCCGCGGATCACGTCCTGGGGCGCACGGGCGGAAGGGGGAACAGCGTACAAGTGACGGGGGAGCCAGGGGGTTCTGTGAGTGGTGGTTGGGCAGGGGGGAAGGAGACTAGGGGAGGGGTTGCAGGTGCGCACGAGCTGCCGGACGCGCTGGGGAGCAACTGCCCAAGCCCTCCCCCACGCTACGCCACGACACTACACCCCACGGCACGCCCTGTCCTGCTCACCACAAGTGGGCTATCCCTGGCCGGGCCCGCACCCACGCCCGCGCCTCCCGTGGCAGCGGAAGCAGCGGCAGCAGCAGTGGAGGCGTTGCTGCCAGCCTTGCTGGGCGGCCCGCCGGCGGCGGCGGCGGCGCTCGCGCCCGCGGCGGCCCCCGCGTCGCTCTCCTTGCGGGAGGGAGGCTTGCCGGGGGCGGCAGCGGCGGGGGCGGGGGCAGCGGCAGGGGCGGCATCGCCACCGCCAGGCGCTTCCGCGGCGCCGTTGTCTGCTGGCCAGGCGGCGCCCGGCTTGGCTGCTGCAGGGCCTTTGGCGTGGGCTGGTGTGAGGCCCTGGAGGGGGTGAGGAGGGAGCGAGCTGGCGGTGAGGGAGCCTCCTGCTATGGTGAAAAAGGCGTGTTCAGGGGAAACAGGTTGCTTTAGCGGATTTAGGGTATGCAGTTTGGCGTGGGGCTGGCATGCTGTGGGTTGGTAGGTGGATTGCCAATTGCCACTAGGTGCAGCGTGCCCTGTCGTGCCATGGGTGTGGACTGCTGTGCAAGCAGCAGGTGTAAGACGCCATACACAGCAGCAGGGCGGCAAACAATCGTACGTGAACGCTTTGTGTAGGTGTTCGGTCGACACCCGCTGAATCGTCACGCTGCGGCTTCCGCTGCGCTTAACACGTCCATACTAGACATGCGTACTCCGCGCGCCCGCACCTTCGGCGTGGTAGGCTCACGCGGCTGAGGCTCAGCTGCAACAGCGTTACTTGGTATGGATTTCGAAGTGCCGCAACCCACTGGACGCGCAGAGGCAAGCCCGATGTGGGCGACGGGCCAGCAGGGGAGGTCAGTTTCGCAGGTAGCTTTATAGTTCGAGTGTCTAAGCATTGATCTCATACTCCTTACTTTCTATGCAAGGGGCTTTCTTCCGGCGTCCACTTCGAACCTATCCCGGGGCCGACTACCGGACGTGTAAAGAAAGCTACGCCAGTAGTTATTCCAGCAGTTAAATATGTACAGATTGGTATGTGATTGTGTTCACCTGGCGCCTAAGAGACTGGGCAGCGCCCTGCACTCAGGAATGCCGACCCTGGCAACCTGTATGGTGCAGTGATGTCTGCTACAATATGTGGATTTGATTCCAATTTGCTTGATTACTACGAGTTGCGGTGGAAGTGCGAGTGTGTCGTTCGACTTGTTGGTTGCCGCACGCGGCAGAGGAGCGGAATGGTACTGATCAAAGCCGCCTAGGCGCAGGCCCTCGACGCAGATCGATAACAACGCTCAGATGCTATAAAATGATGCGTAGTGACCTGTCGCATTGTCCTGTAGGGTCAGCCCGGGAAGTTCATGCGCAGGCAGGGTGCTGACAGTTGGAAGCGCACGCTCTATCCCGGTCCCCCTGCCCCCATTGCGGGGTTCTACCACAGCGCCACGGGGAGCCTTACCTTGTGTGCCATGTCTCGGTGTACCAGCCAGTACCGTGCTTCCTGTTGCACGGGAAACGCCCAAGTACGAGACGCGTATGATAGAGCGATAGACAACAGAACTCCTGTACTGCGACCAGGGGAGCTCCCCTGGCTACCTGACCGTTCAGCTGCCTCTGCCAAGCTGCCTCTGCCAAGCTGCCTCTGCCAAGCTGCCTCTGCCTCTGCCAAGCTGCCTCGATGGTACGTACCACTAGCTGCCACTACCTGCCGCCAGGCAGCCCGCCTACAAGAGCAGCTTCTGCGGTCAACGGTGCGATTGCTTGGAAACAAGCGGCTCAGCCGATCCAGTTACAAGGTGGCCCCACGTCGTCCGGAACTCAGGATGGAACCATGCTGTGGCATTGCATGCCCCCGTTCAGCCGTTTCCCAGGGAAGCTCCAGGGCGTACGGTATCCAGAGGCTGCGAATATGTTTGCCGGGCTTCATCGACAGGCGGCGGCGGCACTGCCCCGTACGGCAGCTGCGGCAGGAAGGTTTGGTGGGCAGCAGTTTGTGTGAAGATGGGAAGTGGTAGCTGCCTGCGCAAGTCCTGCCCTCAGCTCTGGTCACATGCCCTTCCCGGCTTGATGGGTGTGCGTGTCAGCGGCCACAATTACGTTGCATACGGTAATTACATTGTTGAATATACGGACTGTGGCTAAACGACAGCTACTCGTTCCTCGGGACAACTCCAGCGACAGCCGTCTGCCGAGGAGCCGAGCGCACCGGCAGGACAGCCCACGGCATCATACAAATACGCCTCTCCGCCCTCGTCACTAACATAGCACGCCCAGATGTATGTTGGCCAGCCTAAAACCCAGGTGTACGTGAGTGCCCCGCCGCTCTTTCAGGCGGGCACACCTACCCTGGTCAACCGATGAAGTATGTTGGTCTTATGTACCGCGTACCCCCTTCCGAGCTGGAAGGGCAGAGACGCCTGTACATCCATTCATACACAAACCGATGTACAAAATCACAGCTGCTGCAGCACCGGCAAACACGGCCAGCTCCAAACCCCTTTCTCCACAAAACGACCATAATGCTGACGGCCTGCTAACGCTGCGCTCGAAATTAAGGGGCAATTAGAAGCGAGCAACCGCCTGCCACCTCACCACGCCCAGCCCGCCCGCCCAGCCTGCCCCGCATGTACACCTTCAGCTACAAGCACCAGCTGCACACATGCTCAGGTGCCACATCCGTTCCAACTCCCTGTCCCGCCCTGCCCTGCAGATAGCACCCATGTCCCCGTGGAATGCGGGCGTGCTCCAGCCCATGGTGCATTGTTGTGTGCACCTCTCCTGCCATACCACCGCCGCCCACAACGCCGCCAGCCCAGTCGCCGCATGTAAACCTGGGACCAGGATGTGACCCGAGCCCCCTGCCTGCACCGCAACAATCAAACGCACGCCACAGCCCGGGGCGCACGGCACCTGCAGCCCGCCGCACCAGCGCCCGGTTGCGTCGCTTCCTTGACCTAATGGATGAATGGGCGGTCAGTCCTCTCCTGCCCGCACTACACGACCTGGCCACACTACAGTGGCAGGTACGTATGCAGATGGCACATGCAGCCTCCAATAGCTCCGAACGCTCCTCGCCCCACGCTGTACGTGCCGCGGGGTCACCCGCGTAGGTGGAGTTCCTCGCGCTGATTAGCAATGGCACACTTGCATAACACCGCTGTTCAACAGTTGACCGGCTTTGCCGTGCTGCTATTCCTTGTGCTGTTGCCGCTGTGATACAAAGCACCATACCACCAAGCCCTACAAAGAATCCTCCGACCAGCCGATCAAGACTTGATACGCGGGCTGTATGCTGACAATCGGCCCTCCGGCGTATCACATAGGACCGCACCCACATGGCAAGCTGTTATCATCATCCATGTACAGGTCCGCCGCGGCACGCCCTCTCCAAGCTATGTGCCTACTCGCTATGAAATACCCTTTTTACTGCGGACCACCCATCCGCGCTCGGTGCTCCCCACCTCGTTCACTGCTTGTCGTTGCTGCCGCCAACACCCTCCTCGCCGCCCCCAGCTCCCTGCTTGGCCTCAGGCACCCGCTCCACCGACACCACGGCCCCGTCCGCCGCCGCCGCCGCTGCCGCCGCCGCAGCTGCCGCCATGGCCTCCTCCACCACCGAGCTCGCTGCGTAGCCCCCTGCGCCCCCATCACTCGCCGCCGCCGTCGCAGGCGGCGTCACCGGCGCCGACGGCTGCCCGCTGCCGCCATCCGCGCCGCCGCCGCTGTGCCCCGCCGCCGCCGACAGCGCGCCCGCGCTGTCCTCCGCCACCGGACCGGAGCCGGCCGCGACCACGCTGCTGCCGCCGCTGCTCTCCCCGTTGCGGGACAGCGGCGCCGGCGAGCCGCTGCCCTCGGCGCCCAGGCCCAAGTTGCTGAGGCGGCCGGCCGCCGCCGCTGCCGCCGCCGCCAGCGCCTCGTCGTCCGGCAGCAGCCGCCCCTTGGAGTGCGTCTGGTAGCGCGTGCCCGCGCTGAGCAGCTTCTCCACGCGCGCCACGATGTGCTTGCCGTACGTGAAGCGCTTGAGCGCGTGCAGCTGCTGCCGCACGCGCGCCAGCATCACCTCGCGCTGCTCGTCCGTGCACACCTCCAGCACCTTCTGCACCACGTAGTTGCCAAACTGGTCCTTCATCATGGCCTGCACCGGGTCCTCCGGCTCCGCCTCGCCCTCGCCCTGCTGCGCCAGCAGCGCCGCCTGCGCGCCCAGCATGCGGTCCACCAGCAGGTTGCGGTCCGCCGTACTGCCGTACGTGAGGCACTTCTCGATCACGTTGCTGGCGAACTTGTGCATGGACAGCATGACCACGCTGGGCGCCAGCGAGTGCGCGACGGAGGAGCGCTCCTCCGGCGTGCCGCGCTCCAGCACGTGCTGGATGACGTAGTTGCCGTACTGGTCCTGGGTCAGCTGTACAGCGGAGGCCAGGATGTCGGACATGACGGCGGCGCGGCGGCGCGGGTCGCGCACGTGCTCCAGGATGCGCTGTATGATGCGGCATCCGAAGGGGTGCGTGGACAGCGGCACGACGCACATGAGGAAGTTGTCCAGCACGGCGGTGATGCGGGCCGTGGGCACGCACTCGATGCACTTCTGGATGACGTGGTTGCCGTTCTGGTCGCGCACGCAGCGCATGATGTGGCCGTCCAGCTCGGTGATGAGCTCAATCTGCAAAGGGGCACAAGCAAGGGAGCGCCAGGTAAAACCGAGGTAGACGCCGGTTGCTGTTTTGTGGCTAGCCTACCACAACAGTGCAAGCGGCAGCGCGTCTACCATGCGGCATGCTACATATTCACACCTGAGAGCCACACATAGTCCAGTCTTCCCGTTAGTCTGTGTCTTAGCCCCCCGCGACATCCAGTCCGTCCCCTGCCCACCTGCTGCTCCTCCGCGAACACCTCCAGCGCCTTCTGCACCACGCGGCAGCCGTACATCTGCAGGCTCAGCTGCAGCACGTGGCCGCGCAGAGCCTTGGCCAGCGCGGCGCGGTGCTCCAGGGAGCCTGCGGGAGGTGGACGTAGGCGGACGTAGGGTAAGTGGTGCCTTGTCAGAGGCTGGAGGGGCCTACGGGGGCAATCGAGGCTCATACAGCTCCACCAGAGTACGGTACAGAAAAGTACGGACCCTCACGTGACAAAGAGCGCCTACGGTAATGCCTGAGCCGAGATTACGCTGACAATGTGGATACATGCCACATTTGTGGCACAGGTGGATGGTGCTCCCACAGGTATGGTCATCTTTAAGGCGAAGGTGGCTACACAGCGGCCTAGGCAGCTTCCGAGGCGGCTGGGCGCGTGGGGTCACCCCGTGCCGCTCCCCGGCCTCACCGTGCTCCAGGAACTTCTGCACCACGTAGTTGCCGAACACGTCGGTCATGAGGTGCAGGATACGCGGCAGCACCTCGCTGAAGGCGGCGTCAAGGTCCTGGGCCGCAATGCCCTCCAGCTTCTGTGGGTACGGCAGCATGTACGTCAGCGAAAAGAAGCGCGCCCTCCGAACACCCAACCCAGCTCCCGCTGTACACGTATACCGATCATCAAGGCAATGAAGGTGCAAAGTACTGTGGTGCGGAAAAAAAGCCCTCCTTGCTGTCCCACCTGCTGTATGAACCTGCTGCCGTGCTGGTCCAGGCTGAACTCGCACACGTGGCCCAGGATGTCCTTGAGCTCGTACTTCTTGCCCGTCTTGTTGCTCTTGAACTCGTCCAGCAGCGTGTCGCCGCTGCTGCGCGGACCGCGCGGCCCGTGCCCGCTGCCCGCGCCCCCGCTGTGCTCGCCGCCCGGCCCCGCCTCGCCGTCGCGACGGGCGCTGTGGCGCCGCTGCGCTGCGTCCCCGCCGCGCGCATCCCGCCCCTCGCGCGGGCCCATGGCGAACTCCCCCGGCCCCGTGGTGGCGCGCAGGCGGCTGTTCTGGCCCATGGCGCCGGCAAAGGAGCCCGAGTTGTGCCCCGGCGGCGATCCCGACATGGGGCCCGGCCCGCGGCCGTTGAGCCGCTCCATCGCCTCCCTGCCGTTGGAGTTGGTGCGCGACAGGCCGCCCATGCCCATGCCGCCGTCGCTGCCGTGGTGGTGGTGGAGGTGGTGATGGCCGTACAGCCCCTCCATGCGGCGGTCCTTGGGGGGAGGGGGAGGCGGGGGAGGCTGCCCCGGGGGCGGCGGCGGGGGCGGGGGGACGCCGGCGCGCAGCAGCAGCTCCGCGTCCTTGCCCAGCGCGCCGCCCAGGCCCGCCTGCGCCTCCAGCATCTTGTGGTAGTAGGCGGCGTAGGGGTCGGCGGGGTTGGCGGCGCCGGGGAAGCCCTTGCCGGCCAGCTGCGCGGCGGTGGGCGAGCGCATGCCGGCGGCCAGCATGGCCATGTCGGGCGGCAGCAAGCCGGCGGCACCGGGGCCGCCCGCGCCGCCAAACATGCCGGGCGAGTTGAGGCCCATAGGCATGCCCTGGGGGAAGGCGCCGGCGGGGAGGCCCTGGAAGCCGCCGCCAGGGAAGCCGGCCATGGCAGCGGCCTGCATGGCCTGTGGGCAAGAGCGGAAACGCGACATGGGCAAGTGCACCTTTACTTCATGCTACCGGTCCAAGACTACATCGCGCATCCCCGCAGGCACCTGGTGGCGCTGCAATGAGACAACCAGCAATCTGTTCGACACGCCACCTTTCCGAGGCGCCGACCAAGCCCATGCCTACCTGCAGGTTCTGCATCTGCTGCGCCTGCTGCATCTGCTGTGCGTAGTACGCCGGGTACATGGCAGCCATGTACATCGCCTGCGGGGGCGAGGGCAGCAGCCATGCGTCATGCGCGCAAGGCCGCAAAAGGGGGGCAGCTTTACGCATAAAAGCTTTATGCGCACCAGGATAGATGACGCAAAGGATGCATAAGCACACTGTTACAGGGCAATAGCAATGCAAGGTTTCCCTTGCACAAGCCCGCTACGTGCACAGCGTACCTGCATCTGTTGCTGTGCGTTGACGCCCGCCGCTCCTGCTCCAAGCAAAACTGCATGACAGGACCGGAGCGAAGGGCTGCGGTTCAGTGTTACGCGCACATACAGCAATAACGACACCGACGGTACCTGCGTCGACCTAGCCGCCAACCCATCCGGAAGCGACCCAAGGCTCACCGTCTGGGCCCACGGCCGCCTGGTCCCCTGTCCCAAGCGCCGCCGCGATAGCTGCCGGCGGCAGGTTCTGGAACGCCTCCACCGCAGCCTGCATCGCAGAGGCCGACGCCAGCTGCTGCGCGGCCGCTGCCGCCGCAGCAGCAGCGGCCGCGTCGGCGTCACCCACGGCCGCCGCCGCCGCGGCTGCCGCTGCCGCCACGGATGCTGCGTCGGCGCTGGTGAGGCTGTCCAGCAGCTGCTGCTGCGGGTCGGGGTCCGCCACGGTGGTGCCGATGCGCAGCTTGGAGGGCGTGCGCATGTAGCTGCGGGCGTCCCCGATCACGGAGCCCAGCCGCCCGGCCGCAGGCGCGCCGTGCAGCTTGGGGTCCCCCTGCAGTAAGACGATATCCCGAAGCGGTCAACAAGAAGTGTACCATGCGACGGGTACAGCAGGAGGTCCATGTGAGTAACTTGAGCCAACAGCTGCCAGCCGTCAGCCCCTGCAGCAGGCGCTGCAATACCGGTACCGGTACACGTACCTTGCCCAGGCCCGCCGCCCCGCCCATGCTGTTGCTGCTCAGCGTGCGGCCCGTGAGGTCCAGCGACGGCCGCGGCGAGTCGTTGAAGGAGCCGAAGAAGGCGTTGCCGGCGGGGTTCTGGCCGTTCATGGGCGTGTGCGGGGTGCTGTTGACCCCGTGGAGCAGCGCCTCCGTCAGGGCCTGCTCGTCGCCGCTGCGGACCTGCGCACAGGTGGAGTTGCCAGCCCCTGTCCGCATCAGCACGCTGTATGGGTAGAGATCAGTGCCAGGAGCCCACCACTGCCCCCCCCCCCGCGGTGTCTGCCGTGCATACCAAGCCAGTGTTGCCGTGGAGCTCACCGAGAAGATGGAGTTGCCGCTTGCCTGGGCCTTCAGCTCAGCCGTCAGCAGCGGTGCAAGAGCAGGCGCCGTCTTCGGCGAGCCGAACGCTCCAAGCAGGGCGCCCAGGGGCTGGGCTGCGGCAGCGCCACCGCCTCCGGTTGGCCTGTTCCCCCCAGCGCTGATGTTGCTCCACGCGGCGGCCAGCGTGTCCGGCGCCCGCTGTGCTGGGGACATGCCCCCGTTGGGCATCGCCCCGAGGCTGGAGCTGAGGCCGCCAAGCTCCTGATACCAAACATGGGAACCATTCAGCATATGGCCGTTGTTCACAAAAACACAGTTGCTGGAAGACAAGTACTCTTGTGTTGCCAGGTGGCGCACGTCTGACTGTCACAGCCTAGCCGTCGACATGCCGCATGTCGAGCCCGGCCTCACCTGCCCCAGCAGGTTGCGTTGGATAGGAATTGGCTCGGAGCCGTCCTGCAAAGCAAAAATAGGCGATTGCGTCGCATGATAAGTACAGCGCGTACTGTAGCGCCGGTACCGAACGTGTTGCAGTAACCCTGGCTGGCCGACCTACCCTGAGCTGGCCGAAGAGCATGCTGATCGTCGCGTCGACATGATCGCCTCTTCCCTGGAAAAAGCAAAACATGAGGGTAAGGTGCAACAGAATGGCGAGGGTGCAGCATGCCGCCTACCCAGTACCCACACTCTTGTCGTCCGAGTGTGCCTAAAGCCCACCTGAAAGTCCGCAAACACGTCACCAGAAAGCTTTCCGTCTGGCCAAGGCGAATTACGCGCCGGGAGCGGTGGAGGTCTGTGAACGGGGCATTAACAACAGGACATTTCTGAGCACGAGCCGACGGACGAAACGTTTCGAGCAGCACAACGCATGATCAGTAGCAGCATAAGATAGGTTGTATTCCCCGACAAGGCAACTAGGTTCGTTGCGAAGCCTGCCAGTGGTGCCGATGCTGCATCAGCTCACAGTCTTGGATTTGCGAGTCTGTTCTTGTAGTAGTAGAGAGCATATTCGCGGCTTGAACGCAACCTGTGAGTAACAGGGACGACGGGCATCAGACCTTGCTGTTGTAGGCACCTGTGTTGAGCATGCGACACCTAGTATTCACTCACGCCTCCTCGTCGGGGGTCAAGCCCAGTGCTTCGGCCCCGACGTCCATGCCCTTGATCCCGGGGCTCATCGTGCCGCTTTGAGCATGCACGCCAGCAGTGCGTATTGGCTCGCCGGTGATAATATTGAAGGAAGGGGCTGGGTTTGCAGCTCCCATAGGCGAGCCTGGCAACAGCTCAGCCTGCAGAGCGCGATAATTACATGTTGAGGCTAAAGGCACGTCTGCTACCCCGCTTGCAACAGCGTGCGTGTCATGTGCTGCAGGTCGCAGACCTGTGGCGGGGCCGAGCCTGGGCGTTTCGGACCATTGCTAAATACATTGTCGAGATGGCGGTTTAGAAGAATCCTCCTTATCTCTTCTGCTTGTGCTGCGTCTGTGGCCATGGTCCGTCAGTTCTACGTAGCAGGGCAAAGCATTTCGGGAGCAGACTAATCAACTTGTACAATGGCAGGGAAGGGTTCTGTATCAGGACTCTTGGGCTGGCAGCGCTTACTTTAGGGTAAAGGCTGCGTTATGTCGTGCACTAGGATGCATTGTCCATGACTCACGCAATGGCGGGCTATTGTGCCTTCAAAGAGTGTGAAAGGCAGTGGACGACTCGGTATCTCAGTACTGCTTTACAAGGTGAAGGAGCTTGGGCAAGGTAGGTTAGCACGGTAGGTAGGGTAGGCGACGTCCTGGGGTCACGCCTGGGGTCCTGGAAGGGGAACGCGGCTGTTGTACAAGCCGAGAGTCGTGCCTATCCTACCAGCCATGCAACGTAGCTGGGTTGTAGGGTGCACCAAACCAGGGTTGTGGGCAACTGTCGTACGTGGTCCCTGACACAGCGGCCAGACCAGCGCCAGGGGCCCCGGCCGGCGCCCTGTGCGCAAGGCACGGTCAGACTACGAGGAGCATGGTGTGTTTGCAATCTGCGATGCTTGGTATGATGTCAGGCCGCTACTCCAGGCTTCAGGAAACGCCACAAAGTGCAGCAGCTGTGCAGCTGGACGCTGCCCCGCACGATGCACTCACGACCCACGTGCCTTGACAGTCCTCTCCATGTACGGCAGGCAGTTACACCGGGTTACACGTGTTACCGCGTACCAACCAGACGTACAGTCAGTGAGGGGTCGATCGCACTGGCGGCCGTTGGCCCTTTTTATGAACAGGGGAGCGTACATATGTCATTGACACACATGGCCGCGCTGTACCTAACTCCCCTACCGATGCTCCCTACCTACGTAGCCTACTTTGCGCGCATACCTCTGGCCTCAATACTAGACTCACGAGATGTTGCATCATTCTCCTTAATGCCAATACCGTATAACGTTGCTTGCAACTTGAGTCTACGACTGGCCCTGCGCCACTGTGCCCCTACAGCAGTGTTGGATCATGCGAGCCACTCATATGCCCACCGCGACGCGGACCTCAAACCCAGCGCTCGCAGCCAGCCCCTCAGCCAGCAGCACAGCTTCTACACATGTGCGTAACAATGGCAACCGTTTCACCCTGTCAACGTCCCGTGCAAGTATCAGCCCTCCCCCGACTCCCCGACGCCTTACACCACTTCCTCGCGCTTCACGCTTGCCCCCACCAGCGCTCCGCGTCACCCCCGCCCTCTCCCCAACGGCGGCAACCCCACGAACCCCCCGCCCTTGTCCCCAGCCCCAGCCCCAGCGCCTCCCCCTCCCCCCGCCACGCCCCCGTGGTGCCCCACGTGCTGCGTGGCGTTGAAGTTGGGCAGCGGCAGCTGGTCCAGCAGCTCCGCCTCCGGAACCACCGCCACGCCGCCGCCGCCGTAGTACCCCTTCTCCGCCAGCAGGCTCTCCAGCACGCCGCACAGCTGCTCGTACGTCAGGTGACCGTCGGACGACAAGCCCGCCACAGCCGTAACGCCCGTGCCGCCGCCGCCGGCGCCGCCGGTGCCGCCCGGCCCGCCGCCGCCTGCTGCTGCTGCTGCGGTTGCGTCTCCCTCCCCCGGCGCCAGCGGCACGGAGCCGAAGTCGATGGGCCGCCCCGCCACGTCCGCCACCTGGTCGCCGTGCCCCGCCTGCAGCTTGGCCAGGTGCAGCTTGACGCTGGCGGCGTTGGAGCCTGGCAAAGGGATTGGGCACCACGTTGATGTGTTATAACACATGTATATGTAGCCGGGTTAATATGTATATCTAGGTTAGAAGGGAGGGTGTAGCGCCCTGGCCAGGTGCAGCTTGGCGCTGGCGGCGTTGGAGGCTGGCGGCACACGGAGGCAAACACAGTACGTGCCAGTGTCATGGCAGGGGGGAACGCATGAGGACCAGGAAGGACGGGCCGTGCCTGGTGCACTAAGATTGGCGGCAGGCAGCACGCAAGACCATGATATCGCCCTGCTGCGCAAGGGGAGGGGGAGGGGGCTTTCCTGCTGCGGCCCGCCGCCCGCTGCCCGCCACCCGTGGTAATCACCCACCCTGTGCGAACAGGTGGCGGCGGAAGGATTCGACCGCCCGCCGGCGGTGGTCCCGCGCCAGGCCCGGCGGCAGCTGCTCCACCCACATCACCTGCAGGGTTACGTGGTCGCAGTAGCGGTTCGGGTGGGTGCCGTGGTCCGGCAGAGAGGGCTCACGCATCAAGGGGTCAGTTGGCGTCCCATCGGTAAACCAGGCAGTGTCTGAGATACCAGCTCTTCCACGGCGGCGTGCAGTTCCTCGGGCACGGCGCCAGAGCATCGCCCTCCTATGCGTTCTTCCTGACTGGGCCGCAAGCAACATGCAGACCCCCCAGGCGCTGCGGCACGCACACGTGCACGGTGCCAAGGCGTCAAAAGGACCCAACGATGCTCATCCACAGCCCCTTGCCCCCCACCTTGTGCAGCTGCGTCAGCATCTGCGTCAGCGGGTCTGTCACCGGCTTGAGGCGGCTGGTGGCCAGCGTCACGGTGCGCAGCGCGGAGCCGGGCCCGGGCGTGCTGGGCACACCCCCGCCGCCACCTGCTCCTCCTCCTCCCCCTCCTCCTCCGCCAGCGCCCCCCGCCGAGTGCGCGGGCGTGGGCACCTCGCTGCCCCCTGGCGCCCCCAGCGAGTCCATGCGCTCCAGCAGCCCCGCGTGGGCCGCGGCGTCGGCTCTGAGTGGAGTGCGTGTGCATGGGGCGGGACCGGGAGGGGAGGAGGGCAAGGTCAGCGGTGGTGGGTCAAGGTAAGCGGCGGGTCACAGGGGGCAAGGATAGGTTGCGTGGGCCGCGGCGTGGGCTCATGGGTTGGGGTACGTGAGACGGGGTGCGGGGTGCAGCAGGGTTGGAAGGAAGGCGGGCGCTGGCAATGGAGCATCTCACAAGATCAGTTTGCGTCGAGCAAGGACAAGGTGCCAGCGCGCTTACAGCTTTCAGTGGAACCTGTTTCTAGCATCCCAAGCACCCACATGCGCGGCGAGCCCGTGGACAGCAGCGTCACGCCCGCAGCAGCGGCGGCAGCAGCGGCGCCGTTGGCGGCCGCGTCGCCTCCCCCGGGCCCGTGCGCCCCGGCGCTGGCCTTGCGGCAGGCGATGGCGCGCAGCGGGCTGCCCGCCGCCAGCCCCACGCCCCCGCCCGTGCCCAGCCCCAGCCCCATGCCCAGGGCGGTGGGGTCCCCGGCGCTGCCCAGGCGGCGGTGCTGCTGCAGCGTGGTGCGCTCGGTCTGCAAGGGGAGGGGAAGGATAAGGGAGCGACTTGATGGCACACCGTACAAGTAACGGTGTGTGGAAGGAGGGTAAGGGAAAGGGTGCTGGGGCGATGGGGGCAACGTGCAAGGCACTAGCGCTTCGGGCAACCGCCCCATGACGTCCGCGGATCTTTCGTCACCGCGGCTCGCCTCCACAGCCCTTGCCATGGTCATTGATCTCCTCCCCCTCCCCCTTCCCCTCCGCACCCCACCTGCAGCGCTTTGAGCACGCGCTGCTCGTTGAGCGCCGCCCGCTCCAGCGCCGCCATCAGCTGGTTGGACACCAGCGCCCCCACCTCGGAGATGCCGGGCCGCCTGGGGAGCAGGTGGAGGGGTTAGAGCGGTAGTGGTGCGGTATGCGGGCTGTGACGGATGATTGGGCGGCCGTGGTGTGGGCGATGGACGGGGGCGGGGCCTGTGACGGCGTCCAACCCTCCAACTGCTCCAACCGCTTGTCGGTCCCCAGTCGCAAGCCCACTGCATTGCAGGGGACCGCAACGTGCCAGCAACTCCTGTAAATCCTTCCCCATTCTCCCACTCACTCACTGACCCCAAACGCGCCCCCATACGCCAGTAGCCACCGTACATCCGGCAGCAACATGCCCCCACCAACCACCCTTCTTCATTCTTCCCTCCCCCCACCCCCTCCCCTCCCCTTCGCTCGCTCACTTGTATGGGTCCACGGTCATCATGGCGCCCACCAGCCGCTTCAGCTGCTCGCTGTACGGCGGCGCCCCGCTGGCGGGCGGCGGGTCGGCGGGCGGGTCGTACGCGCCCTCCACGATCTTGTGCGCCACGGACAGCGGGTTGGTGCCGTCGAAGGGCGGGCGCAGCATCAGCATGTGGTACGTCACGCAGCCGAGGGACCACACGTCCGCCTTCTCCGTGTACGGCTCCTGCGGGGGGATGGGGAGGGGGGAGTAAGGGGTAAATCGTGAGGAAACGGTGTGAGGCGTGGGGGTGGGAGGCAGGGGTTAGGGTGGCGCGTGGGGAGGGAAGGGGGTGTTTGAGGGCTGCAACCCAAGGGCATGAGGGGACCGTATAGGAAGGGCGGGGGGTGGCATAACAAGCAGCCAACGGTGTAAAGCTGTGCGGTGCGGTGCGGTGTGCCACCACCACTGCCACCACCACCACCAGCAGCAGTGGCAGCACACTGCAAGCTCCCTGCCCCGACCCACGTCTACAACGGCGCCAACCGCACCCTACCGCGACTACCTGGTCACACCCCTGCCCGCCAACCCTTTGCACACCGACCTTGCCGGCATGTGTCAGCTCCCCCTCCCCACCTGCTGTATGTTCTACCACCAAACCCACCCCCCACCGCCCCCCACCTGCTGTATGATCTCGGGGCAGGTGTACGGCATGGTGCCCACCATGCTCTGCGCCACCACGCTGGAGGACAGCCGCTTGGCCAGGCCGAAGTCGGCGATCTGCGTGTGGGGCGTTACACGCCCGGGGGGAAAGGAATTATTCTAGAAAATCGATACTGGAAGGCGGGGAGAAGACCAAGTCCTCGTAATGCGAGAAAGTAGTAGTGGTGGTTGTACGCTTGTACGGTACGTAGTGTGTCCTCCCCCGCGCCCGCACCTTGGTGTGCGTCAGCCCCTCTGCGCCCTTTCCGGACAGGACTTCCCTTGCCCCCGCACCTTGGTGTGCCTCAGCCCCTCTGCGCCCTGGCCCAGAACGATGTTGGCGGGCGTGAGGTCGCGGTGCACGATCTTCTTGACGCCGTGGATGTAGTTGAGCGCCAGCGTCACGGCGATCAGCACCTGGGCAGGGGAACAGGGGTATCGGGAGAGGGCGTGGGGTGTGATTGGTAGGGGGTCGCGGTGTTGTGCAGGTGGCGAGAGGCGATGCAACCGAGCATGGCAGCCATGTGGCGTACCGCATGCACGGGAGTCGCCAGATCATAGACACCTCCGTCCAGTGTTCTACCCCGCCCACCTGCCATATGTCGGCCTCAGTCATGCGGCGTCCCTTCTGCTCCAGGCCCTGGGAGGGAGAGGAGTCAAGGCAATGCAGCCCAGGTCGGGTGGACCGGGCAGGTGATGTGGGTCATTGGTGGCGCGGAGACGCGGGTGTGGGCGGCGGCAGGTCGGCGGTGGGCGGCGGGGCGGCGAGGAGCCCAGCCCGCAACTGCCGCGGGGGCCGGCGGCGCGCTCCCCTCCACCTGCAGGAAGTCCAGCAGGCTGGCGCCCCTGACCAGCACCCTAAGGCACACTAGGACAGCACCCTAGGATGCACCCACAAACCGCACCTCCCTCCACCAACGCACCCCTACAACCCCACCTGCAGGAAGTCCAGCAGGCTGGTACCCTCCACCAGCTCCATGGCGATGTACAGGTAGGGGCCGGACGCAAAGGACTCGTAGTACTGGACGGCACGGGGGGAGAGGAAGGGCGGCCGGAGGTAGGGGAAGGGGAGGGTGGTCAGCATGATAAAAATATTGAAAGCGTATTGCACCGGCACCTTCATTGGCGGTACCATTTGCATATGGGACGAGATGCATCTGGTTCGCATGGTCAGACGTAGGGCAGATGCATGCGGTTCCCATGGCGCATTGCGGTCACTTTCCAGTGCCGCCCGCTCTCGTTGTCCGTTCCTCCCTGTTGCTATGCTTCCGTTTCCTACCTGCACGATGTGTGGGTGGCTGCCCGAGAACAGGATCTTCTCCACCTCCTTGCACATGCGCTCTCCGCCTTTCCAGTAACACAGGCCCCGCTAAAACACACACACGCAGCACGCCCCACCTGCACGATGTTTGGGTGGCTCAGCGATGACAGGATCTCCACCTCCTTGCACATGCGTCCCACCCCCGCCGACACCTCCTGGTCCGTGGCCCCGAACAGCCCGATGTCGGACAGCGGCAGCTCCTTGAGCGCAACCAGCAGCTCGCCGCGGGACCTGGGGGTTTCAACAGAGCAAGCCCGAGCGAGCGTCTGATCAGGAGAGCCTAATCGAGAGGCTAATCGAGAGCCTAATCGACAGTCGGGTACGGAGCGTCTGTGCAAAAGCCTGACCCACTCGCACTTTACCACGGAGCCTGGGGAGTGGGGGCATGGGGTGGGCCGGTGGCCGAGAGCGATTAAGCCCGGTCACGTAAAGGGAGCATACCAGTCCTTAGTGTAACAATATGAGTAGTGCTGAAGCGGGGACACGCACATGCTTGGAGCGGTCGCAGAGTTCTAAGTCGCGGAAGACCGGCGGAATGTGCTGCCCGGTGCAGTCCCGCCCTCCCCCCTATCCTCCCTCGTGCCCGCCCCCCGCCCTTCCCCTCCCTGCCTCCTCACTTTCGCGCCTTGTACACCGCCCCGAACGCCCCCTTGCCCAGCATCTCCAGGATGACGTATCCGCCCACGCAGCGCAGCCCGCTGCCCTCGCGGTCGGCGGACACGTCGTCCAGCGCCGCAGAGATGCCGGAGCGCTGCTTGTCGGACAGCTCTGGGCGGCGGCGGGAGGGCGGAGGGCAGGGAAGCGGGGGAAGGCAGGGTGCTAGGAAGGTGTGTGTGTGTGTGTGGGGGGGGGGGGGGAACAAAGTACTAGTAACGCGAGGTAGAGGTGGTAGTAGGA
>VFQN01002623.1_pt1 | contig 27298 bp, 27 predicted proteins | sample 3512371 | NCBI WGS metagenome assembly VFQN01 (sample SAMN10412370, study PRJNA504923) | tailings metagenome | isolation source: Replicate 2 from Balatoc abandoned mine | place: Philippines: Itogon, Benguet | collected 2017-08-28
ACACGCCGCCCAGCGTCTCGATCCCGAGGGACAGCGGTGTCACGTCTAGCAGCAGCACGTCCTTGACGTCGCCCTGCAGGACGCCAGCCTGGATGGCAGCACCCATGGCCACCACCTCGTCGGGATTGACACCCTGGTGCGGATCCTTGTCGAAGAAGGTCTTAACAATCTCCTGCACCTTGGGCATGCGCGTCATGCCGCCGACCAGTACCACTTCGTCGATCTTCTTGGCGTCGATACCGGCATCCTTGAGTGCCGCCATGCACGGCCCGATCGTGCGCTGCACCAGGTCGTCGACGAGCGTCTCGAATTTTGCGCGAGAGAGCTTGATGTCGAGGTGCTTGGGGCCGGTCTGGTCGGCCGTTATGAACGGCAGATTGATGCTGGTTTCCTTGGTCGAGGAGAGTTCGATCTTGGCCTTCTCCGCGGCCTCGCGCAGGCGCTGGAGAGCCAGGCGATCGTTGCGCAGATCGATTCCCTGCTCCTTATTGAACTCGTCGGCCAGGTAGTCGATGATCCGCTTGTCGAAGTCCTCACCGCCAAGAAATGTGTCGCCGTTGGTCGCCTTGACCTCGAATACGCCGTCGCCGATATCGAGGACAGAGATGTCGAATGTGCCGCCGCCGAGATCATAGACGGCGATCTTGCCCGCCTTCTTCTTGTCGAGACCGTAAGCGAGGGCTGCCGCCGTCGGCTCGTTAATGATGCGCAGGACCTCGAGGCCCGCGATCTTGCCGGCGTCCTTGGTCGCCTGGCGCTGGGCGTCGTTGAAGTAGGCAGGCACGGTGATGACGGCCTGCTCGACCTTTTCGCCGAGATGGCGCTCCGCCGTTTCCTTCATTTTCTGCAGGATGAAGGCCGAGATCTGCGAGGGTGAATACTTTTTCCCGTTGACCTCTACCCAGGCATCGCCATTTTCGCCGCGCACGATCTTGTAGGACACCAGTCCCTTGTCCTTGTCGACGATGGGATCGTCGAAACGCCGGCCGATCAGGCGTTTGATGGCGAAGATGGTGTTCCCCGGGTTGGTCACGGCCTGACGTTTTGCCGCCTGGCCCACGAGCACCTCGCCGTCCTTGCCGAACGCAACCATGGAGGGCGTTGTCCGTCCCCCTTCGGCATTTTCGATGACTTTAGCTTGTCTGCCTTCCATGACGGCCACACAGGAATTGGTCGTGCCGAGATCGATGCCGATCACCTTGGTAGCCATGTCTGCCTCCGTCCGGATGTTGAAGATCCAGTCAACACGGTTCGTCGCACGACCACCTTGACGATCGTCAATCTGCACACGCAAGGAGATGAAGCGGATATTTGCGGCGGGATGAATCCTCTCGAGATGAAATTGACGGTGGTCAAGGCGATCGGAGCAACCGTTCGCCATGTTTCGCACGACCTGCCGAGCAGGTTCTGCTGACTGGGTCGGCAGCGACCATGGAGAAAAGACGCGAAAGGAGCCAGACATGAAATCCGACATCGACATCAAGCGCGACGTTGAGGAGGAACTCCGCCTCAACCCCGACCTCGATGCCACGGACATCGCGGTCGCCGTCAAGAGTGGCGTCGTCACCCTGAGCGGCTTCACGCGGAGTTATAGCCAAAGATGGGAAGCCGAACGCACCGTCAAGCGCGTTAATGGCGTTACCGGTGTGGCCAACGACATTGAAGTACGACTTCCCGTCTTCAATCAGCGGCCGGACCCGGAGATCGCCCGAGACGCTGTCGCCGCAGTCCGCTCCGAACTGCCGTACTCGTCTGAGCACATCCGCGTAATCGTTCGCGACGGCTACCTGACACTGGAAGGCAATGTCGAGTGGAACTACGCGAAGGAGCGCGCAGAACGTGCCGTACGGCGGGTGCGTGGGGTCAAGGGAGTCGTCAACCTCGTCCAGGTCAGTCCGCGCGTGCCACCGGTGGAGGTGAGGCGTAAGATCGAGGAGTCCTTTCGCCGCAGCGCAGAGCTCGATGCCAATCGCATAGCCATCGAGACCGATGGCGGTGCCGTGACGCTGCGCGGCTCTGTTCGGTCCTGGGCCGAGCGACAGGAGGCCGAACGAGTCGCCTGGCAGGTGCCCGGCGTCTCGCGTGTCGAGAACCTGATCACCGTGAGCCCATGATGCATCGACTCATGAGCAACGATCCGCGACGGGTCCGGTCCTGGGACAGGGCCCGCCGCGGGGACGTTGCGCGTTCGGAGTGCGTCCGCGGATACGCAGCGACATCTGAGCACCCTTGAACAGGACCGGGCGCAATTGGGTTCAGCGCCGCTGCGGCACAGCGCAGGCCAACTTCTGCGTGGTCTTCATGACCAAGTACCGTGGTCTTCAAGTACGATGACGTCCTGGCCGCGCAAATCGATAATCGCGCCACCGACCGTTTCGACCGGGATGCCGACATGATCCGCAATGTCGTAGCGCGATACCGTCACCGGAGCGCCACCCGCTCCGCTCCAGAGCGACTTGTACGAGTGTTCGGCCCCGATCTCGCGCGGCACGGACCACCCAATCGCGCTTCATCCTCAGCGCGACAACCAAACGCTTGAGCAGCTTTACGCGATTGATCCGGTCGAGTTCGTGCTCACCCGTGATGAGATGCTGGATGCCACTGCGTCAGGCGCTCCCAAGACACCTCCTTCCCGCCAGCTTGGCCAACGGTAACCTGGTGTGAGGGCGAGGCCCGCTCGGAGCGAGAGTTTGAAGCCGGCTTGATGGTGGGGCGCTTCATCGTAAGTACCTAGCTGGGCCAGCCTCGGTGCAAGATACAAATGGCGCGCGGATGCCCGCAATTAGATTATTCTTCGCTCGATGCCCTCCGGGACACCGGGCGAACTCCCCAAATCAAGGGTCGAAGGACTCGCCACTCTGATTGATGGACTCCTGCTCGGGCTATCGGTCCAAGCTCGTGATGGTGTTCCTCTCATGAGCATCCACGCGGCCATCGACACGGTGTGGGGCCGTGACGCCGGACGGGCTAAGGATCATGTGAAAGCGGAAGCAGGCCGTCCGTCGGATTCCGGATGGATGGATGTTAAGCGCGCCGGGTACATTAATGGGTACACTGAAGAATGCTCCCATCAAAAAATGACGCTACTTCAGATGGATAGACGGAATTTCGATTCCGTCTCGGGGCACCATTTTTCCGTTCGGTCTGGTTCTTTGTCGTCCGCGCTCGTTCGCCGATTGCTCAGAACGCTCGGAAGATCAGGCCTTGAGCGTGTATTGGCGCTCGCCACCGTTCGCGGCCATTCGAGAGAAGCCGGATTCTTTAGGTACACTGTGGGTACGGTGCTGGGCTCAGCAGACCGAAGCCGCCCGCGTCAGCCATGTGTTCGCTCCCGGCAATCGTAAGCGCAGCCTGATGCCCCAAGCATTTCCCCTCTCAGCCATCGATGCCGGAGGGTGCGGCAGCAGATGAAGCCTCGATCCAGAAAGGACAGGACCGCGCGCTCGCCTTCATGAATGCGCCGGCTGATCTAAAGACAACGAGTGCTGATCGATTGTCGGCGCCCTATTCGCAACTGTGCTGCAAGCAGGCGCTGTCATTCCCGCGGCACTCGTCACCGGCCTACGGTCTGACCTTGCGGGGTAGATTGCTTCAGGTTGGCGCCTCTTAAGTGTGCCAGGTTATGTAGAGCTTCGTGACCTAAGCATGCGGCGGTAAACTTACGTCCGAGCTGAAGGTTGACGCGAATGAATCTGCAATCTTGGCGACCGCACCCTTCATCCAACCCATCGAAGCTTTCATTCAACATAATGGCTTTGCGTCATCGACGTCATCGCCGGTAACATTCCGAGCCGGAGTTTGAAGCGAGCCGCTTCGACGAATCCTTTCAGCTTTTTAAACCATGAACGCCCGGTAGCAATGTCGAAGTCTTCCAATAATCACGCGCCATCCGGACTCCGTGTCCCTAGCAATCGCGCGTTGGATTAGTGTCCTTGCCTGCTCCACTTTGTAAGCGCCGAACGATCTTTCCACTCTATCATGCGCGCCTTCAAGAGTACGCAGCACCAGTCGCCACACTGAGTCCCGAATAGGCTCCCATGGCTTCCTGGACGAGTTGTATCGCCCGCCTACCACCGCTTCGTTTGAGTGATTGTTTGCGCCATGTACTCTGTAAGCATACAACGCATCGGACAACCCAATCGTGCCGGTAAGCAAAGCGGCAAGAGTCGAGAAGTAATAGTCCAAATAGAGCTTCAGATCTTCATCGGAGTGGATCAAGACGAGATCGACAAAAGCGCGGCGCAGCATCATGCTTGCCATACTATTCGACGCTTGATCTGGTGCCCAGGTCAGGTTCAGTCGCGCCGCTCCAGTAACAGGATAAATCAAATTGCCTGATTTGGAATCAAGCCTAGGAAGGCGGAGCGGTTCAATTGGACGGCTTGGCTCTGGCCCTTCATCGGCATCGAACCACCAAGCAGTACCTGCAAGGATTCTGCCGGTTCCATCTACAATGTGAGAATCACAGAAGGAAAGCGCGACCGGAAAGTCTGTGTTCAGGTGGGCTTCGAGATGGCGCGCGACAAAGTCCTCGTAGAGATAGTCATCGGAATCCAAGAGGCAAACGAAAGCCGCTCGGTCCAAGTGCACGAGGCCGGTTCGCATTGCCCCGGCCTGACCCCGATTGGAGTCGTTCCTTACGTAACGGAATCGATCGTCTTTAAGAGTTTCAAGCGTTCTTCTAATTGCCGAATCAGAGGCATCGCTTGAGCAATTATCAACTACAACAGCGTTCAGATTCCCGAATGACTGGGCTGCAACCGATCGAATAGCGTCTTCCACATAAGCTTCGTTGTTGTAGTTTGCAATGATTACTCCCACCTGAGGCAACGCTGTCCGAGTCATTTCCACACTCTCGTTGAGAGCCAGATCAAACGCGATCTAGAAGGTCTGCCCATGTAGTTGGCCAGAACATTGACGGCCAGACATTGCGAAACTCTGTTTTGGTATTGGGCGCGTCATTCTGGGTAGGCGCCTTCGCGGAACTTGATCGGAGCTCCGCACCAGCGTCGCAGCACCGGCATTATCGAGCCGGAGATGGTCCGCTCAGCCGGCCTCCTTACTGCAGCCATTCTCGACGCGAGGACGCCGTTGACCGGCATCGTTTAACGTCGGATATTTAAGTATAGTATCATGGTTGGGCCTATGGTTATTATGACTGCGACCAGCGCCAATTCGACCCATAGGTCGCTCATCGCGATTATTGCGGGGATCGCCAAAACGGCGACGGTCACACTCAAGACAAGGTGGCGGTGTCTCTTCATACTGACACAGTCGCTCTAACCCGCTTCGTTGTGGGCGATAGCTTGCTTGTGCTTTCCAATTTCGCCCGGGTCTCACGAGAAGCAGGTGTGCGCGTTCCGCAATATCGCTAGTTTGGCGTAAGCCAAACTTTAACGGTTATTGCAAGTGTGAGGTTCAGCGGCAGCCCTGCAAGCCATGTTGGCGAAGGACTTTTTTGATGGTGTTGGTGTGGACCACGGTGTCATGATCCGTGTCGAAGCGCTGGCGGTGCAGTTTCCCTAACTTCGCAGACTTCAAGATCTTCGTATGGACATCGCTAGGGCCTCAGCGGCGCTGACGTCGGAAGAGTTGAACTGATGCTCCTTCCGCAGAAACACCCGTTGGCGCTCGGGATGTCGGCCGCTGCCAGATCGGCAGCAGCGAAGAGCATCAGACCCCAATCGCTCAACTCGAAATGCGTTGGTGCCGATCCGTTCGCTGTAGACGTCCGCCGACATCGTGCGTGACATCTCCCCGCTCCGCTGAGGCTTTCCGGCCGCCCTTCTACAATATCAAGGCCAAACCCGCGAACGTGCGTAACGGCCAGTGGCTACGGGAAGCCTTACCGGAAGCCCGGACAGCGCTGTCTGGTGCCGGCGACGGCCTTCAGCGAGCCCGACCGCAACACCAGCAAGCCGGTCGTCTTCCGCTGGTTCGCCCGGCCCGGCCGCGAGCCGTTCTACTTCGCTGGGATCTGGCGCGAGTGGAAGGGGGATCGCGGGACCAAGGAGGCACCGAACGTCGGCAAGCACCTGCTGTTCTCGTTTCTGACGACCGAGCCCAACGGCGGCGTCCAGCCGCTTCACGACAAGGCGACGGCGGTGTTGATCCGTACGAAGGACGAGGTCGAGCAGTGGTCGCGGCGCCCGAGGAGGCCCTGCAGCTGCAAAGGCGGCGCCGAGCGATGCGATCATGCTGCTGCCGGACGAGATGGTGGCTGCTTAGGTAAAGCTCCGAGCGGAAACGCAAGCCTGAAAGCGGTTGTATTCCGCATTCAATCTGTGACCATCGCGTTGCATTTTCTTCATCACTGGTGATAACTTCTCTGTGAGTGTGGTTGGTGGTGGGATTGCAATGGCGGATTGCTATCGCGAAAAAGTACTGGCGGCGAGGCAGCGGGTCATCGACGAGCTTGCTCAGTTTCACACTGACGGCTCTGGCACGCGCTTGGCGGCGCTGAAGGCCGCAATCGACACCTGGCACGACATGGTGGGCGCATGGAGCAAGGCCAATGTCGCCAAGCCCACCAAGCAGAACCTCAGTTAAGAGGTCTCTGCAGGCTGTCGCGCCACTCCTTATCGAGCTCGCGCAGTGCGTGCGACAACAATATAGCGTCGGCGCCGCTAAGCTCCTCTGTGCTGGCGGCCAGAATTGCCGCCACGGCCGCTGTATATTCAGCGTCCGACATCCTGTCTTGAGACAGGCGAGCGCGAAGCCGCGCAATCAGTTCGTTGGCGTTTTGCATTAGTCGCGCAGATTAGCCGAAAAACAAGACATCCAAAAGTTCTTTTGGCTTTAGCTCACATTCCATTGAGCGAAGTCGTCAGATTCAATCCCGCACGTCCTACTGGGAATGAGGCCTAGGTAAACGGGCGAATCGCCGCGCTGCCCTCGCGCGACTCCCGAGGGGTCAGTGCGCTCAATGAAAGACGCTTAAGCTCGCTGACGATTTCGGCGCGGCCGCCCATCGGAGCGAACCTCTCGCAGAGACCGCAAATGACGGGCCTTTGACGATCATCCGCGGCGCACGCAAAGTGCCCTGCGGGTGACGCCAAAGGCCCGCCATCAAGAGGTCTCGCCGTCGGCGAACGTGAGCCGCCGCCCCTGGTAGGCGTCGGGCGCCGGCCGAATCTCGATGCCGGACTCTGCGATCCGTCGCTGCATCGCCTCGGCCTGGGCCGCGGTGGCGAACTGGATCAGCCAGCAGTTCCAGTCAGCGCGCATGGCTGCGACGGCGTGCCTGCCGGCCGGCCCGGCGATGCGATCGGCGGCAGCGTGCCACTCGGCATTGTGGGCCTCGCGTAACGGCTCTTCGCGGCGCACGCGGGCGAAGCAGGGCAGCTCGCGCAGGCGAAGCTGGCGTCGGTTCCAGCCGCGTCGGTGGGGCCATGACGGTCTCCTGTTGGCCGCGGCGCATGCCCCGTCGCCCGCGCTTTGGGCTGGAGCGCGAGCAGAACGCCGACATGGAGGCCGACACCGTCGTCATGCGGCGCGCTACCGAGCCGGCGAAGAACGTCGAACAGGAGGAGGGCACTGATGATCCGAATGATCGCCACAATTGCCGCTAGCTTCGCGCTGGGCGGCTGCCTGGGCAGTGGTGGTTCCGCCGCCGGTCACGTCGGCGCCGCGCACGCCGGTCACGTCGGCGCCGCGCACGCCGGCCGTCTGCGAGGCCCTGCGGCCGGCGGTGCCGATCGGCTACAGCGGCTGCGGGGACACGCCGGAGACCGTGAAGGGTGACCATTGCCTTGACCAAGTCGTTGCGGTCTCACGCCATGTCGTGACGGCCGCTGCCTCAGGCGTCGTGGTCATCGTCGCCCTAGGCTTCATGGGGCGAGAGGAGGCCTACAGGGCCGTCGAGATGGTGCGCCATATCGGTGAGGGCGTCGCCTGATCATAGAGGCACCGAGCGTGCTGCTGCCGATCGTCAGCGGCTTGTTCACCGGTAAGAGTGCCAGCGCCGTGGCCCAGATCCGCTAGGTCGAAAGCCTGCTCGACGTGACCGTAGTGTCGATCACTCCGAAGGGCGACGAGCCGATTGAGAAAGCGAAGAAGTGAGAGGGCGGCCCCGGTCTCAATGGGCGTGGAGACCGAGGCCTGACCACCGAAGCCTAGGCAGGCGTCGCGGCTGAGAAAAGCTACCGCACGTGCGCGCGCTGACAGAGAGTGATCGTCGAAAAGTCCTTTCGGCGCCTCGCGCGGGAGGCCCGTACCAACAGGAGAGAGCAGATCAAAAAAACTGGCAACGGCCGCCGCGGCCGCAATGACGCTTGGCCACGCCGCCTGCAGCGCAGCGTCGAGCAGCAACAGTAGGGCGCCAATCAAGTACTCGGCGATGCAAAGATGGGCCTCGTGGTCGCCGCCGGGCTGGTCGGCCTCTAGAATCTCTGTCGGTCTGCAGCGCCGAGAGCCTGCCGCCGCCGCCTGCTACAGTGAACCCGTCGGCAACATCCTAAACAAGGGACCCAAGGCGGAGGCATCGGTGTTGGAGTCCGCCGAGAAGGTCTTCGCCGCCTCAAATACCAATGACGCCACCCGCCTCAATGCCGCCAAGTTCACACAGGCCGCCGTCGCGGAGCTGGTGCGCAACCTCACCAAGTTCGGCCTCACCCAGGTCCGATGACGCGGCTGAGAGCGTCGTGGCTGCTCGTCTCGCTGTTCCTGAAGAAGCCGTTGCCGTCCGATCTCGGCCCCGAACTCGGGTGCGTGGAGAGCAGAACGCCGATCTGAAAATGGGCACGGCGACCCTGCGGGCCGGGACCAAAGCCGCCCATGAAGCCCAAACCCGGCCGGAGCCAGACCATACTCGGAACGATCGTCGCCTGCGCCGCTAGCCTGGCGCTGGCACTCCTGACCGCTATGCTGACTCTGGCCAGGCCTGCGAGGCGTTGCGGCCGGGTCTTCATCGTTGATCATAGCTTTCTGCGATGTGATTCCTGGTGAGAATACAATGAAGATTTGCCATTGCGAAAGAGTCCGCGCGGCAAGGGAGGGCGTCGTCGGCGAACTCGCTCAGTTCCGCACTGACACTTCCGATGAGCGCTTGGTGGCTCTGAAGGAAGCGATTGAGAATTGGCGCGATGCGGTTGGCCCCTGGGGCAACGCCAACACAGTCGAGCCTTGCAGTGCCTCAGTTAGGAGACCTCTGCAGGCTCTCTCTCCACTCCTTATCGAGCGCACGCATTGCATGGGATAGGACCAGAGCGTCGGCGCCGCTGAGTCCCTTGTCCGTGGCGGCTAGGATTTCCGCCACAGCTTGGGTGAATTCACCATCGGTCAGGCGATCCTGCGCGAGGCGTGAGCGGAGCCGCGCGATCAGCGCAGGAGTGGTTTTCATCGATTCTAACATGAATTTGTGCAGCGCAGCGAAAAGAACTTTCGGTTTACGCGATGGGTCCAATTGCGGATTACTGCAAGTCGAAAAAAAAATAGCATCCCAGCGTCGGAAGTTTTGAATTCCGCGCTCGAACCGCATCAGTCGACATTGCATCGACCGTCGCCGAGAGCACCGACATGAAATTCTCCGGTTGCTGCTGGGTTGAGCGAAGCAGAAACCGGAACGCCGTGTTTCGCAGGAGAGATGCCAGATCAAGCCATACTATCGCGACAAGAGAGTCTTCCGAAGTTTGAATGTAGGAACAATCCAGCGCAGAAGAGTCGCTTGCTAGGTGCTCCATCCATCGGCGTCGCGAGCGGTGGCAAAAGCGAATCAGCTTGAAGTTCGAGTCGGCCCGAATGCCGGCAACAACTTACGAGCTCGCCGACCGGGGGCGATGCGATCCGCGGCGCCCGCGCCACTGACCCGGTCGGCCTCGCGGAACAGCTCCTCGCGCGCAGGCGAGCGATGTGGGCTGGACCCTTGTGCAGATGCGGAGCTGGTAGATGTTCCAGCCGCGTCCTAGCCGGGCCCCGGCGGGATGTCGCAAGCAGTTTTTGTTTTCTGATATCGCCCGGAACGAGAAGTTGAGGCTTGTGGGCGCTGTTGGCCCAGATCGGCCGCGGTTTGACTAGTGGATCTCGCTTGAACGCCATTGCCGAGTGGTCGGCAGGTCTTGCTTCGATGGTCGCGCGGATTCGCATCATGCGGCGCATCCAGAGGCCCGCCCTGTACCGGATGGGAAAGAGAACTGAGATTGGAAACGAGCCGATATGCGCCTATCGATCCTAGCCGTAGTACTATCAACGGCCGCATGCTCTATGAATCCGCAGTATTCGGCGCCATGGACGGTGCGAGCGGTGGAAAAGGCTTACGAGGCAAGAGATGCCTGCCTCGCAAAGCATGCCTCGCTACACGTCGAGAGCGGTTTGGATGCGCAAACTGCCGGGCATGCCGTCAGCGCGAATTGCGAGCCGGAAACCGATGCGCTCATCATGAAAAGCAATCCGCACAATGACGTGTCTGTGGCCGCAGCGATCCGGCAGGATTCGGACTTCAGGGCAAAGGGCTATGTTTTGAAAGCCCGAGGATGGCGCTTCGATCAAGAGTAGGTCCAACAGGACGAGACCACAGACGAGTGATCGTGGCGCGGGCAACCCTGTCGGACGCTTGGGGACGGCCTTTGCAGTCAGTGGCGAAGGACATGCGCGCTGAAGCAGGCGGAGAGATCGAGCAAGTGTTCGATGACGATGCGGTCGGATATGGAGGACGAACTTGAGCGAGGGAGCCAGGCGCTATCTGGTTGTGGCGCAGTTCAGCCAAGGAGCCGTTAGGTCGGCAGGAGCCAATCTGCTCGAGAATGCAGAAAAGATCACAGCCGCTGCCCCCCACTTGGCGTTCACATCGGAGCTGGGCGACACGGTTGGCGTGCTTGTAAGGTCGGAAATGTTCGCCGGGCAGATCATCTACACACTCGCGAGCAGCTTTGAGGAAAGTGAGCAGCCTTTATTGCTAGTGATGGAGATTGGGGAGGACTGGTCCGATGTCGGTGCTCAGGCATCCTGGAAGTGGCTTCGAGATTGCGGAGCGGCCCCGCACTATCGTGTAACGCCAGCACAGGCAATCTCGCAGGCATCTGCGGAAGAAACGTCGTTCGGGAGTTCATAGCGGATACCGGAGCACTCGGTCGGCAGTCGAGGTGCTTGCCCACGAGCGTGGGAATCAAGCACCGCTGGCAAGTGGTTCCATCAACTCACGATGTGCGCGCCAGTGTGCCGGCTGGGCAAGCGGGAAAATACCCAAACTTCGTTGCGCAATGGGTGGCCCCGAGTGTTTAGGCCGACTAAACGTGGGCCAGTCGTGTTCACTGTATCAATTACCCGTAGGCGAGTCCGCCGCATTGAGGCCAGTATCGCGCAGTGCCGCCGTCTGCGGGCGATCAAGCCCGACCACAGTGCACCCCAAAGCAGGAGACCCCGTCGCACCTTCATGATTACAGAGTTCCGCTAAATGCTTGCTCGCGCGGTTGCCAGAGGCGGACGGCGAGCGGTGTTCACCGGCGTGGCCCGCAACTGCGCCCCGTTCCTGCGAGACGTCCTGCCTAATCTGCGTCGTCTTGAATGTGCCTATCATACCGTGCGCTATGTCGTGGCCGTCGGAGAGAGTTACGACGGCACCTTTGAAACCCTGAGGAATTGGGTGGGGGGCCGTCGAGCAGGACACGTCATCGACATGAGTTCTGCCGAAAGAGGTGAAGCAAGAAGGACGATGCGCATCGCGATGGCGAGAAACGCGTGCATGTCTTTGCTCCACGATGTGTATCCCGATTTCGACCACGTGGTAGTCGTCGATTTCGACGATGTTCTTGTCGATTCGATATGTGATACAGAATTTCTACGCGCCGGCGACTGGCTTGAAGCTGACGATCGACGCGCGGGCGTATTCGCCAATGCTGTTCCGCAATACTATGATATTTGGGCTCTCCGGCACCCGAGCTGGTGCCCATATGACGTCTGGCACGCAATCTGGGACCGGCGCCGCTGGTGCCCATTCGAGCTCGCGAAATTCTGGCACGTCTATGCGAAGCAGGTCCCGATCCCGCGGAATGCAGAACCTATTCCAGTTCTGTCGGCATTCGGCGGGTTCTCGATCTACAAGAAGCGCTTCATCCGGAAGGCGCATTATAGCGGTGAGGACGCGGCCGGGCGCGTGCAAGCGGAACATGTGCCGTTCAATAGCAGCATTGTCGGGCACGGGGGCGGTCTCTTTGTTCTGCCGTCGCTCGTCGTGCGTGCTCCGCAGGAACACCTCTTCAACACCACGGATGCGAGCGCCTGGCTCAAGCTGGCGGTGAGGCTGAAGGACCGGCGCTCTGCGGCGAGACACCCTTGTTGATCGCGGATTTGCTGGCGCTGGCTACCCGGTGGAAGCCGAAGCCGACGGCCGCGATCATCGATCCCGCATTGCAGGGGATTGGAGGGCACCACTATTCGGCGGCCGAGAGTCTGGTAGCCGAGCTGGTCGCCGGCGGCGTCGACTACAGAATCCTGTGCTCGTCGAGAGCCGATTCGAACGTTATCGGCGCCTTGAAGGGAGAACGCTGCTTTTCCGAATCGATCTATGGACGAACGGACACCGGGATCCTCGAGTTCGAGCGACGAGCAAAGGCTTTGTCCAAAGATCTCTCCCGGATGGTGCGGTGGACCCGACCCGACCTGCTGATACTTCCGACCTGCGACCAGGTCCTTCTGTACGCGGCTTCGCTTTCTATCAAGCGTATCGGCGGCTGGAATCCGACCATCCTGGCATGGTTTCTTTATCCGCCTGATAGTGCGCCGGCTCAGGCCGAGTATAGAGTGGCGGGTGAATCGCTGAAGGCGGTTCTCAACTCTCGCGGCCACGTACACGCCTGTTGCGAAACGACGGCCGCCAAGAGGCTGCTGGAGGGTTGCCTGCCTTTCGTGTTCGAGCGCAGGCCCGGCCCGAGTGCGCTGGCGAACGCGATCGCGGCGTCAACCCGTGTGGCCCAGGAGCGTTCTCGTGGCCCTGTCGTTGCCTGCGTCGGACACGCCAATATCGGCAAAGGTTACGCTTTACTGCCGGACGCGCTTTCCCTAGCGACGAGGAACGACGACAGCGTGGTGTTCCGTGTGCACGGCTTCATCGATCGGCGGGATACCGTGCAGGATCATGAAACCTTTCGAAGACTGTCGACGATGGGTCCCGGTGTCAGCGTGCACAGCGCGGTTTTCAGTACGCAAGGATACCAGGACTTCATTGCTGCAGCCGATGTTCTGCTCTTGCCCTATGCCCCCGAGGTGTACCGGGCGCGTGGTTCTGGGGTGTTCAATGAAGCGGAACTGCTCGGTAAGCCCGTCATCGCTCCACGTGAATGCACTTTTGCAGAAGAAGCTTTTGCCGAGGGGCGCGCTGTCCCCATCGAGCGGCTGGATCCGGGCGGGATCGCAGATGCCATTGCGTCGGCAATACAGGGGCTCCCGCAACTCGGCGAGCGGGCTGCTCTCCATGCGCGCAAACGCAAGCTGGATGGGCTGCAGCCGTTGCTATCAAGACTCTTGAAAGCTGCGCCGAGCCTTTGCGGCCTCAGACTCTAGTCGTTCGCGTACGTCCGATCAGCACGATCGTCGGCCCGGAAGTTGGTGACCGGCCGGCAAGGACGGGCGGAAACGAGGTCCAGAAGCGATCGTGCAGTCTCGATCCAGCTTGTCGGTATGAATCCGGTCTTAAGATCCGCCTCCAGACGCTCCAGACGCGACGAATCCGTCAGGAGCGACCGTACGACCCCTGCGGCCTCCGTCGTATTGTCAGGGTCGACGTACACGCAGAATCGACCACCCGCTTCGGGGATTGACGCTCGATTGGAAGCAACGCACGGCTTTCCGTATGACAGACTATCAGAGACGGGCAGCCCCCAGCCCTCATAGTGCGACAGGTACAGCGAGAATCGACACCCCCTGTACAGGGACGCCAAGGTCGCATCGTCTGGAGACAAAATGATCTGCAGCTTCCCGTTTAGATGGTTGGTGGCTTCGATGGCCTTGCGCAGATCTTCCACCATCCAGCCCCAGCTGCCGGCAAAGACGAGCGTGGGAACCGAAGCCTCAGGCAGATCTCGCAGCAATTGGCACCAGATCCGAAAGGCTTGGGTGTGATTCTTGCGGACCTCGATGGTCGAAACAAACAGGACAAAATCGCCTTCCTTCAAGGAAGAAGGAAGTGTCCCGACATCGGCGTGGTCGGCCGAGCGCCGAGAGCTGAAGCCGGTGCCAATGGGCAATGGCTCCGGCGTCGCCTTCAATACGATACCTCTCTCGGACGACCACCTTGTCACGTCGGCGGCCGTCGCCCGGGAGTTGGTCAGCACCTGATCCGTCAACGGCAGAATTCCTCCAATGACGGCTTCAAAGTGTGGAGCGCGTCCCTTCTCGAAGAACTCGGGCCGTATCAGCGGGATGAGATCATGGATCAAGACCGAAAAGCGGACGCCCGTCTCGATCTTGCAACGCTCCACGCGCTCCTTATACAGCGGGTCGTGCCAAGGCGCACCCAGAGCGCACAGCATGTCGCCGGGCCGCGCAAACTGCTTGAGGGTTGGCGGCAGAGAAGCCGTCCGAAACTCTCCCGACGGAGGTCTTGCGGAGCGAAGACCCAAGGCATGCGCCAGTCGATCCAGCCAGGACGGTCGGTCCTCGCAAGTCGTCGTCTCGTGTACGGTTGTGGCAGGAGGTGCGCTTTCACCGACCAGCTTCTCGTAGGTCTGTGCCACTTCGGCCCAGCTTACGATGGCGAAACCGCCTTCGCTATCATGCCGAACGAAGCCAACGGCGTCGCCGGCAATTGAGTTGAGCGCCGTATAGACTTCTCCCGTTAGCCTCTGAATGCCGGTAGGTCGCGCGCTGCGTTCGGCAAAATAGAAGAGGTCGTCAACGTCCAGCCACAACTTCATGCTCTCCGTTTGCGATACCCAACGGAGAGGGACAACAAAGTGTAGCGAAAAATGCTTCGCCCTCTTTGCCCGAATCGTCCGGCTAGGTATGAAGCCCGGAAGCCATGTCTATGACGCCGATGAGCTTCAGAACAACGCCATCGGACACGTCGATCAGCGACTGCGGCGTCAGCGAGGTTGCCGGCAAATACCGAGCCGCGAACTCCTGAGAGACCATCACGAGGCCGTCGGCGAACTTGAACGCCTCAGCTTGGAGATCGGGGAGGTCGATAATCAGCACCCGGTCTGCCTGCGGCAGGAAAGCGTTGGATTTCAGGCCGCGCGAGAAGGACAGCCAGTCCGACATGGATGGTGACAATTCGTTCGACTGATCGAACGCGAAGGTGAGTATTTCGTCGACGAGCTTGTAGCCGCCGTCGTTCTGCGTCGCATGGCTTTGGTCGGACGATGCTGCGGCATCACCAACGCCGCTGACCTGTCCGTTCAAGTGATCTGCGGCCAGGGCATTGGCGGCAATCGACAGGTCTTGCACCGTTGGCAGGGCAACGCCCATTCGCTGGCCGAGCAGATAACTCAGGAACTCGTGAGCCTCCGTGGCGAACTCGTGGCTGGAGGACAATTGCGATGCCGCTGGAGAGCCGACGTGGACGGAGTCCCCGGATTGGCCGTCGGGAGCGTTGGCGGGGGCAGACCCGTCACCGGCGGGCTTGATGATTGCCGGAGCGTCAACGCCACTCGGCTGCAGTGGATTGCCCGGGATCGGGTGAGCGGACTCTGCGTCCGCATCGCCTTGCCGCAGAAGGTCGCCTGGCCCCATCGCGTTGTGCGCCATCGAAAGTGCATCGCGCTGGGATAGCAGGGAGGAAATGGCCAACTCGGCGGCACCTGCCACGTCGATCGTGCCCTGTGGCGACTGGCTCGACGCCGCGACCGCGTCTCCGTCATCTGCCAGAAGGAACGGTGGGAGTCCGAGCCCGCCTGCCGTGCTCGCCTGCGACTCCGGTGGGGCGGCTTCCGACAACTGTGTTGTCAGCTCTTGCCAGGGTGTGTTCGGCGACACCTTTGTCACGAGGTCTGCGGCCAATGCGACAGCCGCTATGCTGGCAGCGAGTGCCCAGCGACCGGAGATGGCGTTGATGGCCTCCGCCGTCGAACTCGCTTCGGACTTGGAGACGATTGCATCGGCAAGGATCGATCGGTGCGGACCCACGCGCGTTACACTCAGGACTGGATCAAGCTGCCCATCATTGTCGACATTCCAGGCGTATTGCTTGAGCCCCGCTTCTTCGCTGCAGGACCACGAGAAAGCCGTGGCAATGAAGGCCGTGATGACTGCACTGGGATGGAGAAGCAGGGTTCCGGATGATTGAGCCGCCGGTAGGACGAGTGGCTGACTCCTCAGGATGCGATCTATCACCACCCGAAAGCTCGAGCCGGACACGATGTCGGGACTGGCGGCACTCGCCGCTATGACCTGTCCTTCAATCCGGCAGATATGAACGACGACATCGCCCGTATCCTCTCGGAGGAAAACGGTCCACGGGTCACCTTCATCGGAAAGGCCGCCTTCCGTGACGATTGGCAGGCCTGCGTTGCGGAGAATGCTTACCGCACGCAAGAACTCGGATTGTTCCGATTGAGACCAGCACTTCTGGGCTGGCTTCGAGAACGGGATGATCATCGCCATGGAGCGACCCGGATGTTCGGCTCTAGTGCGTGGGCGTAGGAGCGGGCGCCTCGAACAGATGGCGATATGTTATCGGGTCGTAGTAGCGCAGCAGCTCGCGGACGAATTCCTGGGAATCAATGCCGAGCGCTTCGGCCCATGCCTGATACCGATCGGGCGGAATGCGTCCTCGTCCCGACTCCAATTGTGAGATGAAAGTATAGAAGTGCAACCCGACCTTCGATGCGAGTTCGCGCTGCGTCAGACCGCGCGCCTCCCGAAGCTGTTTAAGCCATCGCCCCGCATTCTGCCGAAGCTGCTTCACGTCATATGAGGCGCTGTGCTGGGGGTGGGTGTACATGGCTGGTCTCCTGCAAGCGACCCCATCGGCAATAGCAGTGAGCCGCGCCGGTGGCGTATCGACTATAGCAACTATAATACTGACCGCGCCCGGGACCGTCGTCGATCCAGTATGCCGAAAGATATTTGCGGCTTAATCTCGGTGCGGACGACAAAGAAGCCTTAAAAGACGGCTATAGGGACAGGGTCTAGGCTGCGGACGCTCGGCGTCGGAGCCCTTCCTGTGGAAAAACCAAAAGGTCATGGCCGTTAAGACCGCTCGATCCGAAAAATCAGAACTCTGGGCGGGCTTCCACGCTTACCGGAGTGTGTTCATCGGTGTCGCACTGGTGACCGTATTCATCAATCTTCTGATGCTCGTGTCTCCGATATACATGATGCAAGTATACGATCGTGTACTGTCGAGCCGTAGCGAGACGACGCTTTGGATGATCACGGCAGCCGCGGTGATGCTGTACGTCGTGTATGCCTCGCTCGAAGCCATGCGCTCGCGGACGATGGTGCGAGTGGGGGTTCTGCTCGACGACCGGCTGGGGCCGCGGGTATTCGACGCTGTCTTCCGGGTGTCACTGAGCTTGCCGAAGGGCAGCCTCCATTCAATGCAGCTGAATTCGGCGCAGCCCTTGCGGGATCTCGACACCGTCCGCCAGTTTGCGACGGGCAGCGGGTTCCTTACGCTCATCGATGTGCCGTGGACCCCGATATTCCTGTTCGCACTTTTTCTGCTTCATCCCTGGTACGCAATCTACGCCTCCGCCGCCGCCGTGATCCTCTTTGCGTTGGCGACCCTCCAGGAATTCGGCACTCGCAAGGATATCGCCGCGGCAACGACCCACAGCATAGATGCGCATCATTTCGTCGACGCCAATCTTCGCAACAACGAAGCGGTCGAGGCGATGGGCATGCGCAAGGAAATGCTCAAGCGTTGGGAGCAGAAGCACGCTCGTGCCCTTTCTCTCCAGGCAGAGGCAAGCGACTGGGCGGGAGGCGTGGTGGCGTCGACCAAGTTTCTCCAGGGTGCCGCTCAGCTTGGAGTGCTCGGGCTCGGCGCTTATCTGGTCATCGAGGGAAGCGTGACGGGGGGCGCGATCTTTGCCGCCAACATCCTGATGGGGCGTGCGCTCGCGCCGGTCGCACAGTCTGTCTCGGTCTGGCAGGGGTTCGTGAACGCCCGGTCCGCGTGGGGACGACTCGACCAGCTGCTGAAGGCTGCGCCCGTAGAGATGGAGAGGATGCCGCTTCCAACGCCGATTGGGCGTGTGAGCGTTTCGAATGTCGCCGTGGCGCCACCGGGCGTCACCAGGGATGTCGTCCGGGGCATGACGTTCGAACTCGCGCCCGGAGAATCTCTGGCGATTGTCGGTCCGAGCGCGTCTGGAAAGTCCACGCTGGTTCGCGCCTTGATCGGGGTCTGGCCACTCCTCCGGGGAATAGTCCGGCTCGATGGCGCCGACATTTCCCAGTATGACCGTGTCGAGCTGGGCAAACATCTCGGATATCTGCCGCAGGATGTGGAGCTGTTCGACGGGACGATCGCAGAGAACATCGCGCGTATGAACGTCGTGGATTCGGCGGCGGTCGTGAAGGCGGCGCGCCTGGCGGGGGTCCATGATCTCGTCCTGCAACTCCCGGATGGCTACGATACCCGCATCGGTCAGGGAGGCCAGAGCCTGTCCGGTGGGCAGCGCCAACGCATCGGCCTGGCGCGGGCGGTTTATGGCGACCCGCGTTTGGTCGTCCTGGATGAGCCGAACTCCAATCTGGATCACGCCGGTGAAGCGGCGCTTGCCGAGGCCATGACGGCACTGCGCAAGACCCGCGCGACGATCGTGGTCGTGACGCATCGACCGAGCATCCTGACCGGAATGGACAAAATTCTGGTCCTGAACAACGGCGCCATGGAGCGCTTCGGTCCGCGGGAAGAAGTAATGGCCGCGATTCTGCGGCCGGTCGCGGCGCCCGCGCAACGCCCGACCGCACCGGCGCCTTCGACGGCCATTCGCTAGGGACAGAGTTTGACCGCACAAGCATCCGAATCCGAGAAGCCGGCTCCGCGCAATCCGCTGCGCCCTCTGGCAACGGCGGCAGTCATTGTCATCGTCGTATTCGGGGGGGTGGGGGCATGGTCTGCGACCGCTCCAATCGACAGCGCCGTCGTCGCGCCGGGCGTCATCGCGGTCGAGAGCGAGCGGAGAACGGTTCAGCATCTCGAAGGTGGAATCGTTGCCGAGATAGCGGTGCGAGACGGAATGCCGGTCAAGCAGGGGCAATCGCTCATCCGGCTCGATGACACGCGCGTGAAGGCGCAGGACGAAGTCATCCGCGCAGAGCGTTACGCGCAGCTGGCCATAGAGGCGCGACTGCTGGCGGAGAGCGAGGACCGCCCGACGATCAAGTTCCCGGATATACTTTACGAGCGAGGCTCGGACAGAAAGCTGCGGGAAATCATGGCGCTGCAGCAGTCGCAGTTCGAGGCACGCAGAGCTGCCATAGAGGGGCAGCGTCAGATATTGCAGCAGCGGGTGCAACAGCTGGAAGAGCAGATCGTCGGTCTGGAAGCGCTGCAGAAATCGAAGCTGCGCCAGTCCGGATATATTGCGGAAGAGCTCAAGATGATCGAAGGCCTCGTCAAGGCGGGTCACGTCACGAGGCAGCGCCTGCTTGCCTTGCAGCGCGAGCAGGCGAGGTTGGAAGGCGAGGCGGCGGACCATGTCTCTGCAGTCGCCAAGGCGAGGCAGCAGATCGGAGAGACGCGCCTTCAGATCATGCAGCTGAACAACGACCGACAGCAGGAGGTCACGAAGGAACTCCGAGACGTCCAGGCCAAGCTCTTCGAATCCGCCGAGAAGCTGCATATGACGGAGGATCAGACCCGCCGGCTGGAGATTCTTGCGCCCGTCGATGGGGTGGTCATGAATCTGGCCTATGTAACGCTCGGAGGTGTCGTTGCGCCGGGTGCGACGGTCGCCACGATCGTGCCCACGGACGACAGGCTGGTGGTCCAGGCGCAGATCTCGCCGGCCGACGTCGACTCCGTTCACCCTGGTCAGCAGGTGCATATTCGCTTTACGACAGCCGCCGCCAAGCAGGTTCCCGTCGTCGTGGGTACTCTCGAATATGTCTCGCCGGATCGTCTTGTCTCGGAGCAGAAGCCGGGCACAACGAGTTCGACCGCGCCGGCCCTGTCACCCAATGCCTATTACTCCGGGCGGATTGTCGTGGCGCCCGACGAGCTGAGCAAGCTGGACAAGATCAAGCTGCATGCCGGCATGCCTGTCGAGGTGTTGATCACGCGCGGCGAGCGAACCGTACTTCAGTATGTGATGGCGCCTCTGTCCAACAACTTCGCCCGTGCCTTCAAGGAGCGATAGCGTCGGCGCAGCGGGATCAACGATCCTCGTCGATCCCATGCCGGCGTTCGAAGAGGACCTCCAGCAAGATCATCGCAACACCGGGTATGAGGCTCACGCAGAATATCGCGAAGAACTCGATGTTGAGCCATTGTACCAATTGCGCGGTCCCACCCGAGAGCCATTCGATGAACAGAAGGGCGGATCCGAGGACGACGACACTGGCCAACCAGGCGTAGCCGCACCAGCGTACAGCGCGAATCATTGGAAATCCTCGGGTGCGGTTTGGGCCCTAGACATGATCGTCAGTCCCGGCATTCGTGATCATACGCCTGCTCACCTTGCTTCGCTCGGGCGAGGAGGGTGAACAAGCGGAAGGCTGGTGGTCTATCGCGTTCACGTCCGAACCCGGCATGGCGTCGCGATCGCGTGCCACCAGATCGGAAAGCGGTGGCGCCCGCAGCATGTCCCAGAATCGGCGCGACGCGGCTGGCCACGCATGTTCCGCAAGCCATCGTGCCTGCCGGTCGCTGTGGCGGTTCAGGAGCTCGACATCGCCCAGCAGCGCTTCGATCCCCCGCTCGATGTCCTGGGCAGAGGTTCCCGGCAAGCGGTGCACGACCGATGCGACGTCGTCGAAGATTGGGAGAGGCGTACAGGCCACAGGCTTGAGGGATGCGAGCCCGAACCGGACCGCACCGCTCGAGGACTCCTGGGTCGTCTGATAAGGGAAGACCAGCAGATCGGCCGCCTGGAGCATTGCATGAGCCTGCACCTCCGGCAGGTGAGACGTCATCAACGTCACGGACCCGGCGTGCGCATACCCCGCGATCCGGGCGCGGCACCGATCCGCCTCCGTCTCGGAGACGGGATCGGGGTACAGGGAGGTAACGAGAAGCAGATGGAGGTCCTGATGGCGCTGACGCAGGCGAAAGAAGGCTTCCAGAAGCACGCCGAACCCCTTGTCCGGAAGAAGATACCCGAAGCAGGCCAGCACCCGCTTGCCGCTGATACCGAGACTCCTTCGTACGTTGGCGCGCTCGTCGATGCAGAAGCTGGGTGTGCCATGGGGGATGATCGCCGCTGCCGAATCGAGCTGCATGCTCTTGAGCCGGTTGAGATCGGCGACGCCGTGGACGAGCAGCCGTGCGGCCCGGGCGAGTGAGGGCTGGATCTGACGGAGCGAGATCCGACGTTCGGGCTTGGCCACGTCCATCGTGGAATGCAGGATCACATGATAGGGGATGCCGTCCGCCGCCAGGCGGTCGAGCAACCGTCCGAACGCTTCGATGTCGAAGAGACCGAAATTGAACTGCACGACGACCAGATCCGGCCGGGCGCGCCCAATCGCATCCTGAAGTGCGGCCAGATCATCGCTCCATCCCTGTCGCCAGCAGCGCTGCACGAAGGGCTCATCCGGCCGGAGGGGCGCGTCGGTATGACTCGCCATCACCTGGAGGCTGCCGCGCGGAAAGATCGATGTCTGATGACGCGCATAGGCGGCGATGCCGCACCGCACATTCCACGTACTGACGAGGACGACGCGCGGGAGTTTGCCTATGGCCGGCAGCTCGTCGAGCATGTCGACCGCCACACAGGTACGCGCGGCCACCCTGGCCCACGTGAAGGTGCCCTCCATCAGGCGCCTTGCCCGCTCGGACTTTGCCGTACGATCGGCCGATGCGCTCGCGTGAACCTCCTTCAGCGCGCGCACGAGGTCGGCTTCGTCGGGCTCCGCCCACGCCGAATTGAAAAGGCCGAGATGGCTGTCGGCATAGGCGTAGTGGAAATCGATCAGCCACGCATTGTCGTCACCGCAGAAGTCCAGAGCCCCGCCGTGGCGCGTCGTGATGACGGGCAGCCCGTGGCGCATGGCTTCAGCGAGCGGCAGACCGAAGCCCTCGCCGCGGGACGGGGCCACCAGGGCATCGCTGCGTCGGTACAGGGCCGCGATTGCGGCGTCGTCGACGTCGTCGTCGATGAACTCGACGGTTGCATGCCCGGGAAAGCGGTCCTCGAGTTCGCGCAGCCAGCGCTTCGTCTCGTTGTGTGGGTTGGGGAAGGTCTTGATGACCAGGCATACCGGGTCCTCGGCGCTGAACGCCCGTCCCCAGGCCCGCAGGAGGACATCGACGCCCTTCCGCGGAAAGCCGGACGAGATATGGAGGAACCGGAAGGGCTCCGCTCCGCGCTCTCGGGGGTACTCTTGGCATGGCGTGGGGGCGAATGCATCGGCGCCGTTGCCGACAACGGCGATGGGCACGCGAACCCCATTGCTCCGGAGCACCTCCGCAACGTAGCGGGAGACGGTCGTAATGAGGTTCAGCTCGCGATTGAATTCGTCGACCCATTCGGGCCGCAAGCCCGATTCTTCCCAACCCCAGCTCGCCAGGACGCGCGTCGCCGAAGACATTCCCGCGACGCGTGGCGGATAGAGGTTGCGAAGGCCGACGGCGGGACGGACCATTCCCTCGCCTTTTCGCCATAGAGCCTCTACGTCGGGGGCGCCTTCCAGGAAGGCCAGATCGGGCGGAAAGTCGCCAGGCCCCTCGGTCGATAGGAGCCCCATGTCTATGCCCTGGTGGTCCAGCGCGCGTGACAGCGAACGATTGACGACCGCCAGGCTGTATGAACTGTCGAACGGACCTTCGAGCCGCCACGCGCGTGGCGCTTCTTCCGGCGGCGACGAGACCGGCACTGTCACGTCGATGCCGCCCTCATCCCGCAGGAACCGGGCCAACTTCTCCAAGGTGAGATCTCGCCGGAATCGCGCGATGTTCTTTCGACTTGCCAGGATGAGACGGCGGCGAAGCTCGGGTTCGTCGGCAATCGTCCTGACTATACCCGCAACCGTCGCCGGATCGTCGTTCTCAAGCAGCAGTCCTCCGCAACCCACTGTCTCGGAAACGGCCGAGCTCGCCAGGGCGACGACGGGCAGGTCGAACGCCATGGCTTCGATCAGGGGCACACAGAAGCCCTCGTGCTCGCTGAGCGAAAGGAAAACGTCGCATCCCCGATAGAGGGCGCGAAGTTCCGTATCGGAGACCTTGCCGAGAAAGCTGACGCAGTCGGCAATGCCCAGGTCGCGGGAGCGCGCTGCGAGTTCGTCGCCATAGGGGTCGCCCGTGCCGACGCCGCCGGCGAGGAAGAGATGAGGGGCACGCGAATGACCGTCCCGTTTCAGGTGCCGAACGACTTCCAGCAGAAGGTCCTGCCTTTTGTTGGTGACGATGCGGCCAACGAACAGAATCTTGATGGCGTCGTCCGCGCGAAGGGCCTTCCCGGTCACCTCGTCGGCAGCGCCGCGCGCCAGCGTGTCGGGATCGATCAGAAGAGGCAGCACCGTGGGGCATTCGTAGCCGAGCCGTCCGAGCTGGGCGGCGCTATACCGGGAATTCGCCAGGCTCGCGGTAATGCGGGGGCGGAGAGCGGCGAGCTGCTCCCAGGAAACGTCTGCGAGGCGGGCCAGATCGCCACCCTCCTCGAAATACTCTCCGGGCGTTATGTTGTGAAACACCAGGATCTTCCGGCATCGCAGGCGATCCAGCCAGTCGAAGTAGCGGATCGCCCAGGAGAAATGCACCAGCAGCAGGATACCCGGATCGTCCTGGAACGTCGGCGCGGACCGGATCGTGCCAGCGAGTTCCGGAGCCACGTCCTGGCAGAAGATCTCCGACGGAAAGCCCAGCTGCAGCACGAGCCGCCGCGTGTAGAGCAGGCCGTTGGTAATGGCATCGCCCCAGGCCGAGCCACCGTGGAACTGATGAATTGCCGTCGGCTTGAACTTCATCACTGCTTCCGGGCAATCACGGCATAGTCCTGTGGGCCGAACATCAGCTCGTTCAGCTTGGACGCCGTCTCGGACTGCTCCGTGACCAGCGATGAGTCGGGATACGGATTGAGCCGCAGAACCTCGATATCTGCGAAGCCGGCCTGTTCGGCGAAGAAGTCCGCGAGTTGCGGCGGGATCGGGCGCAGATGCGTTGGATCGTAGTGGAACGTGGTGGCGCCCACCTTGATACTTTCCGGATTGGGAGATTCGAGCATCAGTATGCCGCCCGGGACCAGCGTGCGACGTGCTTCCTCCAAGAACGCGCGCAACACCTCGAGAGGCAGATGCTCGATCACATGGAAGGCCGATATGGCGCCCAATGCGCCTTCTGGCAATGTCCCGAGATGCGCGAGGACGTCGGCCCGGCGCGCCTGCAGACCCCGTTGTGCACAGAACGCCACGGCATGCTCGTTGGTATCCACGCCATAGGATTCGAGTCCGGCCTCAGCCAGCAGCTCGAGCCATTCCCCGCGGCCGCAGCCCACATCGAGCAGGGGGCGACCCGGAAGCGCCGGCAGATGCGCCCGGACCCTGTCGAGGTAGGGGCGCAGCCGGCCCTTGATGTCGTCGATCGAACCCCGAAAGCGATCCTCGAACGCCAGATAGATGTCCTCGCCGGGACGCGGCCGGATTGCCGGCGGATCGGCCGGCACCGGGAGGTTCCCGTCCCGGTCGAACCGGTTCAGGCGCCGGCGTTGAAACTGAAGATCCCCGCGCAGGCGAACGATCACCCTGTCTCGCTTCGCCAGTTCCTCGTTGAGGGCCGCGATGGTGGCGTCGCGGGCCCGGCTTTCCTCGGCATACCGGAAACCCATCATCCGGACATCTCCGGCGAGGCCTTCCAGCCGTTCCCAGAGCAGGGCCTTCTCCGCCTCCCACATCTTCTTGCCGCGCCACGGATCGAGCCGGCTGAGGATGCGCCGCAGCAGGCCCGGCGGTGCGGCCTCGGGGTGGGACCCCGCGGATATCGCGTCGGCGGCCGGGATGCCGTCGGATGCATGCGGCGAAGGATCCGCCAGCGGAGCCGCCGCCACGAAGCGCGAAGAGCGCTCGGCAAGTGCCTCCATGTCCACGCTTTTGATCCTGTTCGCAAACATGCCCTTGTCCTTGCTGACGCCAGACGGCACGCTTTCGCGGACCGCGGTGGTCACCGCTTGTTTGTAACGACGACGATCGGTTGGCACGCGATCGCGAAACATGTTTGCGCTGTTGAGTAAAGCGACTCGCATACCGTGCTGGTATAAAGGTTCGCCTCTACCTTCTTAAAGGTCCAAAGGGTCCTCTTGGAGATGGTGGGTGCCGCGGCGGCGGGTGAACCCTCAAGCCGTGATGCCTTCGAGACCGCTAGCCAGGGGCCCGGAACTGCTCGGCTCGACGAAGAATCCAGCGCTTACTTAAACGAGGAGATACGCAAAATGGCTGCTACCAAGGCGCAAATCGCCGCCCTTTACGTTGGATATTTCAACCGCGGCGCCGATCCGGAAGGTCTGAATTACTGGCTCAGCCAGACCCAGATGTCCGTCGTCGAGATCGCCAACAGCTTCGCCGTCCAGCCGGAAGCCAAGGCGACCTACGCATTCCTCGCCACCCCGAACCTGCAGTCGATCCCCGCGATCGACCAGTTCATCACCGAAGTCTTCCAGAACGTCTTCGAGCGCGCACCCGACGCGGAGGGCCTCGCGTACTGGCGTAACGAGATCCTGAACGGCAAGCCCCCGGGCCGCGTCGTGGTCGACATCGAGAGCGGCGCCCAGGGCGACGACAAGATCATCCTCGATCGCAAGACCCTAGTTTCGTCCTACTACGCCGACAAGTTCGCGATGGACGGCGACACGCCCTGGACCGTCGAGAACGATCTGGCCAATGCGGCCGGTGCCTTGGACGGCGACCGCGCCTTCTGGCTGTCGAACAACGCTGTCAGCAACGCCATGGCGAATGTCGACCAGCTGGTCGCCGACAGCTTTGCTGAGACGCTGACCCTTACCCCGGGGCCGGACGATCTTACGGGCACCTCTGCCGACGACGTCTTCAACGGGGCGGTCGAGCAGACGGCGTTCCTGCCGATGCAGACCCTCAACACCGACGACTCGCTCGATGGCGCGGGCGGGCGCAACACGCTCAACGCGCAGCTGGTCGATCCGTTCGTGGTGCCGGAGAAGCTGGCAAACATCCAGGTCGTTAACATCAATCAGCCCAGCGGCCTCACCCCGGTCCTGATCGGCCTGCTGGTCCCGGTCACGCTCGATGTCGTGAACGCCAACGCCATCGACACCGTGAACTTCCGCGCGCCGGTCCAAGACATCACGATCTCCAGTGTGACGACGGCCCTCACCGACGTCAGCATCACCGACAACACATTCCCGTTGCTGGGCGGCCGTGTGTTCACGATCACCCATGTCGGCTCGGCGACGGACGGCGATGACGACGCGCTCGACGTCGCGCTGCGCAACGACAATGTCGACACCATCCTGAACCTCGTGTTCCAGCCGGGCGGCGGGTACGAGATCATCAACATCGATAGCACGGGTCCCCTCGAGAACCGCTTCGAACTCAATGCCTCTCCGCACGATCTATTCATCGGCGGCGATGCGGATCTCCGCATTCGCGGCGATGCGCTCGATCTCGCCACCCTGCGGAACTTCAACTCGGAGGAGCTGGAAGGCCCGGCTCGCGTCGACGCTCGGTTCTTCGGCGGCGCGACCGCGGCGACGGAGATCGACATCGACACCGGCGAGGGTGGCGACCGTCTGGTTTTCTCGGCGAACACCATGGGTGCCCTCACGATCAATACCAATGGCGGCGATGACTACGTCAACCTGTGGCAGCACACGGGCAATGTCACCGCCGACCTGGGCGAGGGAGACGACGAGTTCGAGGTCGACGGCGTCGGCGACATGGACGTCGTTCTGGGCGAAGGCGACAACGCGGCCGCCTTCGGCGACCAGGATTTCGGCAGCAATGTCACCGGTAACGTCCGTGTGACGTCGGGCACTGGCGATGATGAGTTCTTCTTCGAAGACATTCAGGCACCTGTACCAGGCTCCGGCAACGTCACGGCCGATGCTGGTAATGGCAACAACTACATGTACTTCCACGAAGTCGAAGGGATCATCGACGCCAAGGCAGGCACGGGTGACGACGAGTTCGAATTCGACGATGTCTGGCTGGGCGGTGGCCTTGGTCGTCACACCTTCGGCGCCGGTGACAAGATCGACGGTGGCGCGGGGATCAACCGGGTCAGCTT
>VFQN01002624.1_pt1 | contig 27282 bp, 46 predicted proteins | sample 3512371 | NCBI WGS metagenome assembly VFQN01 (sample SAMN10412370, study PRJNA504923) | tailings metagenome | isolation source: Replicate 2 from Balatoc abandoned mine | place: Philippines: Itogon, Benguet | collected 2017-08-28
CCTTGCGCTCCGCGAGTCGCACTGCCACACGACGTCAGTCACCACGCCGCCCCTCCGCCCCCGTGTGCTGTGCCGCGCAGCTGGCCGCCCAGCTAGCGGCGCAGGAGGCGCGTGCCCGCGAGGAGGAGGAGCGGCGGCAGCTGCGCAAGGTGGCGGTGTTCCGCGCGCGCCCCATGCCCGACCTGACGGCGCCGCCGGCCGCCAAGCCGCCGCCAGCCAAGCCGCTGACCAGGCCGCAGTCGCCCAAGCTGGGCCGCAGCAAGAAGCGCCGCGGCGGCGTGGGCAGCGAGGAAGGGGCGTGAGGCGAGCGTTGGAGGGCGCGCGGCAGGGTTGCTGTCTTGATGTGTGTCATGCATCTTGAAGTGCCAACAGCACTCAAGCGTGTGTTGTATGGGGCGGTTGGGTTTTAGTGTAACAGGACGTGGGCAGATGACTGGTTACGGAGACGGGGCGAACTACAGGTAGGCCCTGGGACAGTGGCGGGCAATACCAGGACGCCAGGACGCGTGAGGAGGACTGAGCACGTGTGTGTCTTCAGGCTCCTACTGCTGAGTGGCCGCAAGTGGATTCGAGGGACCAAAACTTGCTTGGTTTTGTTGTGTACCATGCCATGAGGAAGGTTCCATCGCACGCTGCATGGTGCGTGGCACGGTGCATGCCAACCTGTGGGAGGACGGCACGACTTGGGTTCAGACGGCAGCTCTAGCTGATGCACTTGTAACACATATCATACAAGCCATACTGTATACGGTTGTTTGCGCTGAGCGGCAGCAGTCCACTCACACAACAGCAGGGGCTTTAACAACGAACAGCAACCTTGCAAAGGCTACACATAGTATGGCTGTAGATTCACATGATTACACGTTCAAGGTTCTCTTAGTAGGCGATAGTGGTACGTGCGCAGATTTGAAAGCTCCGCACGTCGGCATTCATCGCCCGCATACCGACAACAGACTGGGGCCGCACTCGCAGGCGTGGGCAAAAGCTGCATCTTGACTCGATTTACAGCAGGGACATTCGATGAGTCCACAACGTCGACTATAGGTGGGGCTGTTGCGTTGGACTGGCATAACTGCCCCATGCTTGGGCATGGGGCGCCCTGACGCTTCCCGGTGCTTCGTGCAGGTGTCGACTTTAAGGTGAAATACCTTACTATGGAGGGGAAGAGATGTAAGCTGACGATCTGGGACACCGCTGGCCAAGAGCGGTAGGTTCATGACCTGGGGGAAAAGGGCGTGGGCACGATGAGGGCTTGGTGAGGTGCTGGGCTCTCACTGTGACACAGCAGACGGATTCCAGTTGCATGGAAACCCGCCATTATGACATGTAGCTATACCAACAAGCTGTGTCAGCACGCAGTGTCATTTGCGCCTGGTATGACCATCCTGAGGGAGCAGGACAGGGCAGGGGACAGGGTTGGCTCCGGCGTTGTTGATAACACCCTGGTAGCACGAGAAAGTGCGCGGTGCCTTTGTAGCCCGCACGGCACTCCAGAGATTACGCAGTAGCTGCGCATACATCGTGACGTGTGGTTTCATGCGCTCTGTGGATAACACCAACGCCACCGGGTTTCCAGGACCGCTATGGTGCATGGCTACTGCTGATGTTGCTAAGCAGGCCGAGCTCTATTAGCAACGCCATGGACGTGATGCGGTAGGTACACAGCAATACCGGTACTGCCCTGGGCCCATTCTTTGCCATGCGGCGCTGCCTCGTCCCTGCCCACAGGTTCCGCACGCTGACCAGCAGCTACTACCGGGGCGCGCAGGGCATTATCTTCGGTGCGTGCAGGGCAAAGGCGGGGACGTGCACACACGCGACTTCAACATACCAGTACACGGTTGCAGCCATGCACTTGCTGTCCTGAAGCTGTGACCCTATGCAGCATGAGGACTTGCTTTTGCGCGTGGCAGGGTCTGGGCGATCGGTGGCATTGCATGCAGTGCAGCACTCACACTGCGCACTAAGCCCAAACGTCCGCAGCGGAAGGGCTGTGCATTGCCTCATTCCAACAACGCTTAATCTGCGGGCCCGGAACAGTTGAGGAGCGGTGCAGGCGTGCACGCGTTGCAGCTGTGTAGCTTGCCCCACGCATACCGGTAGCTCTTGCAGTCTGACAACCGCAGTGCCTCGTGTTCTGAAGGTCCTGACCGTATGGCTACGATTGCTCCCAATTGAAGTATGACTGCACACGCCCCATCCTCTGAAGCCGGCGTATGGCTACCTGTGAGTGTCTGTGCCCTCACCCCTCCTCTTCCCTTCCTCCTGGCAGTATACGACGTGACCCGGCGCGAGACGTTCGAGTCCCTGGAGGGCGTGTGGATGCGCGAGCACGACATGTACGGCACCGTGGAGGGCGCCATCAAGATGGTGGTGGCCAACAAAGTGGACCTGGTGGGTATGCGTTCTGCGCCAGACTAAGGACGAAAGCCGTGTCGCTTTTGTGCGGGTCTCGACGGAGAACTTGACTCGTGCGTCGTCGGCTCCTGGTGGGTAGAAAAAAGGGGTGGGACAAAGTACTAGCAATGCGAGGACGTAGAAGTGGTACGGCGATTCGTACATCGACTCAATTGTAAGAGCGGTCCGCATTCTGCTCCACTGCGTGCCGGCAATTCAGCATGGATTAGGTGGCCCTTGAGCAGCTGATGGGTTGTGCCGCGCAGGTAGGAAAAGCGGCTGATGGCCGAGCTGATACGGTCGCGCGTGTGTGCACTAGGTTCACCGGCCCCGGCCCTAATGCAACGGGGTGCCTTCACAGGAGCACACCTAAACGCAACCAAGGCTGGGGAATGGCGAGGGCGGGGAGGGCGGGGCGCGAAAACCAGAGCAACGTGGTTGGGCCCGGTACTGGGCTTACCTTGGCTGGGTTGGGCTACAAATGCAAGGAATCCCTCTAAGACGAGGTGTTTAAATCATACGATGCCCTTGCCCAAGCGCACTTAACGGACTGAAAGCTTTCTCACCCCACCGCATCGTCTTCCCTCTGGCCCCTGATCCGCCCGCCCCTCTTCCCCCGCTGCCAGTCGGGTCTGCGCGCGGTGTCCAGCGAGGAGGGCCACGAGCTGGCCCGGCGGCACGGCTGCCTGTTCGTGGAGACCAGCGCCAAGGGCAACGTGGCGGTGGGGCAGGCCTTCGAGGAGCTGCTGTGCAAGGTGGGGAAGGGGTGGTGCGTTCAGGGCCGTGGAGGCGCTGTGGCGGTGTGTCCTCATGCAAGGTGTTTATTCATGAGCCTAGGCAAAGCTAGAGGCCTCATGAGACATACACGTGACGTGTGCAGAGCGCGGCATGGCATATCATTAACGACTACGAGTCGGACGTAACATCCATGTCACACTCGAACGGTCCCCTGGCTGAGTGCCCGGTCGGTGCGACGCCGCCCTTGGCCCCCTCGGCCCCCCGCCCTCGCCGCTACCACCAACTACTTGGCGTCCAACCTTCCCCCTCACCCCCAGATCCTGGACACCCCTGCGCTGCTGGCCTCCACGGCGGTGGGCGGCGGCATCCAGCTGGGGGCACCACAGGCGGGGCAGGGGGCGGCGGGCTGCTCGTGCTGAGGCGGGGGCGGCGGGGGCCCGGGAGGGTTGCATGAGGACGACGGTTGGGAGGGGGGCCGACGACGAGAGTTGGAGAGCAGGCCCCGGCTGCGCCGGGCTGCGGTCGCTGGGTGGGAACACAGTGGGTGCCAGGAATGTTACAATTGAATGTTGGGAGCAAAGATAACGCTGGAGTGTGGTGGATATTTACGCTGGACTACCGGTTAGGATGCGTCGTAGCACGTATGGGGACTTTGCATTGCGTGTGCCCCCTGCATGTCAGTTAGAGCCCAGGTGGTCGTCCCGGCTCATGGTGTCCTCGTCTCGGAGGGTCACGTCGGCGGTGTTCTCGTTGATGCAGTTGAAGCTGAAGGTCTCGTTAAACCGCCCCACTAGACACCTATGTCTGTAGATTCGCGCAGCTTCCTCGCGTTTTGGCAGTGCGGCTCGTTGCATTCGGAATGTCTCAATGTATTTCTGCATATCTGGATCCAGACGCGAAAAGGCCGCATCGAATTAAACACATCTCAGCACGGGGCCTCCGCACGCGGCCCGCACGCCCGGCATGCCGTTGCCCTGACGGTTGCCTCCGCGGTTGCGACAAGCCGCCGATAATGCACGTCTAATATGCAAGCCAACAATATGTCAAAGCCGCCTCACGCAGGCTTCCCGGGGCATGACTCGGTTCTGACAATTCACATGTCAGCAGCCAGACATGTTCCAGCAACGCCAGCCTGAAGACATGCTGACGCAACGCCAGGAAAAGTGCAGTAGTACTACAAGTTGAAGCATGACTCGAATCAGTTTTCCATGGGCAACCGGGCCTTGGTCGACTGACATGGCCGCGATGTCATCCGCTGGTGGGGGGGCTCCGCCCCCCCACACCCCCCCGAGCGGACACCTTGCTACTCGATGGGTTGGGGGAGCCACACGCATGAGCACAGGGCACACACGACATGGCCCTGGCCATGCATGTCATTCGCTGGTGGGGGGGCTCCGCCCCCCCACACCCCCCCGAGCGGACACCTTGCTATTGGTTGGGGGAGCCACACCCATAGGGCATACGGCACGGCTCCAGGCCATGCATGTCATTCCATGGGGGAGCCCATGGGGAGCCACATCCAGGGCAATCCGCTCGGGGGGGTGTGGGGGGGCAGAGCCCCCCCACCAGCGAATGACATGGCCTGGACCCTGCTGTATGCATGCCCTGTGCTCATGCGTGTGGCTGGCTCCCCCATCCCAAAGCAAGGTGTCCGCTCGGGGGGCAGCGTCCTAGACATGCATCTTCCTCGCTGTTGGGGGGGCTCCGCCCCCCCAAACCTCCCCGAGCAGACACTTTGCCTCTGGATGGGGAAGCCCAGGGGAGTTACAAGCTGCCCACCTTCCTGCCTGCTCGCTAAAGCTTACACTCCTGCACACTGGAAGGCCATGTCCTGTGCCCGTACTTCAGCGCCTACCTACGCCTGCGCATCTCCTCATTCCGGCCTGCATGCGCAATTCATCCCGGTTTACTTGGGCCCATAGAATGCAATGCTGTACGGCTTGGCTGCCCTTCATGCAAACCCCTGCCGTAACCCCGCAAAACTCCACGGTTTGCCTTACCAGGCCTTTCACACCCTGCTGGTCGATTGCTCCCTTTCAGCCCCCAGACAGTGTATGCTCGCAATGTATTCGAATCCCCAAACCGTGTTGCGGTTTCAACCCTGTGTTACAAACCTGCAAGCCTCTTCACTGTACTGTAGCACGAGGCCCACTTGTGGGAGAGGGCCCACTCATGTAACCGCGCAGTCAGGCGTTGAGCATGCGTTAGGAACAGGGGTCAGGAATGCGTCGAACGTCTGGTATCAATCGCCTGGCTTGTTGTTGTTCGAGTGCTTTATCGTGTGTATCTATTCTCTGCTTACTCGATACACTTTGACAAGTACGCGCATGGCTGCCGGCTTCCGAGGTGCTGCCACAGTCACAATGGGGGCTCCCCTGCCCAGCCAGGACCAGCCCTGACCCGCAGGGCATCCCATGTCCAGCCTTCCAGCTTCGGCACAGGTCTTACGGCCGCTTCCTGCAGCGGTTATCCTCAGTATTAACATATTATCGTATCAGCGCAGGACACAACTCTGCAACCTGTGTGTAGGCGTTAGTAGTAGTCGGTGCGAGCCAGGCGGGTGGCACCTTCCTACATCACTGCGACGCTGACCAGTTGATATGTGGAAGTTTGTAAGCGCTGGCGATGGAGGCGGCAATCCACTTTTGCGCTCGCTGAACGGCTTCAAGGGGCGCCAAACCTGGGAGTTCGACCCATCTGCGGGGACTCCCGCACAGCGCGCTGAAGCCGAGCGCCTGCGCGCTGAGTTCACAGCAAACAAAGACAAACAGCACCACTCTGGCGACGAGCTCCTGCGGCTGCAGAGCGCGGACCGCATCCGCGCCAAGAAGCATGCCCCGCCAGCTGGCCCAGTTCCAGAGAAGCTGACGGCGGAGCGCGTTCAGGGACATATCGAGGGCGCTGTCAGCTTCTATGAGTGCCTGCAACAGGAGGACGGGCATTTCCCGGGCGACTATGGTGGCCCGATGTTCCTGCTTCCCGGGCTGGTCATTGCGCTCTACACCACTGGCACCCTTGACAAGGCAAGGCGTTGACCCCGGTCAACGGGGAGCTGTGGGAGGCTGGGCGAAGCTGGGGGCAGGTGGAGGGGAAAGCAGGCGGTCCTGCTGCAGTCAGTGGGGCATTTGGAGGGTACGTCCGGGCTGTACCGGACCGGGCGCGGGGTGTGCCCCACTCGGCCGCTACCCTTTTCCCCTGCCCGTACTCACTCACCCAATGCCACGCTTCACCATGTCATGCACAGCTGACCACATACGGCTTAGTCACTCAGCCAGAATTGTGCCAGGACGTGCTTCCGGGCCGAAAGGTCCCCACGGCAGATGCAGGCAACTGCACACTGTAACCCACCCGCAGCCGCTGGGTCTCCCCGCCCCTGCGCCACCCTCCGCCCCTCCACGCACACTCCTCCGCCCCTCCACCCCTGCCGGCCGTGACACCACCCCCGCCCTGCGCCCCAACCAGGTCTTCACGCCGCAGCACAAGGCTGAGGCGCTGCGCTACCTGACCAACCACCAGAACGCGGACGGCGGCTTCGGGCTGCACATCGAGGGGGAGAGCACCATGTTCGGAACAGGGCTAAAGTGGGTGCAGGGGGGGCAACCGCGGGCACCGGGGTAAAGCGGGTGCATGGGGCGGGGCGTTTGGTGTGTGTGGGCTGCACATCGAGGGGGAGGGCACCATGTTCGGAACCGGGCTGAAGTGGGTGCAGGGGGGGCAACCGCGGTGCGGTGAAGAGGGGGGGAGGGGGGTAAGTGGCTGTGCTTGCATGGTGCAGGGGCGTGCGCGCGTGCGTGTGCAGCGCATCTGTGATCAAGTCTTACCCTGTGGGCAAGAGCCGCGCGGCCGTGACCGCAATCGAGGCACAGCGATGGCCCCCTGGGCCTTTTGCACGGATGTATGCTGGGTTACCGGCATGCCAAGCAGTCCCTGTGCGCTTCTCCCGCAGCTACGAGATGGCCCGGCTGCTGGGCATGGGTCGATTTTATCTCAAAAGTACACAACGGGTGATGCAAGACCCGCTTTACATGTTTTATTACATCAAAATGTCGGCAACTTAGGGCAACTTATCCCTTTTGCATTTCCCGCAGCTACGTGATGGCCCGGCTGCTGGGCATGGGGCCTGACGAGGACCTGACCAAGCGGGCACGGGAGTGGGTAAGACAGAAGGGAAGGGGGGTAGCAAGGGGTCCGATGGGGGAGAGGAATTGGGGTAAGGGGTACGCGTAAAACGTAAGGGGGGAGCTGCGGGGAGATGCAGGTCCGAGATTGAGCTGTGCGTGCGGGCCCGCGTGGGGATGCACACCTCACCAAGCGGGCACGGGAGTGGGTGAGGCGGTGGAATGTGGGTAGGGGTGGTTTGCAGTGAGGGAGGGGGAAGGGAGCAGCAATTGTGCGGGCAAGGGTGGGACTGGGATGGGGAGGGGGAAGGGATGGGGCTGAGGTGTTGGTGCGTGTCCGCGTGGTGGGGGAGACACACCTCACTGAGCGGGCACTGTAGTGGATGAGCTGGGAGGGGAGGGGAGGGGTGGAAAGCGGGCAGGGTGGGGGTAGGGGTGGCGGCTGGGATGGGGAGGAGGCAGCGACAGGGCTGAGGTGTGCGTCCCGGCTTGCTTGCTCCCACCTACCAGCTCGTAGCAAGTGCTGGCTGGCGTGCTCGTCAATGCCAAATCCAACACGCTGTTGACCAATCAACAACAATACGTGTAATTTCCACCCCATTTTTTCCAGATGCACTCGCGCGGCGGCGCCACCTACATCACCAGCTGGAGCAAGTTTGGCAGGCGTGATAAAAAACTTATATACTGAAATATATAAAAATTAATTGTATTACAATTCCCCCAATTTCCAGATGCACTCGCGCGGCGGCGCCACCTACATCACCAGCTGGGGCAAGTTCTGGCTGGCGGTGCTGGGCGTGTACTCGTGGGACGGCATGAACCCCCTGACGCCCGAGATGTGGCTGCTGCCTCACGCCGCGTGGACGGGCATCGGCTGGCTGCACCCCGGGCGCTTCTGGTGCCACTGCCGCATGGTGCGTGTGGGTTAGCAGCGCGTGTGTGGGTTAGCTGGGGATGGGTTAGAGTCAGCACCTCCTGGTGCGGCACGCCGTGGGCAAGGCAGCCGGCGCCTGGCGCGGGGCCAGCACACGGGTTTGTACGGTGTGGGTTAACACGCTGCAGTACGCCAAGCACTTGCTGGTATGGGCGGCGCTCGGGTCAGGGCCGCTGCGGCCAGGGTTGCGGCGCACTGGGGCTGTTGCGAAGCGTGCGTGACGGGCAGTTGGGTGCCGTTGGGTGCGGGGGCGCATGAGGGCCTCGTGAGGCAACGGCGCAGGGCGGGGAGTCAGTCGGGTCAGGGCAGTTGCGGCGCGCTACCACTGTTGTGACGTGTGCAAGGTGGGTAGTTGGTGCCAAACGCTGCGGGCGGGGTGCGGGCTGCGGGGTGCGGGGTGCGGGGTGCGCAGGCAGGAACGCGACTACGTCCAGTTGGCGGCCGGGTGTCGTACCGAGGTGAAAGTGCATGCACCGACATGCCGTACTCCCCTGCCGTACTGTACGGCCCTGTCGTACAGGTGTACCTGCCGATGAGCTACGTGTACGGCGTGCGGGGCACGTGCAAGGAGACGCCGCTCACGGCGGAGATCAGGTGTGTCGTAGGGCGCGAAGCTGAGCAACGGAGCGCGTATCAGTCATCTGGCGGTGCGGTACCTCGTACGGCTTGCCGATGGTTGTCGTAAGGCCGGCTTGAACGGCAAAAGTGCGTCTTGATAATGGAGTGTCAAAGCAACACGTGGCCCCCCGGCGCAGGCGCGAGCTGTACCCCATGCCGTACTCCAAGATCGACTGGAACAAGGCGCGCAACCGGTGCGCCAAGGAGGACCTCTACTACCCGCACCCGCTGGTGCAGGTGTGTTGACCCGCGGTGCACGTGCTGCTTGGGAGCTGGTGTGTTAAGACACAGCTGGCTGGGTTGGGCACGGGAGGACCTGTACTACCCGCACCCGCTGGTGCAGGTGTGTAGCGGATGGGTAGCGCAGAGGCCTTAGGGGGTCGGGTTCTGCCCCCAAAAGACATGTAAGGTTATAAGCCGCCGTCAGAGCGGTAAGGCACGCGCGCGATTCCGTAATGTGGTGCAGATCGAACTGCTGCCATGGCCTACACACACCTCGTGCTGAACCCCACCACGTGCTGTGATGGGCGCTGTGGGAGAGGGAGAAACGCTGACGGCGGGAACAATAGAACGTGTTTTCCTACTTGGTAATGTGCGGTTGTGGGTGCTGTACAAGGCGGAGAACGTTAACTGAAATACCAACATGCATATATGGCTTGTCTATGTCTGACGATGTCCCACAGGACGTGCTGTGGTGGGTGCTGTACAAGGCGGAGAACGTTAACTGAAATACCAACATGCATATACGGCTTGTCTATGTCCCACAGGACGTGCTGTGGTGGGTGCTGTACAAGGCGGAGAACGTGCTGCACGGCAGCTCGCTGCGCAAGGCGGCGCTGGCGGAGTGCATGAAGCACATCCACTACGAGGTGAGGCGTGGGCGTGTGTGTTACCATGTGTATGTGCGACACGTGTGTTAGCTCGTCCTTGTGCTGGGAAGCTCGGTGTGGGTTAGCAGCTTAGCACATCCACTACGAGGTGAGGCACGTGTCGGTATCGTGCGGGTGTGTCGGTATCGTACGGGTGTGTGCTAGGGTGGACTGAGACTTGGTTGACACCGTTGTACGACGCAAGGGCGCTTGGTGGGCGCTGTGCAAGGCGCACCAACCGTTTGGGTTGACCGCCTTCCCATCTTTGGCGAGGCCCCGCCTTGGGGGCCGCTGTGCACGGCTGTACACTGCACGGCGACGCTACTCTACGTGCATCCTTTGCTGCTCCCCTAAACCCTCGTTATATGTCCTGGCATGCTGTACTGTTCATGTCCAGCGAGTACTACGTTCACGGACCACGCCAGGACGAGGACACGTGCTGCATCCGGCATTGGGCTGTGGGCATGTGTTTGAACTTGTATCCAGGTTTCCTCCTGTGTCTTCCACGAGCGGACGCGCGACATGGACATTGGTCTCGTACAACCTGTGTATTAATTCATTAACTTGTGTATTAACTTGTGCATCAACTTCCTCCTCGTACCCTCGCCATCACAGGACGAGAACACGCGCTACATCGACATCGGGCCGGTCAACAAGGTCATCAACATGCTGTGCTGCTACTTCGAGGACCCCAACGGCAAGGCCTTCCAGAAGTGGGTGCCGCTTAAGTAGAGTACAGGAGGTAACCCTAAGCACACCGTAGATTGAAACGGCACTGTAGCACAGTGCCGATGTAGCACAGTGCCGTTGTGCTACATGGCGTCATTGCACAGTCCTGTGCGCAGTGCCTCAAAGTACGAGCCTGGCGGCGCTGCCTTAGCCACACAGGAGGGCAGGAAAAAGGGTTGTCGGCCCGCGGTTGGGGCGCAGAGGTGTGCAACACACATACCGTACGGAGTGCTGCCTTGTCTACGGTCCTGGCCTAAACAAGGCCCGGTAGCTCTTTGCTACCGGTACTCCACACTGCAACCGTTGCCGCTAACCCGTCTTCGAGCGGATCACCTCCTGCCCCGGCACGGAGCGCTGCCTGCTCTGTTCCTGTTTTGATGGTGTCGTACTATGTGCGACGTGTGCCGTACAGGCACCTCCCCCGCGTGTACGACTACCTGTGGCTGGCGGAGGACGGGCTCAAGATGCAGGGCTACAACGGCAGCCAGCTGTGGGACACGTCCTTCGCGGTGCAGGTGTGTGTTAGCGCACATGGGGCATGTGTATTGTGGGGCCGGTGGGTGGTGCAGGGGCTGCAACGGCAGCCAGCTGTGGGACACGTCCTTCGCGGTGCAGGTGTGTGTTAGCGCACATGGGGCATGTGTATTGTGGGGCCGGTGGGTGGTGCAGGGGCTGCAACGGCAGCCAGCTGTGGGACACGTCCTTCGCGGTGCAGGTGTGTGTTAGCGCACATGGGGCATGTGTATTGTGGGGCCGGTGGGTGGTGCAGGGGCTGCAACGGCAGCCAGCTGTGGGACACGTCCTTCGCGGTGCAGGTGTGTGTTAGCGCACATGGGGCATGTGTATTGTGGGGCCGGTGGGTGGTGCAGGGGCTGCAGCGGCAGCCAGCTGTGGGACACGTCCTTCGCGGTGCAGGTGCGTGCGCATGTGTACTTGGTGGGGTTGTGTGTCTAAGCCTGTGTGTTGGCGAGAAGCCGAAGCAGGTGGGACCAGTGCAGTTAGGTGCCGTCGTAGAGGGTTGGGTGCAGCAGGTGCACCGTTTCCACATGCGTTGGTGCAGCCAGGGGCTCTGGCCGCCCTGCATCCCCACGGGGTAAAGCGATCAGGCGCCCCTCCCCCTGCCCCCTGGCTCCTGCCCCTTCGCTCCGAACCTGTAGCCGCTACAGGACTGTACGGCACGGAAGCTGCGGTGGAGCTCACTATGGCCCCCCTTCCCCCTGCCCCTGCATCCTGCTTCCTGCTTCTTGCCCCCGTCCTGCCACAGGCTGTGGCCGCCACGGGGCTGTACAACGCGGATGCGCGGAAGCTGCTGCGCCGCGCACACGACTACGTGGAGCAGAGCCAGGTGGGCTAGCGGGCTGGGTGTGGGCCGTGGTGGGGCCCGGTCCGCGGTCGAGCGACTGAACAGCCGTTGGCTCTACAGTGATAAAAAGTAGGATGCACAGCGGCATGCAGTCGGGGCGGGCCGGTGGAGGTGGCTCCTCCCGTCCCTGTGCCACCCCACCTGCTGCTGCTGACCCCCAAACCCGTGCCGTACGCGCGACCGTGTTCACGTGCGTGTGTCACTTTCAGGTGGTGGAGGAGGCGCAGGCTCCCCTGTCGCGTTAGCATCTGACCCCCGTGCTACCCCCAGCTGACGCTACACATTTTTGCATTTCGCCCCACCACGTGTCGGCTTGATTGCAGGTGGTGGAGGAGGCGCAGGCCCCCCTGTCGCGCTACTACCGGCACATCTCCAAGGGCGCGTGGCCCTTCAGCTCGCGGGACCACGGCTGGCCCATCAGCGACTGCTCCAGCGAGGGGCTCAAGGCGGCGCTGGTGCTGGGCGGGCTGCCGGAGGACATGGTGAGGCACGTGTGTTAGCGGGTGGTGCTGCTGTGCTGGTGTGGGTGTGTGTTAGCGTGCTGGCCGGTGCAGCAGGGCTTGACCCGGGCAGATGTAGGCGAACAACACACGTTCACGGACTGGGTGAGTGCTGGAGCAGTCCATGAAACAGGCCTGAAACAGGCCCGGCTTTCGCACGCACACTGTGTGCTCGTGGGGTGTTGCAGCATGGCTCTGGCCCTGTGCCCATTCCAACACCTGCGTCCCAGCCACAGCTGTCTTATCTATGTTTCCTCGCGCACACGACAACCCGCAACCCTCAACCCCATGCACCCCCCATGCAGGTGGGGCCCGCCATCCCCGCCGAGCGGTTGTACGACTGCGTCAACGTGATCCTGTCGTACCAGAACGCGGACGGTGGCATGGCCACGTACGAAAACACGCGCTCCTTCCACTGGCTGGAGGTGCGCAGCTTATTCACATCATAAAAGCTGATTCACATCATACATGTGCACGAAGCGGCGGTCGGGCATGAACCTCTGGCCAGCCTGGCGGCAGCATGGCCACGTGCAGCAACACGCTTCCATGCCACTGGCTGCTGAACCGTGAAAGGCGTTTGCCAGCTGCACTCCCTGAGGCCATATGTGGTGGCGCAGCGTGACGCGCGTCACGCCCCGACCCCCAGCATCGAACACCCTGACCCCTTGCTGACCCCGCAGCCACTGGCCTTGATCAGATCCTGATCCTCCGCCGAGACGTTCGGCGACACCACCCAATCGGTACCACCATTCCTGCAATAATCTGCAGCCTATCCAATAAGGATGACGCTAATCCTCCTTTCCTGTTGCCCCAGATCCTGAACCCCGCCGAGACGTTCGGTGACATCATCGTGGATTACTCCTACGTGGAGTGCACCAGCGCCTGCATCACCGCCCTGTGCGCCTTCAGGAGGTGAGTGTGTATTAGCGCGCGTGCGCGCAGCATGTGTATTAGGTGGTGGTGGCAGCAGCGGGGACTACTCCTACGTGGAGTGCACCAGCGCCTGCATCATCGCCCTGTGCGCCTTCAGGAGGTGGGTGTGTATTAGCACGCGTGCGAGCAGCATGTGTATTAGGTGGTGGTAGCAGCAGCGTGGACTACTCCTACGTGGAGTGCACCAGCGCCTGCATCACCGCCTTGTGCGCCTTCAGGAGGTGGGTGTGTAATAGCACGCGTGCGCGCAGCATGTGTATTAGGTGGTGGTAGCAGCTGCGGGGACTACTCGTACGTGGAGTGCACCAGCGCCTGCATCACCGCCCTGTGCGCCTTCAGAAGGTGAGTGTGTGTTAATGTGGGTGCGTGCAGCATGTGTATCAACTGGCGGTAGCAGCAGCGCGGACCTGAGTGCACCAGCGCCTGCATCACCGCCCTGTGCGCCTTCAGGAGGTGAGTGTGTGTTAGCGCGCATGCGTGCAGCATGTGTATTAACTTCAGGAGGTGGGTGCGTGTTAGTGTGGGCGTTGTGCAGGTACATGCGTGGATACCGTATCAGGTGGTGGTGCGGGGGGTTCGGCATGGTGCGGCTTGGTCCGGCCTGGCAGTACACGTACCTGCACGTGCACAGGCAGCCGCAAAGCTGGCGGCGGCTCTGTACGGCGCCTTGGACAAGCTTAGCTGAAAGCACACGACGGTTGCCTGCGCACACACGTGTGCTGCCAGGCCGGAACGATATAGCACGCCTTGGACCAGCACGAGCACCGACGAGACCGCTCCACACCGCTCGAGCCCGCCCGCAGCCTCCTTACGGTGCAGATGCACGGCAGCAGCTGCAGCCCAAGGAGCACGATTGACTCCTCACCCGGGCTGCCGCCGCCGCCGTGCATGTGCTCCGTAAGGAGGCTGCGGGCGGGCTCGAGCAGTGTGGAGCGGTCGTCGGTGCTGAGCTGGCCCTGTCGGTTTGGCCTTGCAACATACGGATGTGCTCTGGTAACCGTAGTGGGCTTTCAGCAAGCTTTCGGCCAGCTTCTTTGTCCCTGTATGAATCTGACCTTAGCTGTGTCCCTGTATGAATTAAATCTTAGCTGTGTCCCTGTATGAATCTGACCTTAGCTATGTCCCTGTATGAATTTGATCTTAGCTAAAGCTACTGGGTACATATCATAAGTTGGAGGAGCCGGCGGCGATGACATTTGCCAGCATGCCTCCGCGCGGTCAGGGTCTGTGTGTGGCTTAGGGCGCGTGTAGGGAGGAGAGGTGGGGGAATGGCGTTTCTGTGGGGGGGCAGGTCGATAGCAGCTGTGTTTCGGGGCGCATGCACCTGCAAGCACACCGTTGTCCCGACACAGCAAGGGCCCTACCTGAAACACTCTGCCCATTCTTGTCCCTTTCGTGCCTTGCCCCCCAGTCGCTACCCCGACCACCGGGCACAGGAGCTGTCCCGCTCCCTGCAGCGGGCGGAGGCCTTCATCCGCAGCATCCAGCGCCAGGACGGCTCGTGGTGGGTGTGGATTAAGAGTTGTGTAAAACCGCGTGGGATGCTTGAAGGCGTGAGCGCAGTGGCTATCTGCAGCATCCAGCGCAACGGGGTGGTGGGTGTGGATAAAGCGATGTGGGCTAAGGGGTGGGTGTGCTTTAAGGTTGGGTGTCGGGTGCATGCCTCGGCTTGGGCACGTGGCGACCGGTACACGGCCACAACCCACAACCGATAGGTACGGCACGTGGGGCGTATGCATCAGCTGCAGCCGCACAATCCCAAACCACACACCTGCGCCCATAACCCACACCCCGCATGATAACCAATTGCACCCACACTCCACCACCCCACAGGTACGGCTCGTGGGCCGCATGCATTCACCTGCAGCAGCACGCCCACACACCCATGACCCACACCTTAACCCACATGCTAACCCACCCGTAGTGGATTCCGGTTCGTTCACTCTGCCGCTTTGTGGTTTACCCCCCAGGTACGGCTCGTGGGGCGTGTGCTTCACCCACACACCTGCCCCAAACCCACACCCCGCATGCTAACCCACATGCTAACCCACAACCCACAACCCCAGGTACGGCTCGTGGGGCGTGTGCTTCACGTACGGCTGCTGGTTCGGCTGCTGCGGGCTGGCGGCGCTGGGGCACACGTGCCAGTCGGACGACGCGCTGCGGCGCTGCTGCGCCTTCCTGGTGGGCGTGCAGCAGGAGGACGGCGGATGGGGGGAGAGCTACCTGTCGTGCCAGGACAAGGTACGGTTTGGACGTTGGTGGTTGGTGGTTGGGATGGGCTGGCTGGCAGTTGGTGGGTTCATGGGCGTGCAGCAGGACGACGACGGCGGCTGGGGGGAGGGCTACCTGTCGTGCCAGGACAAGGTACGGCGTGGTTGGTGGTTGGCGGTTGGGGGTTGGGGGTTGGGTGGTTGAGGGCTAGCTGGTCGGTGGGGTGGGGTGGTGGTTGACTGGGCGGGTTGGGCGAGAGCTAGCTGGTGTGCAGCACAACGCAATACGCATGGCTGTACTCACGGCGTCGACTGCCCCACCACCACCGCCCTGCTGGTGTACTCCAAGCAGCAGGGCGGCAGCTGGTAAGTTGGTGTTACAAAAAGCACGAACAAAGAAAATTGTGTCACCACCTGTTACCACCTTTTATGGTGGAAAGTGAACTCCATCCACCAGTCCCTCATACACAGGTGTACTCGCAGCTGGAGGGCGGTAGCTAGTTGCTTAATTGTTCCAACACCTGAACATCAAATAATTCTTAATTAAAATGTATTTTTTTCTCATTACCGATTGCGCTCCCAATGGGCCCTGCAGGTGTACTCGCAGCTGGAGGGCGGCAGCCACGTGGTCAACACCGCGTGGGCCATGCTGGCGCTGCTGGCGGCGGGGTACCACAAGGTGCGACAGGACAGGGTAATATTTAACATGCATAATAATTAATAAATATGGCAGTATTTGCCCTCACCGGCCGTGGGCCATGCTGGCGCTACTGGCAGCGTGGCACCGTAAGGTAATCAGTACTAACTGCTTTCTAGCTAGTGCATCGCCTGTGGTATTCCGAGGTAGATCCTGGGTACAGCTTTAAGCTTTTAGGTGTACCCACACACCCCCACACCGTGCGCCCCTGCACCGTGGCTTGCTTCCCTTTCCTGCTTCTCATTCCCACCTCACACCCTTATACACACCGGCCCTCCATCCACTGCTGTGCGTGCGTCCCCGCACGTCCCCACACGCACGTCCCCACACTCCCACCTCACGTTACCTCCTTAACTACACCCTCCCGCGCTCCCCTGCTGTGCGTGTTAATACACACGTACACACCCGCAGGTGGACCCCGCCCCCCTGCACCGCGGCGCGCGCTTCCTGCTGTCCGCGCAGCAGTCCAGCGGCGACTGGCCGCAGCAGCACATCAGCGGAGTGTTCAACCGCAACTGCATGATCACATACGCCAACTACAGGTGGGCTGGAAAGAGGGACAGGACGGGGATAGGGCAAGGGGGACCCGTCATGGCACGTGTCCTCGCATCTGATGCCATGGCGTGGCCATATATGGCACGGCATGGCGTGACACGTGTCACAGCACGTACGCAAACGACAGCTGGGGCGGGTGCCAGGGCATAATGGGCGGCTGCGCGTGAGACGGGCGTACCTGGATGCCTGCTCGTGCACTTCCGCGCATCTCCGGGCCTGCGGCCAAGCTGCGTGTTTGCAACTTCCCTCTCCCCAACCCCGTGAGTCCTTACGGAACATACACAACTTCCCTCTCCCCAACCCTGTGAGTCCGTATGGAACATGGTCTGCCGCACCGTTACTCCTCGCAGTAACACCGACTCCAATGAAACGAATGACCATGGTCTTCTGACACCTGCATATTTTCTTGCAGGAACATCTTCCCCATCTGGGCGCTGGGCGTGTTCCGGAGGGCGGTCCTGCTGGGGGAGGAGGTGGAGGTGGTGTGAGCGGAGGGCAGGGGAGGGGGGTAGGTGGGGGAGGGGAAACAAAGGACCAGGAGCTTGGAAGGAAAGGAGGGGTCTAATGGGTGGAAGCAGTAGGTGCAGGTGGCGTGCGCAGGAGGGAGAGAGCGGGGGAGAGTGCGGGGCAGGGCGGGCAATGCATGGGGCAGGTTGTGGGTTGATGTGGCGGGTGGTGCTGCTGGGCGGGAAGGTGGAGGTGGTTTGAACGGGAGTGATAGAGAGGTGAGGGTGGAACAGGAGGGGGAGGCGGAGGTGGGGAAGCTGGGACCTGGGAGCACCCCAGCATATGGGGTAGGGTAGATGGGGGCGGACTACATGGCGTGGGATGAGTGTCGGTTAAATGTCAGTAATTATCTGGTTGGTGTGAACGTACAAGTCGGCAGGCTGCTTGGTGCGGCTTGGTGAGGCGATGGATGTGGCCTAGTGGGTAGTGGCTGGGGCGGGGTTGCCTTGCCTGTGGGTTGGAGCTTGGAGGTGGTGTAGTGCGCAGGACTTGGCCGGGGTGGTGCGGGCGCGGCCCGGCCACGATGGGTCGGCATGCTGCTGTGAGGGAGGTGAGGTGGCTCGGGATGTCTCGGTTTGTAGCGAGGGCTTTGTTGGACGGGCAATGGTGTGACAGGGTTGGGTGACAATGGCAGCTGCTTGACGGGTACTGACTGTGCAGCAGCGGGTGGCTGGGTGCATGGAGCAGCGGGTGGCTGGGTGTGGTCGAGCAAGGGAGCTGTCATGGTGGCAGGGGATAGGTAGGGGTGCAAGGGGTTGGGAGCGAGTGGGCGTGGGTGCGAAGAGTGTTTAGGTGCGCGAAAGCCCAGGTGTGCTGGGCTGTGCTTACCGCTGACGCTGTGAACGGTTGCGTCGGTTGTTGTTGTTGGACGTGTTGAGTATGTTGAGGAGACCCGCACGTGGTGCCGTGGCGGCGCGGGCGCGGCTGTGGGAGCGGCGGCCCACCAACTGAGGGAGGGCTCGGGGGCCAAGCGGCCTGCAACAAGCGAACACGGATATTGCGACCAGAAGCTATTGCAGTGGCCTGCATACCGTAGGCCGTCGACGTGCGGCCGCGCAATCTATGTAAGAGTAGAGCTGCGGCTGTGAAGCGCTGTCTGGAGGCCGTGAAATTTTGGCACGAGATTGCTTCGGCCAGCTAGCTCTGGCACACGGCACACGGCAGCAGAAAAGGCAGCTCTGGCACAGCAGGGAAGTGCGCGGAGGCAGGCTGAGCTAGCTGAGCACGGGTAACTTAAGGTTCTGGTGGAATGCCGGCAGTGGAATACAATAATTGTACACGTTGTTGGAAATTGCCGGGCATAGCAGCCCCCATCGGACAACTTGCAGTGCTTGCATGTGCCATTCCGCCAGGCACGCGGCACTGGCAGCCCTTTCCCGTCCGCAACCAGCCCATGCACGTACAAGACACAACCGCACTGCCCCGAGGCGCCCGGCTCTGTGCCCCGCCAGTACCCCCACCCACGTCGCCCGCCCCTATGCACGTCATCATACAACAGGTGGGGCTAGCGCGAGTCCTGGCACGGGCCTGCAGCTTTCTGGGGTTCTTCCAGACCCCTCCGTCACCTCCCAGTCAAAGTTGTGGTTTGATTGTTTACAGGGGAGTCGGTCGGGGTGTCGTACCACACCCACCACCCATCACACAACGAAGGTGCCGTGCAGCAGGCGCCGGTCTGCAACACCAGCAACCTGCCAGACGCCAGTATGACATTAAACCAACACGCAGCGCTACCGTACCGTAGAACACACCTGACCGCTGCGCTATCCCTCACCGCCACCGGTCCCGCGTTCGAGGCGGCACGAATGAATCCATCGACGCGTGTACCGGTGAGCGTACCGTATCCTCGCATAGGACATTGCCTCGGCAGCCAGACAGAGTTAGAAACTCCGCCCATCACCTTGATTGGTTACCTACACCATATCCGAAAGCATATAACACACCCAGGGCGAACCGTACGGCATCGCACCAGCAGCCAGTCGTACAACGCAGCCCCTCCACTGCCACCGGCTCGCACGTGTGTACGGTAGCGCCAGCCGTACGTCCTCCCAGTCCTCTTCTCCGTACCGTACCGCACCGTGCACTACGTACCGCAGGCATGTAAGCACCTCTGGCTAAACCCCTTGTCACCCCTCCACCCCGCCCTTAACACACCCAGTCCTCCCGCCCTGCGCCGCCCCTTCCTCGCCCTACGCCGCGACCAACCCCCTGCTCCCCGCCCGCCGTCTCGTTGGCCCTCCAAAACGCATGGCCGCATCCGCATCTCAAGCCGGAACTGCAAGGTAGCGGCGGCAAGGGTGCGCCGTCTCCGGTCTGCTTCTTGACACCATGCGAAGGTGAGATCATGACACATCAAGATTCCGTACACGACGTCACATGCGGTGCATATCAGTAGCCTTGTACCGCCGCCGCGCCTTGGTCACGAACCAATGCCCCTGGAAGGGGAGCAGGAAAGGGTGTGTATTAGCAGCAGGGTGCATACAGGTAGTAGCAGCAGGGTATGCAAGTCAGTAGCTCTGCGCTGCTGCGTCTGACCATGCACGTGGTGCGTGCCATGGCCAGCAGCGGGGTGGGTGTGTAGCGATATGCGACGCGGGAATGGGGTGTATAGAGTCCCTGACAAGCAGATACATAGGAAATGACCGGGGTAGGGTGTGCGTGCGTGCATGTGTGTGTGTGTATGTGCACGTGTGGTTCGGTGGTGCTCTAGCTCCTGGCACGCCGTCAGGGCGGCATCCCCGTCCGCCGAGGCGAGCGACAGGCCCTGTGCGCACGCCAACGCAGGCGCGCGCAAGGTCGTGTCGCTCACCTCCGCGGACGGGTATACCATCCTAGCACCCTGCCAGCAGCTAGAGCACCACCAAACCACACGTGCACACGTGCACACAGAGAACAGGTATGCAAGTGCCGCATTGTAAGCGGTGAAGCAGGCACGTGGTGTGGAGCAGCGCGGATGGAGGCTTTGGGGGGAAGGAGGGTTTGGCGGTAGGACGACTGACGAAGGGAAGGGGGGCGGCAAGTGCAAGGCGTGGATTGGGGCCGTCTACGCGCAGGCCCGGCAGTGCAAGCAAGGCTGTCGCACAATGAACCTGAGGGAGCTGCCTACCTTCACATCCGCACCCTCAGTGTCAGGGGTTGTCAGGGCACTGCCAATCAAGCCACCCCAACCCGAGTACCCTTCCCAGTATGCCCCACTGCATCCGCCTGCGTCCGCAGCTACCACGCCCATGCCTGCTGGTTTCGGTCATGCTTAGCCGCCGCTTTGCAGTTACCCCCCTCCCACCACCACCTGTGGACCCCACGCACCGCACACCCCCTCCCCCCGCCCCTTGGTCCAGTGGGACGCCTTTCTGCCGCAGCTTCTCCACCTTACCGGTATATGCAGTGAACCGCCCTCGTGGGTTAATGTAATGATGGCAGGGTGCAGGGGACAAATGCCACTCGCCGTGCTCGCTGCATGTTTAAAGCCCAATCTCCGCAGGCAGCCCAGCCGTTGGTGCTGAGACCAGCCTCATCATCCGGCCCGTCTGCAAGAGGCATTCTGCACGCAACGGGGGCAAGGCGGGGCAGGGGCCAACCGGGGCAGGGAGCGAATGGGCAAGGGGCCGGGGAGGATTGGGAAAGCCGGTTGAACGGGTGATTGGAAGGCCCTCAGAATCGACAGTGATGCAAGGTTGCATGACCAGCGTGTCGGTCCACAACGCACCGGCAAACACTATTGGCCCCGCATCCATGCTGTGATACGGTTACCGCCACGGGCCAAACACAGCTGCCACGTATCGTGGCATCCACGGCAGACGGCACGGCACTGCACCAAGGCCCCTGGCCCCGCAACGCCCACCTCTTGCAAAAGCTGTACATCTCCCTTCCCTTCCCACCCCCAGTCACCACCCCCACGCTGCCGTGCCTCCCCCAGCAGCCTTCGTGTCTGCTTGAACCTTGCAACCCCCCTTTTGCCCGCCGACAGTTGAAAGGCTTGGAACCCTAGCCCGCTGTCAATGCACCCGCTCCCTTTACAACCTACGTTGTACCCTTACTGCGCGCTGCAAGTGTCCTGCTTACCTCAGCCAAATCGCTGGGGGAAGGAGGCCTTTATGTCCTCGTATGCCTGGAGGAACCGGCACTCCTCCGGGCACAGCTGCTCCAGCGCTGGGGTTATGAGGCCGCGCAACGCCTGTACCTCTGTCTCCAGGGCCGCCAGGCTGCTGGATTTAATCTGCTGCATACAGAGCCTCACCACGCTATCCGCCTGCTGGGCGAATGCGGCTCCGGCCATCCCCACGCCCTGCGCGACCTGCTGCGTCCTGCTGCCCTGCGCTGTCAACATCTGCTTATAAAAGTTGCATGAAGGCTCGAGTTGTTGAGCGCCGGAAGCGACCAGGAGCATTTGCGCAACTGCGTTGCGCAGGCGGGGCCTGCCCCCGCTCGACCGCGGACAATCTCCGCTTCAGCTCGGATGACTCAACAGACATTGTATATAGCATGTGTAAATGCGTGCCGGGCGGCGCCGCGAGCACGGTAATATCCTCGTTGCCGACGAGACGCGTCTGCCAGTCATCCAGCGGCGCTTGGGTGCCGCTCAAAAAGACCGATACCACATCAAGCGGCCTACCCGACTGCCTGGCCGCTTCGGACAGCGCGCGGTCGACGCACTGGTGCAGGTTCTCATGGAATTGCACAGTGAGCTCCGAAGCGCCTGATGCCTTCACTGTGATAGTCGGCATTGTAGCTGAACAAGTACGTGAAGGTTGTGGTCCTCGTTTTGCTAGCAACAAGACTACGGTGTCTAGGGGGCTGGCGAAAACCTGGCGAAAACCCTAGTCGTGGCGTACGACAACGAAGTACGTTTGATCCGAGAAGGTTGCGTGTTGGGCACTTTGTCAGTTAGCACGCCGCAGCGGTAACCTGTGCTGCTGCCCCGGCCGCCACTCAGCAGCAGCCCACTCACGCCGTCTTACACTGAAGTGTAATGTACCACCAGCAAGCACCTTACCGTCATATAGGACAAGGCAGGACAAGGGGGGACACAACGCGCTTCATTCTACCGGTACTGTACCTGTCTGCAGTCTGCACGTGTCACAACCGCACAGTGTCACATCACTCATGCTCACAGAGCAGGTTACAGCAAGGCATACCCTCACCGCCGTGCTGGTGGCCTCAGGGTGTGGGGGGTGTGGGTCCCCTGGTGTGGGTGTCCTGTGCTGCTGCCACTGAACAACAGCACCAACAGCCAGCGGCAAACAGCACCCGTCCTGAATTACCAACAACAGTTTAACACTAGCGGTACCCCGCCCAGTTGCCCCGCCCTTGCTTTACGCCCACCGCCCACGTCATCGCACAAGAGGCTTTCAGATGCTGCCCCCATGCGTCACGGAGAGCAGTAGCGCTCCGCACCGATCACGACTCCCTCGAGGAAGCGGGTGTCTCATTCCGCCGGTACCGGTAGCACGCAGCAGCCAGGGACGCAAGGCCTCGAACCAAAACAACCATCAGCCCTGCACAACCTGCAATACCGGTAAGCGACCCAGCTCTCCACCACACACACCACCGTCGTCCGAAATAAGTTCACCAGAAAAGACAGACGTGTAGGACCCCAAGAACGTCGCTACCCACTGATGCTCGCCGGTGTACCCGCCCTTCCGCCCTCTGGCCTGCCGCAAAAGCTGCGCAATCGCCACAACTACCCCACCCCCAGGCGTAACCCGACCTGTGCCAAGCACAATTCCCTGTTCTGTGGGCCAATGCGGGGTCCAAAGCAGCCGAAAACGTTGCGCCCGGCTACCCCGCGTCAACAACGGGCCTCAACAACACTCTTCCTGCATGTAAAGCGTACCAGTGTCACTGTACACGCCGCAAGCCCTCCTCCGCCGGACCTCTGCCCCGTCCTCCCTCCCTCACCCTTCGCGCCGCCAATGCCTTTTCACCGACCCAACCGGTCCCGCCTACTTACACACATACAAAACCATGCTACCGTATCACCTACTCCGCGCAGTCCTAGTAGGTCCGCGTCCTGGCGTCCCCTCGTCCCACGCGTACGGCATGTCGTACACGCGCAGGCGAAACCCCTGCTCCCTCCGCCCTCCACGCCGCCAATGCCGTTTCGCCAATGCCCCCACGCAGCGGAGCGTTCGAGACGCCACCACGCCGCCGCCGTCCCTGCGTCGTCGCCAAGTCCACCAAACGAGAAAAAGGCCGTCACACCGGTCTCGCTTTCTCCACCTGTGTGCGGTCTCCAGCCGTGTGGAAGCGAGCTCGAGCCGCTCTAGAAAATCATGGCCAGGTCTGCGTCCTGGCGCGCCAGCTCCAGCAGCATGGGGTCGTCGAAGAACTTGTTAATGGACACGTCGTCAGACATGCCCTTGCGCCGCCGCGTCTTGACCATGAACTCGCGGGCCAGGGCCTGGGGGAAGGAAGGAACAGCAGGAACGCGTGTGTGTTAGCGGCAGGGTGTGCCTGAACAACAGCCTTGCGCCGCCGCGCCTTGAGCATCTCGCGCAAGACGCATGCAACATCCAATGACACCACCGCACACCACCTTGACACATGCCCGCCCGCAGCTGGATGGGAGCCGGCTCCAGTTGGGCAACGCCATCACTCCACACTCTCGCGTAATTCACCCCAACCTTAATACACATGCTCTTGTCCAGCGGGATCAACACACCTCCGCCTCACGAGCACTTCATACACACCCTCCTTCATACACGTGCACCCACGCGCCCCCACCTGGATGGGCGCCGGCTCCAGCGGCCGCAGCACGATGCTCTTGTCCAGCGGGTCTCCCGGCACCACCTGCCAGTGGTCGAACACGGACTGGCAGAACGCCTGGCCCTGCGCGCATAGAGGTGGATGGAGGGCAGCAAACGTGTGGGTCACCAAGACCCTGCAACGCACCGGTTTGCGCACATTTCAGTAGCGCCTGGCCCCGTAGTGGTTCAGGCGGCAGGATGCTGAGGTGGCCGTCAGTGGTACACCCTCCGCAGAAGGTGGGGCCTATCACCGTGTACGCCTAATTACATACTGCATGTGCATACGGTGCTCCATAACCTTTACTATTTGGACGGCCGACCCTTCAGCGCCAACCCCTAATCCGCAACCAGCAGCTTCAATTTCAGGTTTCGACGCGGGACAAGGGAGTTCTGTGGTCTGGCCCCTCTTCCTCCCTGTTACGGCCGTTCCTACGTACGCTCAATTACTACCTGATTTGCCCCCCTCACCTGCGTGTGGTATCGCAGGTCCGTCTCGAAGCCGAACGACTCAATGACGGGCAGGTAGGCCTTGACGATGAAGATGGGCGTGCCGGGCTTGGCCACGTCGGCAGTCACGTGGCCTCTGCGATTGGGCAATGTGCGAAGAGGATGAGTATTCTGCTGGTACACTTTCTACTACACACGCACGCACACACAAATGAACACTCGCAAGACGCACCTCCGCTTGGCCAGCACGTTGTAGATGGCTGCGATGCAGTCCGCCCGCCCCAGCAGCACCATGACCATGCTAACACACGTGCTAACACACATACTGACACACACGAACCCTCGCAAGGCGCACCTCCGCTTGGCCAGCACGTTGTAGATCGCTGCGATGCAGTCCGCTGGCGTCTGTATCTCCACGTAGTACACGGGCTCCATCAGGCGGGGCGTGGCCATGAGGAACGCCGAGTAGCACACGCGGCGGGCGGTGGGGATGACCTGCGAACATAGGACAAGGGAGTGGGGGCATACCATGATGGTAGCTTGGGACAACGCAGGGCTGTTCCGGCACTGGACACGTTTTCCGGCCGAACAGCTGTTGAGTTTGGGTGGCTAGGCAAAGTGGGTCGGTCATACGTGTCACCAGCGGCGGCAGGGATGCCATCCACAGGCAGCACCCGCACCCGGCCCCTCCCCCCCGCATGGCCCTCTACTACAACATCACGATGGTATGAGGCCGCAAATGAACTGAACGGCACGCCATGCAGTCATGCGGCACAGGGTGTTAGGTGTTGTGTGCCGGGCGAATGGATACGTGTGCCGCACGGAGCTCTATTCCTCACGGTGGAACCTCCCCCATACATGCGCGCCGACGCCCGACGCCCAAGAGTACCTCTCCTCTAACCAATAGAGTGCAGTAGACTTTCCACAGAAAGGCAGCAATGGGCGGCTCGATTGACTCAATTCCAAACCGCGGCCAAAGTGGCCAAGGAGTCTGCAGCTATTACCGCCTCGGCAGCAGGCCTTGCGTCTGGTGCCTGGTACATAGCAACAGGAGCTGAAAAGCGCCGGAGCGATGCAAAGGTGTTGGAAGTTAAGCAGGCCGCTGCCGAGGAGGTCTGTCGGGCAAAGCACGCCGCCATGGAGGAGGTCGTGCGGACAAAACAGGCCGCCACGGAGGAGGCCATGCGGGCGGAGGTGGCCAGCAGCCGCGCGGAGATGGCCACTCGGCTGCTGGACACGGTGACTCACGGGGACTATGAGAAGTTCTATGGGGAGATGGACAAGGTTTCGGCGTTGTCCATCTCCTCGCGGAACTTCTTGTAGTCGCCGTGAGTCACGATGTCCGGCAGCCGAGTGGCCACCTCCGTGCGGGTGCTGGCCCTCTCCGCCCGCATGAGGTGCACGGCATTGGGTGGGTCAGGTAGCATTTGTATTGCCACGCACACTACAGTACAATCGGAAAAGTTATAGACATGCACACACCAAGGACGCACCTGGCCCCCTCCCCGGTGGATGGGCTCCGGCGCGATCTGCGCGTCCAGGATCTTGAACTTGACGTTGCGCATGGGCTCGTCGCACAGCGGCCCCTCGCGCGCGCCCCACTGGAATCCCTGTGGAACAGGGAAACGGGGGACCACGTACATGTTTACTGTTACTCCGTTACATACGGTATTGGTAGGCTCATGCCCCCAACGGAGGCCCTGCAACGCAAAGATGCGTACCACCAAGGCCGTACTGTGTCATGTCGCATCACCCTCACGTCCACGAGCCTGGCGCCTAAATGACAGGAGTTGTGCTGCCCAAGTCGCCACATCCATGCTGTGGTCCAGTGTGCGGAGCCGCCGCAAGGGCCCACGCTGCTCCCCTCCTCCAACCTAATGTACGCGGCCTTTCTGTGTTCCTGTCATGGCTCCTCACCTGGATGGCGCTGTCGCGCACTGCCGCCAGCAGCCCCTTGCCTCACAACAGCGAACCGCGCCCCAATACACACGCCAAGCTTATACACATGCCTCCCCTCACCAGTCGCGCACCGCCGCCAGCAGCCCCTTATCCCACAGAAGCGAACCCGGCCCTAATACACACGCAACATTAATACACATGCGACATGCCGCCTTATCCTTACCTGGATCACGCTGTCGCGCACCGCCGCCAGCAGCCCCTTGTCCGTCTCTCCCGCCAGCGAGTCGTCCAGCAGCGCATTGGGGCCCTGCACGGGGGAGCAAGGTTGTGTATTAACTGCTGTGTAGTAGCCACGCGTGCATGGGGTGCGTGAGTGGTCTCTTCCCACAGCAAGGGGTCGTCCAGCAGCGCGTCGGGGCCCTGCAGCGGGGAGGCAGGGCGTGAGTATTTTTTTTCTGTGGAAAGGTTTACAGGTATATGTAATGCAGCTCCGCCCTTGCCCCTGCACTGCCCGCAGGTCCCACGTGTACGACACGAGGCACACCAACACCTTGCATAGAGAACTACATGCCTCATACGGGGGACCCTTAAGGCACACCTGCAGCTCCGGCCCAAAGGCCCACAGCCCGCGCACCGCCAGCAGGTTCCACTCATGCACCACGCGACACACCCACAACTTAATACACACTTTTAATGCACAGCGTTGATACACACCTGCAGCTCCGGTCCGAAGGCCCACAGCCCGCGCACCGCCAGCAGATCCCACTCGTACCGCGACTGGAACCACTCCTGTGGGGAGATGCACAGTTGGGGGGCACGGAAAGAGAAAGGGGTTGGTGGCAAGGGGCCGGCAATACTATCGAATGCACTGTCAGGGAATCCCATGCACACCCGGCGTTGTCCACTCCCTCACACCTCACACAATCACGCCTCCCACATTATCGGTATTCCCAACGCACCGTGAGCTGCTTGCGGCCCATCTCCAGGCGCACGTTGCCCGCCTCGATGTCCTCCGCCAGGCC
>VFQN01002625.1_pt1 | contig 27280 bp, 32 predicted proteins | sample 3512371 | NCBI WGS metagenome assembly VFQN01 (sample SAMN10412370, study PRJNA504923) | tailings metagenome | isolation source: Replicate 2 from Balatoc abandoned mine | place: Philippines: Itogon, Benguet | collected 2017-08-28
AAATTATTTAGTCATCAATCCGGGACGGAAGTTTGGTCGGATGCAATTAAATCCCCCTACAATTTTTCCGCTCCGCGGGCTGGAAATAGGAATTTATAGTGAAAATTAAATAAGATGCCAGCCCTGCGAGGCAGTCCGGCGTCTCGCCGATGCCTAGCGTTTGATGTGGTGTTCCTGCTGCGCACGTGCGCCGGCAGGTGTTGCTGTTGGCTGGTAATGCACGGTGGCGACAGGTGGCGACAGTTACCGGCAGCAGTGCATTAGTAGGTGAGACCGTTGAGGTTAGGGTTTGAGACGCTTGGATGTTGGATACGTTCGCGTAGGGTTCAACTCAACCACGTTTTGTGAAGTGTGTTGCACAGCGGATGCCGAAGTGGTTGCGTGCAAGGACGCGTTGTACGGTACAACGCGTACCGTACGAAGTCCCTGGCACACTGTTTGTTACATGCCAGTACAGCAGGCTGCATGGCTCCAAGCAGGGGAGCTCCCTTGGCGGCACAGCCGTGTGCATACAGCCACACCACCCGGACTTGACCACCAAATGCCAAAAAGTGCCAGTTGCGTCAGGCCGCATTATACCTGGCTATGCCACGGTGACTCGATAGCCCCCATTAGTGCCGTCAGTGGGAGAAGCGCTCCCTGCAGCGGTTGACTGGCAATTGATCCGAGGGCCCAGCGCCGTCCCTTGCAGGGGAGTTTTGACCAGGTCCCAACGGTTCCGTGCGCGGTGCTCGCACGACTCACCATGCCGCATGCCCAGGCACTTGGTATGCTGCTTCAGCCAGAACGTCACCATATCATGCTCATCACAAGAGCTGCTGCAGGCATACCCCTTCCAGCGGCCAACACAGGCCCGTTGAGATTGTGGGCCAGCCAGGTACCTCCCTGGAGTAGCAGCTAGCAGCTTGACCGATGCACGTCACTTGAGTAGCACGAGCACAGCCGGCTGGAGCAGGAAAATCCGGGGGCTTATGCACCCGTATAGCAAAAATGCTTGGCATCTAGATGCTGCCGCGACCAACAATCTGCGCAACATGCGCACCAATGCATCTGATGCCGTAAAAGCACTTGGCGCATGCGACTTGCGGCACACCTCCTCCTTGAGGTTCCGCATAGCACCTCGCAAAAGACACCCTGATCGCCCCATCGCTTCATGTGCTTCACCAGGGAAGCACCTGCCAGGCGTAGCTCCGTGCTCCCTACGCACAGCAGCATTTGCTCATTCTAGCATCACGGCGCGCGCGCCCCACCTCGCTACCTTCATATGCACTTGCTCATGTAACCACCCCACCGTACCACGGCACCACCCCACCGTGTCCTCCACGCGACCTCCATAGGCTGAGCTGCAGCCGCAGCCAAAAACACGCGAGTCCACCGTCCCCCAACCCAACCGCAAGCCAGGTTCCCCCTGTCCTCCCTCCCTCTCCACGCACCCCACCCGCCCACCACCCTTCGTCACGCCTCAATCATTCACCACGCAATTAAGCCCCAATAGTCGCCTGACTTTCTGGCGCACACCATCCGTTCCTGACTCTGGAACCTAACCCCCCACGCCCCAGCACGCACTGCCCTCCCTTGCACGCCCTTATTCCCCCTGCTCCGCCCAGCTCCTCCTCCCTCCGCGGTTCCCTGGCAATCCAATATGCATATGCCCCCCAACCGCCACCACCAGCCCTCCACCATCGGTTACCTCCCCTCCGCTCCCCACTAATTCCCAACCCCAGTCAGCTCCATACATCGCACGAACCAACCGCCACACCTCCCCGTCACCTGCCCCAGCCCTCCACCAGCAGGTAGGTCCCCCCCGCCTGCACCGCCGATAGCGCAGCGCCCAGCGGCTGGAAGAAGTGCAGCGGCGGGGGCCCGGGCGGCGGCGGGGAGCCCGCAGGCGCTGCCACGGTGCCACACACGCCCACGTTGCGGTCAAGGCGGCCCTGGGGATACGCGATTGGCAACAGATGTACGAGGGGTGCTTATCCACGCTGACAAGCGTAAACGCATAAGGCCCCAGGGCCTTGAGCACCCGTATGCGATGCACTTGCCGGCACATCTCTCACCTGCAGGCACGCCTGCGTGATGGACTCGGTGTCCCATGGGCCCGTCACGCGCACCCGCTGCACCGCGCCGCCGTCCGCCGCCAGCGGGAACAGCGGCGGAGGCGACGGCGACACAGGCGCCGCCGGCGGGCTCCTGCCCGGGTGCGGCAGCGGCGGCGGCGGACCCGTCGGGCTAGTTCTCCTTGCACCGCCCCCGCCGCTGCCGCCAGCGCCGCCACCGTTGCTGCCTGTGGGGCTGACGCCGCGGAAATCCCCTGCTGTCGCCAACGCCGCTCCGCCGCCGCCGGCGGAACTGCGCTCCGGCTCGGCTGTCCACCATTGTGCGGCGGCTGCAACTGCAGGCTGTGCACCGGGGGCGGCGGATGGCACGCGGACGGAGGTGAAGAGCCGCCGGATGGTCTGGTTACTCCTGCGGGCATTGGGACGCGAAAATGGTACGCGAGAGGGCTTAGTACACGTGTGCGCGCTGCTTGCAAGCATGCCGGTACACTTTGCTTTAGACTGGACCATGACACACTTCAGCACTGAAGCCCTTAAGCAAACGCTGAACATGTGGCAATGCTTTGACTCCTCAAAAACGAAACGGAAGCAGGGTCTTGTCTTGCCTTGCCGACCTACCATGGTGGCATGCCGGGCGCCTTGGCCCCAGACACCACGTGTGCAAAGGTGGCGGCCGATGCGACTGTGGCTGTGCGGCGGGGCTCGCGGTCCCCCCCTTGCAGCGCCGGGGGGGCCGTCGCGGACACAGGCGGCGGCGTGGGTGAGGCGAGAGCCATGGGCCCCACAAGCGCATTGCGTGGGCTCGTGAGGCGCGGTGCGCCGTTCTGTGGCTGCTGCCGTTGCTGGTGTTGCAGTATTGGCCTCGGGGCGGTTGTCACCGTCACCCTGCCTGGCCCTGCCTTGGAGTGGGGCTGGTGGTGCGGCGGCGTGGGCGAGGGCTGCGGCAGCTGGGTGTTTGAGGAGCGCTGCTGCTGCTGCTGCTGCGACTGCTGCACGGGGTCTGGCCGAGGGGAAGGTCCTGCGGGCGCCAGGCCAGCAGCACCGGGTGCCTGGGTGCTGCCGCCCTCCGAGCCGGGTTTTCCTGGTGCACACTGCGACACACCAGCAGGTGCACGCGCCATGGCCGCCGTGGACGCTGCCGCCTGTTCCGCTACCTTGACACCCGCAGCAGCAGCCGTGAGCACGGCCGGTATCTGCCCAGCGGCCGTAGTTGCACCCACGGGGGAGTCACCAAACAGGAACTCCACCGCCAGCTCCATGCTTGCCTGCGCTGGGCCCCCGCCCGCCGCCGGGTCGCCGTAACTGCCAAAGCAGCTGGCGGCACCGCCGTAGCTCCCCGCCAGACTGCCCGGCCCGCTGCTGCCCGCGCTGCCGCCCGGCCCCTCGCGCTCCTCCCCAGAGCACATGCTGCTGTGCATGCTTCCCACCACCATGGCACAGCTGCCCGTGCTCCCACCGACGCTGCCCCCCATCGCCCCGGCCCCGCCAACACCCCACACCCCGCCGAAGCTCAGCTGCCGCTGCTGCGGCTGTAGGCCGGCGCCCGCTGCCGCCACCGCCTGGTAGCCCTGACCGTTGCCGAGGTTGCCATTTACGCTGGCGTAGCCGTCCCCGCTGGATGCGGTGGCTAGGAAGGTCGGCACCCCGAAGGCGGCAGCAATGGTGGCGTCCAGGGCGGTCTGTGTGGCCCGCAGCTGCTGCAGCGGGTCCAGACCCCACTGGCGAGTGCTGGTGGGGCGAATGAGGTGGTCCCCACAGAACAAGCCGTACGGGTACAGCGACAGCTGCGGCAGCGGCGACGCCAGCGGGTTGTAGTGCGGCCATCCGCCTGCCGCCGCCGCAGCTGCCGTGTCAGGCCCAGAGCCCTGCGTGCCGGTACCAGCCTTCCCTCCGTTTGCCGCAGCTGTTCCGCTGAAGCTGAACTCCCCTTCGCTGCTGGCAACGCCCGTGCCACTTGCGCTGCTGCTCGCGTCCGCAGGGCCGTCAATCGCCGCGAGGGCTGCAGCCAGCGCGCGCGGCAGGCAGCTTGCGCCCCCGTCAGAGCCGCCGCGGCTGTCGCGGCCGCCAGCATCTGCCGCCTGCGCCGCCCCTCCACCCGACAAGCCCCCCGGCCTGTGCCACACGTTGTTGCTAGTGCTCGCGGCACTCCCGGCTGACGTGCCCCTGCTCGCCGCCCCTGCAGGATCACTCCCGCCTCCGAGTGGAGGAAACGCACTAGGACTCAGCCCAGCTGCGGACCCAGCACCTGAACCCTGCGCCTGCTGTTGTTGCTGCGGCGGCTGCATGGGCCGGGGGCTGTACGGCCCGTACGGCGACACCATGGCACGGTACAGCGCTGACTCGTCCGGCAAGCGCCGTATCGGGGACGACAGCATTTGGATCGGCTGCACTGCCTGCCATGATGCCACGTGCGCAACCGGCGACACGGGCGGGGGCATGCCCTGGCCCTCGGCCCCCCGGGTAGGGGTGCCCGGGGAAGCGCCGGAGCCGGTGGACGGGTTGCGCTCGGAGGGCGTCGCAGTTGCAGGGCCGTTGGCAGGGCGGGCGGTAGTGGCTAGGAGCCCGGGTGCGCCGCCTCTGCGGCCAGGGGCTGCCAACAGCTGCACAGGCTTGTGCACGGGTCGGGCGCCCAGGTGGACAATGCCCTGGCTGGACCCCGCGGCCCCGGGGGCGGTTGCTGGATTGGGGCCGGTGGTGGTCGTGAGCTTGGTGGTGCTGCTCGTGGTTCCGTTGCCGCTGCCAGTGAAGGCCCCGGGGACGAAGGCGCTCGCCTGCACGGGGAAAGCAGTGTAAGGCAAAGGAGCATGGACTCGGGAAGGCAGACAGGGTGGATTCCTATGACCAGTTGTAGGCGGTAGTGTTGTGCAAGAGCCAGACCGCTGCAATGCAGGACCCACCTGTGGGTTTAGCTTCGACCCCAGCGAAGGAGCAGCTGCAGCGGGCTTCGCAGCTGCAGCAGCAGCAGACGTGGCGGACGCCTTCGCTGCCCGCGGTTGGGCCACGGTGCCGGAGGGCGCCTGGTCTCCCGCCGCGCTGTCACCTGCACCGCCGCCGTCAGCCCCTGATGCCGCCGGGGCGTTGCTGGCCGCGCCTTTGCGGCCGCGCCCCTGGGCGCTTGCCGCCGCAGTCGCACCCGCTGCCACGCCCGCCTGCTGCTTTCCTGCAGGCGCTGCCGCCTTGTTGGATGCGCCCGAGCCCGCAGCGACGGCCTTCCCCGTCGTCGACTGGGTGATGCTGGCGGCAGCTGGTGCAGCTGCAGAAGGCGCCGCAGCAGCTGGCTCCTCCACGGGCGGCGATGAGGCCGCGCCGGACGGTGCTGCGACGGGGGCATCCGCCGGCGCCGCAACTGCAGCAGCGGTGGAAGCGCCCAGCTTCGACTCCGCCGTCGCGCCTGCCGGCGGCGTGGTGGTCTTAAGTGATGCTGTTGCTGCTGGCTGCGACGAGGGGCCGCCACGCACGGCTGCTGCGAAGGAGCTCGGGGCCTGCTGTGGAGGCTGCAGCAGCTGCTGCTGCGATGCCGGGGTGCTGGCGCTGCTGCTTGGTGGGGCAAGCGGCGGCAAGGCAGGCAGTGCCGGCATGGCGGGCACGGCCTGCGCAACCTGTCCGGGCGGCTTGCTGCCCACCGGCGTCCCTACGGGGCTCCCCTGGTTTGCGGGGGTCGCCGCAGCGGAGCCGCCAGCGCCCGTTGTGGGCTTGGAAGGCGGCAGCGGCGACGTCGACGGGGTGCGCTTGCCGTACAGCAGGCTCCGGGGCACCTCGATGTAGCCCACGGACTCGCCAGGAGGCGTGCCGCCGCTGATGGTGCTGCCGAAGCTGCTGCCGGCTGCAGACGCGCCGCCGGCGCCGCCCCGCTGCCGGGCGCGCGTGGTGCCGTTCGGCTCGCCGCAAGGCACGGGTGCGGATGCGGAGACACCGGAGGGTATGGACACGCGCAGTGAGGACGCAGCGGGACGGGGTGGCACTGCACCGGGCTGGGCGCTGCACTGCGTGGCGCTCTGGCCAGTGGCGGATGTCGCTGCCAGGTTGGATATCACGCAGACGCCGGCGGTGGGGCCAGTCCCGGCTGCAGCGGCTATGGGCCCAGCGCCTGCATCTGCCACGGCTGCTGGCTGGGTCGGCGCCGCCGTGGTCGTGCTCGGAACGGCGGCCGCGGATGCCGCCGCGGTCGCTGACATCTGGCGGCGGTGTCTTGTCGTCGTTACCACACGCCACTCACCGTCGCCGCCGTCACTGCCTCCTCCCGCCATTGTGCGGATCTCAGCGCTTCCCTCGTCCGCCGCCACGTCTCCATCTGGTACCGCGACCGACGGCGTAGGCTGCACGTCCGCCCCTTCGCCGCTTGCCGGCGCAGCCAGTATACAAGGGGCCGGTGGGCTTGCAACAGCCTCAGCACCGAGCGCAGCTGCAGGGGCTGCACCAGAAGAGCCGTTGACAGACGGCTGTGGGCCGATGTCAGCGTGAACAGGTGCAGCCATTAGGCTGCCATCGCTGGCCCCAGCAGCGGGGGCATCCGCCGCAGCAGGTGCGGGCATTGCCGCTGCAGCTGTGCCCTTGGCCTTCGCCTTGCCTCCACGGGCGGCCGCCTTGCTGCCCGTCGACTGGCCCTCAGCGGCAGCGGCAGCGGCGGCGGCGCTCCCCGCGGGGCCCACAACGCAAGCGCCCTTGGGCACTGCAGCGGCCGCCACAGGGGTGGCAGCAGCAGCTCCTGGTGCTCCAGCTGCGTGCTGTGCGCTTGCCGTCTCAGTCCTTGTAACTCCGGCGGCCTCTTCCTGCTCCTGCAGGCCCTCTGTGCACCCCGCCTCGCCGGGTGCAGGAGGAACAACCGAAGCCGACGCAGCTGCCGCCTGCCGCCGCGCCTCCCTTCTCGCCGCCCGCCGGCGAGAGCTCCGGCTGCTGGCCGCCGCCGCCGCCTCCCCGCCGCTGGACCCTGCGCCAGAGCCCGAGTTGGTCCCTGCGTCCCCATCCTTACCTCCGCTGCCATCACCGTCGCTCCTGGACCCATCCCGGTCCGTCCCTGGCGCCGCCGCACCTGCCCCAGCGCCTGAGCTCGCTGCAGCGCGCGCACCAGTCCCCGGAGCAGCTGCGGCAGCTGCAGCTGCGGCCTTCAGTTTCTTTGCGGCAGGGGTGGTGTCCAGGACCTTCGACGGAGATACGATGGCCGCCACTGCGAAAGGAAGCTGCGCGGACTCTGCTCCAGGGCGTACAGCACCGCCCTCGGCGTCGTGGGCAGCTGCCGCCTCCACGGGGGGCTTGACAGCAACCCCCGCGCCCTGCTTCAGAGCCACCGCGGACGGCGCCGAGCCCGCCGCCGGTGTTGTCGCCGCAGCAGCTACTGCCCCTGCTGTGGTTTCGCCTGTAGCGCTTGCTAGCTGCCCCGCACTTGGCGCCGCGGGTCCAGTCGCGGCTACGCCGCCCACCTCCTTACCGCGCTGCCGCGGCTGCCGCTGCTTCTGCTGCTGCTCCTTCAGCTTCTGCAGATGCTGCTGGTGCTGCTCGTGCTGCTGCATGGCGGCCTCGCCGACACGCAGCACCAGGCCTAGGAGCTGCTCCTCCAGGCGGCCACGTGCGGACGTGTCGTCGGTGGCCACCTGCAGGGTCAGCTGCAGCAGCGAAGCGGCGGCGGCCGAGCCCCCGAACCCGTCACCCTCCACCTGCCCGGAGCGCCCGCGGGTCGACGCCTGCACCTCCGACAGCTGCCCACTGGCCGCCGAGCTCGGCGCCGCTTTGGGGCCCGCATCCGCATTGGCGCTGGGAACAGCACCAGTAGCGGCAGCAGCAGCAGCAGCAGCAGCAGCAGCAGCAGACTGCGCGCTGTTGTCCGTGGGTACCGTGGCAGATGCGGAGGCGCTCTTTGCAGCGGCGGCAGCAGCAGCCGTTGCCCTCTTCTTGGGCGTCACTGGCGCAGCGACGGTGCGCTGCTTGTTTGCAGCCTTGCGGCCCGCCGAGACGTTCCCGGACGCGCTGGTGGACGCGGAGGCGGTTGCGGCGGCTGCGCCTGCAGGTGCCGCCACCGCCGCCAGGCCAGGAGCAGCCACTGCGTTGTTGAGCAGCAGCCCGCTGCTGTTGTGGTGCTGCTGCTGAGCGGTTGGGGTGCCTGCCGTGTTGGGCTTGGCCTGGACGTGCGACAGCAGGATGCGGGCTGCTGCGGAGTGGCCGGCCTGGGGGACGTAGGGGGCAAGTTGTGAGGGCTCGACGTGTCGCCACGCAGGGGCTCGGGGCATAGAGGAACAGAGTGCAACCCTACAGTGCGGTTTCGTGTTGCACATGCGTACCCTTGTTTCATGGAAGGTTGGCATGGCGAAAGCGGTGCAGACGTGCAACTGTGACCCACCTCCAGGGCCTTCTCCAGGCAGTGCCGCGACGTGGCCGAGGACAGGTCGAGGGGGGCTCCCTTGTGCAGCAGGTACGCCAGCAGCAGCGGGCGGCCGTACCGCAGCGCCAGCTGCGCGGCGTTGTGCCCTCCGTACAGTGGTACGGACAGCATCGGGTCGGCGGTACGGCGCTTGAGGCCCTGGGACGACGAGCCGTGGGACTTGCCGGCCGGCTGGCTCCGCTGCTTGCGTTCCTGCGGACGCGTGACAACCATCATACTTGGGATTCTTACCTCCTTGTTGCATGCTGTATGGGCCCGGACGTTGCAGGCAACACGTACAGGCTCCCAGGGCGACAAGCTCAACGCCCAGAGCTTACCTCTGCCCGCACGTCCGCCTCGTACGCAAAGCACGTGGTCTTGGTGGCCAGCGACACCCGCGCCTCCTCCACCAGCAGCCTAGCCACCGCCAGCTCCAGCTGTGGGCCCCCACCGACACCAGCACCAGCCCCCGGGCCGCCATCAGCTCCAGCCGCCGCCCCCACCGCCGCACCGCCGGCGGGCGGCGGCTGCGCCGCCAGCGCTGCCGGTGGCGCTGCACTGCAGCCGTAGTGCGCCAGCAGGTGCAGGGGCGTGTAGCCCAGCGCGTCCCGCTCCGAGGGGTCGGCGCCCTGCTGCAGCAGCCAGCGGATGGCCTCCAGGTGGCCGCAGCGCACCGCAAGGTGCAGCGCCGTGTAGCCGTCGGCGTCCTGTGGGGTTCGCCAACATGAGCAAACACGTTATACTGGAACAAGGAAGACATGCCTAGCGGGGTTACATGAACCAGCGAGCGCCCAAGCATGCACACTCCCTGTCATTTCGCCAAGCGCGAAGCAGACCGGCCGCCGTGGCCCTGCTGCTCCTGCTTCGCACTGCTCCCCGCCCGGGCCCCCGCCTCACGTGCGCGTCCAGCAGCGCGCCGCGCTTCCTCAGCGCCGCCATGAGCGGCACCGCCGCCTCCTGCGGCGCGCCGTCCAGCACCGCCGGCAGCGCCACCAGTTGCAGCTGCGCACGGAGCTCCTCCGTGTCGGGGCTGAGGGGTGGTGGAGGGAGGAGGCAGGAACATGTTGTTGATGCTCGCATGCAAGCTTACTACGCAGTGCAACATGCAAACATGCCATCAGCGCGAGTTGGCAGAAATCCGTTGGCGAGCAGTTGTCAATAACCCGTGTCGTGTGACGTGCACGTACAAGCTGTCCATGCGGCTTACCTCGGTGCGGCGCGGATAGCTACCTTGTAGTTGCACTGCACGCACGGGCAGCCGGCCTGCGCGGTGGCAATGGAGTGATGTAGAAAAACGTTTGCACAACAGTTACGGACATGTGAAGTACCGACTACTGCACGACACCGTCCGCCATGCGTTGTGGACGCTTGATCGCTCCCCCAAAGGTTATTGACCATGCCAATCCTGTAGCGAAACTGGCAACACCACGCCAGCAGCCAACACGCTGCCGTCCACGCAGGAGAGCCACGCTGCGGTACCCACCACCTAGGGCCGTGCCCGTGCGCGAGCTACAAGGCTGGGTTGCCACAAAGCGGGACGCTGCACCTACCGGTACCCCGCCCTCCACTGCCAGTGCCCTACCCCGCCTTCCGTGCGTATTGCCCTGCCCTGCCCTGCGCGTGCACCCACCACCTCAGACCGCTCCACCCTCTGTGTGGCGTGCAGCAGGCGCCGATACACCTCCGCCTGGGCGCGCTGTGGGGCGGAGGGGATAGCCGGGATAGAAGTGGTCACGGTGGGTTGCGATGGCAGCCAAGGGGCAAGTGTAAGTGCATTACGATGGGGAGCGGCAAGCGTAGGAATGGGCATGTGATGGGTTTATGGAGCGGGTGCGACGTCCCCCAAGTTGCATGTCTCCCAAAAGGCGCATATGAGCTCTCTCAAGACCGCACCTGCAACTCTTCGAAGGCAGGGTCGCCATCCAGCAAGGCCTGCGTGTAGTGGAGGCATGGTGGCAGTAGTGTCAGGCTAGTAGGCTTGCGACCCCGCGCAGGTCGCTGCCGCACACCGTTGCTGCTGGCAATCGCAACACGTATTGCCTTGCAGTCTCCTACATGAGCGGCACATATAGTACTTCCCTACAGTACTTCCATGCCGCACCCGCCCATGCCCTTTTGCCTCCCTCTCACCTCCACTGCCGCCACGTCGCCGCGCTCTACGGCCATGTGGTAGGGCGTGCCGTTGCTGTCGTCGGGCGTGTAGGGGCAGGCGCCGCGCCGCAGCATCTCCCGCACCACCTCCACATTGCCCACCTCCACCGCGTGGCACAGGCTGGGGTACGACGCAACGGCCTGCGGGGAAGCACCGCATCACCAATCGTGCGATGTCAACAACACGTTACGTCACCTACACCTACATGTAACGTAACGCAAGGTACGACGAGACGCCGTCACTTGGTGCACAAGCTGAGTGAGAGTTCTCCTCTCAGGAATCGCACTGCCCAAGTTTGTGTCACTCAGTTCCAGCAGCACGACCTTGACCAATCAACCACGCGCACGCCGTCCACAGCTCATCTGCGGCAGCTTCAGCGCCGCCCCCGCCGCCGCGTCCCCAATCAGCCCCAACGACGTCCCACTGGCCCCCCGCGCCCGCCCTTTGCCCACCGGCGACCGCGCCTTAGCCCCTGCCCCTCCCACTCCTCCTGCTGCCCCTCCGCCCGCCGCCCCGCCCCTGTCCGCGGCCTCCCCGCCAGGCTGCGCCGCCGCCACGGCGAACAGCCAGTCGGCGGCGCGCGCCCCCGCCGCCAGCAGCAGCCGCACGCAGCCGGGCTCGCCGTGCTCCACGGCGAACCACAGCGCGGGCAGCCCGAACTTGTCCACCACGTTGGGGTCATCAACGCCGCGCTGCAGCAGCACCTGCACAACAAAATAGGCGTACATGTAAGGCCGCAGTGTTCAGTAAAGTTAGTAAGAAGTCACGGTGGGCAAGGAGCAAAGTGAGGCCTGGGCCTTGGGCATTGCAGCGTTTCTAACCAATTGCCTCTCCAACAACCTCTGAGACGCCAACGGGCTCAGATATCTCGAGGAGAATGTGCACGCAGTCGTTCTCCACGCTCCATACATGCAAGCACCCGCGCACCTGCAACACCTCTTCATGCCCGTTGGCCGCCGCCAGGCCCAGCGGCATCAGCATGGGCGGCCGCGCCAGCCCCTGCTCCGTCTGCCGTGGCTGCTTGCTCTCCTCCCGCTTGGCCGTCTCCGTCACAGCTGGCTCGCCTCCTTGCCCCCCGGCCCCCTCCGACCCTGCTCCTTCCGCCTCTCCCTCCGCCGGGGCCTGCTGCTGCTCGTCCACGGGCCCGATGCCCCCCGCATCCAGCGCCGCTTCCACCTGGGCCACAGTGCCCAGGAGCGACCCACGGGTCATGAGGCATGAGGCGCAGTCAGGCCGGGTGCACAGGTTCAGGAGGGCCACCACCGACTGGTCGCACATGCCCAGGGACCCTGGGCACGCGTTGCCGGGTACGCGGCGGTTCAGCCATAGCAGCTGCACGCCAGAGTCGGGCCCTGTCGCGGCAGCAGCAGAAGCTGCGGCGGCTGGGCTTGCGGAATTACTTGAGCCGGCGGTGATGGAGCTGGACCGGGCAACAAGGGACGCTGCATCCGGCGGCGTTGGGGACGGCAAGTTGCGGGAAGAGCTGGTGGGTGAGGCCGAGTGGCGGCAGCTGCACAGGCCTCGGCAGCTGGTCTTTGGGCCTGCGGTGGGCGACGGCAGCCCGCCGTCCGAGTTGCGCTGGAAGCCGCCGGGGGACAGGTCCTTGCAGCCGCCCCAGCAGCAGCCCACGCCCTGCTTGCCACCCGGCTCGCCCGCGGCCTGGCCCGCGCCCGCATCCTTTGCGGCCTGCTTCTCCGCAGGCGTGCCTGCTGCCCCGGATGCCGCTGCCCCCGCATCGCCCCCTTGGCCGACGTTTTCAGGAGAGGCCCCCGAAAGGATTGCCCCCGAGGTTGCCGCTGCCAGGAGCCGCAGCATGCGCACCCCTCCACCCCGCAGCCAGTTCATCTGCTTGTACCACGGCGCCCCCGGTCCCGGCTGCTCAGAAGCTGACCCCGCATTGACAACCCCTGCGCTTTCACCTTCCCGACCGCCCCCACACGGCTCCGCCACAACCTGGGCCTTGTCCCCGCATTGCTGCTTCTCTTTAACGTCACAGCTGCACGCCTGCGCATCGAGTTCCTGCTCCGGCTTGGCTTTCTCCTCCTGCTTTTCCTCCGCCTTATGCTCCGCTTGCCCGTTCTGCCCTTGCAGCTGCTGCGCCTGCTGCTGCTGGCCTTGCTGCAACGCAGCACCTGCGCTGTCTTCGTGCAGGCGCAGGCCCATCCAGCCGGCAAAGACGCCCAACGACACATTCAGCGGTGTGTCAGCGTCGTGTATGAAGGGCACGGGCGGGCAGCCCTCGGGAGGAGCAGCGGTGATGTCGGCCGTGTGACCCACATCTGACATCCACAGGTGCCAGTACAGGGGCAGCCAGTCGGCGTCGGGGACGGGCTCCGAGCCGCCAGCGGCCGTCGATGCGCTGCTGCTGGTGTCGAGGGTGGTGCCACCACTGCTGTGGTTCTGCCTGAAGTACTCGTCACGCAGCAGCTTGTACGGCAGCAGGTGCAGGAGCACGGGACCGTCCACCGCGGCCACGGCAGGCTTGCCGTCGCTGTCGCTTCTCTTTCTCTTAAGCTGCGCGCTGTCGCTTTGGTTCTCCTGGCTGGGCGCACCGAGCAAGAAGGAGTCCGATGCGGGCGGTGGAGGCGCCAGCGCTGAGGCAAGGGTGTTCTCCAAAGGGAGCTCCCGGAGGTCCGCCGAGTACAAGCTCACCTCCTCCTGCGTCGTCCACCCAAGCAGTGAAGATAAGTGCATCATAGGCAATGACTTGATGAACAACATCAGTACAAGGGCTACTGTTGAAGCCAGCACCTGCCGCACCGCTGTTACGCAGCTATGCCGCCTGTAGCTCCCGTGTGTCTTAACGTTGATGCGTGATGTGGGTCAGGTCCGCCTTGTACCAGTCGGCAGTGGACAGCCCAAGTGGTTTCAAGTGTGTGCTAGGAAGTGTTGTAGGACTCTGTGCATGACTCACCTCCGGGCAAGAACCGGGTATGGAGAGCAGCCGAGTCGCCTCAACCACCACCGAGCTCAGGAGGGTACTAAGGGTGGCGTTGACCTGAACAGTTTGGTTGCGGTGATCCTTCACGGTCACCGTGAGCACCTCCTCCATGCCATTCGCTGGCCTGGAACCACCCGCCGGGGTAGCGCTGCCAGGCGTTGGGCTGTTGCACTTGGCCCCAGCGATACCACCCTGAACTGTTGAGGCGTGCCCCTTCGACAAGGCCACCGAAGGAGCCCGTGCAGCTGCATCTGTAGCCGCTACACCCGGGTCAGCTGACGACCCTGCCTTGGGCGCCCCCGGTGGGACCGTGCTACCGGTATCAAGCCACATCTGCTCTCCGGCTCCTCGGCGAAGTCCCAACTGCCGAGGTGCCCAAGCGCACAAGCTGAGCGATGCAGTTACGCATCACACGGTGGTTGTTGATAAATATATTCGTAGCGCTGGCCGGCTTCCGGGAGTCCTCGAAGGGTCAAGCTCGAAACTCGGGAGAACCGAAAAAGTTCCTCAGATGCGGACCTTTCAAAGCACGAGCTGCAGCCCTTGTGTGCTTAGAGAAGTTAGCAATTGAGCAAAGAGCCGCGTCGCTGGGGCCCGAGAGCCCTCAGAGCAACCCGCGCATTGGAACTGCAAAAGCTTCCCGCCAGAGTCAAGCCACGGGAGACATGTACAATCCAAAGTTCATGGTCGTAGAAGTGTCCTTCTTGTCTGGTCTCTCTCACTGTAAGCCGGCAGCGTGCCATGCGCGCGCGAAATTTAGGAATGGGGGAGTGCCGACAGGTGGTCACCCGCTGAAGCGCAACAGTTACCAGTATTGGACCGCAATTCACTAGCGGCTGCTGACGTTAAATTGCTTGCGCCACCTTGCCTTCGGCTCGCCGACGCTGACACGACGAAGTTGGGTTAGGGTTTGTTGCGTGCGACTCTCGGGTGAGGTGCGCAACAACTGACCAACGACGACTGGACATCTCAATTGTTTCAGCAACATCACAATTTCATCGCGGCAGCCAGACGAGCATGCATGGCACGTCCGGGTTGAACGTCGCACGCGTAACGGCGGACGCGTGTGCCCTGGGACTGGCTGTAACCCGATCAGTAACCCGATTTGGTCCAGCTCGGTCGTAGAACCGCTGACTGCCCCGAAAGCCATCCTGCAACCATCCTGCGGGGTAAGAAACTCCCCTCATCGTACCCATAAGTCCTCGCTGGCATGCAGGAGCAGCAGGAGTTGGCCACAGCCCATGAGCCCACGCCGTCCTGCTCCGGTCCACAGCTTCAACAACCTGCTGGGAATCACTTCACCGCGGCCCTGTCAGGCCTGGCACATCACGTCAACGCTCACCATAATGCCCCGCTCCATATGTTGTCAGCCACAACACCTGCGCGCCGGTGCCTGCTATCACGGTTGCGTGCCCTGCATCGCCCCGCAGTCCTTTGCCTCCAGAAGATTTCCATGCGATCAGCCAGCTTGCCGTACGGCAATGATGCGCATCACAACTGCAGTCGACGTTGTACACTGCCATACACTACCGAGCCTTCGCTAATACACGGCTGGGTAAAGGCCAAGAGCTACAATGGGCAAGCGTCCATCACCAATGCCAGCGCTGCCACAAGACCCTCCTGCCCCCGGCCTAGCATCTATGCGACATCTAGGGCTTCGGGCGTGGTGAGTTGCTCTCCACATCACTACTCGTACAGACAAGATCAAATCGTACAAAAGCGCCATCGCCCCTGCTCCAGCACCATCACATGAAGCAAGGGGGAGGCCACCACCAACGGCCCGCCATGCCTGCCTAATCACATGACAAGGACACGACACGTTGCGACCAAACGGCGGCGAAACTCCCAGCGCCCAACAATTCCAGCCCAGATTCAGTAAACTATACGCCAGTTGCGCCGCTGATCTACAAGGGACTTCTCCCGGCCCGTTACGTCTTGCTCCGAAGCTTCCTCTTCCACCCCTGGTCACCTCACTTCGCCTGCAGAAAAGCATCGGCTCACGCTCCTGCCCCTGGCCCAGGGGCGCTCAGCTCAAACGGGCTCCTGCCCTTTCCATCTGACCGCCTCCCCTCGCCACCCCATGCCACAGCACACCGCCCCGCAGCACCTGGGGTACCATCCGCGCCCTCCAGGCCCCCTTCCAGCGTGCTTATCCTAATAACTCTTTCGCCTTGACTTATTATCGCTGCCCCCATCACCCTGCGTGCATATACTTACACCGCGCCTTCCTGCCGCCACCATTCGGCTGCCGCTGCGCTTGGCCCCTCCTGCGGCGCGTTACACGTGTCCCGCACCCGCGACGACGACGCGCACGGGACACAACCCCTGCCGCCCAGCGCCCCGTTGACAGGACTCCGCCCCTGCCGCGCCGCGTCACACCTTGCCGTTGATGCGCTGCACAATGCGCTTGCCGTGCGGCGTGCCGCGCAGGGTGGGCAGGTACGGCCGGATGGCGTCCGCCAGCATGGCGTGCTGCGAGCCGGTTGTGACGCTCAGCGCGCTCTGCATGACGTAATTGCCGTACCCGTCCTGCGCACAAGGCAACGGTCCCGTCCCGGGCCCGATGAGCTATGAGTAAAGCGACAATTGAGCAGGCGCAAGGTTGTTGCCAGTGTCCAACACCCTCACTTGGTAGGGGCCTTGCAACAGCCCCGGCGCAACAAAGCACTGAACACGTCCCAGCTAACCCTGCCACGCAACCGCGCAACCGCGGCGGAAACGGTCCTCTCGTTCCTCCTCTAGCAGCGTTCTGCTGCCTTTCCCCCCGTCCAGAGCCCCCACCGTGCAGCTACCCGCCCGGCCCTTTCCCCGCTGTCGGCCCCCGCCGCGTCCGCGCACCTGCAGAAGCCGCGCCAGGCTGGTTGGCGCGATGAGCTCCTGGATGACCACCTCCCGCTCCGCGTCCATGCCGCCCAGCTTGAGGCAGCGCTCCACCACGTTGCTGGAGAACTTCTGCAGCGACAGCGGCGCGAAGGAGCCGCGCAGGCCCTCGATCACGGCGGCGCACGTCTCCTGGTGGCCCAGCTCCAGCACGTACTGCACCACGTAGTTGCCGAACGCGTCCTGGGGAGGCGGAGGGAGGGAGGTTGCAAGGACGGGTGTAAAGGAGGATAGCCTGAGTACTGCGGAAGCCGCTCCAGGACTGACGGCACCACATAAGGTAGTTGCCGAACGCATCATGGAAAGGCAGATGCACGTTGAAGGGGTGATGCGAGGTCGGGGAAGGGGGATTAAGGCACCAAAGCTGTGTTTCGGATAGGGCTAGGCGGGGTGGCAGCCCGCAATGTAAGGGCGGTGCAGCACCGCATGGCACCGGCTGAAGGCGTCCTGGGCACCTACCTCGCGCTCCACGGCACCTCGCGCTCCCTCAACCTGGGGCAAACACGCCCCTATCCCCAATCCCTCCACCCTCCCTACCGCAGCCGGCCCCCAGCTCCCAGCTCACCCCTACCACCCCGCCACCCTACCACCACAGCTCTGTCCAACCTTCCCCAACTCCATGCCCGCCCTCCCGCCTTTGCCCAGCCAGCTCCCCGTCTCCCACCCTCATGCCCCTCACCTGGCTGAGCACCAGCGCGTTCTTGGCCACCTCCGCCACCAGCGCCGTCTTCTGGCCCGGCGTGGCAAAGTCGATGCAGCGCTGCAGCACGCAGCAGCCGTGCCGGTGCGTGGCCACCTCCACGCAGTGCGCAATAGCAGCGTCGTATATGAACTGCGAGTCCTCGGGCCCCAGCCGCTGCAGGCACCGCTGCACCACGTGGTTGCCGTTGAGGTCCTTGATCAGCGACACCACGCCGCCGCGCAGCGCCTCTATGGCGATGGCGCGCTGCTCCCGGGAGGACAGCGTCTCGATCAGCTTCTGCACCGCGCGCGTGCCGTGCGTGTTGAGCGCCACGCCCACCAGCTCCCCGCGCTCCGCCACCTTCTTGAGCACCTGCGTGGCGAGAGGGCGGCAGAGCAGGATTGGAGGACGGAGGTGAGGGAGCTGAAGGCTGGAGGGGTGCTGCTGGGGTGCGTGGTAGGTGGGGCAGATGGCGGCGCAGGAGGTGTCGCTCGGACGTGCGCCCTTCGCACGAGCATGTCCAACACGCTACGTAGAGAGACGTCGACAGTATTCCATGATTTGCACTGGCAGGGTTCAGTACATGGTCAGCAGCACGAATTGTGCGGCAGACGCTGCACAAAATCAGAGTGCGGCTGCTGCAGTGGCGCCCACTGGTTGCGCGGACGGAATGCGCCCTGCCCCGAGACCGGCACATGCGCGGCGTGTGTGCCCCAAGCTCCCGACGCACCTCGAGCCGCTGCTGCTCCGAGCACCTGTCCAGCAGCTTCTGCACCAGGTAGTTGCCAAAGGGGTCCACCATCAGCTCCACGATGTTGGACAGCACCTCGGGGAACACCTGCGGGCGGGCAGGGAAGCGGGCGCCGCGAGGTAAGGGGCTGCCGGCCAGAGGGCGCCAATCTAGCGACCATGCAACAACGCGTACCCGTGCCGTTTCCAAATCAACTAGGGGTCTCTTTCCAGGAGCTTTAGGCAAGCAGCTGTACGGGAAGCTTGTCCTGCTGGGGACATTCGTCATGCGATAACAGAACGACTTCATGGCTGCCAGGCGCTTGCGCTGAGCGCCATCCCTACCTTCTCCACCGCCGCCGCGCCGCCTTCATCAAACTTCCTCTGCAAGTACCTGCACGCGCAAGCAAGGCACAGCTTTGTTTGCTCGAGACTGCACGCATGCGTCGTCGTCAGGACCAGCAAAACCCAAGACGCCCCAGCGTGCTGCAGCTACGGCACGACTAGTTGCCCCGCTTTGCCATGCCCCCGCTCGGAGTCCGACAAGCCCACTTGGACGTGACCCTCGCCTCCCGCACAGCATCCTCAGCTGACCCTGCCCCGCGCACCAATCCCCACCCCGACGTCCTACCCTTTCTGCTGATGCGCAAGCGCGCTTTCTCCTTTCAGCTAGTTCCATACCCATCATTGCCTTCAACCATCCCAACACTGTCATCCCCGCGACCGCCCCCTGCCCACCTGCACCCGTTCTGGTCCTGCGCCACCGTCATGAGCTGCCCCACCACGTCATCCAGGCTGGCGTACTTCTGCGCAATGGCCGCCATGCCCTCGTGCTCCGCGTCCGTCCCGCCGCCGCCGCCACCGCCGCTGTGCGGCCCATGCGCGCCGCGCTCGCGCTCCCCGTGGTGCCTGTCCCTGTCCCTGTGGTCCCGATGGTCCCTGCCGTGGTCCCTCCCATGGTCCCTCCCGTGGTCCCGGTCCCTGCCCCCGTGGTCCCGGTCCCTGCCCCCGTGGTGCTCCCGCCCGTGGTGCTCCCGGTCGCCCCTGCGGTCCCGGTCCCGGTCCCCCGACCGCGGGCCGCCGCCGCGGCCGTCGTAACTGGACTGCCGCCCGTCGCGCGCGTTGCCACGTGGCCCGCTGCCGCCGCTGCCGTCGCGGTGGTGGTGCGGGTGGTGGCCGTGCGGGCCGTCCATGCCCACGCCCATGCCCATGCCCATGCCGCCGCCCCGAGGCCCGCGCATGCCCCCGGGGCCTTTCAGCGGGTTGTGGCCGTCCGGACCCATCCGCAGCCCCGCCAGGTGCCCGCCAGCCATGGCCATCCCACCTGCACGTCCACATGACATCCAATGCTTACTGTGACTGAGTTGCCGTTACCGACTGGTGTGGGAAGGCACGGGTGGCTGGGAGAAATAGCAGGTTTATTAAAACCTTGCGAGGATTCACCAGGTGGGTGTCGGCATTGGTTGGTGTGCAACAAGTGGCACTCATCGAGACGCTCCGGCCAACAACCACGTAGTGACAGCAAGGCACTTTGGCGCACCTGCCCCAGCCGCCGCTGCTGCAGCCGCTGCTGCAGCCGCCGCCGCCGCCGCTGCTGCGGCGGCGTTGCCAGCATAGAAGCCCGCCCCTGGCATGAACTGCGCAGCCGTCGCCGCGGCAAGCGGATTCACTGCACAATACGACGTGAACGCAGTGTGTCAGTGGTATCGGAGCTGACCCAATGCTAACTCGCAACTACTGACCAACAACTAAAAAACGCATCAGGTACAAAGACACAGAGATCAAGCCCCGCCTCACACGACAAAACTGCAACGACTATCATATGTGTGTCATTTTGCCGGCCACCTTACCTCCGGCCTGCTGCCCAAGCAGCAGCTGCTGCTGCGTCTGCACCAACGCGGCCTGGTAGGCTGCCTGGTACGCAGCCTGGTATTCCAGCGAGTTGGTAAGGTGGTTGAGCGGCCCGGCCGCGGCGGCCAGGTGGTTCGCCCCCGGCAGCCCCGCTCCGGTAAGCCCTGCACCCGGCAGCCCCGCGCCCGGGAGCCCTGCGCCGGCCAGTCCCGCGCCGGGTCCTCCGTGCAGGGGAAGCCCGTTCATCCCGGCCCCGGGGTGCATCGCTCCCGGAGGCAACATGCCTACAGGGGCAGCACAGCGAGGGTAGAAGTTATGTCTAACCCAAGGAGAAACTAATCTCTGGACACTACAGGGACTGACAGGATGCGGCACAGCCGACCCAATGTAGGGTGATCCAGCAGCCGCTCGTCAGGTGACGCTCTCGCCCCGGAAGGCGTGTAGGTCGATATATGCATGCGCACCTTCAAGTCCCGTCGGCAGGCCAGAGGCTCCGAGACCCAGCAGGGGGTTGGGCGCAGCAGCTGCGGCCGCGGCCGCCGCCGCTGCAGCGACTGTGCATGTGACACGGAGGAGCCAGGTTAATATGTGACACGGAGGAGGTAGCAGTAGGCGCTTTCAGTTGCACGCTGAGGTACGAGAAACGCGATACTTGACATGAAACACTGCAAGGCGCTCAGCCCAACCTAACCTTGCTGCTTAGAATGCTGCACCTGCGTGGAAGGATAGACGACACCCCCGCTTACCGTCCATGGGAGACGGGGTCCCTGGCTTGGAGCCAACGGGTGACATGCCGTTGATCTGGCCCGGCATGGGCGACGGCCCGCGTACCCCTGCATATGTGCACGACGCGCAGCACGACAAATTACAGCATTGGCTGACGATAGACCTCACGGCTGCATTCAAGCGATCATGAACTGAACGCCAGGGTAGCGCATAAAGGGCCCTTGCAGGCGAGCTTGATTGGCGCATACCAGCCCCAAGACTTCCACAACAACATCCCTACACGGTGTGTTATGCATCCTACAACACCCAGAGCAACACAGCCCCCGGCGCGCTCACCCAGCTGCTGGAAGGCCTGCATCATGCCCTCATGCAGGGACAACTCCTGCGCCGGACCCTGCTCGTCAATCACCTCCAGACCTGCAGTGTGGCATACCCGTTACAAACACGTTGGTGCAGTGCCACCTACATGCGCGTCTGCTCGAATGCCCCGCTCCGTACATATGATTGCAAGGCTGACCAGGACCTACCCGGAGTCACGCCACGAGATAGGATTTGCTGCTGGGCCTGCACCTGACCCACGGCCCCCAGCTGCTGCTGCATCCGGCTGGGGAAAAGCCCCGGAACCTCCTGGTACAGCGTCCGGCCCTCCACAGGCGGGGGCAGCTTGCGCTGCCCCGAATACATCTCGTAGAACCGCGCATAGTCCTCGTCAAAGCGAACATCGCCCAAATGCTGATCGATGCCAGGCGTCGCCCGAGACCCAACCGCAGCGTCCGCAGGGTTCTGGTCAAGGCAGTGCACACGGGGGAACCAGGCCCGGATGTTTAACATGGCGTCGCACAATTTTCTACTAAGAAACTCCTGTCCGTCATGGCGAGGGGTATAACGCAGCTGTTGGGCAATTGCGCCGTCTTGAGCAGGAGGCCATCACCCGGAACCAGCCGACAATGCTCCGCGACCGAAAACGGGCCACTACCTGTACGCTTCAGGTCAAGTAGCTTTACACTTACCACAGCCCAGCGGTCGGTTAGGTGGGGCGGAGCGGACGTCGCTCTTGGTATCTCCTCGAGAAGGCGGCTCAGTTCCTTATCAGCTGCATAGTCCCGCCTGCGCAAATATGTCACGTATGCAGTTGGTTGGGAGCGTGAGGGTAGACTTTCGGCCGAGGCCATGGCCCTCGCGCACCAGGCGTCCAGAACTCCACCGTGGCCATTCCGTCCAGCCGCACCAAACATTCCTCAGCTGTTTAGGTTAATTAGGGCCCGACGCTATTCAACTAACTGCACATGACAACGGCAATGTGATGTTTCCAGTCTGCTTCGCAGTTTACGGTGTAGAGTGGTGTAACAACATAATGCAAAGCTTTGTCTCACTTGAAATGAATATTGCACATGCGCCCAGGTGCAAAATTGTGCTGAAAGGGTTTCGCTCATGGCGCCAGCACAAGCCGTGCAGCCCATGCTGCAGCCCGATTTCACATTGCCTCGGTCTGCACGATTTAACTCAATCTACCTTGCTACACGCTTCTGGTATCTCCATGAGACGCCAGTCTCGTTAGGGTACCGGTATGGGTAAAGTAATGCCCTGTGACCGTTGACGGCACGTGTCGGCACGTGTCGGTGCGCCTACCTCGGGAGCAGCCTGCATGCGCTTGAAGTTACCTATCCCATGCCCTTTCACTAGAACAAACAAGACTGGTGTCCTCCGCAGTCAAGCAGCTATGTTGCCCAGCGCTCTCTGCAAACTGCCCGCCTGCCGGCATGGCCACTATCCTTGGGCTCGAAACACCAAAGCCCATGCACTTAGCTTACATTCAGTGCGGCACATAGGACGGCCCCTGTGTCGGGTGAGTGATAGGCAGTGTCAGGCAGTAAAGGTGCATTCAGGTGCATCCACAAGCTGGCGCCCACGTGGAGCAAGGGCAGTCAAGCGAGACCTTGCATTGCTTTGCAGGCAGGTGCCTATACTGTTGTTGCCTGCTACGCATCAAGGGACGGACGTACACTTGTGAATATCTGCAACGGTGGCCAAACATCTGAACCATGTGAGCGACAATGCCATGCTGTGGCCCATGGAGCGTGTCTAGGCTTCGCGGCAGCAGCAGGCCGCATGCTACAGCATGCTCACCCCCCAACTCCTTGAGAGTCATGTCCGTGAACCTATGCCTGCATGTCCTTCTGACATGTTAGGTGATGTTGGCATGACCTGGAACAACCCAACAGATGCGTGAAGGCCAGATAGGCCTTCTGGTTAAAGCAATCCCGCGTGCGTATCAACGGAACGGGCACGGCGTACGACATACATGCAACAGCGGTTAGCAGGCACGGCTAACAGGCACGGAAGAATCCAGGAAATTTTGCAGCGGGAAACTACGCAACATCGCATGGCCAGTTTGCGGCATGCGCCATACTTCTCACCGAGTTGCATGTGAAATTGAGCTTTCGACAGGCCGAATCCCATTCGCCACAGCCTGGACTTTATCAGCATGGACGCGCAAAGAAAATCATACTGGTCAGTACTATATACGCGACAGATGACCTCTTCTCCACAGCCGCGACCAGCGTTCAACGATGTCGACATCTTGAGCGACGAGCTTGTGCCGGCACGCACTGTTCAGGCCGAGGGGCACTTGGACAGGCACCTGACCTATTATGACAATTCTATGCTTGCTGTGGGACTGTTCGGCGGCGGCGTGGTGTTGAGGGAGAACATCGTTGCACCCGTTCTGCGGGAAGCCCTTGCGGACGCGCTGTCGGAGCTCCCTTGGTTCTCTGGCAGGCTTGGATACCTCCAGGTATGACACATCTTTGGAGAAGCTTAACCGCCTTACAACCAGCCGCTTTTTACCTGTGTATCGGCACAGTACAAAGCGTTCAACCCGTGTGCCCGCTGCATCCCCGGGGTCATGCCACCAGGACGGTTGCGTTGATGTGTGCTGCAAGAACGCCGGCGCACGGTTAGTTATCGGCAGCACCAGCAGTACGCTGCATGCTGTGGCCGCGGCGCTGCGGGCAGGGAGGACAGCTGCGGCCGGCGCGTCTGGGTACCTGCAAATGGTGGACCACCCGTGGGGAGCCTACTTCCCGCCCCACAGCATCGACCGTATGGTCAAGGAGCAGGTGAGCTGAGCTCTGGTGCGGGATACGTACGGCAGCACGCGTTGGCGCCCTGTGTACCGTGATGCCCTTGATGCCCAGCATGATGCTCTGTGTGTGCGGGTACTTCGGTGGGCCCCACTGACCTGTGTGGACCTCCCACGTACCGACCGTGTTCGGAGCGCAACCCCCTTCCGCCCCTCTATCACCCACACAGCACCCCCTCATGTGCGGCTTCCTGCTGCACCTGTCGGGCGGCGGCTGCGTGCTGTGGGTGTGCGCCCACCACGGCCTGGCCGACTTCGAGACGCTGCAGCACGTGGCGGGGAGGTGGGCGGGGTGCTACAACGCGCGCCTGGAGCAATGGGAGAGCCACCTAGCGGCCATTGGCGTGGACCCCGCCCTGCCCTGCCATGGCAGCTCACGGCCAACGCCGTACGCTGAGCTGCGCCAGCAGCAACAGCAGCCGGCGGATGGGGCTGGCCGGGGTAAAGCACTTGCAGGTCGCCCCCCGGCCGCCCGGCTGTGTGCCGCGGACGTGGACGCGCACCTGGACCCCTCACCGCCGCCCCCGGGGCTGCCCCCGCGCGACGAGTGGGCCGTGGCGGGACCGTTCAGCGGGCTGGCGGTGATGGGCAAGGCGCTGTACCACATGCAGCTGCTGGGGGGCGGCGTGGAGGTGGGTACAGGGTGGACAGTCGTGTGGTGGTGCGTAATGGTGTTGGCGGGCTGCAGGCAGCACTTCTGGGGGCTGTCCCAGGCGGTAGCTGGTTGGTGGGCACATGTGCAGATCAGGCCGATGGCATGTGAATCAGCGAGCTGCCTGTAAGCCGGAGCAAGCTGCACCTGGATCAGTATGACGTGACACTTGTACAACGTCTGCTGCTGTATGGGCCCGCGCTCGTACCTGCCCAGGCGCGCTCGGTGCTCCTCCCCGGCTCCCTGCTGGCGGCCCTGAAGCGGCGGGCCAACCAGGAGCTGCCGGGGGCGGGAGGGCGAGGGGAAAGCCAGGGGGCACGGCTGGAGCGGAGGCCGGGGGGTAACGCTGTGGAGGGGGTGGCGAATGGCGGCGAACAGCACCGTGGCCAGGATGCTGGCGCACAGGCTGCTGCTGGTGGTGGTGGTGATGCTACTGCGGGTCATGGCGGTGGCGTGCGGTGGGTGTCCACCAACGACGCGATGGTGGCAAGAGTCATGCAGGTGGGGAGCGCATGAGCAGGTGGGAGTGTGTCCGCCTGCGGATTAAGCCCACTTTGCGCATGGTACCTGTGTGGTGGTTGCGAGCAGTACCCTAACCCGACACACCGACAGCCGTAAACCTGACTCGTTGGACCCTGCTCCTTACTGGACGCGTACACGGACACCACAACCACGGCCAGTCTTGTTCTATTATCTTGCTGCTTTTGTGCTGTAAGACTGCTCAGCTGTGCACCATTGCGCAGGTGTTCCATTCGCTCCCGCTGCGGCGCCCGCACACCGTCAGCCTGTTCATGTCGGCCGACATGCGCCGCCGCATGCAGCCGCCGCCCCCGGCGGGCGCCAGCCAGCTGGGCAACCTGTCGTACAGTGTAATGCTGGGGCCGCTGCGGCCACACGAGATGAGCTTGGGTGCGCTGGCGGCGCAGCTGCGGCACAGCATCAACACGTGAGCGTAAGCACCTCGCAACATACCGCACTGTCTGTTCACAGTTGTAGCACTTGCCTTAATGTTAACTGGTGTTCGTCTTTGCACATACCGGTATTTCAGCTGCCAGCTTACACGCAGCGGCACGGGTTCCATCTGTGATGCCTGCGCAACCCTGCACCCTGCCTTACGTACACCCTTACCCACCGGGGATGAAGGTGCCCCACGTTTCCGACATCCCCCACAGCCTCCACTTACCCCACTCCCTCCCACATCGCCCCCACGCTCCCCGCCCCATGCAGGTACCTGGTGCCGCAGTTCCGTTTCGCCCTGGCCCGTGCCCGCCGCGTGGTGTCCATGGCCGGTCCCTCCCGCGTGGTGTTCAAGTTCTGCCTGGAGCCGGAGCCCACGGACAACATTTTCTCGCCGCTGGGGCCGATCAACTTCACCAACTGGGAGCTGGACTACAAGCAGTGGCAGGTGGGAGGGCGTGCGGGGGCGTAATCATCTGCAAGGCGCGGCTAGACATATGGGGGGTAAGGGTATGGAGGTGAGGGTGACGTCAAGGGCGAAGGCGACCCAGCGGAAGGTGCACTGCTTGCAGCGGCGTTGATGGGATGCACCTACACCACGGACCGTATCCACGATTGGCTATGCCTTTATGCGGCCGCCGCACAGGCACCAGGCATGCCAGGTCCATTCCCACACTGCACGTGCGTCTGCCATGCAGCACTGTCTGTGCCTTGCCTGCTCCTGCGAAGCGCCGTGCTGTGCTCCGCCCCCTGCGACGCCTCGCAAGCAGTTCAACCTGCACATATCATCCCTTGTGCACCGTACGTGTCTTATGGTTACATATTACCCTGTACTGCATGCATGCAGTTCGGCCACCAGCCTCCTCTGGCATTCGCCCCAATGGCGGGCCTCAGCCCCAGCGTCATCACAGCCTACCCGGCGACGCCGCACCAGGCGGAGGCAACGGCGGAGGCGGCGGCGGGGGAGGCACAGGTGGCCAGCGGCGGCGGCGGGGGAGGCGTGGTGCTGCAGGTCGCCATGCACCGGGTGGCGTGGCGACAGGTGGACGCCACGGGGCGCAGCTTCCGGCAGCTGCTGGAGGAGGGCGGGGTATAGCAAGGCAGACGGCGAGGTTGTGCGGTGCGCAAGGTGTGGGAGCGGGGGGTAGGCCGGTAGCATGCCACCCGTCGGCGGGGCTGCTGTGACGCAGGGCTTGTGTGTGTTGCGATCAAAGAGGAGATAATGACAAAAGAGTGGCGTGAGTAGTTGCGGCTGTAGCAGCCGGGCCGTGGGTGTCAAGGGCGGGGACTGCTGATGAGTTGCGCATCACATGCTGTGACCTGCTGCTGTACAGGACGGTTCAGGCGGCCTGGCAACTTGGCAGGAACTTGCACGGGTTGTTGGCTGGGAGTAATGGAACCCAGATTGTGGGCAGGGGATTGCCCCCTGCTCCCAGGTGTCACGGTGAAGCACCCTTGCCTACCTCCCGGCTGGTGACCGGACTGTATTCGTCTGGTATTCGTGCTGAGCATAACCATGGGTGTGACGCGCGTACTCATGGGTTTCGTACGATGTGGGGCTGAGTGTACGGGTTAAGTTGGACACGTCGTGGCCGTTGCCGGCACATTCCGAGGATAGGCCACATTGAACCAACGGATCGCCCTGGCCCCACTGCTAGGCCCATTCAGCGGCCAACCGCCGGGGGCTCTCGGTCTTGGGGCGTTGACACCTACATCTGGCTTGTTACTGTACTGTGGGCTCCATACCATTAAATCTTGGCCATGACTGACGACTGACCCTTGTCGAGCGTCCCCTTTTGTGTTCCTGGACGTCACAACCCAGTCGTGTGAGTTCCTGGCTCATAGCTTTCTGACAGTTACGAGGAACGGTCCGCAGCAGGTTCACAAGGGCGACTTTGGAGCGACTTTGACCAAGCAGACCAGCCAGCAGCGTGCCCGCAACCTGTAGCCGCGTTGCTGGACTGACTGAAACAAAGGCTTCCATCCAGCGCCCCGTTCCTTTCCCGTAGCACACCTCGTGGTATGCCCACATGCCCACAGCGCCATACAGTCCTCGTCTGCCTGTGTGGTCTGCCCGGACCCATGGGGAAGGCGTGTCGGTGGTAGGTGCCTGCCAGTGGATGATGAACCGTCGGGCATCAGCTGGTGGATGACTCCCA
>VFQN01002627.1_pt1 | contig 27277 bp, 45 predicted proteins | sample 3512371 | NCBI WGS metagenome assembly VFQN01 (sample SAMN10412370, study PRJNA504923) | tailings metagenome | isolation source: Replicate 2 from Balatoc abandoned mine | place: Philippines: Itogon, Benguet | collected 2017-08-28
CAGCGAGGACCACCTCGTAAGGCTAAATACTCCTGAGTGACCGATAGCGAAATAGGGGCCGTGCGGCCGCCGCCAGGTGTTACGCTGGCCCCCGGCGGGGCAGGCGGCGGGGCAGGTGGGCAGGGTGCGACAGGCGGGGGGCCGCTGTCGTCCATGCTGCAGCAGCAGCAGCAGCAGCTCCAGCAGCAGCAACAGCAGCAGCAGGGCGAGCCGTCCGTGCTGCCGTCCCTCAGCGGCCGCATGCACCAGGACCCGCTGCTGGCGCCGCTCAAGGCCCCGGATCAGCAGGGGGCATTCGGAGAGGGATGTGAGTGGGGCGAGTGGGGGCAAGGGGGGCAGACCTGAGTGGGTGGGAGGTGGGATGGACATGACCGTACCGTGTTGTTTTGCTGTGGAGCGCATTTGTGCCTCATGAGTGTTTGGGGCCCATGGGTAGCGCTAGGAGACGCGACGGGAGGTAGGGGTGTAAAGTACATTAGACTGCTGGGGCGCAGCGTTGCGGCACAGGGCGGTGCAACGGAGTGCTATGCTGTCACGTCCGTGTGTGCCTCATGGCACGCCTGTGCCCTCCTGTTACGACTGAATCAGACGGTAGCGTGGTACCGTACGCTGTGGCTGCATTTGCACTTCGCCAGTTTGCCTGTATCGACCGTACCAGTACTGCAGTATTGCAGTCCAGACTGATGCAACGCGCGATGGGACCCTCCCTGGATGCGGCTCTGAGAAGTTGTGTCCTGCAAAATGGCTATTGGTGACTAACACAAACAGTACATTCGCCATTTCTCCTACTTTACATCACATGAGCGTCCCTTGACACCGGCAACGACAGGCGGGACCAACAAGGTCCAATTAGGGTGTGTATGAAGCCAGAGCAGTCATAGATAAATAAGCAACGAGTATGGATGTTGTTCAGAAGCATCCACCGTAGCCTGCGCGCTTTCCTCCACACAACTTGCAGAAATGTTCAGCGGAATCGACCGGTAGCTTTGATGCTGGCAGCGACCAGATGAAGCACATGGTTGGAAAAGGGGGAACACCTGTTCCCCCAACCCTGAGGAGCAGACCGCAGCATGGTGTGCGGAAAGAGCCCCCAGCGGAAAAGCGGTCGGCCCCGCCGGGGCCCCCGGCGGACACGCAAGCAGGCGACTTGGCGTCTTCCGGAGAGGAAGATGCCCCAGAAGTCTTCTACGGCTGGGTGAAGACGTGGGCGTGGACACTGTAAGTAAAGCGGTGTGCACATGCCGAAGAATGCCGCCTGCCTTGCCCCTATGAGCAGTCACACAGCCTCCAAGATCCCGCCGGCAGCACCTTAGCTCTTGTACGAGGTTCTTTTTGTAAAGAAAAGAAAGGATTATATGGGTACGCTGAGTTCACATAGTTTTGCGCCCTTGGAACGCCTTGGCACGAGCTGCCGCCTATCGCCACCTCCGCAGGCTCGGAGCATTTGTGTACCTGGTAGCAACATGGCTCTTGGACACGCTGGTACCACGGGACCCGGCGGCGTATGCTCTGCTCACACGCCAGGTGGAGGTTGTTGGGCGTCCAGCAATTTGACCTGCGCGGACAGCCGGCAGTAAACTAGCCGTGTACAGCTGATGCAAGCCAAAATTGTTTGGTCAGCTGACAAGTCGCGTGTCCTTGCGAGGGTGCCGTGTCGCGTCACTGGACACCCGCTGACATTCGCACTGGGGCCCCCCGTCTTCTGTAGGTACCACAACTGGTCTACCAGATGAGCTCGACCGCGTTCTTCACGGCATTGGTCCTGAACCTAACGTCCCTCCTATTCGAGGACAATGCTCCAAAGCGGCAGCTGGCGCTGCTCAGCTGCGCCATTAAGGGGGCGGCATGCCACGCAGACATGCTGCTAGTCACAGGCCGGACACCTGTGATATTTGACGCCTACGGATCCATGTAAGAGCTCAGGAATGCATACAAGCTCGTTGCACAGACAGGACACACACCCTTGCCAGCTCGCTGCGCACACTGGCAAATGCCCTCCCAACGCCGTTCCAGAGGACCAACTTGCCAGCCGCCTGCCCGTTCCCGGCACGCGCCCCGGTTACCCCACAGCCACCATGCACTGCAACAACACTTGGCTACTATTGTACCATCTGAATGAGCCATACCACCTGAACTATAGGCCCTGTCTGCCATGCCTGCCTTGCATGCCTACCTGCCCGCCTGTTGCCCCACCCCATGCCGCCCGCCCACCCCCCCTCCTGTGCCCCGCTCCCCCGCCCCCCAGCGTCACGCCCCAGCGCTACATCCAGTGGCTGGTGACCACACCGACCATGGTGTACATCCTGTCAAAGATCTCGGACTTCACGCCCAGGCAGACTTTCACAGCCATCGCCCTGGACGTGATCATGGTGGTGTTTGGCCTGATGGCCAGCTTCATGCCCTGGCCCTTCAACTGTGAGTAGTACTGTTAACAACTTGACCAATCTGCATGTATGCGTGCGGTTGTTCACTGTATATGGCGATGATTGCCAGCCTGAGTAATCAGCGTTCCTGAATGCACAAGGGGTCCAAGGGTAGGGCACACAGCCATGTGGCCAAGGCGCCCTGCAGCGTCCGTTTGCACCTGGGCACCTGGGGAGGGCAGCAGCATTCCAAGCATCAGCATCAGCAGGTACACCAGTAGCGCTGACGGTGTCGGCATGCAGCAGCCAACCGTTTTGCCGCTGCTACCTCTGGAAGGCGGCGTGCAGTGCGAGTGGTACACGCTGCGTCACGGCCGCAACAGCGGGCGCGCGCAAGGGATTTCCGCTACCCACAGCAGTAAGGTCTGGCAAGGCAGCAGCCCAGGCGGTTGGTACAATGGCGGTAACGGGGCGCGGGCGCGGCGCCGCCGCAGGAAAGGAGGGGCGTTGCAGATGATGTGTCCGCAGGAAGGGGCCGGGCTTGGTGCATTGACGGTGGCTCGAGCTGACCGGCAGCTGTGCGCAATGCATAGAACGCGCTATAGGCGTGCGGCCGAAGGGGCTGGGTCGGAGGCAGCGGCTGCGGCAGGGCCGGAGGCAGGGGCCGAGGCGGGTTTGGTTGGGAGCAGGATACTAAAAAAGGCGAGGGTTTTCTGGCGGGGGCCCCTCGCCTGGGATGCTTGCGGGCCGTGCACAGAGCTGCAGCCCAATCCGCTCTTGGTAATTCGTCGGGCGATTCAGACGCAGCGCAGCTGTGGCGCAGCGGGCATCTCTCGGACGGTGGAGGATGGGACTTGGACTGCTGCAGCAACCGTTGGCCGGCGTCACTCCTGCTGTCATGTCAGCTGCTCAGGCCGGGACAGCGACGTGCAGTGGAGTGCAGCGGCGGACGCAAGAGCGTCAGCGCGGCGATCCACAGTCCTCTGGCGGGCAGTTCACCAGAAACAACAGCGAGCAGTTGTCCATGTCTGCGACAGCGACTGGCGAGCTGCCGCCAGTTGTCAACACCCACCACCTGCCGGACCTGACAGACGGCGGCTGCGGAAAAATCTGTTGCCACATGCTGTCCGGCGGAATGGAAGGAGTGCGGCCGCCCAGCGCAGCGCAGCAGGCGGCGAGGTGGCGTCCACGCCACCACCCGACTTTCCTCGACATCCGAGCCTGCCCCACATCTCCTCTACCCACTGGGCTCATCCACAGCGCCGCCGCACCTGTGCAGCTCCTCCTGCCGGCCTCCCCCACCGCACTGCTCTCACCCTCCCACTCTTTGCATGACCCGGTTACCTTACTCCTCTACCTGCTCTGTCTGCCCCTCCAGGGTGCCTGTTTGGCATGTCGTCCTTGTGCTTCGTGGGCGTGCTGTACATGATGTGGCTGATGGTGCACAGCGCAGTCAAGGAGCACACCAACGCCAGCAGCCGCCGCAGCCTCATGTTCATCTACATGTGCACGCTGTTCATCTGGACGCTGTTCCCGGTGGCCTGGGTGCTGCGGGTGGTGCACCCGAATAGCGCCTACCAGGCGGAGATCCTCAACCTCTTTGCCAACTTCATGGCCAAGGTGAGAGAAAACCGATGGGACATAGACGCATGGTGGTATGGTGTTCCTTGCACGGGGTAAAGCGGGAGGGTCACGCATGGAAGCGTGGGCGCAGGGGTGCCGAACGTCAGGCCTAGGTGGTGCGCTTTCATATGCAACCTTTTGCGGAAAAGGTTAGCGGTGCAAGGACGTGGGCGGAGATCCTCAACCTGTTTGCCAACTTCATGGCCGAGGGAAAGGGGGAACTATGGTGCGTTCACGGGTGAGCACAGCACGTGTGGGTGTCGGGGGAAACGACAGCGCGTGTAAGTGTGGGTGCAGGGGGAAACCGATCACGCGAAGACGTGTGGGTCGTGTGTTGCCAACGTGACCGCAACCATGTCCGCATGCCGCACCAGGTGCTGTTCTCGTCGTCCATCATGTACGGCAACTACATGACCATCAAGCAGCGCAGGCTTCTGGCGCAGCAGGAGGCGGAGAACACGCACCGCATACAAATGGTGCAGGTGGGGCCTGGGCCGGGATTGGGGACGGTTGGGGGCGAGTGGCTGGCAAGGGGATGTCCCCAGGCACCGCATCCGCATGGCGCAGGTGGGGACTGGGCAGGAGTGGACCAGGATGGGGTTGGCGTTAGCGAGGCCCTCGTTAAGGCATATCCAGCCCATGGAAAGAGTGGCTTCCAGGACTGGGCAGGAGTGGACCAGGATGGGGTTGGTGTTAGGGAGGCCCTCGTTAAGGCATATTCAGCCCATGGAAAGAGTGGCTTCCAGGACTGGGCAGGAATGGACCAGGATGGGGTTGGTGTTAGGGAGGCCCTCGTTAAGGCATATCCAGCCCATGGAAAGAGTGGCTTCCAACCCAGTCAGGAGGGTGGGGACGGGTGGGCTGCTGGGAGTTTACCACAACCTAGGAGCAGATGGGAACGGGGCGGGGACGGGGGCGGGAGGAGGGGGGCCGTGAGGGTTGTCGGGGTGCATCGCGCACGCGGCGGGCTTGGGCCATATAGAGGGGCCTCCAGGCGTTTGCGGGCTCCTGTATGCAGTCATAGTATACTGCATCCTAACATCCATACCGGGCATAGCGGCAATGGAGGAGGTCGGGTCGGGTTCTGCTTGGTGCCCGCTTGGGGTCGGACGCACAAGGCGTACCGTACCGTCGCAGCCTAGTCAGCTGGAGCGGCGAGCGCACTTCCTCCCGCACGGCCCTCCACACCTCCCGTGTTCTTCTGCAGGAGCTCAGGGATGCGGTGACATGGACAAGACCAGCCCGCAGCGTGTTTCCTTGTAACCTGGCACAAGGCCCACAACGCAAAATGTGTCACCCCTTACAGGAACTGAAGGACGCGGTGGCGCGCAAGGACCAGTAGTACCGCAGCACCGTACCGTACCGTACCGCACTACCGTAGCAGCCGGAAAGCGCTGCCGCCCCATCCTAACCGCCCATGACCCTCCACCACCCCTTTCTTTCCGCAGGAGCTCAAGGATGCGGTGACGCGCAAAGACCAGTTCATGAGCCTCATGAGCCACGAGCTGCGCACGCCGCTCAACGGCATCATTCAGCTGTCCGACGCGCTGGTGGGGTTGGGCGGATTAGAAGCTCCATTGTTGATACCACTGACTAAAACGTAGTGGAATGGGTGGGCAACGGGGCACAACGGCATCATGCAGTCCTTGTGCGCTGGGGCACGGGCGTGGGGAGGCCGTAAAGGCTCAATGGCCGAGGAGGGGCGGACAAGGTGGAGGCTCCGGGTGTTCATGCTGCCGCACGGGGATGCCACGTGTGCTGCTTGTTCACAGCTGTTTGCCAGCCGCGATGTCCGTGACGCGGGCCACGCTCCGGCTTCTTGCCGCTGTGCACCCGCAGGTGCGGGGTGCTGGCGGCGAGATGAACCCCAAGGGCCAGCACTTCGTGAAGACCATCAAGAACAGCTCCAACCACCTGCTCAACATCATCAATGACATTCTGGACGTGGCCGCGCTCAAGGTAGGCAGCAGGGCTCGGTTGATCTCTTACTCACGTTTTCAGGCTAAGGGGTGCCTGTGCAACCAAGGGTGGTTCGCGCGATCTCGCCTGTCGGAGCACATGCCGGATTTCAGGTCATACAGCGGCGCACGGCACGCGCCGAGCACTGGAGGCCGTAACCCAAGCACCCATGTAAGCCCTCGCCAACTCTGCTCTCTCCTGCCACACCAACCACCTCCCCCAGGAGGGCAAGCTGACCATCAAGCACGAGGTGTGCTCGCTGCCCAAGGCGGTGGACCACGTGGTGGACATCGTGGCCCCGCTGGCCAAGAAGGACGTGGCCATAGAGCGGGCGGTGGACCCGCGAACGCCGCTCATCATCGCGGACTTTAGCCGCGTCATCCAGGTGGGGTAGGACGGCGTGGGCGAGGTATGCGGGGGAGCTGCATGATGCATGGGGAGCGAGGGAGCAGGACTTCAGCCGCATCACTCCGGTGGGTGACATAGGCCGCGGCGGGGTTGGGGTGGGTGGGCAGGAGCCGGGCGGTGCGCACAGCGCGGGCAGAAGCCTTGCTGGCCGTGTCCGGTGCGGGGCGCGGGCGGGGATTACAAGTGGCAAGAGGGGAGTGTGGGGCGCAGGCGCTCCAACTGAGCCGGAGGCGGGCGGCTTGACTTGGCCCAGGCGCGGTGCTGGCGTCTGTAACGCGCTGGCGAAACGCCATTTCTCCTCATTGCTTTGATAGCTGCTGCTGTCTTTGTCCCTGCGTGTGCCCAGATCCTGTACAACCTGGCCGGCAACGCGCTCAAGTTCACGCACAAGGGCAAGGTGACGGTGCGCGTGGCGCCGTCGCAGGACGGCACCAAGGTGTTGCTGCAGGTGAGCGCGAGGCGCTGCACGTCGGCGGTGGTGCTGCACGCGCCCCGCCATATGCCTGTGCAACGACCTGTTGATGCAGTTGGGCGGCCTGCTCACTCGCCTGGTGGCCAACTGCAGGCATCTGATACCATCGACCAATTGTAGTCATCATCGTACGGCATTGCAAGCGCACCGAGCAACCGTGGCGACGCATGCCTCACTCACGCTGCCGTTCCTCCCGCAGGTCGCGGACACGGGCATCGGCATACCCTCGGACCGCATCAAGAGCATCTGGGGGGCCTTCGAGCAGGTGCGGAATCGTACTTCTTCCTGATCCGTACGTCGGCGTTTCATTCCAGTCCTGCAGTAGTCATGCACTTGGGCCGAACAGCAGCACCAGTCGTCAGGTGCCGCACGCTTCGCAGCTGGTGCTGGCCGTTTCATGCCGTACCCGAACCGTGCCACGCACCACAGAGATGGCCGTCGTCTACGCCATGCGTATCCTTACAACCCTCGCAACCGACCCACGGGTCCGCCCGCCCTTCCCAGGTGGACATGTCCGTGACGCGCAAGTACGGCGGCACGGGCCTGGGGCTCAACATCGTCAAGCAGCTGGTGGAGGCGCACGAGGGCAGCATCGAGGTGCAGAGCACGGAGGGCAAGGGCACGTCCTTCACCGTGCACCTGCCCGTCATGCAGACCACCACGCGGCGTAGCCTGGAGCTGCAGGTGTGTGGGGGCGGGTGTGCAGGTGTGGGCTAACAGCGGGTGTGGGTTGGCATGAGGTGCGGGTGAGTTGGTGCACCTGTCCGAGTCGCGCAATCCAGCATGGCAGTGGGGCGCAACGGCGTAATCGTTGGGCGCACGGGGCAAGCCGCGTGATCATGCGTGTCGTCAAGGGGCACCAAGGATGACGGGGGCCTGGCCTGGCTGTGCAAAACACGTGGGGGTTCTGGATGTCACGTCCCGCGGTGCGCTGTACCTGCAATCCGTTACCAGCTGCGCGTGGCTCAGCACCACAACCTCCAACCCGTTGCGCAGGTCGTTGATAGCCTGGCCAAGTGCGGGCACAGCAAGGCGCAGCAGGCCATGTCCAAGAACGCGTCTAAGCGGAAGTCGCTCACGTGAGCGGCGTGGGACGAGGCGGGGGTGTCGGACGGGGGCCGGGACCACTGCCCAGGAAGTCCCTCACGGGAAGGGATGGCTGCATGCAAAGAGGCGTGCACGCTTGCAGCACTGTACATGCTGGCCAGTGCACCGACTGCACCATACGTCTGTGTCACGCGACCCTGCGGCGCGGTATGTGCTGATGGACGTTTGCGGTGTGCTGTCGGCCTGCAGGCTGGAGGAGCAGATCCGAGGGGAGCTGCGGCAGGAGATCCGGAAGGGCAGCGGCGGCGGCGGCGGCGGGGGCAACAGCGGCAAGGTGCACCGAAGGTCCAGCGGCATCATGCTCACAGGGTCCAGCGTGGTGCGTGGGGTGTACAGTGGGGTGTTACCGGTAGCTGGCTGATGGGAAGGGGGATGTGGGGACGTGCTCATGTCCGTGGCGTTACGTGAGGGTAAGGCGGGGCAGCAAGGGGACCAGCCACGCTGGAGCATGCAGTCGAACTGGGCAGGGCAGCGGGGAATACAAGGGGAACCGACGCTTACGGGACCCGGCAGGCAGGACGCCCGATCGACAGCAGCAGCCGGTGTTTAGCAGGCGCTGCCCGGCCTCCGCTTTGGGCACTGTGGATACTTCTACGGTGACCACACCTACTTGTTTGCATGCCACCTTGTGTCCGTGTTGGCAGGACGCGGACGAGTCGGGTGGAGAGATGCTGTACCGCCGCAAGACGCAGGTGGGTAAACGGGAGCGCCCCTCCGCGTATACCTCCGTGCAATGATGCCGTGCAGCAGTTGGTACGGGGACGACCTGCGCAACGGGCGGCCACCCATGCCGTGTTTGACTCCGCCCGGCTGGGCCGGCTTAACCCACAGGGCGCCCTAACCAACGGACTCCGCCGGGCCCCGCCGGTTCGCGCTCGGACCGCTGGGCCGCTTGCCCTGCTGCCTCCGCCTAATTAACAAGGCCCAATCCTCAGTTCCTGACCAATCCCAACCACCCCAACCACCCTTCCAGGAGCTGGAGCGCGACAACCTGATGGGCGACCTGCAGCGCCGCACCGAGCACAAGCGCTCACTGGACGAGGCCGAGCTGGCGTCGCAGCAGCTGCACCTGTCGGAGTCCGAGCGCCGCGCGGAGCGCGACTCGCGCTCCCTGGAGCGCAACGACCACTTGGCCCCCGTCCCCGAGCGCTCGCCGACCCGCGGGTCATCGGGAGACACGGGCCGAGGGTCCCAGGGGCTGGGGCAGCTGCCGCAAAGGGCGTCGCTTGGAAACAGCCCGGCTGCGCGCAGGTCCAACCTGGTGGCGTGGAGATCGGAGGCGGGGCCGAGCGGCGGCAGCCCGGGGTTCTCTGGCTCGGTGGACGCGGCGGAAGCGTTGGTGGCACGTGCCAGCATAGAGTCGCAGGGTGGCGGGGGCCCGGGGGGCCCGTTGAGGAGGCAGCGGTCGGGCAGCATGACGGGCATGGCGTCGGGCGCGCTGCTGCCGATGAGCATGGGGTCGTCGGCGGGGGCCAAGCCGACGCCGCCGGCGTCGCTGGCGCTGCGCATCTCGACGTACGGCAGGGGCGTGTTTGGCGGCGGCAGCGGGGGCACAACCGCGTCCACGGCGGCGGCGAATGCGGGCAACCTGCTGCTGAACAAGGCGCTGGAGTCGGAGCTGTACCGCAACGGCAGCGGCGGCGGAGGCGGGCTGATGGACTCGCCATTCGACGACGCCAGCTCCATTGGGGGCGAGTCGGAGTCGGACTTTGCGATGTCGGGCCCGCGCACGGGCCGGCGCCCGCCCAAGATGGCCCACTCGCGCAACCCGCTGCGCAGCGGGCCCGGGGGCATGCCTGGGTCCAAGGGCCCCACTGGGCCCGGCTCCATCGCTGGCGCGTCGGCGGCGGCGCCGCCGCCGGGCCTGACGCTGGACAAGCTGGCGTACTCGGACATGTACGGCACGATCCAGATCCTGTCGGTGGACGACGAGGAGGTGAACCAGATCGTGCTGGAGGAGATCCTGACCAGCTCCGGGTACCACTTTGCGCGCTGCATGGACGGGCTGGAGGCGCTGGAGTGGCTGTGCGCCAGCGAGACCATGCCGGACCTCATCCTGCTGGACTGCATGATGCCCAACATGAGCGGCCACGAATTCTGCAGCACGCTGCGCCGGGTGGGTCATGGTGCACGGTGCGCGGGCGGGAGGGCAGTCTCATGCGCACCATGGTGGTGCGGGACGGGGTGGGACGGGGTGCCAATGGGCGGGCCCTGGTGTACTGGCGCTGAAGGGCACCGTATGTTCCTCTGGCAGGACCCTGCTGTCTGTGTTTGGACCTACCGCCGCAGCCACAGCCTAGGAAGGTGGATTCTGCGCTTGCTGGTCCTCACACGGCGGCATGGTGTGCATGTTGTCTTCCGCCGTGCGCAGGTCATCCCCGGCAACGTGCTGCCGGTGATCATGGTGAGCGCCAAGAGCGACGAGGACAACATCGTGGAGGGGCTGCGCTCGGGCTCCAACGACTTCGTGCGCAAGCCCTACCAGCGCGAGGAGCTGCTGGCGCGCATCGAGACGCAGCTGCGGCTAAAGAGCGACAGGTGGGGCCGATGGGCATGGTGTCGGTTGCTTGCTGGCTGGCGGGATACTCATGCGTTGCTGCTAAGACACCGCTGTGGGCCTGCCTGGCTTTCTGCCTGGTGGGATAGCTGGCAGCTAGCTCTTTGCTGACCATCATGTCTTTGTGAGGTCTGAAATTTCTCCTCGTTGGGTGTGCAGCTGGTGGCTGGCGGAGCTGGTGAACAACGTGGACGGTCAGGAGACGGAGAGCATGAAGCTGCTCAAGAACATCCTGCCCGAGTCCATCATCCAGCGCATGCAGCAGGGACAGAAGTTCGTGGCGGACAGCCACGGACACGTGGTCATCCTGTTCTCAGGTGAGGCCGTGAGCCGGGAGGGTGGGGCAGGCCACATGTGACTTCGTACAGCTATACGCTTCGCCCCAGGTGCGCATCCTCGGGCCCTGCTCATCAACCGCCCCGCTGTCCTGTAAGCAAGTAATGCGATGGCCCTCGTGGCTGCCACGAAAAACGTATCGAAAAGTGGGCGCTGCCCCTCGTCCGTTGCCTTCCCCTGCAACAGACATTGTGGGCTTCACCTCGCTGTCCTCCAAGCTGCCCACCGCCGAGGTGTTCCTCATGCTGTCCAACATGTTCACCGCCTTCGATAAGCTGACGGACCGGTTCTCAGTGTACAAGGTGAGGGCGGTGGGGCTTGGTAGAACGCTGTGAGATACCCTTAGTGGAACGGGATGTAGGGTTGGTTCTCACGGTTGGTTCTCTACAGCGACGCCGCTGCCGAGGCCCACCAAATGTACATGTACGGTAACCCAGAGATGTCAGTCAATGCGTTAACACACACCATTGGCCCCCAGGTGGAGACCATTGGCGATGCCTACATGGTGGCCGCGGGTCACGACGAGGACGACGAGAAGGAGCGCAAGGGGACTCCCCTGGTGCGCGTGCTGGGCTTTGCGCGCGCCATGCTGGACGTGGTGCGCAACATCACGGCGCCGAACGGGGAGCGCCTGCGCATCCGTATAGGTGGGCCGTTGGAGGATGGAAAGGCAGCTGGGTCCCCGGTCCGGCTCGGCGGGAACGTGACTGCGCATCCGGATAGGTGCGCCGTTATGGACGGGTGGCTGGGTGCGCTGGTGCATGGGGGCAGGCAGGCGTTCAGGGGTTGGGGCCGGAGCCTTGTGGAGGCGACACGGCAGGGCAGCACGGCAGGGCAGCACGGCAGGGCAGGGCACCGGTACTGCGTCATGCCCTTTCTCCTCTCCTCTTATGGTACATTAGCCTGTGGATTGTGGCCCTTGCGATGTACACCTGAAACGCGCGTGCCTGTCCCGCAGGCGTGCACTGCGGCCCCGCGTTCGCCGGCGTGATCGGCATGAAGTGCCCCCGGTACTGCTTCCTGGGGGACACCGTCAACACGGCCAGCCGCATGGTGGGTTGAGCGTAGGCGCCATATGTGTACCTGACGAGTAAACATGCGTATGTTCGTGGCGGACACGAAAGGATCAACAATGTTTCTGACGCCCGGTGCGCATAACCACGTAGAGCGTCGCATACGGCTGTGTCTGGCGGCCCCGTGCACGCTGCAGCATTGCCGCTGTTGCTGCCGTAAGCTCCCGTTAGACTGACGGCTGGCTATGCGCCTCGGTCTGCCACACCTGATAACCTGCCGTACTGTGCATGTATCCCGGTTGTACAGGAGTCCACGGGCTTCCCCATGTGCATCCACGTGTCCGACAACGTGCACCGCCACCACCCCAACCCGGACTCGGAGCTACAGGAGGTGCGCATTCCAGGCGTGATGTGCGGTTTCCAGGACCGTGGGTGTCGCCCATGCTGCTCCATGAGGGCCGGACTATGGGCTGCAGGAGGCACATACGCTCGGTGCTACCTGCTGCGCGGGGCGAATGCAGCTAGACGATCGCCGTTAACACAGCCGGAAACTTACCATGTCGCGCCATCCTCGCACCCCACCCCACCCGCGTGCAGGTGGGCGAGCGCGACATCAAGGGCAAGGGCCGCATGCGCACCTACGTGGTCAAGGCAGGCATGTGGGAGGCGGCCCTCAAGGAGTACGGCAACCGCCAGGCCGCCGCCGCCGCCGCGGCCGCCGCCGCCGCCAACAGCACCAACGGCGGGCAGCAGCCCCAGGGGCAAGGCCAGCCGGCGCAGGCGAACCACCTGCTCGCGGCGCCCCTGGCCAGCCCTCAGGCGATGATCAGCGCCCTGCAGCCCATGCCTAGCACGCTGCAACGGTACACGTCCGGGGTGCTGCCAGGGTCCGGGGCGAGCATCATGTTCCGGGATGGACAGCCCGGCATGGTCAACGGGGGCTACGGCATGGCGCCGCTGATGTCCGTTGGTTCGGCTGCGTCGTCGTTCGTGTGCCCGCTGTACGGCGACAACGGGAGCCCTGTGTCGCCGGACGAGCAGCAGGGGCAGGGGCAGCAGCTGCAGCTGCAGCTGGTGCAGGGCCAAGGCTCCTCCGGCTCACCGCCACCCAACGGCAACCCCAACCAAATCACAAGCTATGGCAGTAGCGGCGGCAGCGGCGGGCAGGGTACTCCCCTGGCTGGTGCGGCCGCGCCGTACGTGCTTTCCACCGTGGACGAAGAGCCGGGTTCGCCGTGCAGCTCGCCAACGCCGTACAACCGTAGCTACAGCCGTACGCCCTCTGCTACGGCGATTGCAGACGGACCCATGGGTCACGCGGCGGCGCCGTACATGCGGAGCCCGCTGGCGCGGCCTGCGCGGGCACACCACGGGTCCCACAGCGGCACCGGGATGGGGGCTGTGTCGCCAGCACCAGGTCAGATGGGCGCGGATGCGGCCGGGCGCGGCGGCGTTTTCGGGTCCGACGCGTACTGCATCGACACGTCATCCGAGGACGGGCGCAGTACGACCACGGGCATGGGGTACCTGTACAGCAACACGGGCATGGGCGCCAGCCCCAATGTGACGGCCGGAGGCGCGGGCAGGGCTCCGCAACCGCCTTTGATGGGCCAGGGGCAGGGACAGTCCCCTGCGGACGTGATTGCCGCGAACTTCAGGCCGCAACTGGCGGCCTCCGCCGCCGCCGGCGCCGACGTGCCTTCGTCAAACAGCGACTTTCCTGCCATGTACTCTGCCTCGAGTCAGCCAGCGGTGGTGCAGCGGCAGCTGTCCCCCCTGCGCATCAACACGGCGGACAACAACGGCCAGCAGCAGCTGCTGCAAGGAATGCCTCCGCAGTCGCACGGGCCTGCCGTCGGACGCAACGACGACGCCTTTCCCGACCCCGTAGGGCAGATCAGTCCGTACGGCGGCGGCGGCGGCGTGGCGGGCGGCTACCCGCACACGGTGGCGGCCTACCTGGAGCAGCGCATCGCGCGGCTGGCGTCTCAGCTGGCGGCGGAGGCGACGTCGCGGCAGCGGCTGCAGGACGAGCTGGACGGGGAGAAGCGGAGGTCGGCCAGCGCGCTGCAGCAGGTGCGTTGGCCGTGTTGCTTTCGCGGGGCGTGACCGTGCGGGATGGCCGCTTCCCGTCAGGCAGCAGCAAAATTTCTCGTAGGTTTTGTTTGTGTACCGGGTGCTTGGAGGAATGAACCCACGCGGTAAAACCGTGCTGTAAGAAGTCAATATCACGGTGTCATGCTCTCTGGTCGTTGTACCCCCCTGAAACCCCCCTTTGCAAACCGGCTTCATCCCACGCCAGGTGGCGGTGCTCCTGCAGCAGCTGCGCATGGCCTCCGCCGTGCGGGCAGTGGTGGGCGGCGGCGGCGGCGGCGTGACGTCGCCGCAGGGAGCCCCGGCGGCGCGGCGGCCGCGATCCGGCAAGCCGCTGATGCTGCCCACGCCGACGGCGGCCGCCGATGGTGCGGCGGCGGACGCCGGCAGCGACGCGCCGCCGTTGAACTCGCTGATGGCGGGCATGCCGTACGGCGTCTCTGACAGCGAGGGCGAAGGCCCGGCGTCGCCGTTCCACACGGCATCGAGGACGACGGCGGCGGCGGTGGGCGCCAGGACTGCCGGCGGCGCCGACAAGGTGCCGGCGGCGGTGGCGGTGGTGGCGGCGGCTACCGGAGCGCGGCCGTTGGGTCCCATTGCGACTGCGGGGCTGGCGGCGGAGGCCGAGGCGGCGGCGGTAGCGCGCGAAGCCGGGCCGCGGCCGCCCAGTGGCGTGGCCGCCGGCGTGTGGGCGGAGGCCATGGCGACGCCGCAGCCAAAGCGCCGGCCCCCATCCGGCCACGGGTAAGCGCTGCTCCGACCCTCGTGCTGCCCCGGTTACCTCAATACCCAAAATACTGCATCTGAGCCCCTAGAGGCGCTTTAGCCCCATTCCCTGCTTTTTCCTGCCTCTCTCCCTCCATTCCGTGCCGTCCGCACTACTAAAACCCTCACCTCCTTCACCCGCAGGTTTTCGAGCCCCATTTTCAGCCGCACGAACGCCATGCCCACCCTGGCCGACGCCCTGGCCTCCGCCGCGGCCGGCGCGCGCGGCGGCCTGTCCGCCTCCGGCCGCCACCTGCTGACCTCGCTGGGCCCCGTCACCTCTGGAGCTGAGGGCGGCCACCACCCGCTCCTGCCCCGCTACGGCCTGGAGCAGCTGTTCTGCGACCTGGGGCTGGTGCCGTACCTGGGCCGCTTCCAGGAGGAGGCCATCCGGCTGGACATGCTGCTGGGCATGGAGGTGGAGCAGCTGGAGCGCCTGGGGCTGAGGTGGGTGTGGGTTAAGGGGCGCGTGTGGGTTAAGGCCAAGTAGGCTTGGGTGACACGGGGTGCTGCTGGGCGTTGAGGTGGGGCTGCTGCAGCGCCTAGGGTGATCCTCGGCATGCTTTCTGCATGCCAGACGTTTGGTATGGCTGGGGCTGAGTTGCCATGCCCTGGTTGTGTCACAGGCTCTCACAGCACGCCTTGGTCCTCGTGCAGGCCCCTGGGCTACTGCATCCGCGTGCGCGAGGCCGTGACCGACCTGGCACGTGTCCTGCTGCGCATGTGCGAGGAGTACGCCATCATCATCACCGAGCCGGCGGTCCACCAGCACCACCACCAGCACCACCACCTGCACGTGCACGCGGGCGGACAGGCGGCGGGGGTGGAGGCAGGCGGTGGCGGCCATGGCGGCGCAGCGACAGCCAGGTGACCCGTGGGTCGTGGGATGACCCACCATGGGTCGTGGGATGACCCGTGAGTCGAGGGGTGAGCAGGTGGGGCAGGCACACGTGGCCTTCAGGCGTCATGGCAGTGCCGTGGGTGAGCAGAGACGCTGTTGGCGGGATGCATGAGGAGGAGGCACAGCCTCTCGCTTACAGCAGCAGCAGCGGAAGCGGAAGTGGATTGGCGATGGCAGCAGCAGTGAACAAGCTGCAGAGGGTTTGCACAAAGCGTGCGCTCTTACGTTGAACGACAATGAAGCGCAGTACGAGATTGCAAGGCAACGCGCCTCAGCCCTGGGGTCCGACAGGACCGCCATGTCCACCAAGTCCTGGATTGACAGCCAAACTGGTGCTGGGAATGTTGTAAGCTGGCGGAGCGGAAGCGACCACTGGAATTGTTGGCGCGAGGGAACGGTGCCGCGGCGGCGCCTGTGGGCAGTGTGCGCCGAGGTGCCGGCACGTTGCTGGGTCCGAAGCACTCTCCCCCGGCGCCGCGCGCAGTTGCAAGTGTGTGCTGCGGCCCTCTGCTGCGTGAAGCAGGGGCAGTTGGGTCCACAATGGCAGCCCCCTTGGGTTGCCAATTTTGAAGAGCGCGTATACTGGCTGCGCTGAGACCGGTCGTTGGTAGCGTTGCATTTGGCGGCGCCCGTTGCGGCGGCTAGCGCTACGCGGCTGGCATCTTACTATGGCCGCAGCTAGCCCCGGACGCGGTCGCCCGCGACATTGCATTCTTGCATTTCTCTTCCTGCTTGGTGAGGCTGTGGGGCCGCCCTGTACGAGTCCAAGCCGCGGCCCTTTGTTGGCGCGTCAGCTGAAATGAGAGCTTGAACGGGTACAGCTGTTGCTCCGCGATCGAGGCGATTCGGTGCTGTGCCAATGCGGGGTGTGGAGCTTGGAACTGGGGAGGTGGCTGGGGCTTGTGGGTGTGCTAAGGGCTGATGGGTTGGCGGGTTCGTTGGGGGCTCTAGGCGCGGGTTTGGTGGAACGGGGTGGCGGTTGCTGCGTCTTTGTTGCGGGATTGGTGTGATCTTTATACCGTGGCGGCTGCTTACGCGCAGCTTTGGAAACGGGGAATGGGGGAAGTGCACTCTCGCGCCAGTGATACACGTCTTGACTACGGTATGTGATCAAGGGCTATGTGCGGGTCTTGGGACCACGGCCGTTTTGCACCAGGCTGTTGGCGATGGGGGGTAATCTCATGCGGGGGGGCCGCGTTTTGCGGCGTGCGTACGAAAGCATCCTGCGTCTGCGTGACTAATGTGCGTGTACCTGTGGGTGTGACGGGTGTCGTTCTGTGGCTTACGGCTGCGAGGGACGGCCCTCCGCGTGCCACAACTCGTGATTCTGGTGCTGGGCAGGGAGTCTTCCGTCTTGGTGCATGCAAACCCTGCGGCTTTCGAAGTTTAACCATTGAATGCTCGGCAAGTGTCGTTGCCGCACAGTATTTGGGTTGGGCGCAAGCCGTCAAGGAGGCTTGGTAGGGCAGAAGAGACGCAGTTCCGGAAGGGGCGCGTGGAGACAGTGCTGGCCTCATCGTTGACAGGAGAGGGTACTTGCGGCAGGGCTGCGCTTGCGTTTGCGGCTGGGGGTTGACACGCCGAGGTCGTGTGCCACGTTGTGCCCAACCGGAGCCGTTCCTTCTTGCGCGCTGCAGGCTCAGGTCGAATTGAGTGAGGTGCACATTGTGAGCGAGTGCCAAGGGGACACTGTTTACCGCACCAGCGGAGGGGTTCTTGCTGGCGACCTGTCGGGTGGCGGGATGCCGTTGGGTATCTGAATGCGCTGAAATCACACGGAACGCTGCCAGCAGGAGCACGCCGTGTTGAACAGGTGATGCTGATCTGCCGTGGCATTTTGCCAAGTTACTATCGTGCTGCTATCTATGCCGGACCGTTCACCATGGCTGACGAAGTATACAACCATACATGCGCACCGCACACCACTTACATGGATGGCGAATCCACACTCCCACGCGGGGCTAATACGGGGCCCTTGTAACAATCACGACTACGGTACTTACAGCAGGGCGCGTGCAGGTTGCGGGCCACTGTCACAGAGTTCCACCCTTGCCGCTTTTGACTTGTATCTGCTGCTGTGCCGCACCAGCGCCTGCCAACATTGTCATTCAGCCGTCAGGGCTCAGTGGACCGCCGGAAGAATGCATTTTGCATACCAGGCGCTCGCACCATTCAGCACAAGCAGCTCTTCGTTGCCGTGCGCAGCGTGTGCCTGCGTAGCGGTAGCCAGTGGGATGGCGGCAGGTTGGCGAAAGGCTCTGAAAGTGGTGCCATGTACGGCAGGACGGCAGTTACTAACCGGAAGCTCAAACATGGCTTCCCTGGACTGAAGCAACTTGGGTCAACCCTGGGTCAAACACGTTTCCTCGCTGTCAACCGGGATCACCAGGGGAGCTCCCAAGGCATAGAAAGTTTCCGCGCAGCTGCCCAGCAGCAGACATTACGCAGACTGCTCACAGTATGCTAGTGACAGACTGCTGACAGCATGCCGCTTGCGGTTACAGTTACAGCTACAGTTACAGCTACAGTTATAGTTACAGACCCAGGGTAACCTTGGCGCCAATATGGTTATGTTTCAGCACTGCGCCGTCGGGCGCCGTCTTGCCAGTGCAGAAGTGGGAAATGCCCTGCTCCTTCATCTGGGACAGGTCCTCTCGGCGCGGTTTGAGGGCAAGGCCAGGTCCGGCCGAACTGAGCTGAAGAGGGACGGGGGCAGGGTCCCTTGACGGGCTTGCTTTCAGGGCTTGCTTTCAGGGCTTGCTTTCAGGGAATCCGGGGACCCCAGACCCCTGCTTGCTTTGCTGGCTGCGCAACGACGTATGCCGGCTGTGTAGCAGGATGCGGCTGTGTCTTCCCTTATGCCATGTGTGGAGACTAACGAAAGGCGACCAAAGTGGCGCATGGCTAGCGGGGGGTTGAAGGCGTAGAAGTGCCTTACAAGTGCTTTGATTGCGGGGAATCATGTTTGGCCATGCAACATCCCGCCGGCTTCTGTGATGTGACACGTGTGTTGGTGCGTGCGAAGGCAAACTCCGTCAGAAGTATTGGTGCGTAGCATAGGATAGCACGTCAGTCAGGCAATCTGTCAAGCGTGGTGGGAAGGGCTCCGACCCCCGAGGTTTGTTGTGAGCCTTGCCTGACTATGTTCAAGGCAGAGGGCAGTTGGTCAACTGCATCCATGGCCGTTGAGCAGCGCTCGCAGAGGAGCGCGGGCAATTGGTACCCAGAGAGTATAGTGGTCCATTTGCTTGTACTGATGAACGGATCCGTTTGGGCCATCGCGGACAGTATACGAACAGCCGTGGAAGGGTGGAGCGAGGCGCGAGGGCTCATGACGGACATTGAGAAAAGGACTGAGAAAACCAGAGAACAAACACGCCATTTGCGCATCACTGCTTGTGCGCATATATGTATGAGGCCACCGTGCCGTGCCTTCCTGATTGACAATTTAAATCCGGAACTTCAGCAGGCGCACGACAAAAGCGATAGCGTGTGGCCTCCGTATTCAAGTGGGTCCGATAGCCCAAATAATACATCACTAGGCATATGTGTATGCGACGCGACTTAGGGCTGCAGGTACAGTGGGACCGCGTACACCAGCGCGCAGGCCTTTCGCAGCAGCTCGACAATTGAGCGTAGGACATAGACGCTGCGTCGGCCTTTCCTTGAGCGATCTGCCAACTGGTTACAACTTTTCCTACACACGGTAGGAACCGGGTCCGATCAGCAGTGGTTAGCAGGGCACGTACAGTCGTTTGCCCGGCTGCTGCCGCCCAAGGAAGGAGGGAGCACAGTGATCAGTGGGACTTTAACATTGTCCTATGATTGTGCGCAGCTGCTTATCAGGTTGGATGCAATGCGGCTGCATAACTCTTCCAGACGCTCGACGCGATGGAGCCCTGCGATGCTCCTCCAAGTCGCAACTGCGGTCGCACTGATGGAGATTTGCGGTAAGGCAGTGTTACGCGAAAGTCTTTATTTGGAGTGCAGGTGCCTGCTGCTGCCGGACAGTCAGCCCTTGGAATGTCTGGATCCTGGATTTCAGTTACGTTTGGTTGCGGGCGGCGAAGCAGAGCCCTAGCTCTTTGGGACTATGTTCTCCTCTCGGCCGCTGCATGCGACTCACTCCTAATAAACAGTGTAACTCTTCTTTTGCCCTACCAGTTCTTGTCCAAGCTCACCAGCTTGATACCGCCAATCAGGCATCAAGGGTCGCACAGCAGCGGTAAGGAGATGCACAATCATTTGAAACTGCGCTTTGAACCCAAATAGCACGGATTACGGGCAGCACGCTGAGGTCAAGCCTCGACTATGTGGCCTGCAGGTCCGCCCGGAGTCTGCGCGCCACTGCCTCCGCTGCCTCCTCGGCTGACGCGACGCAGTCAGCTTCTGCCGCCTCCAATGGCATTCTCATCTACCCGGCTGCCCAATATCAGTCCTCTGCCGCCGGCAGCGACCAGCAATGGACGCATGGGGACTCGGCACGTGTCCTGCAAGAGTCAACCGCCGTGAGCGGCCGTTCCTTCTGGTCCGATTGGCTCGAGCGGCGGGGCCCCTCTCGCCGGCAGCCCTCCCCCTCCCCTTCCCCCTCTCCCTCTCCCTCCCCCTCCCCTTCTCCCTCCCCTTCCCCCTCTCCCTCGCCTTCCCCCTCCCCTTCTCCAAAGTCCTCCCCCAAACCCTCCCCCAAGCCCTCCCCCAAGCCCTCCCCAAGCCCCGGTCCCCCACGCACCCGCCCCCCGCCCCGCTCTCCCCGGCCCCCACGCCTCTCCCCCCCACCCCGTTCCCCCCGCTCCCCCCGCCTCCCCTCGCTCCCCCGCCAGCCCCGCCCCCCGCCACGCAGCCTGGCCTCGCCTCCCCCGTACCCACGCAAGGGCTCTCCCCGGCCCCCTCCCAGCCGTGAATACGGCAAGGGCGGAGAGGATGTCCTCCCCTTCAGCCCCATGGCGCCCCACTCGCCCCGCTCCCCTCGATCGCCCGCATGGCCCGCTATCCCCAGCTCCCCCGTACGACTGCCCCCGCCTCCGCCGCCTGCCGTACACTACGACCCTCGATCGGGGGACGCCCAAACCATCCAGGCCATCCGTGAGTTGCCATTGCTGGCATGGCCATGGCTCCGGTGCTCCTGGCAGACGTATCACGGCGACGGGCGCCTCTGCCTGTCTACCCTAACGCACAAACGCACCCATGCGAACCGTTGCTTACACACCCTGCTCACGCGTCGCTGTTCCCTTGCCAAACCTTGCTGAGGGTTCGCTGGTTTCCTTACGTGCCCCTCCCCCTGCCCCTCCCCTGCTCCATCTCCCCTTGATACACAGTGGACGCCCACAACGCCGTACGGCGGCTGTCGGGTGCCCCCGATCTGGTGTGGGACAATGACCTGGCAGCCTCTGCGCAGTCATGGGCGCGTATGTGCAGGTGGTCCCACTCCGGGGGTGGCACAGGGGAGAACCTGGGTGAGTGCGGAGGCTTGTTTACTCAGTCACGGGGCACAGCGGGGGCCTTGTGGTGGGGCATGCGGGGGTGGTAGTGGGGCGGGAGAAACGGGTGGTTGAAGCGGGACGGTAGGCCAGCAGCTAGGTGGGCGCGCAGCCCTCAGGGCGTCAAGTTTCAGCGACGGGTTTCGGTGGGGAGTGAGGAGGGGCTGGGAGGGATGCTGTTGCACGGCCAGGAACATGGGCAATGTCATGGTTGTGTCAGCACAGGGCTAGGGGTCAGGCAGGCCAGCAGGGGTTGACGGCTGGGCGGCATGTCGGGTTGAAGCTGGGGCCGGGCGGCGTGCTATCGGTGAGACTCGGGGAAGGCCACGTGACACGTTCCGCCTTCCAATGTCGCGAGATGGTAGCACTGCATCTGCGACTGCAGCTTCCGGCCGCAGCGGCGCCGCCGTGCTCAGCCTGCAGCGTGGAGCAACGGCCCGATGCATCGCGCAGCTATGTGATACAGCCCCTTGGCACCGACCCGTGGGCCATGGCCCTGACCCCGCTGTTGCCGTACTGCCGTGCAGCTGCCGGCGGCATGCAGTCGCTGAAGGATTCGTTGTGGGCGGTCAACGCATGGTACGACGAGGTGTGCTCCTACGACTTTTCGCGGCCGGGCTTCTCCATGGAGACGGGACACTACACGGCGGTGGGTTGACAGTTAATACACACAGGGAGGGGAGGGCAGGGGCTTAGACAGTGTTTGGTGAGCGGCCCGAGCACTGTTAGCCCACACTGCTTTACCCTCGCATACCAGCTAGCAAGCGTTCGGTTGCCTCACAACGAGGCCTGATCCAGCTCCCGGATCTTTTGTGCTACACCTAATAAGTGCGGCCTCGCCCGACAGCCAGGCGCACAAACACACCTGTTGCATACATGCGACAACCACAGGTGGCCTGGAAGGCAACCAAATTGTCGATACAAGAATGTTACTTGACACCATCGCGCTGCCCACCTTGCCAACGGCCTGCAGGTGGTGTGGAAGGCCACCAAGCGTCTGGGCTGCGCCTACGCCAACTGCGCCGGGGGCCTTGCCGGCCTGTCCAGCAACTTCAACGGAGGAATCTTCGTGTGTCAGTACTGGCCGCCGGGCAACTCGGGGCGCTACGCGGAGAACGTGACCCCGCCCAGCAGCTACCCCAAGAGCTGCCCCAACGGACCCCGGTGAGCGCGTGGGTTAATAACAGCTACCCCACCTGACGGTTGGACCGTTGCGTAGTGCTGCGCTCGGCACAGGGTAGCTGCTTTCGGCACGGGGTGTGCGTTCAGAGTAACAAAAGAGTATCGTTGTGATGTTGTTTGTTGTGCTGGTTGTGTAAGATTTGCGTTTAGCAGGTGCCGGTGCACCTGAAACTGAACTGACGGGCAGCAACATGCCGAGCGTCACTCGCCGCTCGTGTTTTACATGGAGGGTCAAGGGTCCGCACCCTTTGGCAGACGAGTGGACTAGCACTTGATCTTATCCTAACAGCACAATCGTTGTAGCGGCTCGCGTGCTGCATTCTTGGTGCGCGGGGCCATTGATCTTTAGCCGTCTAGCAGGGGCCGAACTAGGCTCCCTAGGTGCCTTCAGCGTGATCTTGGACGTTTGTTGCCTTACCGTGGTCTCGGGCGTTGAATACGCTACGCCTGTGAGCTGGACACGGGGTTGCATGTTGTAGCTGAATGTGCTGTGTTGGAGAGGCTGGCTGAGTGACATTAACCACGAGCAAGGGGCCTTGGCGGCAGGGGCTAACCCACCTGACCACTGTACGGCTCACATGCGAGTACTGGACGTGCGCTATGTCTTCGCAATTCTTACACTGCCTTGTTTACTATGAGAAACGTCCGCTGTGGGACGGAGATGTTTATACCACTGTGTGTGCGGAAGGAACGGCCATCAAAGCCGTTGAGAGCTTGAAAGCGCTCTGTGAGTGTTCACGTGATACCGGTGTGTGGTAGTGTTGGGAAGTGCCTTATGCCTGTGACGTACAAGTGGTGAAGACGAATTTGCATGTACCCATTGCAAGAAGGACGGCTTGACAATTGGGGCATGCTGTGCCGCTGAGATGAAGCGGCCAGAGGGGTTTCCTGAGGGGCTGTGCTAAGCCCTAAGAGCGCCGGTAGTGTGTTTTGTATGTGCAGGCCGACGGCGGCCGACCGATGTGAAGCGCGTTTGTGCGTACCGTATTCGTGCGAGTGATACTTAAAATTGCCGCTTAGCACTTGGATTTGAGCTGAGAGCCATGTCCACGGGTGCAGGACAAAGAAGGCAACTGGGTGAGAGGAGACACTGAGCCTTACGCCTTGGCCGAAGGCCGGTAGGGCGTTTCTGGTGGCCCACTGTCAAACTCGTATGTTTCACATTGTTATATGGTCACATGGTTATGAACTGGTTGGTTGGTACTTAAGCTCTAACAGCTGAGCTGGGCCTCGGTTTGAGCCATGTTGTCAGTCACGGGTATGGGGGGTTGGTAGGAATTGGTGTGTGCATCGTACCTAGCTACTAGGGTAACCAGGCGTGGCGCTGCATGCGATTGTCCAGTGGCCTAAAGCCCGTTCCGTATGTAGAAGAGCAACGACCCCGGGCCCCACAACCATGTAACACACGGGACGACCCATGGAGTGCTGCTACGCTCTGCTGCCTTCCTATGCTGAGAATCAGGCGTCCTTGCAGTATCCTGTGCCGTTGGGCCCAGGCGACATCCCCTGATTGCGTGGTTGGGCCGGTTTGTCAGCCAGTGTTCCAGTCAGTCGGTCAACTGCTGTCAGTCAGTGCAGGTCAGTGGTACACGACGAGGGTCTTTTCCCTCTGCAAGTGCAACGAGGCCTAGGTCACCGAACTTAACCCACAATGCACGACCATTTCGGACCTGGGGCCACTAGGGCACCAGCGGTGCAACGGGCGCGTGCTACCCAGCGCTACCTGTACACAATAATGTTGCAGACAACATGCAATAGAGCAGTACTGCGCATTACAGCTCGGGAGCTCGGGGTCCGTTCGCCCCACACTCACACGCTCGCAGCTTTCCCAGCGCGTCGGCGACTTTAGAATGCGCATGCACCCTACCTTCTGAAGTTCTAATACCAGGTGAGGGGAGAGGTGGGGAGGGAGAAGTGCAACGGCGGGTTAATTATCAGCTGCCTCAATACGCTGCCACTTTGCCAGAACTTGCCCATGTATCCTTTCAGCCCGCAATTTGCGGCAGCCCAAACACAAACGGCTTTCAGCACCTTCACGTGCCTGCCTGCCGGCCAACCGAATCGCACACAAGTCACTCCGCTCCACTTCACCAGCCCACATGGCCGGCAGTACTTGTCCATCTGCAAATGGCTGAAGCGCTGTCTTAAGCCAACGGGCGTACCGGTACATGGGCACAGGAACACCTTGGCCCTGCGGCCTGCTGCACACGGGCACTTGTCGGTTGTCGACGTGGCTGCCTCTACCTTCGCAACCGACACTCTGAACGGCACGACGGCGTGAGCCCTTACACCATAAGCACACTTATTACTTTGATTATGTGGAGCACTACTTTTAATCGGATCCTGCCAAGTGGACACGCCTGGTTTCTCTTGAGCGCTTCCTCATTGGTTAGCTGTCGGGACAGACTCAATCCTTTTTCACCTCTTTACAGCGCGCATTGACAGTCCATAATGTCGCCACTTGCCACCAAGGGCACGGCCCCACGCTGTTGCCTACTGCACAGCTCCCGATACCGCTCCGTCGTCGAGCACCTCGTCAACATCGCCAGGGGCTGCGGCGCCCTGGAGCCACACCAGGTGGCGCGTGTCCGCGCCGGGCAGGCAGTGCTGTGCACTTGCGGGCGCAGCCAAGCCCGCAGCACACCCCAGGGAGACCCGGCGCAAGGCCCGGACGGCGGCTGCACTGCGCGGCCAATGGTAGGAGGGCTGGCATGCATGCTGGCATGCTGCCCTGTGCTTTAACCACCACATGTGCCCTTTGTCATGGAGCAGTGCGTGTGCCCCCTTTGCAGGGCCGGCCTGTCCTGTGTGCAGTGGAGACCGGTGCAGTCCAGGCAGGAGAGCTTGGCAAGGAGACGCCTTCGGGGCTCGGAAGGTACGGGTGCTGCTGTGTCACCGTGCGCAACGCGACCGTTGTAAAAGCCTTGACCTGTGCTCTGGATCCCCCCCATTGCAATTGAGATGAATGTGCGACGCTTTGTGGTACATGCGCGCCGGTAGCTTACTAGCAGGTCAGCGCAATTCTCAATAGCCCTGTTGTGTACCGGTGCACCGTGGACGGGCAAGTGTCGCCTTCCCCGCCGCTACCCCTGCCCCCAGGCCACACCTGCTACCAAAGGAGGAAGCAGGAAACGACGCAATGCAGGGCAGCCGGTCCGTGCACCAGCACCAGGCAACTGAGCACGAGCAGGAGCGCGAGGACGTGCGCGTGCGGGCGGCTGTGGATGAGGCTGCGTGGGCGGTGTTGGTTGCCACCATACTCGAGCGGCTCAGGGCGTTGGCGTCTCGTCAGCCTGGGCACCTTGAGGCGCTGTCGCCCACCATCGCGCGGCTGGGGGAGCTGCTCATGGAGGCACGGGCTGTGCAGCGGCCGCCACCCAACGCCAAAAAGGTCGCCAAGAGCCAGAAGGTTAGTTCGAGTGGGCTCTGTGGCGGGTCTTGTGCGTAGTATCCGCGTACGACATGACTCGCACCTGAACCTGACGGGCGCACGCCTTTGTGACGTAGGTTGCAAAGGGTCAACCTACGATATCATCTGAGCTGGCGCCACGTTTGGAAGCGGAAATAGGAACGCAGGCATGCGTCTTGCACCACGTGGTGTACACCTACTGCTCGCACGCCCGCAGGCTCGAGCTAGGCGCACTGGCGTGCGGAGGAACGTGCGCAGGGCACCGCGCCGTGCCCGGTATGCCAGGGGCCGCATCGTTTCGTCGTTGATGTCGTCTTCGTCTTCGTCGTCGTTGTTGTCGGAGATGGAGGAGGAGAACACGCTGCTGCAGCTGGGGGCGCAGCACAAGCGCTACAGCGGACACGGCAGCATCCAGGAGCTGGCGGAGCACTTTGAGGTGCGTCCACCAAGTGGCTGTGCTAGCTCGCGCTGAACTGACCTCCTCCCGCAACCCCAACTACGGTAGCATTTGGCGAGCACACACGCCACACAGCTGTGGTCGACGTGTGGGACACGGGCTCCGGGCGTGTGAGGAACACGTTGCCCCTGAGAAACAGTAAACAGACGAGCAAGCTAGACTGTGGCGTGTGGCCCCGCGTTGTCGTGATTCCGTGAGAGATGCGGACAGGTATAAGCACCTTCCCCCAGTTGATCAACTCCCCCCGCCCCAGCCTACCCTTAATCGTAATGAAGAGACACGCTCCTGCCTGTTGACGCCCCGGCCGCAGGAACAACTTGTGATGTCCATCCGCGGCGCCAAGCGCCAAGGTATGAACCGTACCAAGCAGCAGCGGCAGCAGGTTCACCTCGCCCACCGTGTAGGAGCGCGCTGCGGGCGAGGCACGGGCGCGGTGCGCGGCCCAGGGGGCATGGCTGTGTGGAAGTGCCGCGGGTTCAACTTCCGCAGCCATGCGAAGGCGGACTGGGAGTTGCTGCCCCACACAGAGGTGGCGTGAAGATAGGGTCTGGGGAGGTTGTTGCTGCTGTACGCTTGCTCGTTAGAATCCAAGACAAGGGCGTGTCCAAGACGAGGGCCCCAGGGTGTTAGCCTTTTCTTGGCAGTGTACCTTCAACTTGCTGGCCCTGGCAGGATGGACAGGATGGACACACGTACGACAGTGCCCGGTCTTGTTTGGCGGAAAATCCCAGGGCGCTTAGAATTTCGGAGCCTCCTTGTTTGGTACTTCTGAGAATGAATGAAATTTGCAGAAATTCGTTCGGCATTTCGACCGTTACGACTACTTTTAGTGCCACTACAGGCCAGCGCAACGGTAGCGGCGGGGGTCGTGAGTAAGGACGGTTGCTGTCGCTGCATATGCACATTGCGTGTCGTGTCATGTGTGACAGTGTGAGCCAGGTACTCGACACAGATCATTTGCACCTCCCCTGATTCGTACCGACCGCTCTGTCCGGCCTTGCACCCTGCCTCGTGCTGCTAATAGGTGCTGCTTATAGGTGTTAATACGGCCTGCCTTTTTTTTTTTTTTTTTTTTTTTCAGGAGAAGGGTTATGGGATAATCGGAGACCTATTTTTTTGCGGGTAGGTCCTCAAGGTCGTCTCTTCACTTGGCT
>VFQN01002628.1_pt1 | contig 27271 bp, 20 predicted proteins | sample 3512371 | NCBI WGS metagenome assembly VFQN01 (sample SAMN10412370, study PRJNA504923) | tailings metagenome | isolation source: Replicate 2 from Balatoc abandoned mine | place: Philippines: Itogon, Benguet | collected 2017-08-28
GACATAGTGAAAGACTGCAGGGTGGCATGCTTGCCCTTCCAGGCAAGCATGTTTCTCGTATGACAGATTCCGGGCAGATGCAATTTCGAGGTTGCAGATCATGCTTGCCTGGAAGGGCAAGCATGCCACACTGTCGATTTTTTTGCGTTCATCTTGCGAGATCGTTGAAAACCCGCCCGCTCCGGCGTTGGTGAGATCATGAGCCTCGCAACGACGGAATTTCGCGATTCTGCTCGCAGTTCCTGACGTTTCCCGGCGTCCTCCCACGTCGCTGGCGGGTTCGCGATCCTTTCTGACACGCGCTCAATACCCGCGCATTGAAGTCGTTTCAATCCTCTTTCCCGGAGACCAGCTATGGAGACACTGCGCACAAGGTCCGTCCGTTCTGGCCCTGCACGGCTGATTCCCGCCACCGCCCTGGTGACCGGGTTCGCACTGATGTCGGGCGCAGCCGCATTCGGGCAATGCCCCGGCGGTGGAGGAGCCTCGGGCGCCGCCGGTGGGGCGTCAGGGTCAGGCGGTCAGATCGCAGGAAGCGGTACCACCGGCGGTGCGTCGACCGCCATGGTGGCTCAGGCCATGATGGCGGCCCAGCAGATTCAGGGCCGACAGCAACAACAGATGCAGTTGATGCGGATGCAGATGGCCGACTACCAGCAACGGCAAAGCCGCTGGCAGCAGATGAGCCAGCAGCGTCGCGAGGACAATCAGCGTCAACTCTCGGAACGCCGTGAACAGGCCCTGGCGGAACGTGCAGCGAAAGCGAAGGCAAAGCAGCCGGCCACACTCGCCAGCAGCGATTCCACGACACTGACCCCGTCGGCCCGCGCCGAAAGCAAGCTCGACCTCGCCCGCCGCCTGCTGGAAGCAGACCGCACCGACGCAGCCGAACGGTATCTGACCACGATCGTCCGCGACTATCCGGAAACCACGTCGGCCACCGAAGCCGCCCGGTTGCTGGCCAGTCGCTGACGGATCGTGAACTCCTCAGGGAGGAGGACGGGTCGCGGAACCAGGTGGACTCAGGTCCGTCACCAATCCCCCGCAGGACGGAGCGTCTCCTCTGTCGCAGCCGGCGGTGGTCGAAGGTGCCAACTTTCGGCCGCCGCCGGTTTGTTGCTACGCTGGATGAAACCCGGGAAGTCGCGGTGAAATCCGGAATGTCTGGTGATCCCGCATCCCATACAAGAGAGGCCACATTGACCACTTTCCGACGTGGAACGCACGCCCTGATGGCAGCCGTTGTCGGCGGCATCTGCGTTTTCGTCTTTGCGATCGGAGTCCATCTTTACCGGGATGCGAGGCTGCAAGATCGCATCAACCGCATGAAGATCTTGCTATTCGCGCTGGAAAACTTCCAGGACACTTCCCATCGCCTGCCGCAGGATGCAGCCGGTCTCGATAACAGCTGGCGATTTGAGCTGTTACCTTACACCATCGGGATCAAATCACCTCAGGACTTTCGCGAACCCTGGTACAGCGAGGCGAATGCCGCCTATCGTGACTTTGTGCTCCCGGAATTTTGTGGACTGACCTGCCAAACCAGAGTCGTCAGAACGCCCTGGAACGAGCACACACGGATCTGCCCGAAAGGCGCGGTGGACGGCTCCTGTGAACCCTCCGTGCAGATTCTCCTGATCGATTTCTCGTATGACACGGAATGGCACTGGATGCAACAGGGTGACACGCCCCTGGAGCAGTTGCCGGATGCGATTCGACGGTCCGATCGAATCGTCTGCGGATTCGCCGACGGCGAAGTCTGGGCGCTCAGCCCCGGCTGTGCACCCCTCGTGCAAGATTTTGCCGCTGCGAATGCGTTCAGTAGCAGGGAGCGTGAAGAACGCCTGGGGCCGTACCGGGTTCGACCGTGGTAGTTTCCGGAGGTGCAGTTGCGGCCGGCGGCCGGAGACCAGGCTGACTTACCCCTTCAGTCCGCTGTAAGTCATGAACATCAGGGATCTTGTGCTGCTGGGCTGAGACGGCCGGCCGCCCGCCTGCTGCCGGTCGTCAGGTGATGGTGTCTCCTGCGGGACCTGTTCTGGTGTGCATTTCTGCACTTTTCTCGGCAGCTCGCTCAGACTCCTGATTGACATCTGCAGGATTCGACCGGTAACTTGCTTACTGAAACGAAAGGACTGAGACTCAGTCTCGATTCGTTCCCGCCGTAGTTTCCCGCCAAAGCCTCCGCTGTTCTTCCTGGAAACCTCGTATGAAATCGTGCCGGCTGTCGCAGACGACCACGGGCCAGCGTCGCGGATTCACTCTGATCGAACTGCTCGTGGTGATTGCGATCATCGCGATTCTGATTGCGCTCCTGCTTCCGGCAGTCCAGCAGGCCAGAGAGGCAGCGCGGAAAACGCAGTGCCGTAATAATCTCAAGCAACTGGCTCTGGCAAACCATACGTTTGAGTCCAGCTTCGGCTATCTGCCGTTCGGCGACTGCCTCAACCAGACGCCGGAATTCAAGGATTTCAAGGTCGGCCCGGGTGTGCAGTTACTGCCGTATGTCGAGCAGACAGCGCTGTACAACGCCTATGACTGGCATGCGCACTGGTATGCCCCTGAAAACCAGGCGGTCGTGACCAACATCATCCCAGCCTATATCTGTCCCTCCACGCCGGGGAATAACAACCTGATCAGTGCGACCGAGGGCAGCGGTGCCAGCCAGGTCAATTATCAAACCGCCAAATGCGATTACATCGCCCCCAGCGGCGTTAGCGGAGACATGAAAAACTATGTTCAGAACCGGTTCGGGATGACGATTTCCGACGACAAGGCGATTCTGACCAAGAAGGAAAAAACTGCGAATTACCTGAAACGGGCGACGGATGGCCTGTCCAACTCGTTGATGTACCTCGAATGTGCCGGCAAGCCTGAAGTTCGCAATGCCACGGGGCCGACCGGGGCGACCAACACCAAGACCGGCTGGGCCAGCCATTCCACCGGCTTCGATCCGGGGATGTTCGATCCCGGGACGTGCGTCAAGACTGCGAACGCTGCCACGACCACCAACCCGACCTCGGCCATCAATTCCTGCAATGATCAGGGAGTCTATTCCTTCCATACCGGTGGCGTATTCGGGGGATTCGGGGATGGTTCGGTGCGTTTTCTGAACCAGAATATGGACCTGACCGCTTTCGTGGCCATCCTGACACGTGCCAACAGCGATATTGCCACCGACTTCTGAATCGCTTCGGGCAGCAGGCGTGTCGGGGGCATCAGTTCCCGGAGTCGCAGATCTGCTGCTGATTGGTGGATTTCCGGGCAGCGGTGGTTCATCATACAGGACCATGCGCTGCTGAATTTGCGTCCGTGAACGTCCAGAATCCGCAGGACCGGTTTTCCCATGACACAGCTGACCCAGCCACGTCCGAACAAGAACTGGCTCCTGATTCAGTTTCGCAAGTGGCACTCCTGGGGCGGAGTGTTCCTGTCCCTGTTCATCATGATTGTGGCGTTCACGGGCATCATGCTGAATCACAAGGATTTGTTCTTCCATTCCCGGGAAGAGCGGTCTGCGAAAGCGGATGGCCCTTCCGGACTGTTGACCTCCAGTACCGATCTCACGGCCCTGCCGATTACGTTTGCCAATGCCCTGAATCTCGCTCGCGATCACTTCGGGGAAGGTTCGCTGGAGAAAGTCGAGCTCAAGGACGAACACGGCTGGTTGATTTACAAGGTGGTCCGCGGCAAGGGGGAAGAGCTGATTATTGATGCCCGCACGGGAGAAATGAGTACGAAGTACGGCATTAAAGTCGCTACCAGTCCTGCCGTCGCCGGCTTGCAAGCGAGCGCAGCCCCGGTCGCAGGCGGCCCACGCCGCGGCCTGAACTGGGCCAAAATCGTCGATGATCTGCACACCGGGCAGTTGTATGGTTCCTATGGCCGGCTGCTCGTGGATTTCACGAGCATCGTAATCATCGGGCTGACGCTTTCGGGCCTCTATCTCTGGGGTGTGCCCATCCTGCGGAAGAAGCAGTCTCAACAGAAGAAGCAGGCCGTTCAGGCGTTGGCCTCGCAGTCATCGCCACCGGTGATGGTCCGGCCTGCGTCCGGTCTGCCGGAAGCCATGCGCCGCCCCGCACAACGGCGAGAGCCGGTGGAACCTCAACCGGTCGAGACAGTCTGAGTTCTGCCGGCATCTCCCTGGCAACGCTGCATCCGCATGCGTTGATGCTGTTCCGGATACGCATGGACTGTCAGCGACAGTCGGTCGTAAGCAATCTCCGCAGATCGTTCCGGCTGCATCGCAGGAATCCGGTCGCGCTCGTGATGTCACACCAGTGCCAGCACAATCGCGGCCAGGAGGAGGAGCGCCCCGAGCAGGCGAAACTGCAGGGTTCGGGTTGGCAGTTTGCCTTCGGGGCTGAGCGCGAGTTGTCCCAGCAGCCAGGCGAGTGAGACAGACCAGAGACCGCGTAGCGAATAGACGATGTTGATCCGGGTGGCATCGCCGAAACGGCCCAGGGCGTAGGAAATACTGATCGCCTGGGCCGCCATCAGCAGGGTCGCAAGGGCCAGCGGCCAGACCGCCTCCTTTTGCCGAATGCCGGAGGGGCGGTCTGTCAGTGGAATCAGCAGGCAGGACAACACTCCGGTGAAGATAAACATCAGCGACAGGAACCGGGCTGCTCCGTGAACTTTTCCGTAGTGCTGCAGGCCGATGTCAAACAGTGACAGTGCGAGCGCAGCCAGCAGCGCCAGCGCGACGGTGATCAAGGCGCGTCCTGCCGTCCTCTGGTGCTGCCCTTGAAATCCGGAGCCGGCCTGCACGACTCCAATCCCGGCAGCTGCCAGCACGGCTGCCAGCCAGACCTGCGGGGAAATTTCCTGCCCGGTCGACAGTACGCTCAGGACGGCCACGATGATGATCTTCACTCCGAACACCGGAGTCGCCAGGGACACGTCTCCAAACTGAAACGCGAGATAGGTGCATAGTTGTCCGATGACAAATGCCAGGGCAATCGCGACTGCCGGCAGCCAGCCAGTGAAGGGCAAGCCTTCGCTCTGCACCAGACCGACCACCAGCCAGACGAATGCCAGAGTCAGGTTCGACAACGCGGTGTTGGTGTATGGACTGATGCCGCGGAGCGCCGCCTTTTTGGCAAACGTCGCGCCCACCACGAACAGCAGGCTGGACAACAGCGGCAACAGCAGGTGACCGGAACTGACAAGGTCGGAGGAAATTTCAACGGCTTTCCGTTTTGACGGACTGAGATCCTGCCAGCGAACGAGTGCAATCCCCGACTGGAGGAAGTTTGCGTCCGGCAGGTTCGGATGCTGACCGGGTCTAACGCAGAACCGGCCGGATGACAAGACACAAGCTGGTTCGCCGTCTGGCGAATGGGACATGGTGATAATCCGTTCGGTATCTGCCCAGGATTGTCTCTGCCTCCGCGCCCTGACACACTGGTCGGCAAAGACCTTGACGAGACCGCCGTGATTTGAGGTGCTCCTGATGGCCAGTCTGTTTCCCCGCTGTCAACTGGTGCCGCAGACCGGACATGCGGTGCAGTTTCTGGTGGATGGTCAGGAGCGGGTGGTCTGGCATTTTGGCGATGATGATCCCCGCCCCTGTTTTTTCCCCCTGCGCGGACCCAGCGGCGCAGTGCTCACACGGATGGGACATCCCGGGGCGCCGAATCACGATCATCATCAGTCGGTCTGGTTCGCCCATCACAAGGTGCTGGGGATCGATTTCTGGTCAAACACCAGCCCGGCCAGGATTCGTCAGCAGGAATGGCTGGCGTATGTCGACGGGGACAGCGAAGCGGTGATGGCCGTGCGTCTCGGCTGGTTTGACGGACACGATCCGCAGGCACTCCTCACGCAGGAACTGGTAGCCGCCGTGCGTCCCGGGAAAGACGGCGAACTGTTCCTGGAACTGCAATCCACGCTGACGCCGACGGCAGACATGCTCGAACTGGGACAGACGAACTTCGGCCTGCTGGCTGTCCGCATGGCCAAATGCCTGTCGGTGTTCTTCGGTGAAGGCCAGGTCACCGACAGCGAAGACCGTACGGGCGAACCGGCGGTCTTTGGTCAGCGGGCCCGCTGGCTCGATTACAGCGGCCCGACAGCGCCGGACACGATTGAAGGAATCACGTACTTCGATCACCCCGCCAATCCCGGACATCCGACTTACTGGCATGTCCGGTCAGATGGCTGGATGGGCGCCTCACTCTGCTTCGCGGAACCACGCCTCATGACGAAAGCCGAGCCGCTACGTCTGCGATATCTGCTGCATCTGCACCGCGATGGAGCCGATCAGGCGCGGTCGACCGCAGTTTTCGCCGATTTTTCCAGTTCGCCCGCGTACCTCGTGCGGAAGTCCGCAACGAAGCACACAGCGTTCGATGTGGTTCGGGAACCGGTGGCGTGAACGCCCCCTGTCTCACGCGACGTGCGCTGAGAACGCGGAGTGTGGCATGCTTGCCCTTCAAGGCAAGCATGAAAAACATGGAACGGCGCTCCGATGAAATCGTTTGGAGCGATCACATGCTTGCCTTGAGGGGCAAGCATGCCACACCCGCAAATGGCTGATGAGTTGAAACTCAGGATGCAAGTCCACAGGCACGAATCACTCGGCCACATTCAGTGCCGCCAGCTTCTCCGCGACGGCGGCCACGTGGCCGTCCACTTTCACGCGAGGCCAGACTGCAGCGATCTTGCCGTTCCGGTCAATCAGGAACGTCGCCCGCTGCATGCCCATCGACTTCTTGCCGTACATGTTCTTCTCGACCCACACGCCATACTTCTCGGCCACGGCATGGTCGACATCCGCCAGCAGTGGAAACGGCAACTCAAACTTGCTGATGAACTTCTGATGCGATTCCACCGTGTCCGGACTGATACCCAGCACCACGGTTTCCGCGGTCTGAAAGTGCGTGGCATTGTCGCGGAAGTCGCACGCTTCGGTCGTACAGCCCGGCGTATCGTCTTTCGGATAAAAATAGAGAACGACGTTCTTCTTGCTTTTTTTGAAGTCCGACAGCTTGATCTTCTCGCCAGTCGACGATGGGAGCGTGAAATCCGGAGCCTTGTCACCAATCTCGGGTCGCATGTTCAATCCTTGTCGGTCGTCGGCAGCTGAGGAGCGGTTTGAGTTACGATATCCACGGTATTGTCACTGGTTGAGGGAAACGAATCAAACGACGTTCTTGCTTTCCGGGCATATGCGGCGGGCGTCTCGCCCTGCTGGACGCCGGTTGTTCGGCCCAACTGGAATCGGCCGCAGTGAACATCCACCCGTCTGCGGCCTGGCCAACGGGAAAGAGCAGCAGCGGCCGAATTGATCCGTCGCCGGGATTGTAGTCCCGGCTGTCAAGTTGTGGAGCGTTCGTCCTGAGCGCCTGCTCATCCAGGGCACTGTTGGTCATGAACGGCAGCGGCGGGGAAAAGCTGTGGAACCCCTAGAGATTGTCCTCTCAGCGTCATGCCAACGTCGGCGATTCCTCAGTCGCTGTCAGTTGAGAAGGCGTCACACGCTGCTGACCGGTGCGGATAACGCGGATAAACAGTCGAACCGTGTCGACGGGCAGCCGATATCAGCTTGCGATTGCATCAGCACCTGTCGGGCAGGTGTACTCGCCCGCGAACTCCTCGTCGCAGACCTGGCTGGTCTGGCTGATGGCCACGCTCGCGATAACCAGCGCGACGGTTCCGGGTGAATGGATTCGAACGCCTGCAGCCCTGCCCGGCAGGTTTTGCAGCAACGCGATGGCCGGTAAAACTTTCCTCCACTCAAGGGAGGGAGTTAGGGGGCCGGGCAAGCGCAAGGAATGCTTCGGACGCCTGTTCGCCAAACGCTGGATTGTGCCAGCCGCTATTCGCCGAGCAGTCCCTGGGCCAGACGGCGCAAGGCTTCCGACTCGATCTGCCGGACCCGTTCTCGCGTCAGCCCCAGCGTCTCGCCGATTTCCTTGAGTGTCTTCGGCTCGGAGTCGTCGAGACCGAACCGCATCCGCAGAATCGTGGCTTCCCGCGACTCCATCTTGTCCAGCATCTGGAAGACGTGCTTCAGGTTGTCGTGATCCAGCAGTTCGTCTTCCGGACCTTTGACTCGCATGTCGGCGACCATGTCGCCCATCGACCAGCCGCCGTCATCGTCGTCGGTTTGAGGCGTCGTGTTGTAGAGCTGGATCGCCTTGCGCACGATACTGAGCTTCTTTTTGTTGAGGCCCAGCTCCTTGGCGACTTCTTCCTGCGTGGGCGGACGGCCGAGACCGTCTTCCAGCATGGCAGTTGCCCGCCGCCATTTGGTCAACAGTTCGACCATATAGGCAGGAATACGGATGGTCTTGCCGGAGTTGATCAGCGCCCGCTTGATCGATTGCTTGATCCAGTAGCTGGCATAGGTGCTGAAGCGGGTGTTCATGTCCGGGTCGAAGCCTTCGACCGCGCGCAATAGCCCCAGGTTGCCTTCCTCGATCAGATCCTGCAGCGGCAAGCCCTTGCCGGTGTAGGCCCGGGCGATGTTCACCACGAGGCGCAGGTTGGCGCGCACCATCTGGTCGCGCGCTTCTTTCTCGCCGTCGTTAATCCGGTACGACAGTTCCTTTTCTTCCTCTGCACTGAGCAACGCAGTTTCGTTGATCTCCCGAAGATACGTCTCCAGCGGGGTCTGTGCAGCGGCAGATGTCATCCGGGGACGGAAGGTCTTGCGCATACAACTCTCGTGTCGATCCTGAAAGAAAGACCAATCCGCGGTCATAAAACTGCTTGCGTCAGGCCGCGCCCGGCAAAAACAGCCGATCCTCATCTCTACATATCGGCTTGTTGAGCCCAAAGATCGATCCCAGGTTGTTGCCTTTTTTCTCTCCTGCTGGAATGTTTGGGCAAGCGGCGCAAAAATACCGGCCATGCCGGATGGGGCTTTTTACCCACCGAATTTCGCCAGATTTCCTGGATATTCAATTTGACGGGCAGCGAAATCCGGGCTAGCGGCGACGGTCGAATTCCGGTCCTGACTGTTGCAACAGCCGACCCGCCGCAGCGAACAGAACGATTTCGGACAGTTGTGACCGTCACGCAGCTTGTAACTGCGGACTCATACGCCGATTTCTGTTTCCCGAGGACAACGCAAACGATATATTGCGACATGCTGATGCGTTGATGCCCGGGCGCTCCTGAGGTCATCATTTCAGTGTCCTTCCGGCAACGCCCCGTAGCCTGTGTGTTGCCGGAACTCAACGCGGGAGACATCTCATGACCGGAGTGCGTGAGAATGCGTTTCGACTGCGGCGCCAGCCAGCCTCTTTTGATCGCCGGACCTGGCTGCAGATCGGCGGGCTCAGTCTGGGGTCGCTGGTTTCCGGATTGACTCCCGGCTGGCAGGCACTGCAAGCGGCCGGAGAAGAGACCTCGCTCCGGCTGGACTCCGACTTTTCCGTGATCCTCCTCTGGGCCAACGGCGGGCCGAGCCATCTTGATCTGTTTGATCTGAAACCGCAGGCCCCGAGCGAGATCCGCGGGCCATTCCGGCCGATTCCGACCACGGTCGCAGGTCTGGAGATCAGTGAGCTGTTTCCGCAACTGGCCTTGCAGGCGGAGCGGTTCACCATCCTGAGGAACCTGCACCACAACCGGGCAGAGCATTCCGGCGGAACACATCGTTTTCTGACCGGCTATTCCAGCCGGGCCGCTAACCTGCCGAGTTCCGAGAATCCGGAGATCGGTTCTGTCGTCGCGAATTTTCTGGCGCCGCAGGCCCGGGAAATTCCGCCCTTCATCAGCGACACTCAGTTCTACGGCGGTGGCCCGGCCTATCTGGGGGCTCCGGCTGCAGCCTACATGCCGAAGCCGGATAACTCCAAATCCGCCAGTGGCAATAATCAGTATGCGCCGATTGCACTCTACGCCGAGACTCCGGGCGACATCGGCATTCTGAGCGTGAAGGAAAGCGACATCGGCCGCTTGCAGCGCCGGGCGGATCTGGTCTCCCATTTTGACGCTCTGTCCCGCAGCGTCGAACAGACCCGCGAAGTGGTTTCGCAGGATTCGATGTTCGATCGTGCAGTTGGCATGTTGACCAGTCCGCGTCTGCGGGATGCGTTCGACTTGCGTCACGAGCAGGAAGTCACCCGCCAGCGGTACGGCGAGAATCATTTCGGGCGCAGTCTGCTGACCTGCCGCAGACTGGTCGAGGCCGGCGCCCGGTTCGTGCAGTGTCAGGCGACATACCGCCTGCGTCCGCAGACCGGCCGGACGACGAACTGGGACGATCATTCCGTCAACTCGCACATCTTCAATGCCTACAACGAAAAGCTGCCCTCGCTCGATCAGGCGATGTCTGCCCTGATCGAGGATCTGTCACTCCGCGGGCTAGACAGGCACGTTCTGTTTCTATTCTGCGGCGAGTTCGGCCGCACGCCCACCATTCGCTATCAGGATGCCTCCGGTCGTCCGGGGCGTGATCACTGGCCGTCAGCCATGAGTGTGCTCGCCGCAGGCGGCGGCTTCCGGATGGGGCAGGCGATCGGGGCCACGAATTCCCGTGGGGAATACCCGGTCGAACGCGCCATGGACAGCAACTGCCTGCTGTCAACGCTCTATCACCGCTTCGGCATCCCCACCGACCACGAATTTCACGACCATCTCGGCCGGCCGCTCAGGATTCTGCCCCAGGGCGAACTGATTCCGGAACTGATTGGTTGAGCGAAGCAAGATAGCGCCCAGGGCTGCGCAGCTCCGGCAGTTTCCGACGATTGGCCCGTGCTTTACCGGGGCACGGCACAGTCCGTGGTCAGGCATTGGGGGATTTTGATATACTGTCGCAATTCATCCTGAAAACCCGTCTCGAATTTCAGAGCTGACATCATGCTGCGCTGCCTGACTCTTCTTGCCCTGACGCTGGGATTCTGTCTGCCGCTATCAGCGGCGACGATCTATGTTGAGACCGAAGCCTTCGATGATCTCGGCGGGTGGTCGCTCGACACGCAGTTCACGCATATCGTGGGCTCGTCGTACTTGCTCGCACACGGTCTGGGACAACCGGTCAAGGATGCGGTGACTACGGTGACGGTTCCGGAGGCCGGAGAATATCGCGTGTGGGCCCGGACGATGGACTGGGTCGCCTTCTGGAAGGCACCGGGGACGCCGGGGCGGTTTCAGGTGCTGGTCAACGGCAAACCGTTATCTTCGGAATTCGGCAATGAAGGCGTGGACTGGCACTGGCAGGCCGGTGGCAAGGTGACGCTGCCGAAAGGCGAATGTCAGATCGCTCTGCATGATCTGACCGGTTTCGATGGCCGTTGCGATGCAATCCTGCTCAGCAACGATGCCGACTTCACCCCGCCCGGTGGTGAGAAACTCGTCGCAGCCCGCAAGCAGTGGCTGGGTTTGACAGACGGACCGGAAGACGCCGGTGAGTTCGATCTGGTCGTGGTCGGCGGTGGCTATGGAGGCCTGGGGACCGCGATCTCTGCGGCTCGCCAGTCGCTCAAGGTGGCACTGGTGCAGGACCGGTTTGTGCTGGGCGGCAACGGCAGCAGTGAGATCCGCGTCTGGGCGAACGGCGGCACCATGCGGGGCAAGTTTCCGCACATCGGCGAGATTGTTGAAGAGTTCGGCGACCACGCCCCCGACAGTCCCGGTCTGGCAGAACATTACGGCGACGAACTGAAGGAGGCCGTCTGCCGGCGCGAAAAGAACCTGACGTTGTTCCTGGGCCACTTCGCGCGGGATGTTGAAGTCGATCCGGAAACGAAGCAGATCAAGTCGGTGACCGCTCTCGAAGTTCGCACCGGCAAGGAACGCAAGTTCCGTGGCAAGCTCTTTTCCGACTGCACCGGTCACGGCTTCATCGGAGCCGGCGCAAAGGCGTCCTATCTGATGATCCCGGAAGGGCGGATGGGCATGTCGAACATGTTCTACTGGCAATTCGACGAGACGCCACAAGCCTGGCCCGAGACGCCGTGGGCGCTATCGCTCGGGCTGGGCGATTTCCCCCGTCAGCAGAAAAGCCGATCGCTGGAAGACGGCAAACCGTTCATGAAGGGCGAATGGTTCTGGGAATCCGGCTTCGACAAAGACCCGATCAATGGCGCTGAACGGATTCGCGACTGGAACCTGCGTGCGGTCTTTGGCTCATTCAGCGCGCTGAAGCATGGTCCTGAAAAAGACAAACACGCGAATGCCGCGATGAAGTGGGTGGCCTATGTTGGCGGACCGCGGGAATCGCGGATGATCGAAGGCGACGTGGTGCTGACCCGTGAGGACATCGTCAGCCAGAAACAGTTCCCGGATGGCTGCGTGGCCACGACCTGGGACATCGATTTGCACTATCCCAAGGAACAGTTCGCGAAGAAGTACCCTGACAACCCGTTCATCTCGCGAGCCGAGTTCGGAGCCGGTGTGGATCGCCAGCAGGGCTATCCGCTGCCGTATCGCTGCTTCTACTCTAAAGACATTCCGAACCTGTTCATGGCGGGGCGCTGTATCAGCGTGAATCACGATGCCCTCGGCACAATTCGCGTGATGCGGACCTGCGGGATGATGGGCGAAGTCGTCGGCAAGGCGGCCTATCTGTGCGTGAAGCATGACGTCACGCCGCGCGGCGTCTATCAAAACTATCTGTCGTCGCTGCTGGTGCTGCTGGAACAACCAGGAGCCATGCGGCGTGATTCTGTGGAAGGCGAACTGTATCGCGACCCGAGCATTAATAAGGCTGTCACTCCTTACTACAACAAGGGCGCCGATACCGTGGTCGGCGTACCAGCCGCTGCGAATGTCGAGGGCATCGCGATTTCTTCTCTGCCGGGGATTGTGGTCGACGATACCCAGGCGAAGTTAACCGGAACCTGGGGACAGAAAGGTTCGCTCACCCCGTACGTCGGAGCCGGTTACCGCTATGCCGGACCCACTGCCAATGCGGCCGCCCGCTTCGAGTTCCGCATCCCGGCCACCGGCAAGTACGACGTCCGCATCGCCTGGACCGGCCACGAAAACCGGGCCACTCGCACAGCCTGCGTGATCGAACGCGCCGGCCAGTCACCGATCCGCTTGCGACTCAATCAACAGACCGGCGGCGAAGACGGCAACCCGTTCCACAGCATCGGCACCTTCGACTTCCCGGAAGGCGAGGCCGCCGTGGTGATCTCGACGGACGGAGCCAACGGCAACGTGCATATCGACGCGGTGCAGTTGATTGAGAAACGCTGAAGATTCCGCCGTGAAGGCCGCAAGACGACTACTGTGCGTTTGCGTCGGGCTGTTGTTCTTTCTACAGATTGCGATTCTGGTCAGCGCGTTTTCGGGAGGACGTGAAAATCGGAACTACCTGTTGGAGCTATTTTCACTTGCTCCTATTGCATTGCTCTTCTGCTTATTGCTGGTGAGAGCATTGATGATCAAGCCATCGCAGGATCGGGAAGACCGAATCTGTCTGCGATTTGCAATAACGGTTGCTGTCATACAGTTCGCGTTTGCGGTCTTCGGTTGAATTTCGGTTGCCAAAGTGTTTCCAGGCATCGTTTTGATGTAAGGATCTTGTTATCGCAACGTCGGGTGCCATGCTCGCCCCTTCCAGGCGAGCATGGTTGCCTTCTGTGATGCTTGTGGAGCATGAGTTGACGAAGAAGATTGTTCGTGGCGACCACATGCTTGCCTGGAAGGGCAAGCATGCCACCCGTCCGAGTGAGAGAGAGGGGAATTACGCTCCCCGCTCGTCCTGGACACGCTAAAAATATCGACGATGTCGAGGGCAAGGATAAGGACTATCGACCATGCGCTGGCTGCTCGCTCTGCTCTTTGGACTGAGTGTTCTTCCATTCGCGGCGGCGCAGGATCTGCCCGTTGAGGCAGATTTCTACCAGCTCACTGCGTTCCATATTCCGGCCGAAGCACATCTTGAAGCGGGAGCGATTGAACTCTTGCCGGATGGCAAGCTTGCGGTGTCCACGCGGCGGGGGGAAATCTGGCTGGTCGAGCAGCCGTTTGCGAAAGATCCCGCGGACATGAAATGGTCGCGGTTCGCGCACGGGCTGCATGAAGTGCTCGGACTCGCCTACCGCGATGGCTGGCTGTATCTCACGCAGCGGGGCGATGTCTCCCGGATTCGTGATGCCAATGGCGACGGCGTGGCTGACGAGTTTGAAGTCGTCAACGACGACTGGCACATCAACGGCGACTATCACGAATATGCCTTCGGCTCCAGGTTCGACAAGGACGGCAACATCTGGGTGACGCTCTGTCTGACGGGATCATTCAGCAGCCAGAACAAGTACCGCGGCTGGTGTCTGCGGATTACGCCGGACGGGAAGGCGATTCCCACCTGCAGCGGCATCCGGTCCCCCGGCGGCATAGGATTTAATGCGGACGGCGACGTCTTCTACACCGATAACCAGGGCCCCTGGAACGGCACGTGTGCTCTGAAGCATCTGGTACCCGGCAAGTTTATGGGGCACCCCGGCGGTTTCGCCTGGTACAACGAACCGGCCGCCCAGGCCGCGATGGGCAAGACCCCGCAGGAACCCGAATCGGGCAGCCGCTTCATGACGGAAGCCGCGAAGATTCCCGAATATGAACCGCCCGTGATCCTGTTTCCCTACAAGAAGATGGGGCAATCTGCCAGCGGTATCACCTGCGACATTTCCGGCGGCAAGTTTGGCCCGTTCGCCACTCAGATGTTCGTCGGCGATCAGACCAACAGCACCGTCATGCGCTGCTATCTCGAAAAGATTGACGGTCATTTTCAAGGGGTCTGCTTCCCCTTCCGGGAAGGGATCGGTTCGGGCACCCTGCCGCTGGAAATGACTCCGCAAGGCAGTATGTTTATCGGCAGCACCAACCGTGGCTGGGGAAGTCGCGGCAGCAAGCCGTTTGCGCTGGAACGACTCGACTGGACCGGCAAGGTTCCGTTTGAAATCCACGAGATGCACGCCAAGCCGGACGGTTTTGAACTGACCTTCACTGAACCAGTCGATCCCGCGACCGCCAGTGACGTGACGTCCTACACTCTGCAGGCCTACACGTATATTTTTCAGGCGTCATACGGCAGTCCGGAAGTCGACTTCTCTACGCCGACCATCAAGTCTGCGATTGTCGCCGACGATGGTCGTAGCGTGCGACTGGTCATTGATGGACTCGTGCCGGGCCACATTCACGAACTGGTTTCTGCAGGGGTGAAATCGAAGTCCGGTCTGCCGTTGCTGCACAATCAGGCCTATTACACGTTGAACCGGATTCCCAGGGAGTAAGCTGCCGAACCAGCAATGGCTGTGAGGTGGAACTTCCTCCGATCTGACCGGACGTGACCGCAATGCCCGCAACTCCCTTGCTGTCGGTCTCCTCGATCTCAAAACGCTTCGGCGCAACGCAGGCTCTGTCGGACGTGTCGTTGACCGTTCAGCGCGGCCGCGTTCTCGGTCTGATCGGTGAGAACGGCGCCGGCAAGAGCACGCTGATGAAGATCTTCAGCGGCGCCCATCAGGCAGATTCCGGCACGATGATGCTTGATGGTGAAGCGTACGCTCCGCGCGGTCCCCTCGCAGCTCGCCGGGCCGGCGTGGCGATGATCTATCAGGAATTGAACCTCGCCCCGCATTTGTCGGTGGAAGACAACATCATGCTCGGTCAGGAGTCGTCCCGCTGGGGACTCCTGAACCGGAGCGAACAACGGCCGAAAGTTCAGGAGGTGCTGGAATGGCTGGGCCATCCGGACCTGTCTCCGGATGCCATTGTGGGCCGGCTGTCAGTCGGAGCCCAGCAACTGGTCGAGATCGCCCGGGCGCTGGTTCACGAAGCGAAGCTGATCGTCTTCGATGAACCGACCAGTTCGCTCACGCAGCAGGACGCCGCCCGGCTATTTGCGGTGATCGCGCGACTGAAACAGCGTGGCCTGGGTGTGATCTACATCAGCCATTTTCTGGAAGAAGTCCGCACGGTCTGCGACGACTACGCGGTGCTGCGGGATGGCCGTTCGGTGGGCAGCGGTGTCCTTACCGGGGTTGCTGAGCAGGAAATCGTGCGGCTGATGGTCGGCCGGACGGTCAACGAACTGTTCCCACAGGTGCCGCACACTCCCGGGAAAGTCTTACTGTCAGTGAAGCAGTTGAGCGGTCGGGGTGTGCCGAAGGCGGCGACCCTGCAGATTCGACGTGGTGAAATCCTGGGCCTGGCGGGTCTGGTGGGGGCCGGACGGACGGAACTGGTGCGCTGCCTGTTCGGACTGGACACCGTTCGTGCCGGACAGATTACGATCGGCGGCACAGATCCTGGTCCAGGGCCGCGCGGTCGCATCCGGGCCGGTTTGGGCATGGTTTCGGAAGACCGCAAACAGGAAGGGTTGGCGCAAGGCCGCTCGCTCATCGACAACGTCACCTACAGCCGCTTGTCGCCCTATTCCCGCGGGGGATTGCTCAACCTGCGAGCCCGCCGACAGGCAGCAGAAACCTGGCTCGACCGGCTGCAGGTAAAGCGGCGTTCCGGGGAACAGGCTGCCGTGGAACTGTCGGGCGGTAATCAGCAGAAGGTCGCGATTGCCCGCGTGCTGCATCAGGAGGCTGAAATCTTCCTGCTGGATGAGCCCACGCGCGGCATCGACGTCGGCACAAAATCAGAGATCTATCGGTTGATGGGCGAACTGGCTGCCAGCGGCAAGGCGGTGTTGTTTGTCAGTTCGTATCTGACCGAACTCCTCGCCGTCTGCGACCGGATCGCGGTGATGTCGCGAGGCCACCTGAAAGAAGTTCGCGACACCGCCGACTGGACCGAAGCGGCGATCATGACGGTCGCAGTCTCGGGAGACGGCTGATCTGCCGGCCCCTGGCAAAGCCAGCGCCGGGAGCCGTTGTCCATGGTGTAGATCTTTGCTCGCAGAATTTCCTTTGGTGTGGCATGCTTGCCCTGCCAGGCAAGCATGGTCTGCGACTTCTTGTGCGCAGATGAGCATTCATGGCGTATCACATGCTTGCCTGGCAGGGCAAGCATGTGATACGGAATTCACCGCCAGGTTAACAACTGCAAGCAGCCAGTCCACTTCTACTTCTGCTGATCGATATTGCAGTCCGCGTCTGGCGGCACCGGTTGGCCGACTTCGTCGACCGGGTGCAGGAACAGATATTTCCAGACGTCCTCGTGAATCAGCTTGCCGCTGGCATCCTTGACGGCGGAGCGGCCGGGAACCGAAGCCCCGTGGGCTCGCTGGGCGTTGTTGCCGACGTCGGCATTGGTGATCAGCCGACGCGAATTCTTGTAGGGATACGGCGTCTGGTCGACGTTCACCACCGGCCCGAATTCGTTCAGGCCCAGCAGTTCCCACGAGCGGCAGTAATGGTCGCCGGTCCAGCCGGTGTCGAGGACATGCGTGAAGCCAAAGAAGCGATTTTTCGGGGTCGCGGACGGCAGGCGATACCAGTTCTCCAGTTGATCGCGCGGGCCTGAGAACATCACCACCCGGGCGACTTTCTGATGCAGGGCGAATCGGGCGGACGTGGTGGAGCCATGCGAGCTGCCGGTGATGATCACTTTATCCCACAGCAGATCGTCGCCCGTCTTGTTCAGAAACTGGTTCCAGTGGCCTTCGGGATTTTCTTTGGCCAGCCATTTGACGAAGTGCAAGGCCCGTTGCGTCATGCCGTCATGGAACGGGACGTCAATCGCGTCGCTCACGTCGGTTCCGGTCGCTGCTTCAAGCCGAATTCTGCCCAGGTGCTGATCGTCCGGCGGGTTCTTGCTCAGTTTGCCAAACCAGCCGTTGGCATAGTGCACCTGGATCGCGTGCAGGCCGTAGCTGTTCACACGATTGAACAGTTCGGAGTTGTAGCCCATCAGCCAGATTACCAGCTGACCACGCGGCTTGACGCGGGTATCGACCGACGCATGCTCAATATCCGCCGGCTTGCCGTCCTTTTCAAAGACGAAGCTGATCTCCGGGTGCGGCTTCGCTTGCGGGTCCAGCTCGCTGGCCCGGGCGGTCAATTCGTATCGTTGGCCACCGCCCGGTTTCTTCGCTACAGCCTTGTCGGCTGCGTCAACACCAGACGGGATCAAGGCCAGCAGGCTGACTGCTGTGATTACAGGGAACAGCAGACCGAGTGAGCATTGCGGGGGCTTCATCATGCAGGTGGTTCCACTGGAGAAGTCGCTGAAATTCAGCATAACGGGATGTCAGTCCGGGATGTCAGTCGTGTCAGGTGTCAGGTGTCAGGTGTCAGGTGTCAGGTGTCAGGCGCTGAGTTCCAGCAGCTTCCGGAATTCCGGCGAAGCGCGAATCGGGTCAAAGTCGGTCTCGGCAGGAATCAGCTGTCGTAACTCCGGTTGCATGCGTAGAGCCCGGCCGAGCCAGGAAAGTGCCTGGGTCTTGCGCTCTGCCAGCGCGTAATAACAGGAAAGGTTATACAGCACGACGGCCACTTCGGGATGAACACGATGGGCATCGTGCATGGTCGCGATGGCCTGGGCCAACTGGCCGATGCGCTTGTAACACCAGGCCAGCCCCATCAGCACGTTCAGGTCGGCCGGCTGATCGGCATGGCAGCGGCGATACTCTTCGAGCGCGCCGTGCCAGTCTGCCTGGGCTCTCAGCACTTCTGCCTTGAGCAGATGCCACGCAGTATGTGTCTCGCAGACTTCGCTGATCGCCTGCAGTTCGCGCAGCGCCTGCGAGAACATTTCCAGCTCAAGATAACCTTCAGCGGCCAGCAGGCGTCGCCGCGTGCGCCGATCCAGTTCGGAAGCCATCGTCGTCATGGACCACCATCGACAGCATCAGGAATGTACGTCCAACCGTCTATTGACGATTACCGATTCTGCCGGACGCCGTCCAGTGACTGCCGTCCAGATTCCGGTGGCTTCCCGGTTGCACTGCAGCAGCGACTTGAATTGAAATGGAGTCAGTGATCCCACAGGAAGGCGAGTATGTTTTCAGATCCACGACTGGCAGGGATGTTGCTGGTGATCCTGCTGGCGGTGAATCGTGCGGAGGCCCAGTTTTCCTTCCCGCGCCAGTTCACCGATCGGGCGAAACAACAGTTGCTGGAAGAATTTGACATGCAGACTCTGGGAGGCAGGCAATTCTGGGGCGACGTGCAGTTCTTTCACGGTTGGCGCATTCAGCGCAATGTGTTCAGCGGGAATTACCGCCTGCTGGACGAAAACGACTGGCGGCATGCGTCCGGAACTCTGGAGGTTTGCCAGCAGAAACTGGCTGAAATTCGGCAGGAGCGCTCGCTGCCGCCCATGTCGGGCAAGGGAGTAATTCTGCTGCACGGCATCATCCGCTCCTCGAAATCGATCTATACTGTCTCAAGAGAACTCCGGAAAGCCGGCTTCGCAGCCTTTCCGATGGAGTACCCCAGTACGCAGGTCAGCATTCCCGAAGCTGCTGAACTGCTGGATTCGGTCATCTCCCACCTCGATGGCATCGACGAAGTGTATCTGGTGGGGCACAGTATGGGCGGACTGGTCATTCGTGCCTGGTTCGCCAAACATCAGGATGCCCGCATTAAACGGGTCGTCATGATGGGCACGCCGAATTACGGGGCAGAGTTCGCAGATTTGCTGCGGAAGAATTTCCTGTTTCGGCTGGTCTTCGGTCAAGCGGGACAGCAACTTTGCACAGATACCACCGGACTGATTCCGACGTTGCCGACGCCTCCGTGTGAATTCGCCGTGATCGCCGGCGGTCGTGGGAATGACGTCGGCTGGAACCCGTTCATCCCCGGAGATGATGATGGGACGGTCACGGTTCGCAGCGTGCAGTTGGCGGGAGCCAGCGATTCGATCATACTCCCGGTGCTGCATCATGCCCTGCTGGGTAACCTGGATGTCTGCCGCTGCGTGGAAAATTTTCTGAACACCGGCCGGCTGCGAGCAACAGGGCCCGCCGAACCGGTCAAGACCTCCGGTGAAGTTCCGGAAGGTGCGGAAACTGAGGCGAAGGAACACGCCAAAGAATCCTCTTCCTGATTTTTTAAGCCACGGATTGAACACAGATGAAACACGGATAGATGCCAGAGATGTCCTCGTCGAATCGTCTGCTGGTTTTTTCCAAATCAGTGTTTCATCCGTGTTCAATCCGTGGCTAAAGCCGTATTGCTGAACTGCTGACTTATGCATGCTACCGAGTTTCTCAAGTCCGGTTCGCCCGCCATTCCGCCGGTTGTTGCGCTGACGGGGCAGCAGCGGCACTTCAAGTCGCAGGCTCTGGGGGTCATTCGGCAGTTGGTGATTGGCGATGACGAATCGTCTCTGACCCGGTTTACCGGGCGAGACACCGAACTGCAGGCCGTCACCGATGAGTTACGGACGGTTTCGATGTGGGGCGACCGGCGGCTGGTGATCGTCGATGATGCCGATGATTTTGTGACGAAGAACCGCAGCGGTCTGGAAAAATACGCGGAAACGCCTGCGAAAAAGGGCGTGCTGGTGCTGGATGTCGGCACGTGGCAGAAGACCACGCGGCTGGCGAAGGTTGTGGCGAAATCCGGACTGGAAATTGATTGCAGTCCGCTGAAAGGCGGGGAACTGGCCCGCTGGCTGAATCAGACTGCGCATGACACGTACGGCGTCAAACTGGATCGTGATGCTGCCGCGCTGCTGATGGAACTGATCGGCGAAGAACCCGGACTGCTGGATCAGGAACTCTCGAAGCTCAGCGCCTACGTCGGCGAGCGGAAGCAGATCTCGCTGGAGGATGTGCGCGGTCTGGTGGGCGGCTGGCGAACGGAGACGACGTGGGCGATGACCGACTCTGTCCGGGAGGGCCGCGTTCCCGATGCGCTGGAAGCCTTGCATCAGTTATTGCACGACGGAGAAGCCCCGCTGAAGTTGCTGGGCGGCATCGGGTTCGTTTTCCGCAAGCTGGCTTTGGCCACCGATCTGGCCCGCCGGATGCCGCTGAATGATGCCTTGAAAGAAGCCGGCGTCTTTCCCCGCGACCTGGGACTGGCAACGAGCTACCTCAAACGCATTGGCCGTGATCGTGCCGAGCGGATGATCACCACGCTTGTGAAGACCGATTCCGGGTTGAAGGGGAGTAACCGCCTGCCCGACCAGATTCAGCTGGAGCGATTGCTGATCGAACTGAGCGGTATGCGCTGACTTGACCTGGAAAGAGATTTCAGGGAGTGAGAAGAGAATCGCGAACCCGCCAGCGTTCGACGGCGCTCGCTGGCGGGTTCGCGATTCCTTGCGCAATTTTCCTGGTCAGAATTTACGCCGCTCAGAATTCCTGACTCAGATCTCTTCGGTTTCCAGCCAGTTGTCTCCAGCAGAAACATCGATCGAAACGGGCACTTCCAGCGGCAGTGCCTGTTCCATTTCCGCCCGCAAGATCTCGACGAGTGAACCGAGGGCTTCTTCCGGGGCTTCAAACACCAGTTCGTCGTGAATCTGCAACAGCATCCGGGCGGGGTGCTGTTCCGACTTCAGACGAGCCGCGACGCCGATCATCGCTTTCTTGATCAGGTCGGCTGCTGAACCCTGAATCACCGTATTGATCGCCGTGCGTTCGGGCATGTTCCGCTGGCGGTTGCGGTCGGGACGAATGCCTTCGATGCGACGGCGGCGGCCCAGGATCGTGGTCGCGTAACCGGTGCGGACGCAGTCGTCGAGAATCTGTTCCAGGAACTGGGTGACTCCGGCATAGCGGGCGAAATAATCGTCGATGAACCGGCCTGCGACGTCTTTCTCAATGCCCAGCGCAGCCGCCAGACCGAACGCGCTCTGACCGTAGATCACGCCGAAGTTCACCGCCTTGGCGACACGGCGCATCTCGGAGTCGACGGCATCCCGTTCGACTCCATACACGTCGGCAGCCACGGCCGTATGAATGTCGATTCCGCGGGCGAAGGCGTCGAGCAACACCGGATCCTGACTGAAATGGGCCAGCATCCGCAGTTCAATCTGCGAGTAATCGGCACACACCAGTTTCCAGCCGGGTTCACCGGGAATGAACGCCTTTCGCACCCGACGACCGGCGGCAGTGCGGATCGGAATGTTCTGCAGGTTGGGCTCGCTCGAACTCAATCGGCCGGTAGCAGCCACCACCTGATTGAACGAGCAATGAATCCGTCCGGTCGACGGATGAATCATCTGCGGCAGCGCGTCGAGATAGGTGCCCTTGAGCTTCGTGTATTGCCGATGCTCGATGATCTTCGCCGGCAGGGCATGTTGCTCCGCCAGGGCTTCGAGGACTTCCTGATCGGTGCTGGCGCCCGTCTTGGTTTTCTTGATGACCGGGAGTTTCAGTTCCTCAAACAGGATCGTTCGTAACTGCAGCGGGGAGTCGATATTGAATTCGCGGCCGGCCAGTTCATGGATCTCGATCATCAACGCCGCCAGCTGCGTCGTCAGTTCCGCGCTTTGCTGTGCCAGTTCGTCGGCGTTGACGCGGATGCCGGTATATTCCATGTCTGCGAGAATCGGGATCAGCGGGCGTTCGAGATCCCAGTACAAGTCCCACAGGTTTGCTTCACGCAGTTCTCCCGCGATCAGGTCGGCGACCTGCAGCGAACAGTCGGCGTCCTCGGTGGCGTACTCCGCAATCTGCGGAATCGGCACATCGGCCATCGACTTCTGGTTCTTGCCGCTGCCAATCAGATCCTTGATCGAGATCGACGGACGATGCAGATACTTGTCGATCAGCACTTCCAGATTATGCGACCGGGCGCCGGCATCCAGCAGATAATCGCCGACCATCGGGTCGAGACCCAGGGACGTCATTTCGATGCCGACGTTGCGCAGCACGATCAGGTCGTACTTCACGTTCTGGTTGATCAGTTCCAGATCCGGCCGTTCCAGAATCGGCTTTAGCGTCTCGACGACCTGTTGTGGGTTCAGCAACCGACTGTCCGGCGGTCCTTGAACTGGCAGATACCAGGCATTGCCCGGTTCCCAGCAGAATGCCCAGCCGACGATTTCCGCCCGGCGAGGATCAAGCCCCGTCGTCTCCAGATCGAGACAGACGCGCGACTGTTGCTGCAGTTCCGCCGCGAATGCTGCCAGTTGTTCCGTCGTATCGATGATATGCCAGGTTCGCTGCGAGGTCGTCAGAGTGGCCGACGCGGCTTCCGCTGCAGATTCCGGAGCGGGGGAACTGTCATCAGAGTCGCAATCATCATCCTCGTCAAACAGCGAGCGGCCCGGTTTCTTCCTGGGAGCCGGGGGGGCCTTGCCGCTGGACATGGTCTCGCTGACAGGAGCCGACTGGGCCGGATCGAAGATCCGCACGTCATCGATCAGCTTGCGGAAGCCGAACTCGCGGAACATGGTCTGCAGCGTGATCACGTCCGGCCGGGTGCCGCGCTGGTGATCCCAGTCGAAGGCGATCGGCAGTTCATCATTGAGGCGGACCAGTTGCCGGCTCAGACGGGCCTGCTCGGCGTACAGTTTCAGGTTGGCCTTGAGCTTGGCTCCGGGAGCTTCGTCGGCATGGGCCAGCACCTCTTCCAGCGTGCCGAACTGATTGAGCAGTTGGGCGGCCTTCTTGGGGCCGACCAGCGGCACCCCGGGTACGTTGTCGACGGCGTCGCCCACGAGCGACTGGAAATCCACCACCTGATCGGGTCGGATGCCCCAGTCTTCCAGCAGTTCCGGTTCGCCGAGGTAGGTCGACTTCCGGAGGTTGAACAGCTTCACCTGCGGTCCCAGCAGTTGCCGGGCGTCTTTATCGCTGGTGATGATCCGGACTTCGCAGCCCCGGGCGACTGCCTGTTGTGTGAGCGTGGCGATCACGTCGTCGGCTTCCCAGCCGGGACAGTCGACGACGGGAATGCCGAAGGCGTCGATCAGTTCGCGAATCCGGGGAATCTGCGGTCGCAGATCCTCCGGAGTTTCGCTGCGGTTCGCCTTGTACTCGGGAAAGATGTCATAACGCAGGCCGGGTTCACTCGTCTCCCAGGCACAGATCAGCCAGTCAGGTTGATGATCGCGAACCAGCGACACCAGATCGCGGCTGATCCCGAAGATGGCATTCGTCGGCTGCCCGGTTGGCCCGGTCATGCCGGGGATGGCATGAAACACCTGGAAGATGAGCGAATAGGTGTCGACCAGGTAAACGACGTCAGGCATCAGGCACCGGAATGGCTAAGGGCTGAAGGTGAAAGGCTAAGAGACAGAAAATCCATCTGCGGCTTGCATGGCAGCCATGAGCCTCTGTCCCTTAGCTCTCAGCCTTTAGCTTTCAGCCCAATCAGGCGCCGTACTTGTCCAGCCGGCCGGCGTGGGCCATCGCGAGCATCATGAGATACTTCGCTTCAAACTGACCGAGGCCGCCGAAACGACAGGCCGTTTCGCCGAATTCCTTCGAGCCGTCGAAGCGGGCATGGTCTGCCACCAGCATCGTCGGCACCGGATGCCAGCTGTGCGACTTCATCTTCGCCGGTGTGCTGTGGTCGCCGGTGACAATGAGGACATCCGGCTTCAGTTCCATGATCTGCGGGATGCAACCGTCAAGTTCTTCGGTCCGCTGCACCTTGGCAGCGAAGTTACCGTCTTCGCCGGTGGAGTCGGTGTACTTGAAGTGGATGAAGAAGAAGTCGTAGTTGTCCCATTCGGCCTTGAGGCGGGCCATCTGATCGTCGAGCGTCTGGCCGGCGTCGAGCACCGTCATGCTGACCAGACGGGCGAGACCGCGGTACATCGGATACACGGCGATCGCACCGGCCCGCAGACCGTAAACTTCCTCAAACGTCGGAATGGCGGGCAACTTGTCGATGCCGCGCAGGGTCAGGAAATTGGCCGGGGCATCGTCCTTCAGGATCTCGCGGGCCTGTCGCAGGAACTCGTTGGCGACTTCAGCAGTCTTCTTCGAGCAATCGGTGCGGGCTTCAGCGGTGAGCGGAGGCACGCCCGTCGCCTGCGGGTCGGTGTCGTGGACGTTGCCGCCCAGACCTTCAGCGCGGAAGACAATCACGAGCCGGTATTCCTTCACCGGCCGGACAAAAACCTCGACGCCAGGAATCTTGATCTGGTCGAGCTTCTCGCAGAGTTTTGCGCCGATGTCGCTGGCGATCCGGCCTGCCCGACGGTCGGTAATGTTGCCAGCGGCGTCCAGCGTGCAGAAGTTGCCGCGGATGGCGACGTCGTTGGGGCCGAGTTCAAAATCGATGCCGAGGGCTTCGAGAACGCCGCGACCAATCTTGAATTCGAGCGGATCGTAGCCGAAGAGACCGAGGTGGCCGGGACCACTGCCGGGAGCGATTCCGGGCAAAACCGGAGTGCTGAGACCCAGGGTTCCGCGCTGGGCCAGAGCGTCGAGGTTCGGGGTTTTCGCGGTTTCCAGCTCTGTCTTGCCACCGGGTTCGAGGGGCAGTCCGCCCAGACCATCGCCTACCAGCAGGACGATTTTGGAGCCATTGTCTTTCCGGAGATCGCGAATCAGATCGTGCGTGATGGTCATTGTTTTCGAGCTTGAAGAGGAGGCAACTGCCGAGAGGGGCCGTCCGTCGGCCGAAGGCGTATTGTCCGGGCTGAAGCCGTGACACGCAAGGGTTCCACCGAAACCTGACGCACTCTACGGGCGGCGACTTGCCTGAAAAGCAGGCATGAACTGGGTGAATGACAGGCACGACACGCCTGTGGCCGCAATGAGCAAACTTTTATGACAGAGTTGAAGACAGCGTTTAACAGTTAATGTGGGGGTTGCCGTAATTTCGTAGGTGTAAGCACTTATTTGGGGCATGCGACTTGCTCAGCATTGTTGTGCCCTTCTTTTTCAGGTTTGCCTGTTTTCACTCTTCTACCGGTACAGGTGTTTTTCATGTTCAATCCAGGCTGCAAGGCCGTTTCCGGACGTCGATCGTCCGGCTTTACCCTGATCGAATTGCTGGTGGTGATTGCGATCATTGCCATTCTGATTGCCTTGCTGTTGCCTGCGGTCCAGCAGGCCCGGGAAGCGGCGCGCCGGACCCAGTGCAAGAACAATCTCAAGCAGATCGGTCTGGCGATGCACAACTACCATGACGTGCATAACCATTTCCCGGTCGGAAATTTCGGCTGCTGCTGGGGAACCTGGATGCTGGCCCTGTTCCCGTATCTGGAACAGGATGCGCTCTACAAGTCCTATGATGGCAACCGGATGTACGTTGATTCCGCCACTCGCTACAGCGGCACGGTGAACCGGCCTGTCACGGGACGTAACATTCCGGCCTACAAGTGTCCCAGCGACAGCGACCAGCTGTACTCGGTCTATTCAAAACACAACTATCTGGCGAATTACGGAAACACGTCCTACCTGCAGCAGGCTACCCTGAACGGGCAAACCTTCGGCGGTGCTCCCTTCGTCTATAATGCGAGCGCGACGGTGGCGATCGCCAAGAAGTTCAAGGACGTAACCGATGGCCTGAGCAACACGTTGCTGGTGGCAGAGGGAATTCAGGGGGCTCCCGATGCCGGCTCTGCAGATCTTCGAGGCCTGACCTGGTACTCAACCGCGAGTGCCTTCACAGCTCATCGCACCCCGAATACCAATCTGCCAGACGGGATGTCGGAAGCCTGCCGGAATCTGCCGGAGCGAAACCAGCCTTGTATCGCGCCCACGACCGCGAATCCTGCCATGCTGGCCAGCCGCAGCCGACATACCGGCGGCGTGCAGCTCACCCTGAGCGACGGCTCGTCGCGGTTCGTCTCGGACAATATCGATCTGGCGACGTGGCGGGCGCTCAGCACCACGCAGGGCTCGGAGATTGCGGGCGAATTCTGACAGGATTGCTCCTCAGGATTCTGTGCAGATCTCGCTCATTCCTTCCGAGGCTTTCCGATCATGGCAACTTTCAGTCATCGGGCAGTTCGACGTTTCGTGCCCTGTGTTCTTGCGATATTCGTCACCACCGGCTGTGGTCGGGATGACGGCGTCAATCGACAGGCCGTGTTCGGACATGTGTCCCTTGCCACGGCACCGGTCGAGGGGATGATTGAGTTTTCTCCGCTGGGTGGCAGCGGTCTTGCGACCGGGGCGGTGATCACCGCAGGCGAGTATGTGATCCCGGCGGACAAGGGATTGCCGCCGGGCGAGTACCAGGTGCGGATTTACTCTGCCAGCAACGAGAAGGCGAAGGCGACCCTCGGTGAGGAGTCCGAGGAAGCCCCGGGGGAAATCATCATGGTCGCGAAGGAGAAGATTCCGCCGGAGTACAACTCACAGACCTCGCAGGTGAGAACGGTCGAAGCCGGGAAACCGAACCGGTTTGATTTCGAGATTCCGGCCGGGAAATAGAGCATTCTTGATACTAGTGTCGTGCCTCAAGCAGATGGGAACTTATTCAGGCTGGCTCGGGCTCGCGCGACTTTTTCGAGGATGTCTTCGGCTTTTTTGGTCCAGACGAACGAC
>VFQN01002629.1_pt1 | contig 27263 bp, 32 predicted proteins | sample 3512371 | NCBI WGS metagenome assembly VFQN01 (sample SAMN10412370, study PRJNA504923) | tailings metagenome | isolation source: Replicate 2 from Balatoc abandoned mine | place: Philippines: Itogon, Benguet | collected 2017-08-28
TGTGGAATGCCGCTCAGGGCTAACCGAGCAGCTTGTCATAAGCCAGCGGCCGCCCACCCGGCTGATGCGCGCGTCTTCGACACCATAGCATTGAAACGGAGCGTGAGGCGCAATCGCCTTGTCATAATGCACTGCGACGATCTCAAGCCCATCGGGTGTCAGCTCGACCGGAAGCAGCCACGACAGCGACGTGAGCGCCATGATTTGCCAGTTCCCGCCGCGGACGAGAAATTTTCTGGGATCGGCGGTGTCGCACAGTTCCAGCGGCCAGGCATCGCGAACATAGCGCCCGTCGTCCCAGCGAATGCTGTGGACATGCCCGTTCGCAACGGGCTGGCGAAGCGCCTCGGCGACACGCACCAGCATCAGGAGATGGCCATTTTCAAGACGCGCAAGACCTGGATTGAAAGCGCCGAGCGTGAAGGTCTCAGCGTCCAGATGTCCGGCAAGCGGCGAGCGCGACAGATCGACGTCATCGGGTCCGAAGATCAGGCGGTCGACGTCGAAACCCATGCTGCATGCTCCTTAGGGACCGGGGACGCCCGCGTCTCCTTTCATCAAGTCATGAGGCGGGTCGATGTTCCCCGCCAATCGTCATTCCAAGCCATCGCAGCGGAGAGAAAATCCATATGAAGCAATTGATTGCATTCGACCTCGACGGTACTCTCGCGGAGAGCAAGCAACCGCTGACGGAAGAGATGGCCACAGCGCTGGCCGACCTTCTCGCCGTCGCCGATGTGGCCGTTATTTCGGGCGGTGACTGGCCGCAATTCGAAAAGCAGGTCGCGAGCCGCCTCCCAGCCCATGCCGATCTGTTCCGCTTGTGGCTTATGCCGACAACGGGAACGAAGCTTTTCACGCACAGGGATGGTGCGTGGCAAACGGTTTATGCCGAGCTGTTCGACAAGGAGCAGAAGACGGAAATATTGGCAGCGTTCGATGCTTCGCTCGAAGCGACGGGCTTCGTTCCCGAGAAAACATGGGGCGAGCGCATCGAGGACCGCGGGAGCCAGATCACCTTCTCGGCGCTTGGGCAACAGGCGCCCGTCCATGCGAAGGAGATTTGGGATCCCGACTTCGCCAAGCGCAAGATCATTCAAGCCGACCTCAGAACCCGTCTGCCGGGGCTTTCCGTTAACATGGGAGGCGCAACCTCGATCGACATAACCCGCGAGGGCGTGGACAAGGGCTATGGGCTAAGGAAGCTTGCAGAGGAAAGCGGCTTCCCGCTCGATGCGATGCTGTTCATCGGCGATGCCATTTTCCCAGGCGGCAACGACTATCCGGCGAAGGAGATCGGAATGGACGTCGTGCGCGTCCGCGACCCCGACGAAACCATGGCGGTGATCACTGCGATCGTGGCCTGTCAGAAGCCGCCATCGGCATAGTATTCGTCAGCGTTGATCGGTCATCACATGGCCGTCTACGTCGCGAAGCCAGTTGTGAAGGCGGGTCGCGGCCATGGCCCCGTGCCCCATGGCCACGCTAATCTGATCGAGCCCTTCGACGACATCGCCTGCAGCGTAAACACCCGGAAAAAGGCCGTCCGAAAAGGCATTGAACGGCAGGCAATCTTTCGCATCGTTGACCGCTCCCAGCGCGTGCGCGAGGTCGCTGCGCGGCGTGGACCCAAAGGCGGGATAGACTATGTCGAAGCGGCGCGGCGACGCCTCGCCCCGGACCTTTACCAGCATATGATCAGGGGTGGCCGCCAGCCGATCCACCTGTCCCTCGACGACAAGAATATCGCTCGCGGCGAGTTCCTGTCGCTGATCTGCACTCAGCGCGACCTGCCACTTCGGGATCAGCGTCACATGGCGCGAGAATTGTCTTAGAAACATCGCCTCGGCGGCGCCATGGATATCCGAGCCGAGCACCGCAATATGTTCATCGCGATGTTCGAACCCGTCGCAGATCGGGCAATAGCGCAGCACTCCGTCGCGAACTGCGGCCAAATGGTCGCCTTCGTCGAGCGTCGCAAGATGCGTTTCCACCCCTGTCGCAAGAATAAGGCCGCGGGTGGCGATCGTGTCGCCATCTGCGAGTATTGCGCGAAAAGTGTCGCGCTCGCGCGCGCAAGAGACGACATGACCGGAGCGGATTTCGGCGCCGTAGCGGTGCGCGTGATCTTCCATGCGCGCGATCAGCGCTTCACCGCTGATGCCATCGGGAAAGCCCGGAACGTTGTGCGTATTCGGGATCCACAGCGCGCGCGAGAGGCCGTCGTGGATCACCCACACCCGCCGTTTGAAACGCGCAAGATACATGGCTGCGGTCAGCCCCGCCGGCCCGGCACCGACCACAACCGCATCGATCGGTGGGGCCGGCATCAGTCGCCGGTCTGACTGTGGGGTGCGGCGACAGGTTTGGACTCGGGTGACTCGCGTTGCCGAAGATAGATCGAGAGGACGACGAGCACCGCCGTCGACAGAAACTCGCTTTGCCAGTTCTGGAAGGACTCGAACCATAGCTGGGGGTCGGAAAGATAGCCGAGAAGCGTGGGAGCAGCCTCGCCATGCTCGATCGCTTCCTGCGCGGCCGCCTTGGCGCTCTGAGTCCAGTGAAGCAGAAAAGATGCGAGAAAGAGAAATCCGAGCGCGATCCCGAGCGACCTGGCGTAGAGGGCGCGGACAAGGGGTCCGCGGCGAAGCGCCGCGGGCGCTCCAGGCTTTGTGGCCTGCGCAGAAAGATTGGCGTCGCGCGGTGGATCATCGGGATTTTTGGATTCCGCCGACCCACGCTGGATGAGCACTGCCGTGAGGATGACATAGGCCGACATCGGGAGAAACTCGCTTTCCCAATTCTCGAATACGCTCGAGAGAAATTCGGGCGATCCGGTGTAGGCGAATAGCGTCATACCGGACTGGCCATGCCGCGCCGCGTCCTCGAGCGCGACGTGCCACCCGGCGACCCACTGGCCGGCGATGCTGCACGCGAAAAGCAGAAGTAGCACAATGGTCAGGCCGTTATTTCTGATCGCTGCGCGCATGGCCGTCCTCCAGATCGAAACGCGACTGCGCTGCCGATTGCAGCATCGCAAGAGCCTCCGCGACCGCCTGATCGAGGACCGCCCTTCGCCCAATGTCTCCAAAGTGGCAGACGCGGCTGTCGAGCCCAACGCCGCGCTGGGCGCTGGCGAGGTAGACGAGGCCGACCTCTTCATCCTCCTCGCGCGGGCCGCAGAAGCCAGTAATCGCGATCGCGATATCGGCACTGCTTTTGTCGAGCGCTGCGCTCGCGAGCGCGTCGGTCACAGCATCGCTCACGCCCTGCGTGCGTTCGGCGAGTTCGCGGTCGATACCGAGCATCTCGCACTTCGCATCGATCGAATAGACGACAAAGCCGCGCTCCAGATGCGGTCCCAAGGTCTCATGGCCGGCGAGTGCCGCCGCGAGCTGCCCGCCTGTGCAGCTTTCAGCGGTCGCAAAGCGCAGGTCCCGCCCGGACACGCATGCGGCCAGTTCGGCCAGTTGCGTGTCCAACCGGTTCGCGTCCATTTTACATCGTCACAAGTTCGGCGGGCGGCAGGCCGGAGGTTTCGGCAAGCTGTTTCAGTTCCGCCTTGCGTGCCAGCATCTGCTCGCCAAGCATGTCGAGGTCGACATCTGCGGCGCGCGCCTGCTGGAACATATTGTCGTGCTGCTTTTCCTCTTCCTTCACATGATGCTTGATTTCCTCGGATAGCACCGTGACTTTGGCTTCGAAAAACTCGTCGTCCGGGCCCGACGCAAGAATGTCGTTGATCAGCACTTTCGCTCCGTCATGCTCGACATAGGCCTCCTTCAGAAGGTCGTCGTCGATCTTGCCCTTGAGCGCCGGATAGAAGAGCTCTTCCTCGATCTGGGCATGAATCTTGAGTTCATTGCAAATCTGCTCGGCGATCTTCGCCTTCCGGTCGGTGCCGCTAGCCTTCTCAAATTCTTCGAAAAGTGCTTCTACCGCGCGGTGATCGGCGGCCAGGATATGCGTGGCGTCGGTGTCATTCTGCATGAGGCTCTCCATCGAAGATGATTGCGCCTGTCAAACGTCCCGCTTGTTGCCGAAGTTGCGCCCAGCGGCGTTCCCCCCGCGGTTTTCGGCAGTCCAGTTAACATGGAGCAACAGGCCGAGCGAAGGCCCATGACCGGGGGACCTATACCATCGACCGGAGCAGGTCAGGCACGGTTGTCGTCGCAAAGCCGATGGCGCTATCCGAAATGCCATAGGGAATGAAAAGCTCGTGACCGATCGCGAGCGCACCGCAGGTATAAACGACATTTGGCACATAGCCTTCGCGGTCGCTCTCCGCCGCCGAAAGGATCGGACATGGCGTGCGGCCGAGGATCTTCGACGGGTCGTCCTTGTCGAGCAGAGCTGCACCGAGGCTGTATTTCCGCATCGGTCCTACGCCGTGCGTTAGCAATATCCAGCCTTCGTCGCACTCGATAGGGCTACCGCAATTGCCCATTTGCACAAATTCCCAAGGGAAAGCGGGACTCAACAGGGCCTTTCCTTCATCATCCCAATTGGTGAGACTGGTGGATGCGAGCAGCGTGACATTCTTGCCGTCCTGCCGTCCGACCATGAGATAGCGGTCGCCCACTTTGCGCGGAAAAAGGCCCATGCCCTTGTTGCGCGCGGCGCGCCCCGAAAGCGGTTCGAGGCAAAAGCTCGCAAAGTCGTTCGTACGGAGCAGTTCCGAGCGGATCGAGCGGCCCGAATAGGCCGTATAGGTACCAAGATATTCGGTTCGTCCATCCTCGTGCGTGAAGCGCACCAGCCGCAGGTCCTCAAGCCCGTTGCGCTGCGCTTCGGTGACCGGAAAAAGCACACTGTTCGAGATGGGGCTGTCGGGCTGGCGGTGCACCGTCACGGCATCGTCGGGCCCGAGATGGTGGCGATCGTCGACGACAGCAGCCATGGCGGGACCCGACTGCGGCCAGAGCCGAAATTCTCCTTCCGGTCCGACGATCCCTTCGCGAAACGCGATCGAACTGATATGCCCCTCCCCGACCGCGCGCATCGACATGACGAAGCGGAGCTGTTCGTCGCCGAGGCCGCTCTGGTCGGGATGCAGTACTATGCTGGGATTCATCAGCGCCGCAGCGGCATAGCTATATTCGTGACAGAAGTAGGCACCGATCAGCCGGCGCTTGACCGGAGAGATCATGCTTTCGTTCAACTCAAGATCCTCGGCGATTTCGGTGAAACGCTCGTCGAATATCCGCCCGATCTGCCAATGCCGCTCCGAGAAATCCTTCCAGACCAGTCCGAGTTCGAGTTCGGCCTGTTCCTCGCCCAACCGCAGTATGTCCGCCACGAGTTGCTCCGACCTGGACGGCTCCGCGACGTTCGATTGCCATGCGAGATGAAAAGGCCGGAGCACGACCCGTGACGGGTCGGCGGTAAGCTTATCGCGCAAGATGCGCAGCGGTGTCTGTTCGGGTCGGCAATCGAGCATAGGCGCCTGCAAATTCCTTATCCGGCCCCCCCGCAGCCAGAATGTTTTGCCTCGGCGCGATAAGCAACCCCTAACCGGACCGGCTGGCGCAATAAGAGGGCAACGCCGGCTATTCTGAGGAAAGCCCCGACCCCGGCTCCGCCTGCTTGCGGTGCATGCGGGCGGTCGCGGCCTCACTGAGCACGGCCGATGCGAGCACCTGTGCCTTGTTCTTGAGACCATGAACGACTGCATGTTCGCCTGCGTTCATGGCTTCCCAGCCGGTCTTCGCGACTTCGGCAGGATCGTCTTTCTTCGCCTGTCCGACATTCGTGTCGAGCATTCCGGCGCGCTCGAAAAATTTCGTGTCGGTCGCCCCCGGTTTGAGGCAGGTGATGGTGACGCCACTGTCCTTGAGTTCGTCACCGATCGCCGCGGCAAAGCTGTCGATGAAGGCCTTAGTCCCATTATATACAGCCTGGAACGAGCCGGCGAGATGACCCGCGATCGATCCGGTGATCAGTACCCTTCCCTGGCCCCGCGCCACCATCTGTTTGAGAACCGGCTGAAGCAGAAGCAGGGTGCCGGTAATATTGGTGTCGATCACATGGCGCCAATCGGCGACACTCTGGTCGAGAAATCCATGCCCGAGCCCATGGCCTGCATTGGCGACCAGCACGTCGATGTCGCGGCCAGCTGCGACGGACAGCAATGTCTCGATGCCGGCTGGCGTCGAGAGGTCAGCCTCTACAGTTTCCACTGCGGCCTCGGCGGGAACACCCTTCGCCGCATCGACGAACGGCTCGTCTTCGGCGACGATGAGATCATAGCCCTCGGCTGCGGCAAGCATGGCGATTTCCCGCCCGATGCCGCTCGATGCCCCGGTGACGATCGCCAATTTGCGTTCAGGCACGCTCTAATTCCTGCATTGCCTGAACCGCGCCTTTTTCAAGCCCCGGCCGAAGCACGATCTTCGTGTAGCGGTCCTGTTCGCTGTGCCAGTGCCGGTACATTTCGGCGGCGTCCTCGAGGGGCGCGTGGTGCGATATGAGCGAAACCGTATCGAATTTCCCGTCACGGATCATCGCGAGCAGATCGCCTGTGTAGCGCTGGACGTGGGTTTGACCGCTCTTCACGGTCAGCCCCTTTTCCATCAACTGGCCGAGCGGAAATTTGTCGGCGAAGCCGCCATAGACGCCCGGGATCGAAATTCGCCCCCCCTTTCGGCACGCAAGGATCGCCTGGCGCAGGGCATGGGGGCGCTCGGTGGCGAGGTAAAACTGAGCCTTGATCTGATCGAGAACATTATCGAGGGTAAAGCCATGGCTTTCCATCCCGACGCAGTCGATGCAGGCATCCGGGCCGATCCCTCCGGTCATCTCGTCGAGCGCTTCGCGGACATCGACGTCACCATAGTTCAATATTTCGGCACCATATTTTTTCGCGAGCGCAAGCCGGGTCGGGAAATGGTCGATTGCAATCACGCGCTCGGCACCAAGCAGCAGTGCTGATTGGATCGTGAAAAGCCCGACGGGTCCGCAACCCCAGACGGCGACGGTATCTCCTGGCTCGATGTCGGCGTTGACAGCGGCCTGCCAGCCGGTGGGAAGGATATCGGATAGAAAAAGGACATCATCGTCCGGCATGTCGTCGGGGATGACGATGGGTCCAACGTCGGAATAAGGCACCCGGACATATTCGGCTTGCCCGCCGGCGTAGCCGCCGGTCAGATGGGCGTAGCCGAAGGCACCGCCCATCCCATGGCCCATCATCAAGTCGGATGCATCGCGCGTTTCGGCGGGATTGCTGTTGTCGCAGGCGCTATATTGCTGCCGCTCACAAAAGAAGCATTGGCCGCAACTGATCGTGAAGGGGACGACGACGCGCTGCCCCTTCTTGAGCGAGGAGCTGGAACCGACCTCGACAACCTCGCCCATGAATTCATGACCCACGACATCTCCCGCGCGCATGCCGGGGATGTAGCCGTCATAAAGATGGAGATCCGAACCGCAGATGGCGGTCGAGGTTATTCTCAGGATCGCGTCGCGCGCGTTGACGATCTCCGGATCGGGCACCGTCTCGACGCTAATCTTATGGCGGCCTTGCCAGGTTACGGCACGCATAGCCTTCTCCTTAGATATGGGGTTCGGTGGGACGCTCGGTGGATCGCGCCGAGGGCGACGCGTTGTTCGCCACCTCGCCGGTTTCCATAAGTTGCTTGAAGCGGTGAAGATCGCGCCGGGCCTGCACTTCGGGTTCACGCAGCAGCAATTTTGCAGCGAGACGTCCAAGCTTCCCGCCCGGCGGATCATAAGCGAGGATCAGGCTGACATAAGTCCCGCGACCGCCCGGCGCATCGACGAATTTCACTTCTCCGCTATTCGCCACGTCGGAGGCAGATGTGCTCTGCCAGTAGATCGCTTCGCCCTCGACCACTTCGGTCAGCTGGTTCACGAGGGTCACCTCTTGTCCCGCGGGCGCCTTGATCGTCCATTTCGAGATATCGTCGCCGAGATCTTCGACGGCGACGACATTCTCCATAAACTCCGGAAAACGCTCCACGTGCCAGGCTGCAAACAGCTCGTCGCGCGGACGATTGATCAATAGCGATTTGCCGAAGAGAGCACGATCGGACGACCGACCCTTTGTCCAGTGTGGCGCGTCCGATGACGACGATCTCTCGTCCGCGCTGCGGCCTCGCCTCCAGAGGGCGAGCCCGACGCCCGCGGCAGCCAGTCCTACGCCAGCTGCCGCGAGAAGGACCGGATCTGATTTCGAATTCTTGTAGAAATAGGACATGATTGTCTCCCGGCCCGGAACGCATCCGGGCGCAACGTAGATGGGCAGGTGCAGCGGTTAGCGGCTGCCGCCGACCGGCGCGTCGGCACCGGTCTTCGGACCATGATCGCCGGGCGCCTGGCCCCTGCCGCCCCCGCCCTGTGGATCCCCATCATAATCCTCGGGATTGCCCTTGCCTCCCGCTCCGGCGCCGCTTCCGGTCGCCGGACCGCTGCCTTTCCCGGCCCTGCGGCCACGGTTTGCAGCTGCATCGTCAAGACGCGCGCGCTGATCCTCGGGATAGTCCTCGGGCTCGACGGTGCTGACATTGTCCCGGTCTTCGACTTTCTCCGGTTTCAAAGAACCCGGCGTCGGCGCGGCGGCCTCGCCAAGCGCGTCGGGCCGAGCGTCGCCGAGCGGCCCTCTGGGCGTGGGGTCAGCGCTCACCGGCCGGCTCCGCTTGGTCCAGCTTCTGAAGCTCGGCGATATGAGCCTCGACAACCGGCGCGATCTCGCTGGCCGCCTTTTGCAGGCTCTCGGTGTCACCATTTGTGGCATAAGCGCGGTGAAGCGCGAGCGCTGCATCATGCGCTTTTCTCTGATGGCGAAGATATATAGCGTCGATCGCGGCCGCATCCGCATTCTTGATTTCATCGAGCATCCGTTGCTGGTCGGGCGCGAGCTTTGGCGCAGCCACCTCGATGGAGGCGGCGTTGGCCGCCGCCTTCAGCTTCGCGGTCGACTTGCCGTGGTTGTCGATCATCATTTTCGCAAAGGCTTTGACGTCATCGCGTTTCGACTTTGCCAGCAGCGCCTTTGACGATTCAATTTCCCACATGTCGCCGGCACCAGCCTTGGCGACATAGTCGGCAGCCGTGGTTGGCGCGCCGGGCATCGCCGTCGGCGTCGGCGCCTCCATCGGCATTTCGCTGCTCGCGCTATCGGTCGCGGCCGGCGTGGCGTCATTTTCGGGCGAGCCGCAGGACGCCAACATCGCGGTTGCGGCCAAAAGAATATATCGCTTCAACGAACGTCTCCCAATGTCCCGCCCGCTCGGTCAAGCAACGAGGCCTTATGACCAAGGTTCCGCGCCGCCTTCTCCGGCTGGCCCCAAATGTCGGCGATGCCAACATAGATCAGGATTTGGCGGATTTTTCGGCCGGCGATGCGGGGGGTGCTTGGGGTCGAGAGGTAGACGCAGATGTGGGGAGAGCGAGCAAAGTCCCAAGAGCGCGCGTAACCGCTTTCGACGCTCCGCCTCGGGAGAGCGTCTCCATCAGCGGCTTTCGCCGAGGCGCACGCGGACTGCCCCGATCGATCCCCAAGGCAGGGACTCAGCGGAGCGTATGCCGTCGATCTCGGTTTCGAAAGTCGCGCCCTGCGGATCGACGCCCAGAAGACGTCCCGTTCGCCACACCGGCTCGCCTTCGGCTTTGCTGAGATAGGCCACTGGCGGCGGAGTGTCGCGAGCGGCAGCGAGCAGTCGGCCAAGATATTGCAACATTGAAAAGCTCCGTGCCGGCGCGGCCCCCTAAACGGTCATGGATGTTCCAGGCGCGTTTCCACGCGGATCAGGGACACCGCGGTGCGCCGCGGCTGGGCGAGCATGAAATGCGTGGCCGCCGCAATGTCCTCGGCCCGCAGCATTTTGTGGGCGTGAATAAGTTCGCGCTGCTTTTCAGGGGGGAATTCTGGATATTGGAAATCCGCTCCGGTAAAACCCGGTTCGATCAGGCCGACCTTGATATCCTCCTCCGCCAATTCCTGCCGAAAGGACGGAACGAAACCCTGGATCCCTGCCTTCGCCGCGACATAGATCGAACTCCCAGGCTTTTTAGAGACTGCAGACATCGATCCGATAAAGATGATGTCGCTCCCCGCATTCATGCGCCGCGCAGCTTCCTGTGCACAGACGAGGTAGGCGGTGAGATCGGTGTCGAGTTGGTAGCGCATCTCGCTTTCGCCGCTGTCAGCGAGCGCGGCGGCAGGAACAGCGGCATTGATAATCGCGATGTCGATCTCGCCGAGCGAGGCTTCAGCCGCTTCGAAGAAACGATCGACATCTTCGGCAACCGACAGATCGACGGCGACGCCATCACCCTCTCCGACTTCGTCGATCCGCTTCAACGCATCATCGAGATGTTCGGGGGTCCGCCCGCAAATGAACACCCTTACCCCATAGCTCGCCAAAAGCACGGCAATTGCGCGACCGATTCCTGTCGTTCCGCCGGTAATGATCGCTCTGCGCCCATCAAGACCGGGTTGCTCGGTGTGCGCGTCCTGTTCGTTGATCATATGGGGCTCCATGTTGCGCTTGACGCAGAGATAGCCCCCTCCAGCTGGAGCGACGAGCGAGGTCGGCTCAAGTTCCAAGGTGCTGCGCGCTCATTCTTTCTTTTTCGCGGCGTTGCTGATGCAGGTTATGAACTGAAGAAACTGTTCGACACCGCCGCTACTGGCAGGGGCCTCAAACCGAGATGGCGGACGGCGCCGCCGGTTCATTCGCGTTGAGATTGCCATCGCCTATCGGGAGAAGCTTCCACATATTGGCGCCTGACTTGGTCATTCGGGCGAGCAATGTCGAACCTTCCCAAAGCTCGACATGCACTCCATCCGCCTCATTTCTGGCAATCTGGAAGGCATGATCGGGTCCGTCGGCGTGGAAATCGATCCGCCGCGGGGCATCGGGGTCCTCATCTTTAAGGATCAGGTGGAACGGGCGCATTGCGCATCTCCTCTCTGTCGGGAGCAGGCGCTACCAGGCTCTCGGCATCAAATCGATCGGCTGGCCGTAATACGGGACTGCGGTGATTGCCGAAAACCACGAAAAGCCGATCAGGGTGGACCGCAGCCGTCGGCATCCATTGTACAGCCAATCTGGCGGCGCGCCCTGATCTACATCAGGATCCAAAAAGAATGTGTATGATCGGTCACCGTCCGGGCTGGTCTAGTGAGCCACTGGCAAAGCCTCGGTGACGCGCACCGGTTCGCGACCGATATGCTGGGCCAGCGCGGCCGGGTTGTACAGCCTGACACGGCCGCCCATGATCTCCAGCAGGCCTGCGCGCCGCGCATCCTGGAGCATTCTGTTGATATGGACCGCGGTAAGACCGAGGGCGTCGCCCAGCATTTCCTGCGTGAGCGGCATATCATAGCCGGTATCGGAGGCGAGTCCTGCGCGCGTCAGCCGCTCATGGAGTTCGAGCAACAGGCTGTAAATTCGCTCCATCGCGGTCATGCGGCCGAGCCTTGTGATCTGCTCGAGTAAATAAGCTTCGTCCAAGGCGGCGCTGATGGAATAGGCGCTGTCGAGAGCCGGGGTCTCGGGTACCGGGCAGACCTCGACTTCGGTGAGCGTAGTGACCGTCGAAGCAGCCAGCGGCGCCGGTTGACGACAATATCCGACGAGATCTCCCGGCAGCAGAAAACCCAAAAACTGTCGCCGCCCATCCGCGAGAATGCGCACCCGCGCCGCCCATCCGTCGACCAGCAGCTGCGGCGCGGCGATCGGCTTGCCCTCTGCGAGAAGATCGCGCCGACGGCGGATCTTTTGCGCCTTCGACAGCGCGGTTTCAATTGCTTCGAATGACCATGTGTCGAGCGGCGCAAGCGATGCCAGCCGTCGCAATGCCGGAGAGGCGCCGGCCATGTGATGTTGCTCGCTCATGCGGCTGCCGTCTGCCCAGGGCATTGGGAGACTGCAGGTGCAACGCAATCGGGCGAACGACCCGCTATCGTTACCGGACTGACGCGCTCCGCGACCGGGCAAAGACAAAATGAGCAAACCCAAGCCCCAAAAAAACTCGCCGCGCCGACATTCTGCGGCGGCGCCCCTTCGCTATATATCATTTCCACGCCTTGACGGATCGGGTCCGCGTTGGCGGCGCCCCCTGTTCCCGTCATCTAGAATGAAGGCGCGATCGGTCTCCATAAACCAGGTTAGCCGGGTGGGCTCGGCACGTACTCATTCGAACGAAGAAGCGAATTTGCTCAACGCGTCGCGAAGGGAAGAGGCGTCAAAATCCGACATCAAGTGCAAGACTATCTACAGCCGATGAGCAAGACGCTCTCCGGTTCGACGATGGCGAAAGAGAGGAAACTACAGACACTGCGTCTGAATCGCGCGGAGCGGCACGCGATGTTCACGCAAAAGGCTCTCGCAACTCAGCGCGCTCTTGCGGCGTTGGCTTGCTATGACATCGCGTTGGCCCTCGTCGCTCTGGATCGTCCGCCATGGTCAAAGCGCCGGCAATGTCGCGCGCGATGCCGCGGATGCGGCGGGCGCACACCGTATTCTCCTCGATCACCGCGATGTCGATGTTCCGCTTTCACCGCTCGGGCGCGAGCAGGCGCGGGCGCTTGGCGAGTGGTTTGCCGCGGGAAAAGAGGATGGCCGCCCCGAGATCATGCTCGCCTCGCCATATGCCAGGGCCGTGCAGACCGCGGAAATCTTCCGTACCGCAGGCGGGTGCGCAGATGATGAAAAAATCTGTATCGATGAACGGCTACGCGAAAAGGAGTTCGGCATTCTCGATGGGCTGACGCGATACGGAATCGAGGCGGCGCACCCCGAGCAGGCCGAGTTCAGAAAGTTGCTGGGGAAATTCTATCATCGACCGCCGGGCGGCGAGAGCTGGTGTGATGTTATCCTTCGTCTTCGCTCGCTCCTCGACACGGTCTCGCTTCACTATGGCGGGCGGCGCGTCATGATCGTCGCGCACCAGGTGGTCGTTCTGTGCCTGCGGACGATCATCGAAAATCTTGGTGAGGCAGACATTCTGGCGATCGATAAGGAAGGCGACGTCGCCAATTGCGCGATTACCGAATATCGGTTCGATCCTGCAGCCGGGCGCGACGGCAATCTTCGCCTTGCCCGCTATAATGTGACGGCGCCGATGAAAGACGAGGTTCCGGTAACCCGCGAACCCGACGCGATGGTGGCTGCGCGTGGCTGACGCAGTTGCGCTGGACACCGGCTGGTTGAAGCGGCATCCGCTCCCTGCCCATCATGATAATGTCGACAAGAACGGCCGCGGCCGGGTGCTCGTGATCGGGGGATGCCGGCGGGTGCCCGGCGGGATGTTGCTGACCGCGGAGGCGGCATTTCGGGCTGGCGCGGGCAAGGTAACGATCGCGACAATCGCATCGGCGGCCATTCCCGTCGGTATCGCCTTCCCCGCCTGCGCCGTCGTTGCGCTGCCCGAAACGTCGGGCGGCGAGATTGCCCCGGAAGGCGCGGACGCGATACTTGCCGAGATCGCCAAGCATGACGCGGTGATTCTAGGGCCAGCCATGATTGATGAGGCGCTCGTTGGCGAGCTGCTTGCGGCCCTTTTGCCCAAACTGCCAGAAGATCTATTTCTGTTGCTCGACGCCTTTGCTCTTCGCGCCGCCGCCGACCATGTCGATGCGATCCGAGCGCGGAGCGGCCATGTCGTGCTGACGCCGCATGAAGGTGAATTGGCAGCTTTGCTCGCCATGGATCGGAACGAGGTCGCCAGCAATCCATCGGCCGCGCTCGCGATGGCCGCAGACCGCTTCGGCTGTGCCGTCATGGTCAAGGGTGCAATCAGCCACCTCATGGCCGGCGGCACCTGTCTCAGCTATGCCGGAGGCGGGCTCGGCCTCGCGGTCAGCGGATCGGGCGATATTCTCGCCGGACTGATCGCATCGCTCGGCGCGCAGGGCCTTCCTCCCCTTGAAGCGGCCGCATGGGGCATCTGGCTGCACGGTGAAGCCGGACGACGATTGTCGGAGACGGTCGGACCGATCGGTTATCTTGCCCGCGAGCTGCCGCCGCTGGTGCCAGGCCTCATGCGCGGCGTTTAGGACCGAAGCGGCGCTGGTCGGGATCGCGTTCGAAGCGAAAGCGCCCCTTGATGTGCTCGTTGAAGAACTGGCCTGCGGACGGCGCGGCGCATAAGGCGTCGTATAGCTTCTGCGGCACATCGAAATAGAAATAGCAGCCTGCCTCGATGAAGCGGAGGCAAAGCAGTTCGGCGCTGGCATCATATGCGGCGCGGTCGATCAGTGAAGAATTGTCGAAACAGATTGCCTGCATGACCAATCAGCGCTGCACTGCGCGACAGTTTCCGCGTCGTGGCCTCGCCATAAGCGCGGTGAGCGCCAGCGCGTCACCGGTGGCGGCGGACGATGCGGTGTTGTCAAAAATGCACCATGACTCCTGCCGGCCGCCGGCAGCGATGCGGCGCGCATAACGGTCGAGTTCTTCTGCCTCATAAGCGGAGCGATATATGTCCGGGGAGCCGTGCAGGCGCCAATAGGCAAAGTCGCGCGATCCGCCCGGTTCAGCACCGGCCGCGACCCGCGGCGGATCGGCCGCGACGCGCGCAACGCGATGACGCGCCAGCATATCGTCCGCCGCCGGCTCGAACCAACTGCGATGTCGCGGTTCGCAGGCTATTCGAGCGGATGTCGCGCCGCAGAGACGCCGAAAAAACGTGTCTGCCGTATCGGCATCATAATCGAGCGTCGGCGGCAACTGGACGAGAAAGACCGCGAGTTTTTCCCCGAGCCCCGCTGTTTCCTCAACAAGCCTGCGGATCGCTCCCTCGCAATCTTTGAGCCGCCGCTCGTGCGTGATCGAGCGCGGGATCTTGACCGAGAATCGAAATGTCTCGGGGACGAGCTCGCCCCACCGCGTCCAGGTCGACGGCCGGTGCGACCGGTAGAAGGACGAGTTGATCTCTGCGCAGGTCAGCCGGTGGGCGTATCGGGCCAATGCCATGCCCTCCTTCGGGAATGCTTCAGCATAGCGCGACGCGATGCTCCAGCCAGCCGTGCCGATCCTGATGTGCATGGCTTTCGAACGCGCAGGATCGCCAAGCGATGCACGGGCAGCAGGTTGATCCATGTTGGCGGAATTGCGCAAAACTGCTTCGCTCGACGCGAATGGCGGAACCCGATTGCGCGCATGACGTTCTGTTGCAATCTGAACCGGAGGGGTGGATGCTGCGCAGATTGCAGAGCATAGCGAGTGAATTGACGTTTCTGCAGGACGGCGGCGAGATGGGACGGCTCATCGCGGACTATGACTGGTCCGCAACGCCGATCGGACCGATCGAGGTCTGGCCCCAGAGCCTCCGCGCTATCATCGCCTTCATGATCCATTCGCCGGTTCCCCTCGTCCTTTTGTGGGGCGACGAGGGAACGATGCTTTACAATGACGGCTATTCGGTCTTCGCCGCCCAAAATCATCCGCGCCTCCTGGGATCGCCCGTCCGCATCGGATGGCCCGAAGTGGCCGACTTCAACGACAATGTCATGAAGGTCGGCCTCGCCGGCGGGACGCTGGCCTATAAGGACCATGTGCTTCGCCTCAATCGAACCGGGCGGTTTGAGGACGTTTGGCTCGATCTGGATTATTCACCCGTCTACGACGATCAAGGGAAGCCGGCTGGCGTTCTCGCGATCGTCAACGAGACAACCGACCGGGTCAAAGCTAACGATGCGCTCCGCGCAAGCGAAGGCCGGCTGCGTTTTCTCGATCGTCTCGGGCGCGAAACCGCGTCCAGCCCGGACGCAGACGAGATCCTGCGCGTCACCACGCGGCTGGTCGGCGAGCAGCTGGGCGTATCGATCTGCGCTTACGCCGATATGGATAGCGACCAGGACGGCTTTACGATCCGCGGTGACTGGTCTGCGCCGGGCTCGCGGTCGATCGTAGGTCATTATCGGCTTTCGGACTTCGGCGAACTTGCCGTCAGCAATTTGCGTGCGGGACGGCCGCTTGTCATCAATGACAACCGCAGCGAGATCCCGCCTCAGGCGGCCGCGACTTTTCAGGCAATCGGCGTCGAAGCGACCATATGCATGCCGCTCGTGAAGGACGGCCGCCTCACCGCGTTGATGGCGATCCACCACCGCGAGCCGCACCGATGGACGGGCGAGGAGCTTTCAACGATCCGCGAGGTTACCGACCGGAGCTGGGCGCATATCGAGCGCGTCGGGATTGACGCCGAGCTGCGTGCAACTGCCGAGCGACTGCGCGATCTCAACGAAACGCTCGAGCAGCGGGTCGAGGAACGGTCGGCCGCGCTCGAGCGTAGCCAGACGCAATTCCGGCTGCTCGTTCAGGGCGTGACGGACTATGCAATCTATATGCTCGACGATTTCGGCCAGGTGACGAGTTGGAACGCGGGCGCCGAGCGCATCAAGGGCTACCGGCCAGACGAGATCATCGGGCGGCATTTCTCATCCTTCTACGAGGCGAGCGACCGCGAGGCCGGCGAACCGCAAAAGGCCTTGGAAACCGCGCGCCGCGAAGGGCGATTCGCGGCCGAAGGATGGCGCGTTCGCAAGGACGGCACGCGGTTCAGGGCGAGTGTCGTCATCGATGTCATTCATGACGACGAAGGCAATCCGGTTGGGTTCGCCAAGATCACGCGTGACGTGACCGAACGCGAAGAGGCGCTCCACGAGCTCGAGATCGCGCGCGAGGCCTTGTTCCAGTCGCAAAAGATGGAGGCCATCGGTCAACTGACAGGCGGGGTCGCGCATGATTTCAACAATCTCCTGGCAGCCATCCATGGCAGTCTCGAGCTGCTCGGCAAACGCACCGTCGATGATCCGCAGGCGCAGCGGCTGCTCGACAATAGCCTGAAGGCGGCCGAGCGCGGCGCGGCACTGACCCAGCGCATGCTGGCGTTCGCCCGCCGGCAGGAGCTGTCAACCGAGCATGTCGCGATCCAGTCGCTCGTAACCGGCGTGATGGATTTGATCCAACGCTCGCTGGGTCCGACCTTCGCTATCTCGACCCGGTTTTCAGACGAGCTTCCAGCGGTCGCGGCGGACGTCCATCAGCTTGAGATGGCGCTGCTCAATCTCGCCGTGAATGCGCGCGATGCCATGCCGGAGGGCGGAACGATCATCATCGAAGCCGAAGATCGCACCGTCGCGGCGGGCGAGATCCCGGACCTCGCGGCAGGACAGTATGTGCGGCTGACGCTGGTCGACCAGGGCAGCGGAATGGACGCCGATACGCTCTCGCGCGCAGCGGACCCCTTCTTCACCACCAAGGGCGTCGGCAAAGGAACGGGGCTCGGTCTCTCCATGGTTCACGGCTTCGCGCGCCAGCTCGGCGGCGCACTTCATCTGGAAAGTGAGCCCGGTATTGGCACGAGCGCCCATATCTGGCTGCCCGTCAGCCACGCCGCTTCCACCCATTCCTCCAAGGATACCGAAGCCGCTGCCCCTGGCTCCGGGCGTCGCCGCCGCATTCTGGTCGTCGATGACGATGCGATCATCCTGATGAATACCGCCGCCCTTCTCGAAGATCTCGGTCATGAGGTTGTCGAAGCGGGATCAGGAGAGGAAGCACTGGAATTGTTAAACGAGCATCCCGACGTTGATCTGATAATCACTGACCAGGCGATGCCGGGGATGACGGGCAGCCAGCTGATTGCGGCAGTGCGAGCCGATCGTCCCGCCCTGCCGATCATATTGGCAACGGGTTATGGCGAAACGCCGGGCGACGCCGCCCATGCGATCCAGCGGCTCGGAAAGCCGTTCGGCCAGCGCGAACTTCAGCGAGCGGTCGCCGCGGTCGGGGGCTGAGCCGGCGGCATCGTCGCCTGAAAAGCAATATAAAGAGGGCTTGCCGGAACTTTGCGGATGGCTGGTCATTGTCCTTGCGGGGCAAGGAGACGATATGCCGGCCCAACTAACCGCCACCGCAATCAACTGCTCGCTTTCCGCCAAGGGGCGCCAGACTTCCACCGATGCGATGCTCGGCGTGCTTACCGAGCATTTTGCCGACGAGGATGTGACAGTGTCGCATCCGATCCGGATCGCGGCGCATGATGTTAAATGGGGCGTGCGTTCCGACGAAGGCGACGGCGACGCCTGGCCCGCGATCCGCGAGCAGATCCTCGGAGCCGATATTCTCATCTTCGGCACGCCTATCTGGATGGGGCAGCCTTCGAGCGTCGCCAAGCTCGTTCTCGAACGGATGGACGCTTTTCTTGAGGAGACCGACGATCGGGGGCGCATGCCGAGCTATTCGAAGGTGGCGGTCGCCGCCATCGTGGGGAATGAAGATGGCGCGCATCATGTCTGCTCGCAGCTGTTCCAGGCCCTCAATGATGTAGGCTGGACAATTCCTGCGGTCGCGGGATGTTACTGGGTCGGCGAGGCGATGGGGTCGAGAGATTTCAAGGATCTCGAGCATCGGCCTCGGATGGTCAGCAAGACTGCAAAAATGGTAGCGGCCAACGCCGCCCATCTCGCCCGGCTGCTGAAAGCATCGCCCTACCCCGGCTGATTGGACCGCGTCGGTATTCGAAGTGCCTCGACTGCGGCGGCCGTGCGCCGCGCGAACGGAACCGGGTCACCTCGCGAAACGTAGTGCGCTCATGGTCGACGTACGCGCCGTTTTCAGACATTCCAAATTCGGCCCCGCGCGCTTTTGCATCGCGATGCTCGCCGCAATTTGCCTGGCGGGATGTGACCATTTCCCTCAGGATCCCGAACATACACTGGAACAGGTCCAGCAATCGCGTGTCCTGCGCATCGGCATCGAGCGCCAGCCGCCTCCCGAGGCCACGCGTTTGCTGCATCGGATAGAAGCTGCGACAGGGGCCGGGGCCCGAATCAGCGAGGGCGGCGTCGAGCCGCTTCTCGCCAAGCTCGACAAGGGCGAGATCGACCTTGTCATCGCGCGCTTTGGAAAAGAAACGCCTTGGGCGGCCGAAGCAGCCTTGTCCCCGCCACTTCGCATCGACGGGTCGGGCGAGACCGCCACCGAGTGGCGGGCCGCGATGCGCGGCGGCGAAAATCGCTGGATCATGCTGGTCGAGACCCACGCGCGCCGCGTGTCCGCAGTGCCGGACGCATCATGACCGAGCGGGCGCAGACCCATGCGAGCGATCTGCCCCCGGAGATTCGCGCGGCGCTGAAGCGCGCCGAGCGGCTCGAATGGTGGAACATCTTCTGGACGATCTCGATCATTGCCGTGATGGGACTGGTTCTTGGGCAAAGCCAGACGATGAAGACCGCGTGGATCGAGGATACGCTCGGTCTGGTCCCCCCGATCGCCTTCCTGATTGCGGCGCGGATGGAACGACGCGGCAAACGCTCGCGCAAATTTCCTTTCGGTTTCGAGCGCGTCAACGGCCTCGGCTTTTTCCTGGCGGCGGTTGCGCTGGCGGCGACCGGCGCCCTGCTACTTTGGGATGCGGCGATGACCCTCGTCGCGGCCGAGCATGCGACGGTGGGATCGGTCCGGATATTTGGACACGACATTTGGCTCGGCTGGCTGATGATCGGTGCCCAGATTTATGCGATGATCCCGCCGATGATCATCGGGCGCAAGGAATTGCCGCTCGCCGAGAAGCTTTCGGACAAGCTGCTCCATACCGACGCACTTATGAACAAGGCGAACTGGATGACCGGCGCGGCGGGTGTCGCGGGGATCGTCGGTCTCGGCCTTGGCTGGTGGTGGGCGGATTCGGTCGCGGCCGCCTTCATCTCGTTCGACATTCTCCACGACGGGATGAAAGCGATACGCTCGTCGACGGCCGAACTCGTCGACGGCACCCCGCGCGCGCTCGCGAGCGCCGAGATCGCCGAGGAAGCCGAAGCGCTCGAAGCGGCGCTCAAGCAGCGCTACCCCGAGGCGACGATCAAGCTGCGCGAGACGGGCCGTTTGATCCGCGCCGAAGTCCATGGCTGTCTTCCCGACAGGCCTTTCGATGTGAACGATCATTGGCCAGGCAAGGAGGAGCGCAACTGGCGCCTTGCTCAAATCGCATTCGTTCCGCCCGAGGGCGATCTTCCGGACAATGATAGCCGATGAGCGTTTCCGGGAAGAAATCCCTGCCGGGCGCCGACACTGGAATGGCCCGGATCGCGCATCTGAAAGACAATATCGTCCTTTACGGCGCGCTGTTCGCAAATCTTGGCATCGCCATCGCCAAATTCGTCGCTGCCGCGATTAGCGGGTCATCGTCGATGCTATCCGAGGGCGTGCATTCCCTCGTCGACAGCGGCAATCAGATATTGCTGCTCTACGGTCAGGAGAAGGCAAAGCGTCCCGCCGATGTTCGGCACCCCTTTGGCTATGGCCGCGAGCTTTATTTCTGGGCGTTTGTCGTCGCGATCCTGATCTTCGCTGTCGGGGCGGGCATATCAATCTATGAAGGCTGGCTTCACTACCGTGACCCCGAGCCGCTTCGCGATCCGACCATCAACTATGTGGTGCTCGCGATCGCGCTTTTCCTTGAGGGCGCGTCGTGGACGATCGCGGTGCGCGAGTTCAATCGGAGGCGCGGCGACCAAGGTTGGTGGCAGGCCGTCCGGCGCTCGAAGGATCCGGCCGGTTTTATCATATTGTTCGAAGACAGTGCCGCGCTCGCCGGTCTCCTGATCGCCGCGCTCGGAATATGGGCGAGTCATGCCACTGGCGATGCGCGCATCGACGGGTTAGCGTCGATAGCGATCGGACTTGTCCTCGCCGCCGTTGCCATGCTGCTCGCTCGCGAAGCCAAGGAGCTGCTGATCGGCGAGGCCGCGGATCCGGCGCTGATCGCTGCAATCTGGCAAATTGTCGAAAGACGTGACGAAATCAGCGCCGTCAATCATGTTCGCACGATTCACACCGCGCCTGAATCCATATTCGTCGCCGTGAGCGCCGATTTCCACGATGATCTGCCAATGGGTGAAGCCGAAAGCTTGATCGAGGCAATCGAGGCCGACCTCAAGGCCGCATCGCCGATGATCAGCTCGATCTATATTCGCCCAGAAAAGCACGAGGACGCGCTGGTTCAGCCGCGGCCTTGAAAGGAGGCCCGCTCCCGCCCGGCGGACGCACCGAACTACGGCGCTATCGGGCCGCGGCCGCTCCGACCGGTTTTCCAGCCGGCCAGAAAGCGCCCATCGCCGCTGGGTTCGACGCCCAGCGGATCATCTGTCCAGAGGCATTGGCCAACGCCGGCCGAGACGCCGCCCACGGTCACCTCGCCTGCGAGCGGAACGATCATCACACCGCCCTCGGTCCGCTTCATCGGCGTCCGATCGTCTGCGACCACATGGACGACGGACAAGCCGGCGGTGGACAGCAGCTGCGCGCTTTTCGTTGGATCGACCATCTGTTGCAGGGCGCCGGGCATTGGCCGCGCAATTGCCACTGCCGCGCCATCGACCAGATGCAGCTCGCGCGGACGCCCATAATCGTAGAGGCGATAGGTAATATCGCTATTCTGCTGGATTTCGACCAGCGAAACGCCCGCTCCGATCGCATGCACCGTCCCAGCCGGAATATGAAAGAACATGCCGGGTTCGACCCGGTGCCATTCCATGAGGGCTTCGATCTCGCCCGAGCGGGCGGCTTCAGCCAATTCAGCTTCGTTCAGCACGTCGCGCGTCCCGATACCAAGGACTGCATCGGGCTCGGCGCCAACAATATACCAACATTCTTCCTTTCCCGCCGACAGGCCCCGCGCCCTCGCATGGCTATCGTCGGGATGCACTTGGATCGAGAGGCGTTCGCTCGTGAATATATATTTCACCAGCAGCGGGTCACCGGCAGGCGGATCGAACCATATTTCGCCGACCCTGCCCTCTGCCACGCCCTCGAACTGCGGCGGCAGGCTTGCGACGCCCCAAGGCTTCTCCACACCGATAAGGTCGAGCTTTTTCGATACCATATTGCCTCGCAGATCGATTGAGCGGTCACGCTTTGGGCCGCGAAGCAATGACCCATGGCTCGGCAGAGGGTTCCGCGCCTTGGCCGCGCCAACCACGTTCCAATATCCTCGTCTCCGAGGGGCGCGTCCTCCGCCTCGCTGATCAAGTCTGGCCGATAAGATGCCAGTCCCTCTGATTGCGGGCCAAGCATCCGTCGCTGACGTGAAGAATTTTAAGGGCTTAACCCATGTAAATCGCCGGTGATTTTCTCATGAATTCGAGCCAAATTGGAGCAGCCATCGGAAGTAGGCCCGCGTTGGCCTTGCTATGGCAACCCAATCTCCAGCTAGCGAAACAGCAGCGCCGACCCACCCGTTCAGAGCCTTCATCGCCGAACCCGAATTCCCCTGCGTCGGTGCGAAATCGGCGCTGGCAAACGGCCTTCTGCAGATCATCGAGGCGCGGGATCTGACCAGCGGCTGGAATGACCTTGAAATCCACCGCGCGCTGATAGCCTGGGCGCGAGCCTACAAGGCCGACCCAGGCGGACTTCGCAGCCTCGCCGTGATCTTCGATGGACCGGGGGACCTTGACGAAGAGGCGTTTGAGAATGCGCTCTGGGAGCGCATACAGAGCCTTGCGGACAAGGACGCGTGGAAAGGTCTTCCTTATGATCCGAGGGTGTGCCCCGATCCCGACAATCCGCACTTCTCCTTAAGCTTCGGCGGCGAGGCCTTCTTCGTGATCGGACTTCATCCCCGCTCCTCGCGCCCGGCGCGCCGCTTCGAGAAACCCGCGCTGGTCTTCAACCTCCACGACCAGTTCGAGCGATTGCGCGCCGAAGGCCGATACGAGCGCATGCGCGAACGCATACTCGCGCGCGACGCGGACCTTGCGGGCAGCATCAATCCTATGCTCGCGCGCCACGGCGAGGCGAGTGAAGCAGCGCAATATAGTGGCCGAATGGTCGAAGACGGCTGGAAATGTCCCTTTCATGATCCGAGGGCCGATAATGACGATTGAAATTCCCCCGCGAAGCGGCACCGCGTTCACGCTTCGACGCGGCGAGATGCTCAAGGTCATCGATCCGGAAGGAGGCCAGGTCAGCGATATGGTCGCTTTTATGAGCGAGGACGCCCGCGAGAGCCTCTCGAACGGGCGGACATTTGACTATGAGGAAACGATTCGGCTGACGACGGGCAATCGCCTGTGGTCCAGTCGCTCGCGGCCGATGCTCGAAATAGTCGAGGACAGCGTCGGCGTTCACGACTTCCTCCTCACGCCCTGCAGCGAGGCGACATTCCGCCATTTCTATCCGGGCAAGCCCGTGCACCGAGGCTGCTATGGCAATCTCGTCGAGGCTTTGGCTCCCCACGCGATCGACCCGGACGCTATACCGACAGCGTTCAATATCTTCATGAATGTGCCGGTAGGGGAAGACGGTCGGATCAGGGTCGAGCCGCCCGGTACGCGAGCCGGCGACTTCATTCGTCTGCGCGCTCTCGAAGATCTGATCATTGGCCTCACCGCTTGCTCGGCCTACGACAGCTGCGGAGGAAGTTTCAAGCCGATCCACTATGAGCTTGAGGTACGCGAGCCGTGACACGTTTGCACCACGACGGCGGACCGCGCCTGCGCTGCAGCTATGTGCTGCCCATCGCCGCGGGAACGTCGCAGACCAAGGCCCTGACCGGCTATCTCGCGCGTTTGGGGCGAGTGGTCGAAGATCTGATCGTGGTGGACGGCTCCCCGCCCCAGGTCTTTGCCGAACACGGCCGCGCCTGGGGCTCGTTCGTACGGCATATGGCGCCGGCCGAGCGCACGAGAAACGGCAAGGTCGGCGGCGTGATGACCGGCGTCGAGGCCGCGGCTTTCGAGAACGTCATCGTGGCGGACGACGACGTCCGCTATCGCCGCTACGAGCTCGACCGGATGGTCAAGCTGCTGGCGAGCCATGCGATCGTGCGACCGCAGAATCATTTTCATCCCCTGCCATGGCACGCTCGTTGGGACACGGCGAGAAGCCTCCTTAACCGGAGCACCGGCGGTGACTGGCCGGGAACACTGGGCGTACGCCGCTCAACGCTCCTGGCGGCCGGCGGCTATTCGGGCGAGGTGCTGTTCGAAAATCTGGAAATGGTACGAACGGTTCGCGCGGCCGGTGGCAGCGAAGCGGTTCCGCTCGACCTTTATGTCGCGCGGCGCCCGCCTCCCGCACGACACTTCTTCTCGCAGCGCGTGCGACAGGCCTATGACGAATGGGCGCGACCGGGCCGCTTCGCGGCGCAGCTTGCTCTGGCTCCCGCTGTCCTGCTCGGCGGGCTGCCGGCGCTTTTTGTCATCGCCGGGTCTGCCCTATTGATGGCCGAGTTCGGCCGCCGCAAGGGGGGCGGCGACGCCGTCTTCGCCGCCGGCAGCATAGCTTGGGCGCCGCTCTGGGTGGGCGAGCGAGCCGTCACTTCCTGGCTGGCGCTTGGCGAACGCCTCGTTCATGGCGGGGTTCGATACCGGGACGGTCGGTTGCGCAGTGCCGCGACGCCCGAACGAACGCTACGGGCGCGAATTGGTACACGGTGACGGGGCGTGTCAGGATGCCACCTGAAGTGTCCGCTACTCCAGGTTGCGGTCTCTTGAACCCACTGCCCAAACTTCGTCGGATATTGCTTGGACGTCCAACGCAGAGACCATAACCGCGAAGCGAACCCGTCTGTCTTCGCCGGTCACATCTATCCTGAGCCCCCCGTCGACGAGAGCCATCTCCGGGTCATCGCCTAGCAGATGGCCTCCGTAGCGAACGGCTTCGCGGCGGGCGGCCGCATCGTCGGGCAGCTCAAATCCCTCGTCGTCGATATGGCGAATGCCGTCGCTGGTATGGAAAAAATAGCGTGGCATGACCGATTCCCGATTTCACAAGCCCGAAAGCCTCAGGCGCTTATCTTCAACTCAGAAGTGAGGGAAATTGTTGCGATGAAGATAAATGTCGGAGAAATCGGAGATATGTTCGAGCGCGGACAGATTCATGATGCGGATCCGGCGACCCGAACGGATCGCCCCCTTGGCGTCGAGGCGCTTCAGCATGCGGTTGATGTGGACCGGCGTCAGGCCAAGAAGATCGGCCAGCTGCTCTTGCGTGATTGGCACCTCAAAATCTTCGAGCGCAGCCCCGGCGATTTCGTCGATGCGGTAATAAAGCTCGCACAGGAGGTGCGCGAGACGCGCCTCTGCATTGCGCCGACCTATGTTGAGCAGCCACTCTCGAGAGATCGATCCTTCGAGGATCGTGTCGACAAGCAGGGCGCGCGCGATCGCCGGTCGCTGATCGGCAAGTGCCTCTATCGCACGCAGCGGTACATTCGCGAGAACCGCCGGAGTCAGCGCACGGATGTCATGATCGGCGATATGCAGATAGGTTGACTGAAAATCCAGCGCGTCGCCCGGGACCTTGAGCGCCACGATCTGGCGACCACCGTCGGCCGCAACCTTGTAGCGATATACGAAGCCGTCGAGCAGAATGGGACACACTTTCGCCCGGTCTCCTTCGTGCAGGATCCGCGTACCGGGTTCGACGGGTCGGATCTTGTGCGGAAGCGTTGCGAGGGCTTGCTGGTCGAGGGTCGAGAGCAGACTGCGGTTCAGCAGTTTGCGGATGAAAATGCTGAGCGGTCCGAAGCCCATGGCTGCTTCGTGGCGATCCATCGGCACCGGCATTGTTTCTTCGTCGGCCATGATTATTCCTTTCGGACGGGAAGCATTTCGATAGAACCGGGGGCAAGCGGCAATGTTCCGCGAGGAGGTCGAGGTCTCGGCTTGCACCTGAGGTCGGTAATGACGCCGGACCGTGGAACCGACGCCGCATGGCATGCCCCCTGCTATTTCTTGACGAACAGGTTCACATGCCCGCGACCGGCAAGAGGCATCCCCTCTGCCAAACGTAAATATCGGCAACATTCGAGGGATTGGGGCGTTGGTTTACGGAGATCGAAAGGACGCACCGTGCCGCGCTTACTCTTGTTCCTAGCATCCCCCCTTATGATCGCAGGTGCTGCGCTTTCGCTGCAATCTTGTGGGTCGGAAAAGGTCGAGGCAGCGCCTCCGAAAGGGCCGATAAATAGCCTGGTCACTCTGCCAGATGGATCCACTATAGTCGCGGCTAAGGGCACGCTGACACGCCGTATCGGCGAATGGCTCCAAAGCCGGAAGGGCGCCAGCGCCCAATTCCAGTTCGCCGGCTTCCACGAAACGAAACCAAGGCTGACGAGCGCAGGGATTGGGCGCGCCGCTGACCTTGCCACAATCCTCCGAGCTTCACCTGCGGCAAAAGTAGAATTTGCCGGGGACGAGGCGCAGGCCGAATCCCTGTCGAGGTTCCTTATCGATCACGGTATCGGCGAGGAACGTCTGAAAGTAGTACCGGCGGCCGGACTTGGGGCTGTTACGCTCACGATTTACCGGGGCAACGCCGGGGTCAGCGACGATATGGGCTCTGACGCCGCGGCACGAGCCAGTTGAAGCCATCTCGGGGGTTTGCGCCGACCTTGGGACGCGAATAAGCGGCGCTGGTCCGAAAATGATCGTCAGCGTAACTGGCTGTCCTTGCTACCGCGGCGATTGAAGCCGGAGGGTCGCCGCGCCGAATCCCGGACCGTCTGGCATCCTATGCAGGTCCGGCTCGCAGGCAGCGCCTTGCGCCGCGCCTCTGCAATCCGCTCGCCGCAATCATCACAATAATCGGCGCCAGTGCCCGACGATAGCCGGAGACGAGCTTCCTTCACACCGTCCTTTACCGTGTCGTCGATCTGGTCCTGAACTGCACCGTCGCGCGCCCACCCATTGGCCATTGCACTCGCTCCATAATGGCAGCGCGTTCTATTCATCACTGCCGAAACATAAATTGGGAACGCTGGCGCGCTATAGCAAGTTGCTCGCCGTTTATGGGAACGATCGCGCGGCCGAACGGTCTTGAGTCCATGGCCAGCCCACCTGCTAAAAAACCTTCTAACAGACGACCGCTGTCACCATCCGCCAAACGCGCGAAGGTCGACGTCCCCCCGCCCTTCCGCCCCCTTCAACTGGCGACATTAGTTGACAGCGTGCCCGCGGGACGTGGCTGGGTTCATGAAATGAAATATGACGGCTATCGGCTGCTGATAGCGGTCGGCGGAGGTGAGGCCCGTGCTTATACGCGATCGGGGCTCGACTGGTCTGATCGCTTTTCCCCGCTTCTCGCCGAGGTCGCAAGGCTCGATGTCCACAGTGCATTGATCGATGGTGAGGCGGTCGTGCTCGATGCCGACGGGCGATCGAGCTTTCAGTCGCTCCAGAACGCCCTTAAATCCTCCCCCGCCAGCATCGAGTATTTCGCCTTCGACCTGCTCGAACAAAATGGCGATGATCTGACTGCGCTTCCGCTGCTGGAGCGCAA
>VFQN01002630.1_pt1 | contig 27258 bp, 21 predicted proteins | sample 3512371 | NCBI WGS metagenome assembly VFQN01 (sample SAMN10412370, study PRJNA504923) | tailings metagenome | isolation source: Replicate 2 from Balatoc abandoned mine | place: Philippines: Itogon, Benguet | collected 2017-08-28
TGGTCCATGCGCCGCTGCTGCCGGTCGCCTTCTACCAGATGCTCAAGGCGCGCGGGATAAGGCTGGTCGACGGCGACCCCGACGAATTCGCCGCCTCCCACGGTCTCAGCCTCAATGTGCTGCCGACCTCGCCCCGCGACGTCATCGCGGTCGCCGGCTTCCCCAGGACGAAGGCCGCGATGGAAGCCGCCGGCTGCACGGTTCGGACCTTCGAAGCCGACGCGCTCTGCATCGCCTGCGAAGGCGGCCCGACCTGACTGACGCGGCCGATGCTGAGGGCGTGAGTCGGGACAGGTTCTCCCCGCCCCCTCACTGCCGCCGAGAGCTCGGGCGCCAGGTCGTCGGACCGCTTGCGAATGGCACGAATCTTCCACCCGCAGGAATCGGCTAATCCTGTAAAGAACTGGATTTTTACAGGACGAGCCTGTTTTCGGGCGACACGAGAATATTAGCCGGCTTTCCAGCGCCGAACGGTGATTTGGGCCGAGCGAAAACGCGCCGCCGATCTCGCGGGCACAAGACTTCGAAATTGAGACGATGCGTCAGAAAATCGCCGCTGACGCCGCCTGCGTCAAGGAGGGTCAGCAAGACGTGATCCTTGCCCGCGTTGCGGTCCGGAAAGACGATCCATACGGCACATAACAAAGCGAAGGAGGGCACCGTTGGACGCGGGGGCCCCAGAAGCCGGCGCGCCCGGATCGCCATCGCGGATGCCCGCGCGGCGACATCGAGGGGTTCAGTGTCGGCTTCTCGCCCTCATTCCGGGTGTACAAACTGCTTTCAGAAAATCCTAACAGCTGTCATTCCACGTTGGCCCAATTACGGGTCGGTTTCTTGGATGAGAGCGGGAGTCGCCTGGAGTGTTGCACGTCCCCACCACTTACAGGTCGAGTTCTTCCGGCTCACCGTCTTCGACCTTTGAGGCATGACAGAAGATGCGCAGACGAGTACTCGCGCGGGCGCATGAGGTAGTAAGGCTTGCTAGGAACATGGACGTTTGCATCGTCAAGTTGCCGGGATCATCGCTTTCCAAGCGTCGCTGCAGTACTGCCCGGTCAAGCAGTCGTGACGCTACGATCCAGACTTCCCTGTTCCAAGACTTGTTTCGGAGCGCGTCGAGCATGGCTTTTCTGGCTTCCTCGAGATCCAGATTTCGGGAGTTCTTGAAGATGCGCTGGAGTCCGTGCAACGTGTTGCCGTTTGCGTTAACCTCTGTTCCCCATCTCGCCTCAGAAACCTGAGGGGTCACTGCGATGGTTGAACAGAATGCCAGCGACGATAGCGCCTGACGACCAACAACTTGCAGCGCGCTGACGGCTGTACGAGACAACTTGCTCGATGCCTTGGCGTGGATGACACACGCCAGTCGCCGTTCTGTGTCGATGGCGAGAAAATCGCCGATCTCATTGCCATCGTCGTCGCAGATGACCAAGTCGAACTTGGCTAATTCCGTTCCCAGTTTACCGTACGCTTCCGGGATGTCGGCGCCGACGGGCAAATCACATATATCCTTAATCACGCCAAATTGGGCTTGAGCTCGCCAAGCAGTTTGGTCGACCGGGTAGATTTTCTCGCCCTTCTCTGTTTTCAGCTCCGCAAGAATCGGGACCGCTACCAGGTTGTCCAACGGGGGGAAGCTGCCATTCTCGCGTTTCTCCAAGCCCTGGGGTCGGTAGAACTTCCCGCTGGCGTACACCACGCCCTTCATTGTTGGGATGACTCGAAACGACTGAGTTCGGTTGAGCAACTCCGTGACGGTGAATGCCGAGCGGCGGCCACCTGTAGATGCCGCCTGAAAGTGCGCGTCCAGATCGCTACTGCTTATGGCATACCGCCCTGTTTTCTCCCGGTACTCGATTTCACAGTGGAATTCTTCACCTGCGATATGAACGGTGAAGTTTCCCTCGTCGTCGACGTCCGAGCATAGGTCAGGGTTGTCCACATCTTGCATCAAGTGGCGCAGAGTGTCGTCTTGGCCGCGGTAGTCCTCGAACGAGTCGCCTATGTCGATCAGGACGTTCTTCGCTTTCGCGCCCTGCTTGTCCGGCGCCGGAACCAGCTTCGCATAACGGCTGAAGACCGGATTCTGCGAAGCTACGTTGATAGAGAAGTCGCCTGCGACGTCCTTGGTCCACTGCAAATAGTCACCTAGCGGCAATAGCATAGGCCGGGTGTCGCGCACCCGCGCTTGGGTGAAGCCAAGATACCTGCCGTAGTTACCCACACGACCGAAGGCGGACGTTGGGAACATTCCCGGATCCAATAAATCGGTGAAAGTGTCCTCGAAGGATGCCGTTCGGGTTGCTTGGGCTCGGATAGCGCGCTCCGACATATCCAAGGAGGACGCCGACATTCGAATGACCCTAACCCTTCTCGCTTCTGAGGACGCTGGAATGCCTCGCGCAAGGATATCCTGATCAATGCGGCTCATCTCCAATTTTGCGCTATCGAAGACTATGCCGCCGGTGTCGTGGGCGAATACAAGGTCGCCAATCTTCACGACAATGCACACCCCTAAGGTCCATTCGGGGAAGAAATGTCGGGTGAGCCAAGGCGAAGTCCGCCAGCCGTAGTACGCCACAGCGACGGCATCTTCCGGCATGCCCGATATCTCTACCGGCTGAAAACGGTCGTTTCCGAGAATGGCTTCGGAAATCTCTCCAAGGATGGCAGCTTTGTTGAAGTTTACGCCTTTGAAATCAAAGATCGCGGCGCTGGCCGGCAACCGGATATCATCAACACCAAGCCTCTCTTCGAGCAAATAGCGAGGACGAAACTGTCCTTCGACGTACTGGAGGTCGGGGAGGGCGCTGATCAGTCGGTCGGGGAATGCAGCCTCGCTTATAACCACATGCTGTGTGTTTGTAGCGCAATATGCCTCGAACTCGAGATAGCGGCCCCACGATTCTTGGATGGCCGAAAGATGCCTTGGGAGGGCCAGCACGTGTGCCTGCTGGTCTTCTTGTCTGCTGGGGTCCGAAGAGCGCAGGACGCGGCCGATCTGCTGTACCAGTTGCCGCGCGTTGCCGAAGTTGTCGTAGATCGCAACCACGATGAAGGAAGCGTCATCCACTCCCTCGAGGAGCTTGGTTTCGTGAAGCCAAAAACGAACTTGGTCGCTGCCCTCGCTGGCCTGTGCAGATTTGACGGTCTGAAACTGCTTCTTTGCCTGGCTCTTGGTTTTCACGGCATGGTGGATGACGAGCGCTTCCTGACCTGTCATCTCCTTGAGGAGGTTCTGGAGCAGGATCAACTTCGGCAGCCTCTCGGCGCGAATGATCACCTTCCAGTTGTCCATGCCCTTCGGAACAACGAAGTCAGGCAGCTGATCGGCCAAATGTGTCGCGAACTCTAGGGCGTCCGCCTTCTCCTGCTCTGTCAGATCTCGATCGTCTGTATTGTCTTCATTCGCTGCATCCTGACCGACCATCTCTGGAGTGCCCGGTAGTTGGCCTGCAACCGGGTGGGTAGGGGCGGCTTCCCCCTTTTCGGCTTCGGGCGGCCTCAGTTCCCCGAATTGTGGCGCGCGGATAATCTTTCTCTCGAGCGCCTCCTGAATCGACTGGTTGAACACGAAACGCCCACGCACTCGGAAGGACTTATAATCATTGCGGTATGGCGTGGCGCTGAATAGGACAGTGGGCAGATCGGCCTCTCGGATTGCGCGGCTCCATGAGATCGCTGGTTCATAGTGACCCTCGTCTACGACTACTAGGTCAAAGCTCTGGATCAAATTGACCATGCGCCGAGCTTCCGCGATCTCCCGATTTCTGGCCTCGTCGTCGCCTAGTGGTTTCTCGGACGTTCTTCGAATCTGGTCGAGTGCTTGCAGGGTCCCGGCGAGAACGATCCGCTCCTGGTCAGGAGCGTGAGCGAGGATCTGTTCAACGGTAGAAGGGAGCAAGTGAGCGATGTAGGCATTATCAACAGGAGCACCAGCTTCGTTGCCCTCCTCGTCGACGTAGGTCGAACGTGTGGCCGCGGTAAGCCCCATGGATTTCCAGAAGTTGGCACGAACGTAGTCGTAGATCTGATCCGTCAGTGCAGTGCGTGGAGTGACGACAAGAACGCGCCTCACCTCTGGAAAACACCGGCAGAGCATAGTGATCACAGCCGATTTGCCCGCACCCGTGGCCATCTTCACCAAAGCGGCTTCATTCCGGATGTATTCGCGGGCAATGGCTCGATCGGAGCTCAAATAGGCGGCTAGCAAGCAAATCGCGGCGTACTGGTGGTCCCAGATACGGCGGCCTTCGCTGTGTTCTTGTGGCCAGAACGCATAACGCCCGAGGTGCCTCACGATAGATGTGTACGTTCTGCGATCAAATTCTCGGACCGCCCTCAATGATGTCCGGCTATCCGCCACCAAATCCTTCAAATCCATGCGCGCTCCCCCGCCAGTTCGACTTCTTAAGATGCTGCACGTGCACTTAGAGTTCAAATCGATGAAGAATCTTGGCCGCAACGGCTAAGGCACAGATGTTTATTCGCGCGGGGTCGTTCCCGGATTGCGGTGACGCGCGTGCTGGCGGGAATGGAGCCTAAGTGCTCGCTCTTATATGTGCGTCGCCTGAGAGCGGGACTATTCGCAATCGGCCCCCGCAACTGCCGAATCCTTCTCGGGAGCGAAATCTAAGGATACGCGTGACGTGCCCCCCATCACGGCCCATTGAGCTGAAAGCAAACGCAGCCTGAACGCGGACAAGGCTAGAAGAGGTGGTGCGACTCGGTCGGCAGCCAAGCAATTTCCTGGAAACATGCCCGCACCAGCTCAACGCCCGAGCGCATGCGCCTGTCGAACTTTCGACCCATGTTCAGACGTAGAACTTGAACGGCTGGCGTTTCTCACCCTTAGCCGACCCCATTGTCAGGACATCGCCGACCATCTTCGCAAAGCGAACCGTGACTGGCAGCCCGTCGTTGAAGTTGCACGAGTTATAGTTGATCTTGGTGAGACCCATGATGTCTTCTAGCACCGTGCTGATTTTCGGCTTGGATTTCTTGGATCGCATCACCGTGATGTGCAGCGGATTGGGCGTCTCGGGCCCAATGTAAGTGTCGAGTTGCGGCACGTAGCCTGTCGTCCACAGATACGCAGTCTGATCGTCGAGCAGGAGCGCTGTGCCGCGAAGCACCGGATAGTCGCCATCCCGGAAGAGCTTGGTCTCGCCCCCCGTTGGTCGGATCCTCACGCCGACGACATTTGTCTCCTTCGGCGCGGCCGTGACGAAAGCATTCCACTCTTCGTCGTTGAAATAGGTCTGTCCGTGAATGAACAGCTCCTTCGGGGGGCCGCCATGCTCTTCGCTGTAGGTTTTCAGCACGAGTTCAAGCAAGTCCTTAGCCGCCGGAGCCTTGAGATGATACTCATAGTCGCCGGTCTTCCAGGGACCATTGGCGCCGCGGAAAACGACGCCGTCACCCTCGTTGAGGAACATCTGAGCGGCGCAGCAGGCGTGCCCGTCAGGATCGTTCGGCAGGCTTTTGTAGACCATGCCGATGTAGCAAACGCCGGGCCGCACGTCCGCCAACCGCCATGGTGGTTTCGGCTGCGTCTTATAATAGAGCCCGGTGGCGAGATTCCACGCGACCGTTGCCGCATCCTGCGTCTTGCGGATGGGGTAGTTGGCTTTGTTGAGGAAGGCGCCGGGCGCGAGCGTCGTCTCGCGCACCAACTGCGTCGGGGCGATCCTCAGAAACTCGGCCTTGATCCTGCGATGGAAGTCGGGGACATCCTCGAAGATCGCCTCATCGGACTGATCGATGGCGCCCATGGTGGACAACAGCGGCAGATTCTCTTTCGCCTTTTGCCGCTTCTTGAAGTCGCCCAGCTCCATTGCAAGGCCGGTGCGCTTGGATTGCGGCCGGCAGCGCTCATAGACGATGTCTGGTAGGACAAGGACCCAGACGTCGACCGATCGCTCGTCGTTGCGGCGATGCTGCTCGACACGATCGATGTAGAGGCGGGCGACTTTGTCGACCGCTTCATTCAGATTGAAGATGCGCGTGGCGCGCTCAATATCCTTCAGCTGGATCGATAGCGCACTGCATTCATCTGGATCGAACGATATCCCGAAGGCCTCCTCGAGTCCGGGGAAGTTCGCCAGATGCAGGCGATCGGCCTTCTCACCCTTTCCGGGCGGTGGAACCGGAACGACGGACTTCAGCTTGCGCGCCCAGGTGCGGAAATGCGCAATGCCGTCGCCGGTGCCGACCACCCCGACACGGATTTCGCGCATCCTCTTCGCCTTCGCATGAGGTCCATAGAGGAACAGACCATCCTTCGGGTGGGGACTGCGCTGCGCGTAGGCGAATTCCAGTAGCGGCTCGTTGAAATGTTCAACCTGGAGCGAATTCTCAGGAAATTTCATTCGTCGGCCTCGTCATCGCTATCCGGGCGACCCAGCGTGCTGACGTCGGCTTCTTCTTCCTCGGCATCGAGGACATCAGGAAGTACTGTGCTCACCGGCGACGTAAACAGCATCGGCGCCGCCTCGATCACCAGCTCGGCGTCCTGCGCGAGCGCCAGGCGGATGTTCGCGCCATCGCCGGACAGGAGTTCCAAGAAAGCAAGCATGCGGCCGTGTCATTGCTTGTTGCGCCATCCCTTGCAGACGCTGCGTCGCAGGCGATGCAGCTTCTTGGGATCGTCGATATCGAGCCCAGCCGACGTGTTGTTGTCTAGGGAGAACAACACCCGCGCCTTTAGCTTGAGATGCCAGAACGGCCAGAAATAGGGCATCGCGGTGACGCCGAACTGCCAGATATGTCCCTTGGCCACGTTGCGCAGCATCGATGACCGCTGGTCCCCCTGCCTGCCCCACGGAATGCGTTGGCCGGTCCGCACCTGCGTGGCCGATGCGTGGAAGCCGACAGCGTTGGAATAGTGATATTCAACGAAGCCTCTCTCCCTGCAAAACGAGAACCACGCCTGCTTGATCATCGCAATGACCAGGTTCGATGCCACCTGTCGCTCGATGCCAATTTTCGGGAAACCGCTGTCGACGAAATCCAGCAACGGGATTTTGTGCTTCAGCTGAAAACGGCCAGCCGATGCAAACGCGATGTCGACCTCGGTCTGGCCCGCAAAGGTGATGAAGCCAGGGCCCTGCAGGGCGCATGGATACTTGAACTGCTCGATCGCCCGATCAAGCAATCGGGTGTCGATTGCTCCGCTGCTCTCGTAGTAGCGAATGACGTCGGGCGCCTCCGTGGCGCGCAGCCAGTTCGATGTCAGGCGTTCAGCTTCGTCGACGATCGGGACCGCGCCACGCCGACGGAAGATTTCCCAGTTCGGATCGATCACGGCGGGAGCGCGGGAGCGCGGAACCTTCTGCCTCTGCAGTGCGTCAAGGAGGCTGGCGACGCCTTCGCCCCAACCACGGACGAAATCGACCGGCATCGCGTCGCCGAGACCTTTGACCTTCTTCCCTTGCTCGAGACGAAGCGGAATGATGAAGCGCGGATCGTCGATTTCCTTCGCCACTTCCAACGCAATGTCGAGATCGTCCTGCACATTCTGGTCCGCGAGGGTCGCATCCCGCCAGACGAGGAGGACTTTCGCTGCACGGTACTGCAAGGCCTGGTTCATCTGCCGCCGCAATTTGTCGCCCGGCTGCAACGTCAGGATGTCGGCGAAAACGCCGTAGCCTTCCGCCTCGAGCTTGGGCCCCAGCCACAGCGCAAACTCGTCGTCGATCGGCGTGGCCTTGAGCAGAAAGATCGTGTCGCGCACCGCTGGCGCGGCACCAGCGCCAGGCGCGGTCCCGTGCGCTGGCGGCAGCAGATTGGCCAGGACAGGAGGCACTGGTCCCGGCTTTCCGAGCGCTTCTTCGAACGCTTCCTTGATCACCGATTTCAGAACGGGGGTGCTTTGCGCCCAGAGCTTCTGATGAGCTTTCTCGATCTCCGGATACTTGCGCAGCAGCGCATTGAGATCGCCAGGCCCGAATATGTCGCCGGGACCTTGCAGCGCAGGCCCGACGATCTCTGCCAATGCCGTTTTGTTTTTTGGCGTGAGCGAAGCCGACGTGACGAGGATGTATCGAGAGGGCGCCAGGCCATCGATGGCTGTGCGCTCGCTCTTCATCTTGGATTTCAGCGCCGAGAAGCCCGACCGGTGGTAGTGCTTCGCCTGCAGCACAATGTCGCCGCCGGCAAGGGCATGTCGACCATCCATCGCGTCGTCCGGCCCCTCGGGAAAGGCCTCGAAACGCTTGTCGATCTCGCGACCTACGAGGTCGCGGGCCAAATCCTCAAACTCGTTATGGGACAAACTCGAGAAATCATAAGCCATGTGCCCCAGATTGAGTGCCCATTTCGTGGGCAGTCAAGCAACCGAGAGCACAATTGCGTCGCGCCTAAGCCTTACTAACAAAAAGAAGAACGCACTTTCGCCGGCAGCGCGGTCAAACGGCAAACTTATCTGGAAACCATTCTTTCGATCGCATCATGCGCCTGACTGCAACGTCTAGGCCGATTCCGGAGCCGCCTAGTGCACTGCGGCAGCTTGATGATTATCAGTCCCTGAAACCGGACTGTCAGCAGACGGCTCCGTAACGCCCGCGCCGTTTCTTCCTTGGCCAATCAAGGCCGAGGAGAACTCAAATGGGGCGGGTTCTACGTCGTCGCTGGGACCGCGTCAGGTCCACAGTGCGGTCGTTGGCCGAACGTCGGCTTGTCAAGTTCTCCGTCAGAACCTGACGTTCCGCTCACGGCTCCGTTCAAACCGATTCGGATGTCTTTCGAATGGCGGGTTTTGGGCCGCGGGCAAACTAAAAACTACCGGATTGAGGTCGGTTGCTGAACGGCAGCTAGTGGCCGAGCACGTCCGGAACCGGACTGTCAGCAACCGGCCCCATATCTGACATTGCCGGGACACTTGAACTCGACCCGAGGTGAAGTATCGTCGTTCGTAAAGAATTTGCTCCTGCGGGTGCAAAAGGCTGCCTGACTAGGGCGAGGGCGTGAGACGTTTTCGAACGCCTTCCGGCTCCCACAGAACCACGACCGCTCAGCGTATCAGCGGCGCGACACTGTTCTCGATGAGCCGCACGAGGCTGAGCGCCGTCATCTCCGACGACTTCGGGTTGGACTTCAGCGCTTCGTTCTCGAGCCTCAGCTCGAGTTTGCCAAAAGCGCCCGTCGCGCGGATCTCATGGCAATTGCGGTTCGCGGCCGGATCGGCCACCAGGACCACCCGCGTGCGGTCGAGGCCTATGCCCGAGAGCGCCGTGATGACTGCGACATTGGCGTTCTGCGGGAATGCGCCGGCTGCCTCGCGCGCGGTGCCCGAAAAGAACTCCGTCCGCGCGGTGAGCGTATCGAGGTCGACGAGTTCCGCGGCCTTGGTGCCGTGCCAGGCACGGGGCGGCTTGACGATCGCGTGCACGACCTCGTCGAGCGGCAGGACCGAGGCGGCTGCCAGGGCGCCGAGATCGCCGAGCGCGCCTGATGGCACGACGAGGCGACTTCCGACCTCGCCGGCGGTCGCGACGAGGCGATCGAGGAGCGCCTCGTCGGTGAACGCGCTGGTCGACGAAACGACGAAGCTACCGGCATGACGCAGCGCCGCGTCGCCCCAGATCGCGACCGCGGGCCGACCCGCCGCTTCGACCACCATGTCGAGATCGAGCCCGGCCAACTCGTCCGGACGCGCGATCAGCCGCGCGCCTTGGGGCAGATCGCTCCGCTCCCGCCCTCCATCGCGGACCGCGACGGCAACGATATCGATCGCGGCCGCCCGTCGCTCGGCCAGAAGCGCGCCAACGCGGGAAGCGATGGCGCCCCAGCCGACGAAGCAGAGGCGCAGGCGCCGCCCGCTCATGTCAGAGCCCGACATAGCGCCGCACCAATTCGGCGTTGCCGGTGAGATCGTTACTGGTGCCGGACCAGACGGTCCGTCCCTTCTCGAGGATGTAGTGGCGGTCGGCCAGGCGCTTCAGCACATGCAGGTTCTTGTCGATCAGCAGGATCGACTGGCCTTCGGCCTTCAACGCCTCGATGCACCCCCAGATCTCGGCGCGGATGACAGGTGCGAGGCCCTCGGTGGCCTCATCGAGGATGAGCAGCTTCGGGTTGGTCATCAATGCGCGCCCAACGACCAGCATCTGCTGCTCGCCGCCCGACAGCGTGCCGGCTGCCTGGTTAGCCCGTTCGCGCAGCCGGGGAAACAGCGCATAGACCCGTTCCAGCGTCCAGGGGTCCTTGCGGCCGAGACGATTGGCGGCCGTGGCGACGAGGTTCTCCCGTACGGTCAGCGTGGCGAAGGTCTGCCGCCCTTCCGGCACCAGCCCCACGCCGAGACGGGCGACCGTCTCGGGCGTGGCCCCGCTGACATCACGACCGGTGAAGCGCACCTCGCCGGCCATCGGTCTGACAAGGCCCATGATCGATTTCACGGTGGTCGTCTTGCCCATGCCGTTGCGGCCGAGCAGGGTGACGACCTCGCCTTCTCCGATCTCGAGACCGACATCGAAGAGCACCTGGCTCGGGCCGTAACCCGACTGCAATCTCGCGACGCTCAGCACAGCTCGTCTCCCTCGCCCAGATAGGCGGTGCGGACCTCCGGATTGTCCCTGATCTCGTCGACCGTCCCGGTCGCGATGACGCGCCCGTAGACCAGCACGGAAACACGGTCGGCGAGGGCGAAAACCGCATCCATGTCGTGCTCGACCAGGAGCATCGACACCTGGCTCCTGAGCCCGCGCAGGATCTCGATCATCTGCCGGCTCTCGACGTGACCGAGGCCCGCCATCGGCTCGTCGAGAAGCAGAAGCCGGGGCTTGGTCGCCAGGGCAACGGCGAGTTCAAGCTGCTTCTGTTCGCCATGCGAAAGATTCGCGACCAGTTCATCGGCGCGACCTGCGAGGCCGACGATGCCCAGGAAGCCCTCGGCCTCCTCTCCCAACACCTTCGCCCGACGCACATTGCCCCAGAAGCGAAAGCTGTGGCCCTGACGGATCTGCACGGCGATGGCGACGTTGTCGCGCACCGTATAGTCGGGCAGCAGGCAGGTGATCTGAAAGGTGCGCGCCAGGCCGAGCGCGACGCGCCCGGCAGTCGGCAAACCGTCGACCGGCTTGCCGTCGATCGCGATCGAGCCCTCGTTCGGCTTGAGCTCGCCCATCAGCTGCGAGATCAGCGTCGTCTTGCCAGCGCCGTTCGGGCCGATCAAAGCGTGGATCTCGCCGCGTTCGACGGTGAGGTCCACATGATCTGTGGCCAGCAGGCCGCCGAAGCGCCTGACGAGCCCACGGACGTCGAGGATCGGCTGGCTCACGGGCGCCTCCCGACGAGACGCGCGGCGAGCGCCTGCACGCCGCCCTGCGTATAGAGCACGACCACGAGCAGGATGAGGCCGAGGCCGAGCTGCCAGTTCTCCGTCCAGGAAGCGAGGATGGTCTCGAGCACGATGAACACCGCCGCTCCGACCAGCGGGCCGAACAGGGTGCCGACGCCGCCCAGGATGACCATCACCATGAGCTCTCCCGACTTGGTCCAATGCAGCATGTCGGGGCTGGCGAAGCGCAGGAAATTGGCCATCAGCGCACCGGCGAGGCCGCAGCCCATGCCGGAGATGACGAAGGCCATCAGCTTGTAGCGGTAGGCGGGCAGGCCGATCGCGGCCATGCGCCGCTCGCTCTGGCGCAGCCCGACGACGACATTGCCGAAACGCGAATTGACGACCCGCCACAGGAGCAGGAAGAAGACCGCGGCGAAGGCCAGGCAGACATAATAGACCGTCTGCTTGTCGCGCATGTTGAGGCCGGGCAGCTCGTTGGCGCGGCGGATGATGAGACCATCGTCACCGCCATAGGTCTTGAGCGACACGAACAGGAAGAACAGCATCTGCGCGAAGGCGAGCGTGATCATGATGAACTGCACGCCGCCGGTGCGCAGGGACAATGCGCCGATGATCGCCGCCATGATCCCGCTGACCACGATCGCCGCCGGTACTGTTATCAGCATCTGGTTGGTGCCGGGGATGAACCCGAGCAGCGGCTCGCCGAGCGAATAGTGCTGGTAAAGGATGCCGACGGTATAGCCGCCGATGCCGAAGAAGGCAGCGTGGCCGAAGCTGACCATGCCGCCGTAACCGAGAACGAAGTTCAGGCTGGCTGCAGCGATGCCGTAGATCAGCACGCGGGTGGCCAGCGACGTCAGCGCGGAATAGCCCGTTGCATCAGCGATGAACGGCAGCGCCACGAGTGCAATCGCCACGCAGGCCAGCAATACGGGTCGCTTGAGTGAGGTTTCCATTGGCGAAGAGGTGCCCATTCAGGAATTTCGTATGAAGAGGCCTTTCGGCCGGATCAGCAGCACGATCGCCATCAGCAGGTAGATGCCCATCGACGAGATGCCGGCGCCCAGCGCATCGGCCTCGGGTCCGACCATGACCTGCCGCAGCAGGCCGGGCAGGTAGGCGCGCAGGCTGGTATCGACGATGCCGAGCACGAGGCTGGCGAAGAAGGCCCCGCGGATCGATCCGACCCCGCCGATCACCACGACCACGAAGGTTGTGATCAGGATCTGCTCGCCCATGCCGACCTGAACCGCAAGGATCGGGCCGGCCATGAAACCGGCGAGGCCGGCAAGCAGTGCGCCGAGACCGAAAACCAGCGTGTAGAGCATGCGGATGTCGACGCCCAATGCCCGCACCATCTCGCGGTTGGTGGAGCCGGCACGAACCAGCATGCCGATGCGTGTCCTGTTGATCAGCAGATAGAGCCCACCCGCCACCAGCAGGCCGACGACGATTATGGCGAGGCGGTAGACCGGATAGAACAGGCCGGGCAGCAGCTCGACCGAACCGTCGAGCAAGGCCGGCATTGCCACGAACAGCGGCTGGCGCCCGAATATGAGGGTAATCGCCTGGTTGAAGATCAGGATCAGGGCGAAGGTCGCGAGCACCTGGTCGAGATGGTCACGTTTGTAGAGGCGGCGCACCACCAGGAACTCGATGGCGATGCCGGCGACCGCCGCTGCCGCGAGGGCGGCGGGAAAGCCGAGCCAGAACGAGCCGGTTTCGGTGGCGACCCATGTCCCGGCATAGGCGCCGATCATGTAGATCGAGCCGTGCGCCAGGTTGATGACGCCCATGATGCCGAAGATCAGCGTCAGGCCGGCGGCAAGCAGGAACAGCATCACGCCGAACTGCACACCGTTCAGCAGTTGTTCGAGGAAGAGCGTCATCTCGGGTCACTTCACACGGCAGGTAGACTGGAGAAGCGGCCGGTGCCGCCTCTCCGCTCGTCGGGGTCGCCTCACATCTTGCATTCGGCGGCGTAGGCGTCGCCGTGGTCCTTGAAGACCTCGCCGACCGTCTTCAGCGTGGGCTTGCCGTCCTCGCCCTTCTCGACCTTGAGCGCATACCAGTCCTGGACCGGATGCTGGTTGGGACCGAAGGCGAACTTGCCGCGCACGGACTCGAAATCGGCCTTGCGCAGCACCTCGCGGAACGCATCGGCATCATCAAGGCTGCCGCCGGTCGCCTTCAAGGCCGAGGCATAGGCGAGTGCCGTGTCATAACCCTGGCTGGCATAATAGGTGACGGGTCGATTGTAGGTCTTGTTCCAGGCATCCATGAACTTCTTGTTGGCCGCATTGTCGAAGTCGGAGTTCCAGTGGCTCGACACGTTGAGGCCGAGCGCCGCATCGCCGACGGCCGCCAGCGTCACGCCGTCCATCGACGGCTCGGCCACCACCATGGGGATCTCCTTCATCAGGCCGGCCTGCTCGTACTGGCGCAGGAAGGTGATGCCGAGCCCGCCCGGATGGAACTGGAAGACGACTTCGGGCTTGGCCGCGCGAACCTGTGCAAGCTCGGCCGCGAAGTCCGTCTGGTCGAGACGGGTGTAGATCTCGCCGACGATCTCGCCCTTGAAGTAGCGCTTGAAACCGGCGATGGCGTCCTTGCCGGCCTGATAGTTCGGCGCCAGCACGAAAGCCGACTTGTAGCCAAGATTGGTGGCGTTCTGGCCGGCGCTCTCGTGCAGGCTGTCGTTCTGCCAGGAGACGACGAAATAGTTCTCGCTGCACTCCTTGCCGGCCAGGTTCGAAGGCGCCGCGTTGGGGCTGACATAGAAGGCGCCGTTGTCGACGATATCGGGAACGGTCGCGCCGGCGACATTCGAGAATACGATGCCGGTGAAGAGCTTGATGCCTTCCTCTCCCAGGAAGCGCTCCGCGATCTGCTTGCCCTGGCCCGGCTTCAGGCCGTCGTCTTCGACGACGAGTTCGACGGGCACGCCGCCGAGCTTGCCGCCCTCGAGCTCCATGGCCAGCTTGAAGCCGTCGCGGATGTCCTGGCCGAGATAGCCGGCCGGGCCCGAAAGCGTCGTGATCATACCGATCTTGACGGGATCGGCCGCCGCGGCCGGAAGCACTGTCATCGCGGCGAGTGATGCGGCAAGAAGGCCCTTCCTCAAATTCATCTCAGTTCTCCTCTGGCGGGCGCGTTCGAGCGCGCATCGTTGTTTGCCGGCTGACCGGGCGCCTCGATATCGAGAGGCACAAACCGGAACGACGCCGCTTCTGCCGACAGCCGGCCGAAGACAGGAGCGGGGAAGTGGTAGGGGGCGAGCACGGTGCGGGCCCGGGCGGCATCGCCGAGCAGGGCGAGGCGCGTCGTGCGTGCCTCGACCGGGTCTTCGCAGAAATTGCAGACGATGCTGTCGTCGCCGAGTTGCAGAGGGTGGTGCACCGCATCCGCCAGGAACATCACCTCGCCTTCGTCCGTATCGAGCGAGACGACGACCATGCCGGGCGAATGTCCCGGCGCGGGCCGCAATCGCAGGCCCGGGGCGATCCCGGCGTTTGGCTCGACCGCATCGAAGCCGACCGAACGGATGATGGGCAGCACACTGTCGGCGAAAGCGCCGTGCAGAGTCTGGCCAAGCGGATCGGCCTCATGGATCTTCGTCCAATGAGCGAGCTCGGTTTCGGCCACGACGTAGCGGGCGTTGGGAAAGGTCGGCCGCCAGGTTTCGCCCTCGCGCCTGGTGTTCCAGCCGACATGATCGGCGTGCAGATGCGTGTTGACGACGATGTCGACCCGCTCCGGCGGGACACCGATCGCGGCCAGCGTGTCGAGGAACCTCGTCTCGCGCCGATGCCAGGCCGGCCTGTTCGGCCTCTCCTTGCCGTCGCCGATGCCGCCGTCGATCAAGGCCACAAAGTCCGGGGTTTCGACGACATAGCAGTTGAAGCTCAGCGACACCGTCCCGCCCTCGGGGTCGACGGTGCCTGCCGGCGACCGCCGCGCCGCGGCATCGAGATCCTCACGGGTGAGCCCGGCGAAGATCGCCCCGGCCGGCCATGGGACATTTGCCATGTCGGGTATACACGTCACCACCACCGGACCGGCCTGCAGCCGCTCCAGTGTGACATCGAGTTCCGGGATATGGAGACGCGCGACCTTCATGCCTGCAGCAGCCTTGCGCCGCGTCGTCGGGCGAGGCGGCCGCGATTTCCGCTTTTCTCCGAATCGCGGAAACGCTCTAACTCTTTGTTTTGACGCAATTCCGGACGCAAAACCGCTGCACACTTTTGCTGGAATTGCTCTAGAAGCATCAACTTCGATTTCATCGTGTTGAAGGTCCTGAACGGTGGGCGGCCCGCCGGAGCGGGCGGCCCCCTTAGATTGGCGCTCGGGATCAGAGCTTCACCCAGCCTTCCGGCGGCGACTTGCCCGGGTGCAGGGAGCCGCATTTCGGGCAGGTGCGCGCCTTTTCGTCGGCGTAGAAGGCCTGGTAGATCGGCGGCAGGTCGCGAACGATGCTCTTCAGCGAAACCTCGACACGCTTGACCAGCGCGCTGCAGTCGAAGCAGTACCATTCGAAGGCGTCGAGCAGGCCGTCGTTGCGCTTGGGTTCGACCACAAGGCCGATCGAGCCCTCCTGCGGGCGCTGTGGCGAATGACGAACATGCGGCGGGAGCAGGAAGATCTCGCCCTCGCGGATCGGCACGTCGTAGAAATTACCGTTGTCCACCACCTTGAGCATCATGTCGCCCTTGAGCTGGTAGAAGAACTCCTCGACCGGATCGTCGTGGTAGTCGGTGCGCTTGTTGGGACCGCCCACGACCGTCACCATCAAATCGGCGTCTTCCCAGATCTGCTGGTTGCCGACCGGCGGCCTCAGGAGATGGGCATGCTCGTCGATCCATTTCGAGAAACTGAAGGCGGAGAGGCGTCTGGTCATTCTGGTTCCTCCTGTTGCGGCGGGGCGGAGCGTCGGACTGGTCAGGCCGAGGTCTTGAGACCACAGCTTTCGAAGGCGATCTGGGTTGCGCGCTTTTCATCCTCGGTGAGTTCGAGCAGCGGCGGCCGCACGCGCCCGCCGGTCTGCCCGAGCAGCCCCTGCCAGTATTTCTGGTGGGAATGCGGCTTCTCGGCCGGACGGGTGCTCCTGAGCGCGGCGCGCACCGGCTCGAGGCTGTCGCGGATGCGGCGGGCTTCATCCGCTTTCCCTGCAAAAGCAAGGTCGGTGTATTCGCGCATCCGGCGGTCGTGCTTGGTCTGGACCAGGTAGGGCGGCGACGAGCAGAGGTAAAGCTGCCAGCCGAGTTCCAGGATGTTGTCCAGCCATTCCTCCTCGGAGGCGGTGCTGACCAGGATGCGGTCGCCCGCCAATGCCGTCAGCTCCTTGTACATCGGGCGCGGCACCGAGTATTTTATGGCCACGACATTCTCGATATCGGCGAGCCTGTTGCAGAGTTCGGGGCTCATCAGATAGCCGCTGTCGGGGTGGCTCCACAGCGCGATGCCGATGTCCACCTTGTCGGCGATGGTTCGATAGTAGTTGAGCAGCGTCTCGTCCTGCGCCTTGAAGAAATGCAGGACCGGCGCATGCACCACGATGTAGTCGGCGCCGCATTTCTGGGCATGCTGGGCGAGGTCGATCACCACATCCATGTTCTGGTCGGAGCAGGACATGATTGTCTGCGCGCGACCGCCGCAGGCTTCGACCGCAAGGTCGAAGGCGCGCTTTCTCTCGTCGAGCGACATCGAGAAGAACTCGCCCTGCTTGCCGGCGATGAAGAAGCCGTCGATGCCGAGATCACCGATCCAGTGATCGACGTTGCGGCGAAAGCCTTCCTCGTCGATCGACAGATCGTCCCTGAACGGCATCAGAGCCGCCGCCCAGATGCCTTTCATCGTCGCCCGCGAATGCGCCTTTGCAGTCTTCTTGTCGTATTTCATCGAATAGGGAGCCTTTCCGCCAACAGCGCCTTGGTTCCGTCAGATCGCCATGCGGTGCGAGACGTTCTTGATCACCGTGTAGTGCATGATGCCTTCCACCCCGCCCTCGCGGCCGAAGCCGCTCTCCTTGACGCCGCCAAACGGCGTCTCGGCGACGGAGGCTTCGAGCGTGTTGATGGAAACGTTGCCGGCTTCGAGCTCATCGGTGATCTGGTCGACATTCGCGGCCGAGTTGGTGAAGGCATAGGCGGCGAGGCCGAAGGGCACGCCGTTCGCCTTTTCGATCGCTTCCTCCAGCGAGGAGACCGGGTTGATCACCGCGAGCGGCCCGAACGGCTCCTCGCGCATGACCCGGGCATCATCGGGCACATCGGCAAGAACGGTGGGGGGGTAGAAGTAGCCGCGGTTGCCCGGCCTTTCGCCACCGGCAAGAAGCTTCGCGCCCTTCGAAACGGCGTCCGCGACCAGCGCCTCCATGGCCTCGACGCGGCGGTGATTGGCCACCGGCCCCATTTCGATGCCCTCTTCGAGGCCGTTGCCGGTCTTCACCGCGCGGGCGCGCTCGACGAATGCGTCCGTGAAGGGCTTGTAGTTCTTTTCATGCACGAAGAAGCGGGTCGGCGAGGTGCAGACCTGGCCGGCATTGCGGACCTTGCGGATGGCCGAGGCGATGCCCGCCTTCACCGGATCGGCGTCGTCGCAGACGATGACAGGCGCATGGCCGCCGAGTTCCATGAGCGTCGGCTTCACATATTGGGCGGCGATGCCGGTGAGCCTCTTGCCGACCGCGGTGGAACCGGTGAAGGCGATCAGGCGAACCTGCTCATGCGGGATGAGGTATTCCGAGATCTGCGCGGGGATGCCGAAGACCAGGTTGAGGACGCCTGCCGGAAGGCCGGCGTCATGGAAGGCGCGGGCGATGTGAAGGCAGCCTGCCGGAGTCTCCTCCGACGCCTTGATGATGATGGAGCAGCCGGCGGCGAGCGCGCCCGCGATCTTGCGCGCGGGCTGGCTCATCGGGAAGTTCCAGGGGGAGAAGGCCGCAACCGTGCCGATCGGCTGATGATGGACGATATAGCGGATGCCCGGCTCGCTGGGGATGACGCGGCCATAGGTGCGCTGCGCCTCGCCGGCATCCCATTCGAAGAACTCGGCCCCGCGGATGACCTCGAGCTGCGCCTGGCGGAACGGCTTGCCGTGCTCGCGGGTGATGTCGACCGCGATTTCGTCGACGCGTTCGCGCAGGAGCGCGGCTGCCTTGCGCAGAACCTCAGAACGGCGGGCTGGCGACGTACGGCGCCAGACGGCGAAGCCGCGTTCCGCCGCTTCCAGGGCCGCATCGAGGTCGTCGGTGGATGCCACGGGAACTGCGCCGATCACCCGCTCATCGGCCGGGTTGACCACCGGCAACGTCTCGACCGTGCGCCGCCACGTGCCGCCGACATAAAGTTGGAGATCGGGGTAATCGGACATTGGGGCGTCTCGGCTCCGTATTGGCATGAAATATCGAGAAGCGCCGGCAGCCATGGCTGGCGACATCTTGCGAGGCAGGATCGATGGATTTCGATATATCGACAAGACGGAATTATTCGATAAATTAAGACTGATTTCCGGATGAATACGGCCGACGCCATCTCCTCGAACGTCGCCCGCACCGAGCGAGCCCGCATGAAGATCACCATCAAGCAGATCCAGCAGTTCCTGGCAGTCGCCGAGCTCGGCAGTTTCTCGCGGGCGTCGAAGCGCCTGGGCACGGCACAGCCGGCGCTCTCCCAGGCGATCAGGGACCTCGAGGCGGAACTATCGGTGCGGCTGTTCGACCGCACGACGCGCCGGGTCGAGCTGACCGATGCGGGCCGCGAATTCCAGAACTCCACGACGAAGGTGATGGAGGAACTTCAGCACGCGGTGGAAGGCGTGCACATGCTCGCGGAACGGCGGCGCGGACGGCTGCGCATCGCGGCCCCGCCGCTCCTCGCTTCCGTCGTGCTGCCGCAGGCGATCGCCGAATTCCAGAAACGCCATCCCGGCATCACGGTGCAGCTCGCCGACGTCGGCACCGAGCAGATCGTGGAGAACGTGCGCAGCGGCAAGGCCGATTGCGGGCTCGGCACATTCTCGCCGGCCGAGGACGGTATCGAGCGGCTGTCGTTGGTGCGCGACAGCCTGATGTTGTTCTGCGACCATCGCAGCCGTTTCAACGAGGCGGCCACGGTGACGTGGCGCGAACTGGCCGACCAGCCGCTGATAACGCTGACACGCGACAGCGGCATCCGACTGCTCGTCGAAGTCGGGTTCGAGATGGCGGAGATCCCGTTCAAGCCCTGCTATGAGGTGACGCAGGTGACCACCGCCATCGCCCTCGTCGAAGCAGGGCTCGGCATAGCCGTCCTGCCCACCTACGCGCTCGCCGCCGCGCGTTTCCGCAAGGTCGCCGGCAAGAATCTTGCCGAGCCCAACATCTCCCGCGAGGTCTCGCTGATCCATGCTACCGGGCGCTCCGTTTCGCCGGCCGTGTCGGCCTTCGCCTCGGTCGTGCGGCGGTACGCCCAGCAGCTCACGCCGCGCGAGACGAGCTGATGGTCAGCCCCTGATGAGCTCGACCAGCAGGCGGGACAGCGCGCTGTCGTCGGCAGCGAGGTCGAGAAGCACGTCGAAATGGTTGCGGCCCGGAACTTCGACCAGGCGCGAGGCGAAGCCTGCCTCGCGCCACAGGCGGTCATATTCAGTCGACTGTCGCTTGAAGCCTGCCGGCTCGCCGTCGGCATAGGCCACCACGATCGGGCAGCCGACGGAGGGCAGGTTGGTCGCGGGGCTCAGCCTGGCGACTGCGGCGTCATCCAGCTTGATCCAGTCCTGCACGAACGATCGCGCGATCGGCGCCAGGTGGAAGAGGCCGCTGATCGGCATGGCGCCTTTGACGACATCCTCGGGCACGGCGAAATCGGCCTGCCAACCACCGGCCAGCACCGCGCCGGTCAAGTGCCCCCCGGCCGAGCTGCCGCCGACAAAAATGCGTTCGGGGTCGATGCCCAGGGCGCGGCCGTTCTTCCAGAGGAAGCTCAGCGCGGCGCGCACCTCGCGCACGATCTCGTCGAGCGAAACCTCCGGCGCGAGCCGGTAGTCGACCACGGCCGTGGCGATGTCGTGACGCGCCAGCATGCCCGCCATGAACGCGGAATCATGCTTGGAGAGCATCCGCCAGTAGCCGCCATGGATGAAGACGAAGACCGGCCGCGGCTCGGCGCCCACGCCGTAGATGTCCACGGTCTGGCCGGACGCTTCGTCATAGACGACATCGAGATGCCTGGCATGGTCCCGCATCTCCTCCGAGCGGCTGAGGTAATCGCGCATGGCCGCCTCGAAGACGTCTGATGTCACCGAACCGCGGGCGCCATAGTCGCGGTCGATGATCTCACGCGGCCAGTCGGCCTCTTCGGCAAGCACGCTCATGCTGGTATCGCTCCGGCTCAGGCGACGAAGGCGCGGATGACGTCGGCCACCACCTTCGGCTGCTCGAGCGTCGGGAAGTGCGTCCTGCCCGGCAACTTGTTCGGCCTGTACCAGTCGTTGCCGGCCGCGAAGTCGAGCTGCGCCTGCGCATATTCCGGCTCGAAGGGCTGCGAATAAATGTGGGTGATCGGCCGCTTTTCCTTCATCGCCGCCATGCGCTGCATCGGGTTGCCCCATTTGCGGTAGGCCCTCGCGATCTCACGGCCCGAGCGCGCCCACATCTCAAAGCTGTAATTCGCCATCTCGTTGTTGACGTGATTGACGATGTCCCCGATCTCGGTGTCGCCGATCCAGTAGTTGAAGAAATCGCCGCGGCCGTTCTCCCAATTGGTGCGGTCCTGGATGTGATCGATCATGCGGAAGAAGTCTTCGTTCGGCGTCGTCTGGATCCAGTCGATCACCACCGAACGCGGGATGCGGACCGTGCCGAGGCGGTCGGTCACTTCGATATTGGCCCAGCCGCCATGCGAGGTGGAGACCGGAACGACCTTGTCGATGCCCATCTTGTCGAGGAAGGCGACGACGTCGGAAGCCTGGTCGTCGACGGTGAAGTCGCCGTCATGCTCGCGGTGCTCGCCATGGCCGCGCCAGTCGAGGCGGATCACGCGGTGGGTGCGGGCGAGTTCCGGCGCCAGGGTCTTGAACAGGCGATGGTCCTGGCACCAGCCCGACAGCAGCAGCAGGACATCGCCCTCTCCGGCTTCGTCATAAGAGAAGGTGTTGGCGCCGATCTCAATGGAATTCATGGTCTGTCTCCGGGCTGGCGAAGGCGCTGAGCGCCTGCTGTCGATTGTTCGGGATCAGGCGAGCGGCTCGGTGGCCGTCGGGGCGTGACGCGCCGTCTTCATGCGCTCCATGCCGAGCTCGACACATCTGCCTGTGATCTTCATCACCTGCGAACGCACGTCGTCGGGCCAGAAATTCATGTCGCCCAGGCGCTCCGCGGTGTCCTGGGTATGTTCGGTCATGGGCCGCTCGCGTTCTTCCCAACGGGCAAGCGCCTGAACCACGTCGGGTTCGGCATCGACCGCCGCCGCAAGGCCGAGGCCATTCATCAACGCACAGCCGCCACCCTGCCCGAGATAGGGCGGCATAGCATGGGCGGCATCGCCCAGGATCGCGACGCGTCCCTTGCTCCAGCTCTTGAGCTTGACCACCTCGAAGGCATCCCAGCGGCCGGCATCGCCGAAACGCGAGACGAGATGCGCCAGGTGCGGGAAGGACTGCGTCCAGAGCGAACGATCGGCCGGAACCTTCAGCGCTTCGGCATCGTCGGCCGCACAGCAGAGCGCCACATAAAGGTCGCTCGCGCTTGCCGGCGTATAAAGGATACGGCGGGTGCCGGTGAAATGTTCGATGTAGCGGTCGCGGTCCTCGGCGGGCACGTCGGCATCGTCGCGGGCGATCAGCATGCGGATCGCGCCATAGCCGAGATGCTTGCGATACATCAGGAGATCGAGGGAATCTCGCACCCTGGAATTGATGCCGTCGGCGCCGACCACGAGGTCGGCCGGGCGTTTCGAACCGTCGGCGAGCAGCAGCTCTCCTTCCGGCGTCGCCCCTACGGACTCGGAACCGGTGACGATCTCGACGCCGCTCCTGCGGCACGTATCGACCAGCGAATTGATCAGCTGCTCGCGCAGGATGGTGATGAGCCGCGCATCGTTGGCGCCGTTGATGGGGATCTCCTCCATCGTCGTGTTTTCATGATCGCGCGTGTGGAACTGCGGCCCGATATGGGCGCCTACCGTCGCCTGCTCGTAGGCGCCGATGGCCTTGAGCACACGCAGGCCGTTGCTCCAGATATAGATGCCGGCGCCGAATGTGCGCAGGGTCGGCGCCCGCTCGTGCACGGTAACCGACCAGCCCCGCTGCGCCAGCGCTGCGGCAGTGGTGAGCCCGCCAATGCCCGCCCCGGCGATCTCCGCCCGACGGCCGGTTCCGGTCGTTGCCTTCATGCTTGGTCGTCCTTCCCGTTCGGCCCGATATGCCGACGCTGCGGCCATGCGCCTTCGCGCCGGCCCTTCGGCCAGCGCCTCCTGCCGCGAAATTTCCAACGAAGGGGCATGCAAACAAGTGAATTCTCTGGAATTTCCTATGAGGATTTGGAATATCAGTTTCCAATCAACTATTTGAGGGCGCTGCCCGCATGAAGCTTCTGACGAGCCGTCTCACGATCCGGCACCTGCGCATGGTGGTGGCCATCGTGGAGGAGGGAAACCTGGTACGGGCCGCGAAGCGGCTGAACATGACCCAGTCGGCTGTCACCAAGGCGCTCCAGGAGATCGAGGCGCTCACGAAGGCGCGCCTTTTCGACCGCACCAATCGCGGCGTCGTGCCCACCATGTTCGGCGACACACTGGCCGAGCATGCCCGCCTGGTCATCACCCAGCTCGCCCATGCGGAGGAGCATCTGGCCGACCTGCGCGACGGCACCGGCGGCCGCGTCGCCATCGGCACGCTGCTCTCCGCCTCGGCCGAGCTTCTGCCCACGGCAATCGCACGGCTGAGGCGCGAGCGCCCCAAGCTGGTGGTCAAGATCGTCGAGGGCACCAACGATGTGCTGATCCCCGCGCTGCGCGCCGGTGAGATCGACATGGTGGTCGGGCGCCTGTCGGAACACCGGGACCGGCTCAACGTCGTGCAGGAGGTGCTGATGGACGACATCGCCTGCGTCGTCGCCCGGCGTGGTCACCCTCTTGCCGAACGCGGTGAACTCAGTCTCTCCGACCTGATCGGCTGGGAGTGGATCCTGCCGCCGCAGGAAACAAGCATGCGGCGCCAGATCGACATCGCCTTTCGCGAGGAAGGCCTGGAACCGCCGCCGCACGCCGTCGATTCCGTCTCGCTGCTGACCAACCGGGCCCTGCTCGTCGATGCCGACTATCTCGGCGTCTTCCCCGCCCAGGTGGCGCGGCGCGAGGCCGCCGCGGGCGCGATCACCATCCTGCCGGTGACGCTGCACGCCACGGCCAGGCCGATCGGCATCACCACGCGCACCAATGCGCGGCTTTCCCCTGCCGCAGAAGTGCTGGTCGAGACCTTGCGGCGCACCGCCGCCGATCTCGCGCAATGAGCCATCGGTAATCGGCTTTTCCGGACATCCAGTGTCGGGTTGCTATCATTGGCCGCCCGGAAATGTCAGCTGACAGCGCCGCCTTCGCTTGTGAACCTTACACCCACCTTGCGGGCCGCTGCACCAAGGCGCTTGTCGCGGGTCCACAACTCGGCTCGGCTATCAATCAGAGTCGATGCAAGGAGATGCGCGTCGGAATAGCCTATTCCCATGCTATGGAGCTGATGGCGCTCGACCATCTCCATTACCTCCGGATGCGTAGCGACGGCGGACTCACGAAGAGCAGCCAGATAAGCCAGAGTGGCTGCTCGATTGCGCAAGCTCCCCAATGCGAGTTCGCCGATAACGACCGGGTGGCACAGCATCATGTCGTCGGCGAGGGTCTGCGACAACAAAGGATCGATCTGCCGGAAGTGATCGATCCAGATTCCGGTATCGGCGAGCCTCACGGCTCAGGCCGACGACGCGGTGCTGCTTTGGCGTCCGGCATCGTTCCGCCCAAGGCGATGAGACGCCTGCCCGCTTCGACTCGCACCAATGTCTCCAGCGCCTTACGCACTACGGCGGCCGTCTCCTTGGTTCCAGTCAGCGCCTTCGCTTCTTCCATAAGCCGATCGTCTATGTTGATCGTTGATCGCACCGTTGCCTCCTGCACACGCATCAGAAATGGCATCTATTGGTGCTGAAATCAATGCACGGCGGTGCTCTGGCGGCGCCATGCCTTCCACCGCCAGCGCAATGCCGGTCGAGACGTTGCGGCGCACCGCCGCCGATCTCGCGCAATGAGGCATCGGTAATCGGACTCTCCCAGCTATTCCCCGCCGTCATGGCTGGATGACGAGTTTTCCATTTACGGCAAGGCCCGTTCGGCCAAGTTGCTGCTGTTGGACAACGCAGCGGAGGAGCGGCGTGTTGCCTGCCGCCTTCACCCGATGATCGCGCCCTTCCGCCTTCACGCTTGCCCGCGAATGGCACAGCACAAAACCGCGAGCCGAAATCGCGGCAGCTGCGCCGGAGCGGCCGGGGAACATTGACAGAGGAGACGAACCAATGAACTTCAAGGGAATTCTGGCGGCCGCCGCCTTCGCGCTTTCGGCGGGCGCCGCCTATGCCGACGATGCGGTCAAGATCGGCATGATCACGACGCTTTCCGGCCCCGCCGGCTATCTCGGCCAGGACATCCGCGACGGCTTCCAGCTCGCCATCGACCAGAATGGCGGCAAGCTCGGCGGCAAGGGGGTGGAGCTCGTCGTCGAGGACGACGGCCTCAAGCCGGGCAATGCCAAGCAGATCGCCGAGAAGATGCTGTCCGACCAGGACATCAAGCTGTTCACGGGCATGGTCTTCGCCAATGTCGCCTATGCCGCCGTGCCGGACATCCTCGACAATGACGCGATCTATGTCAGCGCCAACACGGCTTCCGCCACCTTCGCCGGCAAGGACTGCCACCCCAACTACTTCGTCAGTTCCTGGCAGGACGACAGCCAGGGCGAAAGCGCCGGCGCGCTCGCCCAGTCACTGGGCTACAAGAAGGCCTTTCTGATCGCACCGAACTACCAGGCCGGCAAGGAGACCATGGGCGCCTTCAAGCGCTTCTACAAGGGCGAGGTCGTCGGCGAGACCTATACCGGCCTCGACCAGACCGACTTCGCCGCCGAGATGGCGCAGATCCGCGCGGCCAAGCCCGACGTGGTCTACGAGTTCGAGCCGGGCGGCCTCGGCATCGCCTTCATGCGCCAGTACCAGCAGGCGGGCCTGCTCAAGGACATCCCGATGGTCGTCCATCCCGCATCGCTCGACCATGTCATCGTCGGCGCCGTCGGCGACGCCGCACTCGGCGTGAAGGTCACCAGCCACTGGAACGACGACTTCGACAATCCGGTCAACAAGACCTTCGTCGCGGCCTGGAAGGCGAAGTTCGGCGATCGCCCGATCACCTATTACGCCGCGCAGGGCTATGATGCGGCGCTGCTGATCGGCACCGGCCTCGAAAAGGCCGGCGTCGACGATCTGCCGGCCTTCCGCAAGGCGCTCTTGACCTCCGAGATCCCGACGGTGCGCGGCTCGTTCAAGTTCGGCCCCAACCAGCACCCGGTGCAGGACTGGTACGCTCTGAAGGCCGAGAAGGGCGCCGACGGTAAGATGGTCCTGAAGACCGAAGGCAAGGTGCTGACCGCCCATAGCGACAGCTATGCCTCGGAATGCAAGATGCCGGCGGACTAAATCCCCCGGGGCTGCCCTTCGGATATTGGAGCCGGTTCACGCGGGCGCGTGGACCGGTTCGATGCGCCCGGCCGAACCAGTCCGTGCCCCACAGGCCGCCATTCAGCTGGCGCTGCCAGCCGGCGCGCATGTCGTTCCGGAAAAAAAATCACGAGAAGTCCCAGCCGGCACGACCCGCCTCGCCCTGTAAAGAACTGGATTCTTACAGGGCAAGCCTGTTTTCGGGCGACGAGCGATAGTTAGCCGGCTTGCGCTGCCCGATCAGCCTCACTGGAGAATAAGACGGACCCGCCAAAATACGAGCGCAGGCCTTCGAACGTGAGATCATGCGTCAGAAAATCCGCCATGCCGCCGTCGGCGTCAAGGAGGGTCAGCAAGACGTGAAGGCCGTCCGCACGCGCGTCTCAGGGCCCGCGAGGCCGATGCCGCCTGGTGCGTGGCAATGCCATCAGCGCCGTCGCCGCCCTGGCAAATCGATCCGGCTGTCGGTCAAGCAGGCTTCGAGCGCTCAAAGCAAGTGGAACATCACGGCCCCGAGCAGGAAGAGAACGGCGCATGCCGCTGATGCCAAGGCATAGCCGCGCCAATATTGCCTGATGTCCTCATCGCCGCGCAGGGATTCGGCCATGTAGGACGGCGCCAGGCCGTAGCAGACCGGAAGCGGCAACGAGACGTGGCGAGACACGGTAGAAGGCGGGTTTCCGAGGCCCGCATTCAGCCCGGACGAATCGTCGAAAAGCCCATGCGATCTGCCCCCGGTATCCATACGGCACCTTTCAAAGCGGGCACACCATACGCAGGGGTTTATATTACTCCTTGCTAATGGAATGGGCAATCCGATCGGCTATCCCGCGCGCCCAGGTGGCTGCACCAATCGCCTGCACAGTGCACGGCAGACTGATTGGGCAAGTCACCGAGGACAGCGCGTCCATACCCCCCTCTGTCCACCTGATGTTGCCCACTCAATGGGGGCGATTGGCTGGCCGGCCGCCCCGACTTCGCCAATCAACGACGTGGCAGGACCAGGTTCGGTGATGGATGTAGCTGCGGAGCTTGGCCTGAACGGAAGACCGGATGAGATTACGCGCGGGCATCGCCCGGTTTCGGCCGGTGCGGAACGGACCCTGATCGAGCCGACGGCGCATGCCGGCGAGAATCAGATACTCCCGAAAATGGGCGGGCAGACCGATTGCCGACGCCACAGGTCTGGATAAGAATAGCCGCCGCCGTCAGATCGACGAGT
>VFQN01002631.1_pt1 | contig 27249 bp, 34 predicted proteins | sample 3512371 | NCBI WGS metagenome assembly VFQN01 (sample SAMN10412370, study PRJNA504923) | tailings metagenome | isolation source: Replicate 2 from Balatoc abandoned mine | place: Philippines: Itogon, Benguet | collected 2017-08-28
GGGGGGGGGGGGGGGGGGGGGGGGGGGGGGGGGGGGGGGGGGGGAGGGGGGGCGGCGCAGGGGCCAGGGGTGTACGACGATGAGCCGGGGTGCGGGTGAGGTGGAGGGGTGGTGGGGTGGAGAGGAACGCGGGTGGCTGCTGCGTTTAAGTGGTTTTATTAAGGGCCATGAACAATATCGCCTGTGCGCGGGCGGCAGCGGCTGGAGGAGGCAGTTGCTCGGGGCTTGCTTCGTATTTCGTAGTGCATGAACAGGTGCTACAGGTGTCACCGGCCCGCGGTGCTGTGTGCTCACGTCGCAGCGCATGTTGCTAGGCTCCAGTTGCATGGTTTGTTGTGTAGCACGTTGGCGTGGTCAACACCAGTGAACGAGGTCGCGCGAGGCATGGATACGTAGGCAGTAGGGTTACTATGGTAGTTAGGCAGCGGGGCAGGCAGGCAGTCGGGCACGGGCGCAGCAAGCAAGCTTTGGGAGTGCCGACCAGTGCCGTTGCGTACGCTTGCATGTCCCAGCTGGTTGCTGACGTCTTTGAGTGTACGGTACCGGCGGAATTTATTTCAAACAAGCATGCTATTCTCTGCCTCACGGCTGCTGGACCCCTGCAGTGTTACCGTAAGCTGTGGCACGCTGGTATGGTACTCGATATAAAAGTACGCCGGAAAGCACCTGGCTTGCAGGCAGCAGTCCGCAGCGCTCACCTGCGCTGTGGGCTACCGTATGCTGTGGACCAGTGTACTGGTCGGCCTGTGCTCATGATTGGCTAGGTCTTACAGTACCGTTGCCACACTGCAGTTAACCTATTGCCAAATGTGGCAAGCAGTAACAAAGTAATCACCGGTACATATTCATGTAGTCAGCGCTGCGTAAACGCACACGTGTCCTTGTGCCAAATTACGGTGAAGGGTGACCTAAAGCCCAGCTTCCCTGAACCTAGCGTAGCATCATGCCACAAGCTGCAAGCGGGTGCGTAGGAGTACTCAGTGGCACCTTCAACGCTTCACCTCAAAAGAGTGGCCACACAGCAGAACAATCCACTTCCAACAGGAAAGCTGGTTGCAGGCCACGGCACAGGCACACTCAATTGCACCAGGAGAGTCGCTCCAGAAGGCTACACCACAATAATACTGCCCACGTAGCAGCGCAAGTGACTCCAGTGCAGCGCGGTTACAGGCTTACAGCGCATGACCCCCAGATTCTACCTCGCCGCTCCCGCCGCCATCGCCTTGCACTCCGCCCTGTGCCCCTCCCGCCAGTGCGCCCGCTGGCAGTCCGGCCCGCAGTACCGCACCGCCCGGCACCCGCCGCACTGCTTCAGCGGCAGCGCCTCCTCGCACTCCATCCCAAAGTTGCTGCAACGCGGGCCGCCGCACACGTGCAGCCGCGGCAGGGCGCCAGCGCGGCTGGGCTGCAGCGCCAGCGGCGGCGGCAGGGACGCCAGCGGCGGCGACGGCGGCGGCGGCGGCGGCGGGAGCCCTCCGCCATCGCCCGGCTCTCCCGCCAGCAGCTCCGCCGGCTGGGGGCCGCCCTCAGGCAAAACCACAACCTGGCCGCCGGGGGCGCGTAGGTCACCATCGTTGCTCCAGACCATGTCCGCCAGTGCTGTAGCGTACTGCTGGAAGCCCCCACCTGCCTCGCCCGCCACACCGCCGCACCCTCCCGCACCGGGCACGACCTCCCCCGCCGCGACGTGCATCAGCGCCAGTGCGCGCATCGCTGCGCCCGGCGCCAGGTGGCGCGTGTGCCGCGCTGCGGACTGCACCGGGGCCGCCAGGCACCCCGCACAGGCGCCAGGCTCCTCGCCACTGCTGCCGCCACCGCCGTCGTCGCGGCTGGCGGTGGAGCTGCTTGCACCGCCGTCGCCACCGCTGCCGCCGCCACCGCCGCTGCCACCGTCACCGCCGCCGCCGCCGCCACCGCTCCTGCTGCTATACACGGAAGTGGCCGCAGTCAACGGCGCCAGCCAGCAGCGGACCCTGCTGCTAAGCGCCGGCTGAGCTGCTAGGAGCACAACCACGTCTGCTACCACCGCGCCAAGTCCCTGCTTCTGCTCTGCCCCTGCCGGCAGCGCCGCCACCAGCGCACACGCCCCCGCCAGCAGCCGGTGAGGCTGGCACGCCAGCAGCTGCGCGGAGGGCAGCAGTGGCGGGTGTGCGCAGCAGCCCGCCATGCAGCCCAACAACCCGCGCACGCCGGCTGCGCCTCGCTGCAGGACGTCCGGCACCACGCCAGGAGAGCCTTCAGCCGCCGCTGCGGCCGCTCCCGTACCAATGTCCGCCGCCAGCTGCCATGCCAGCGGCGCCGCCAGCTTGCTGCATGCCCTCACCGCCAGGGCCAGCGCCTCGTGCGCCTCGTCCACGCACACCCCCTCGCCCGCCTGCCCGACAGCGTCCGCGCCGTCTCCACCGCTGGCCTCTACTGCTGCTGAGGCCTGGGCCCGGGCCTGCTCGACCCTCAGCCGCACTGGGCCATACATGCCGTGGATGGCCCTCACCAGGATCTCCAAGACAACCCCCGACCAATACAGCAGCTGCTCCCGCCCCTGCCCGGCCCCACCCTCCACACCCGACGCACACACAGCCTCCAGCCCCCGTGTCAGCATGGAGGCCCTCTTGGACAGCGTGAGCACGAGACCCAGCTGGTCCCGAGTCGCCAAGCCACCTGCTGCTGTCCCGCTGCTGGTGCTGCTGCTGCTGCCGACACCGCCGGCCTGTACGGTGCAGCCGCTGTCGTCGGCACCGCTTGCTGCTGCTGCTGCAGGCGCCATGAGTGGCACGACGCCCGAGTCCAGGACAAGAGCGGAAGCGCGTGCAGCCATGCGGAGGTCGTGCGCCTCCTCAGCCAGCGCGCTGTCGTCCTGCGCGCTGAAGGCCAGGCGCAGGGTGTGGTCCAGGCTGGCGGCCAGGCCGCAGCGGTGCAGGCGGCGGGCCGCATCGTCGCGGGCAGCGGGCAAAAGGTCAGCCGTGCCTGCATGGTAGGTTGCAGCGGCTGCAATGTCAATCTGAATTCCTACCATGGCGGTATCGGGTGAGGTGCGTGCGCTTGTGAACGTGGGCAGTGTGCGGAGGTATGCCGGCTTGCCTTGCCATGGAAGGTACCGGTAGGGGCAACAACGCAGCAATGTTGGACGCGGCACGGACGAGCATTGACGGAGCATCTGCGAGTAGCATTGACCTCACCGCTGGGGTTGCGGTGTGCCAAGCTTGTGAAGCGGTCCAGCAGCAGCTGCAGAGTGGCTGGCCGCGAGCAGCCCCGCTTCGCCTGCCCCACGCAGCAAAGGCAGTGGTGGGCACGCATCCAAGCAGCACTGGGCAAGGTCCGATGCCGTTTCGTGCTTCAGTTGAACGCCTTGGGCATGGCGTTGTACGCCACTGAGCATTGTACACCTCCCACTCCTTCGTACAACCGCATGTACAGTAAATGGCCATGCGTATGGCAGTGTGCTAGGACAGGCTCTGCGTACACATCATTACCGGTATCTACATGGCCCCAAAGGCGGGGCTACACCCCTTCCGATGGGGGCCCCTTCGGGGCCATTGACTCAAGGCCCCAGAAGGAAGGGGCCGGAGGGGCCTGAAGGGTCAAGCGAAGCAAGGCAGAAGGATACGTCCACCTACCAGCACGTCGGCAAACGATGCAGGCGCCCCCTGGCGCTCAGCTGCTGGCAGTCGGCCCATGGCCGCGGCCGTGGCGTCCGACATGAGCGCCACCGCCCACCCGGCCGCCTCCACCCAGTGCGGCAGGCAGGCCCGGGCCGTGTCCGCGGGGAGCGACGCTGCTTCCCTTGCCGTAGCCACCAGTTGGGAAACCAGCGCCTGCAGTGCAGACGTGCACAGTACGGCAGACAACCACTGCTGTCTGGGGTGGTGGAGGACACGACTGGATTGGTCGCACGCGAGGGGCCCTACCGGGCCTGGAGAGCCGCGACGCGTGCGTGGGAGGAGCAAGCACAGACAATGCCAACAATAGGCAAACAATCTATCCTGTACAAGTTGATGAAAGAACTTGCATGCAGTCTTGGTGGCCCCAAAGCAGTGCTGGCCATGACAGCTCTGGGGCAGGCCCCATTGAGCCGTTTCTAGTGTTGCTTCCTGGAGGGCAATTTATCTGCTCAGTATTCTGCAATTACCTCTCTCACGTGGCGCGGCCCCAACCCCATCCCCACCCGAATGGATTGCTCACCGTGGCCTTGGCGAGCTGCCACTCGGGTGCGGGCGCGTATGCCCCTCCTAGCCCCTGTCCGCGGCACAGCCGGCACAGCGCCTCCGCCGTCCGCGCCGCCAGCCTCGCCCTCAGCAGCGGCGGCGGCGCGGCCGGAACGCCCGCCTCCGCCGCCAGCTGGCTGTCTGCCATGCGCCACTCCCCCAGCGTCACTTCCACAATAAAACAGTGGCGCTCCTCCAGCCACCCAGCCGTCCTGCTCCGCCTCCTATCGCATCCAGAGGTGCTGGCCTCGACAAGGTTACGACCCAGCAACTGCCCCTGCCTCGCCTCCTCGCACGCAAACCACCACGTCCCGCTGCTGCCCACCCAGCCGTCCGCCAGCTCCCTGTCCTGCCCCTGCCGCACCGACCCCTGCTGCTGCTGGCCCTTCTCCTGCTCCCCCTCCACCTGCTCCTGCTGCAGTAACTGCGGCCCCAGGCCCGCGTGCACCGCCAGCTGGTCTAGCAGACCCACCTGCAGCTGCCGCACTGCCACGTGCCGTGACGCACGCAGCAGGCCAGCCGCTAGCCGCCGGCCCTCGCTGCCGCCTGTATGCAGCAGCTTGGCCCGCAGCAGGCAATTGCACATCAAGGCTTGCAGCAACGTGTCAACCGCGCTGCGCACGATGAGCTGAACGTGCGCGCCTTGCCTCCAGGGCTTGCGGGGGCAGCTGTCCAGCACAGCGGCCGCAGCAGCCGCCACTAGCTCCGACCCCACCATTGCCTGCACGGTCTGCGCGGCTGCGGGGGGCACAGCTTGCGCTGCGCTCCCGACGCCACCCAACTCGGCGGTCGCTAGCTGGGCCATGGTGTCCGTGTAGATGCACAACCCCTCGGCCATTTCGGCTACCAGCAGGTCGTAGCGCCCCGTCCACGCGTCCTGCACCTCTGCGACATGGGCCCGCAGGAGCGCCGCGGCGGCCAGCACGCCCCAGGCGGCGTTGGCTGCAGCTAGCATGAAGCCCCTCTGCGCCATGATTGAGATGGCTTCCTGGCCGACAGCTCTGTCGTTCTTGCTGCGGCCGGCCTGCTTCACACGAGCGGCTGTAGAGCAGGCGCGCTGTAGCAGCAGGAATGCGGCCTCGCCAGCGAAGTAAATGGTGGCAAGTGCGTGGCGCCTGGGTGTGCGAAGGAGGATCACAAGTAAAGGCCAGTGTCCAGGTCAGGAACAAGTTCATTTCATGTTGGTAATCGGCATGCTGCCTGTGGACTGTGGCCTTGTACGACAGCATGAGAAGAAAGGTTGGCCCCGGCAACAAGGTGGTGCGCGGTGCAGGCTGACTTGCTCAGCTGAACTTTGCGCTGTCCTGCTGAGGACCTCAGTGAGCAGCTCCCCAAGCTGTGACGAACAAACATCTGAGAGTAATTGTGTTGCATGTGCAGGTGACCCCGCACCTCGCAGCAGCACTGGGCGCGGACTGTGCAACTGCCGCTTGCTCCCGCAGCGTAATGAAGACCACCTCGAGTCGCATGAACATCTTTGCTTCGAGTTGCGCTCTAACCAGCGCTGCAGCGACTGTAGCGTCTCCCTGTGAAGCACTGCCACCCGCAGACGACCGCACCCAAACATCTTCCATGGAATTGAGCCTCTCGTGGCATAGGTCTTCAGCTCTGTTTCTTCTAGCTTCTGCATCTGGGGCATCGTCTTGGGAATGTGTTGCAATGACCTCGTCAACGCTGCGCAACAAGCGCTCAAGGGCTTTGGTAAACACCGTGGTATTCATCTCATTGTCCTTGGTAGTAGCAGCGCAGCTTGTCGGCATCTGGTCGCCAAAAGGGCACCACCGTACAACGTCCCCCTCAACGGCAGCCCTCGGAACGGAGCAATCTCAGCAGCAGCGATGCATGACCAAGCCTGTGCATGCAGCCGGGCCGCATGCAGCCGCCGTGAGCCTCGAATGTATCAACGTGACCTGTGTTAGCTGATGCTTGAGGTGAGCTTCGGTGCAGGGCAAGGTGCGGGGTGGCGTAGCATCATCCTTACGACCTTACCCACACAAAAGAATCTCACCGCGAAGGTCCAAGGAGTCGCACACGGATGCTAACACCGCGAGCAGCCCTGAGCAAACGAGCCCTGGGCAGGCAGTCAGGTGGGATCAGAGCAAAGGGGGTTAATCTTAGGTGGTTGTCGAGCCAGATTAGGGCCCCGCGGTAGGGCCCCCTGGCCCGAATGAACACACTGCACGGCGGGCAGTTGGTCACGGCTCTTGAATGAGCACTTTTCCGGCGTCCGGCCTTGCCAAGCAAGCAGGACTGTCACGCCGCATCAAGGGAAGCGGCAGTTGGCTGGCTGGCTCGGCGTGACTGCCCTCAAGGCGCTCGATCAGGTGTCCCTACCATTTTGACCACAGCTCCCGCCCGTTGCAAGGTGATTACGGCGCTCATCAGCAGCCTTGCTTGCTTGCTGCTGGGTTGGTAGACATGATGCATGCAAATTTGCACAGAAAAAGGGGCCACTAGGTGCGGCATCCTAAACCGTATACGGTACTAGGGGCGTTTGCACTGGAATTGACATGACTTCAGTGGGCAATCTTGGGCCAGGTGCTTTACATGGGTGCACATTTAGGTCTTACGCCCTACCCATGCACCTGGCATCACACATGAATTGCCAGGTACCGGTATATGTGTTGCTCCGCGTTCACATGCTCAGCCCTACAGGCATGTCTCCTGGTCTTCCGGTCTTCCGGTCTTCAGAACGCGGGCATGTGGAGTCTACTGGGTGTTACAGGCGCAACTGTGCACGGCAACGCCCCGTGCAAGGCATTGGAGCTTACAGTGCAGCAAACTCTCGCAACCGTGCGCAAACCTCAAAAGCTGCACCGCAGGGGACAGGATGCGCAATACCGGTATGTGACCGTGCCCTCCAAGTCGTTGGGCCGAGGTACATGTGCACATCAACCGTGCACATCAACCCTTCCTTAACAAGTGAGACGCCAAAAGCTACAAGACGGCCGACGGCGTTGCTCCTACGCAGCCTTGCCCGCCTCGTCCAACCACCCCGTCAGCTCCTGCCTTACGTCATTCACCAGCTGCTGCATGGGCTGTACGACAGCCTCCGTCAGCCACGCGCCGTCCAGCTGCCGGTGGCGCTCGCGGTAGTGCGCGCCCCTGCATTGCCACCCATGTCATTACCACCAAGGGGAGCAGGTAGAAGTCAAGGTACGGACGATGTAGGCAAGAGAACGTGAGCGGTGCAGCTCATCACAGGGAGGGCAATAACAGCTGCGAACACCACAAGTCCACATCCGACGGCAGATGCGAACTGGCTGAGATGATTTCGTTGTACGCAATGTTTGGTTATGCCTCAAGCGCAACCCAAAACGTGCCTCAGGCTGTGGCACCACGACCGCAGACGCCGACCGCGTGCCCATGGCTGAGGTACCTGCCGTACACACCTGCTGCCGCCGAAGCTGAGGTCCAGGGGCTCCCCCTCAGCCGCCAGCCGGTCGGCCGCCTCCAGCGCCAAATCCAGGGCCTGTGTGTGTGGTTACCGGTATGGTGGTGCAGGGTGGTGTTAAGGGCTGGAGGTTAGGGGCGCTACGGGGCGTGGGCATGAGACTGGGCTGTTGGAAGTGGCGGGTAGGTAAAGCACAGAGCAGCACGCACATGCACGAGCAGCTGTACTCCACTGCTCCCCTATCTAGATCCCGCACACGCACGCCCGCAGTTGCGAGCCATACTCGACAGCACTCAGGGTAGCATGGAGCTCGGGAGACCGATACCTCCCAAGTTCCCAATCCGAGAGGTTCAAGCTGCATGCACCACTGCCGGCTTCGGATCTGCTTACCTGCGACGCCGCGTGCTGCCTCTCCTCGTCGTCTCCCGCGTCTTCCTGCAGCTCACCGCCGCCACCTCCTCCTGTCTCTCCACCTCCAATTCCTGCCCCCGGCCCCTGCCGCTGCAGGCGCTGCACCAGCCGCCTCAGCGCCCCTCGCAGCTCCTCCACCTCCACCTGCGTTGACGAACCAGGGCGGTCAACAGCGAGGCCGGCATGTGGCCCAGCAAAGCACTTTGGTGATCTGTACAGTGAACAGTGGCGACACCTTCTTAGGAATCAGCCTTCACGTGGTGCTGGCCGGACCTATTTGGAAAAGTCCTGTGCGGTGACATGCCGCCGCAGGGGACCTGGGGCCCCCGAGCTTGGGCTCGTGCTGCCTCAGTCTTGCGGACGCCAACAACAATGCTACGGGCCTACAGCTTGACACGTGCATGCTTCCACCAGGGCCCCTGGTGCCCAGCACGTGCACGTCGCACACGCGCTGTTGCCCGCCCGTAACGGCACCCCACCTGCAGCGGGCACGCGTGGTCCAGCAGCGCCCGGCAATAGGCTTTAGCCCTCTTCCCCAGCGCCGCCCCCTGGCCCAGGGTCATGCCGCGCACCGCCGCCCGCGCCGCCGCCCGCGCCCGCTGCAGAGGACTCCCCTGCGCCTCCAGCGCGATACGCCGCACGCGGCACAGCCACAGGCGCGCCATGACGCACACCGGCAGACCCAAGCGCTGCATCGTCGCCGCCACCCTGCTGCCCTCATCAGGGGCTTCGCCCAAGCCCGCCGCCGCCGCTGCTCCCGCCCCTCCACTCTCCACACCGCCCCGCACCTCCGCCGGTCCTCCCTCCCCTGCCGCCTCCGCCGAGCCACCCGCATCCTGCCCCCCCTCCCCTCCCCCTCCCTGCTGACCCTCCGGCTCCTCCCCCTCTCCGCCGCCAACCAGGTCATCCGCGGCCGCAGACAGCAGCTTCTCAGGCAGGCGGAACACAGCCACACGCCACGTCTTCTGCTGCCCCACCGCCGCCCCCGGCAACCGCAGGTCCTCCCACTCCTCCACATTGTACGCCCGCTGCCTGAAAACCCAGTCAGCCAGCCTTGGCCCGCCCCGCACGGACCGGCGGTACAGCCTGAGCAGCTGGTCCCCGCCCTGGAACATGTACCGTCCCAGCTCGCTGCCGAGCTGGGCTGTGTCGGGGCCCCTGTTGTAGCGGCCGGCAGCTGCACGCAGCTTGTGCAGCATGATCTGGATGGTCTCTGGCAGCTTGGGCATCAGCCGGGAGAGGCCCGATACCCTGGTCTGTTGCTTTTGCTGCAGGAGAAAGCCGCGAAAGGGCTGCTGCTGCTGCTGTGGCGCGCCTCCGCTTGTGGCCGCCTCCACCACGTGCCAGCAGCACTCCTGCGGCGACAGGACCTGGGGCTGCGGGGCCGCGGCAGCCTGCTGCTGCTGCCGCTGCTGCGTGCTGTAGTGCTCCGCAGGCGACACGCGTGTGTTGACCGCGACTGTGAACAGCAGCACCAAAGCCCGCCGCACACACATAGCCAGCTGCTGCACCTCCTCCTCCTCGCGCTGCCCTGCAGGAGGCCCGCTGCCCCCCGCACCGCCCTTGCCGCTGCCTTGCCCCGCCGGCCGCTGCTGCTGCCCCTGTCCCTGCTGCAGCTTTGGCCACCCCGCTCCACCTGCTGCCCCAGGCCCCACCGCCGCCCCGCCTGCTGCGCTGTGCTGCCCTGCCTGCTGCACGTGTAGCTGACCCACGGGTCTCAGAGCCTCGGGCCCATGTGGGCCCGCCAGCAGGCCGTACAGCAGTACGCACACGCGGCTAAGCAGCATGTGCAGGTCCCACATGACCCGTGGGTCGGCCTGCTGCACGTGCCGAATGACGTACGACATCATGTGCGTCAGCGTGGGCTGCGTCAGGTGGTCCAGCACCAGGGAAGTGGGCAGCACGGCGTTGTGCAGGCCGTGTGTGGTGACGGCCAGGGCCAGCAGCACGTGTCGCTCCAGCAGGGTAATGAAGGTGAGCGGGCGCATGGCGGCCCAGGGGATCCACTCCTTGGGGCGGGCGGTCAGGGACACGCCCGCGTGGAACTCCAGCAGCGCCCTGTGTGGGTGCATGCGGGGATGCAAATGGGCACAAGCGTCTCAGTCATGAGTCGCGGTTGGGTCGTTGGGTTGGCTTACAGGTCTGGAGTCGTTTTGACAGTACTCAGCCATTTGAAGACATGCAACAAGCACTATGGGACGGCTTGCGCAGGATGGCTTGCGCGGCCATGGACCTGATGGATCTGATCTGATCTGATCCTTGCGCTGTTGCGCAGGCCTGGTAAGCGCAAAGCCGCACGGGGCATGCAGCTGGCATGCCCACCTGAGGCCGCACTGCGCCACGAAGCCCACCATGTGCTGCCCCTGCCACGGCTCCGTGCCGTGTGGCACGTGCATGCGAAGGTACTCCCCCACGCGGGCAGCTTCCAGCAGCTTCTGCCAGGCGGCCATGGCCATGGGGGGCGTGGCCCAGGGCACCTGCCAGTCGAAGGCGGGGCCCAGCTGGCCGTAGTGCTGCAGCATGACCCAGTTGTCGGGCAGTAGGGGCTGCGGGGCAGGGGTGAGGACAGTGGGTAGGGACAGTCGCAAGCGCATTTCCTGCTGGAAGGTTTGTGACGGGACGGTCAACCTTCAATTCATGTGAGCTTGCTGCGCGCAAGCGCACGTGTCAGCCAGCAAGCGTTGCATCACAGCAAAAGGCAGCATGCGTTTCGGCCCTTGCGCATCATCCTGCACCACACCCTACCTGCAGGAGGACCAGCCGTGCCACCTCCTCGTGCTCCAGCTTGCTGTGCGCCCGCCGCGCCCAGTACAGCCCCAGCTGCGAGTTCTGCAGGGGGCCCGTCTCATCCCGCCCCTTGTCCTGCCGCCCCCGGGCCTCGGACAGTAGCGCCGCCGCCAGCCGCTCCAACGACTCCGCCGCAATGGCCCGCGCCGCCGCCAGGCTGCCAACGTGCAGCATGGCGGGCAGGGGCGGTACGACAATAGCGTTGTACAGCAGCTCCCGTACGTCGTACAGCTGGGCCGCGAGGTCGACCGCGCGGGCCTCAGCCTTGCGGCTGCCGCTTGCGGAGCTGGGGCTGTGCTCCGAGGCGATCTGTTCAGTGTGCATGGGAACATGCGCCATTTGAGCAAAGGTGCAAGGAACTGCCCCCCGGTGATCAACCGAAGTCCATGTTCCTGCAGTAACACTCACTCTACATGCGAGGACGTAGGTCACGCTGACTTAAGCCCGAAGCCTCCTGCCCCCCGCAGATTCGCTGACCGCCTTTCCTTTGCGCAACTTCCGCTCTTCGGTACACCACCCACCTGTAGCAAGAATTCCGTCTCCTGTACGGCAGCCACCAGCAGCTGCGCCCGTAGCTGTGTGGCGTCCACCCCGCCAGGGGAGGGCCCGCCACCCCTAACCCCGAGCCCGGCCACAGCCACGGCGCCACCACCGCCTGGTCCCCTGCTGCCGCTCCCTCCTACCCCAGCCGCCGTGCCTCCCCTTGCGCGGAAGGCCTCGTAGTCAGGCTGCAGTTGCCGCGCCAGGGCCAGCAGCACCGCCAGCACTGCATTCGACCGCCCCTCCAGCTCACCACGCCAGTAGGTCAAGGCGGCAGCAGCAAAGTCCGCCGACCCTACCTCCCGCACAGCCTGCTGCTGCTGCTGAGCTGATGAGGTGTTGCGGATTGCGGGCGCCTGCCGCTGCTGCAGCTTGAGCGATGCCTGCTTTACCCACGCAGCGTTTGCGGAGCAGCTGACCTGCAGCGTGGTGTTTGACGAGCCGCCCAGGGCGGCGCCACCTCCACCTGCTGCTGCAGTAGGCCTCGCGCAGTGGTAGGACTGCAGTGCAGCTAAGACACACGCGTCGCGGGGGGACAGGGCAGCTGCGGTGGGCTGTGCCACTGCACGGCGCAGCACGTGCAGCACGTCAGCTGCCAGCAGCCGCCGGTACGGCGCCCACAGCCGCAGCAGGTCCACCGCTGCGGACGTCACAGCGGACAGAGCAGCACCTGGACCAGCACCGGCACCGGCACCCGCACCGGCGCCAGCGCCACCCAGACTGGCTGCAGGTCCAGAGCTTCTGCCGCTGCCACCTCCTTTCTTCCCAGCAGCTGCCCCCGCGGCGGCAGCTGCCCGCTCCGCCTCACCCAACAGGCCCTTCGCTCGCTCCAGCGCCTCTGCAGACAGCAGACGCAGCAGGCACAGCCGCCCAAGCACCACTGTGCTGCTGCCCGCACCCGCACCAGCACCAGCAGTGGCAGCAACGCCGGCTGCCAGCCCTTCCAGGCGCCCACGCCACTGATCCCATCGGCTCAGCAGTCCATCAGCGGCACCCGCTCCGGCTCCACCACCGCCGCCGCCCACGCGCTGGGGTCCTCCTTTGCCGCGACCACCCCCTGCCGCCGCGGCCGCCGCCCCGCCGTTATCAAGCAGGTACCGCAGCATTTGGGCCTCTAGCATGCACCCCTGCAGTGCATGCGGCATGTTGCTGCTGCTCCTACTACTGCTGCTGCTGCTGCTGCTGTTGTTGTCGACCAGCTCCTCAACCCTTGACACCTGCTTTGCGGCGGCGGAACCGTGCTGCGAGCCCGCCGTTGGTGGCGGCCAGTCATGGGCGGCGCCGGACCATAGGACGGCAGCCCGGGCACGGGGCAGCAGCAGCTGTACGGCATCGTACGCGTGGCCCGCCTGCAGGTAGTACTGTACGGCGCTTTCCGTATCGCCCATGCGCTCGTACGTCTTGGCCACGTCCAGGAAGCGTCCCGCGGCGATGTCCATCTCCAGCAGTACGTCGTACATGTCGTACCTGCACGCGTACGGCATCCGCACAGCCTCATGCGTCAATCCAGGCGGGTTACGTTATGTGTGTTGCCAACACGGTTAACGCACTGCCTTGCATGCAGCCAAGCCACGACGCAAAGGCCAGTGGTACGGGTGATAATGGCACCCCAGCCCAACGTTGACATCGTGTGCGCACCTGCTAAGCCACGCCCGCTGCTCCTGCTCTCCGCCCATCAGCCGCACGAAGGCCATCATCTGCTCCCTGCCCCCCGCCTGGTCCTTCCAGTGCGCGGCACCCAGCGACACCAGCCGCGAGCGCAGCTGCCCCGCCCGGCGTGCTACGGCCGTAGCCGCCGCGGCCGTCGTCATCGCCGCGACCGCTGCGTCTGTTGCGTTCCCTTCTGGCACCTTCGCAGCTGCCCAGCGCTCCATGGCTGCCACACCCGACATGTAGTCATGCGACAGGCAGGCGGCCTTGCAGGCACGTTCCAGCAGCGCGGCGTCGGGGCGGCGTACGGTAACCAGCCTGCGTGCGCAAGGCCCGGCGAGACGCACATCCACTTGTAACACACAATCGGTTCGACTAGGCAGTCATGGGTTGGGGGTAGCGGGACGGTGCACACTAGCATACGCAGCAACCAGATGCACACTGCGTGCATTACAGCAACAGGTGTGACCGTACTTGTGTGTTATCGAGCTGTTCGAGAGAAAGGAGGTCGCTGCTGCCTGCCCACAAAGGCACCCACCTGGCCAGTGCGTCCTGCCACCTCTTGGCCTTCTCGTAGCATCCGGCCGCACGCAGCCCGTCCCCGCACACCACCCACACGTCGCCCGCCTCGCCCCACCGCCCCGCGGCCTCGTAGCAGCCCGCGGCCTGCCGGTGCTTGCCTGCAGGGTGCGAGGCAAGGGGGTTTGTGAAAAGGGGGTTTGTGATAAGGGTTCGTGACAAAGCTTGGTGACAAGGTGCGCCATGGTGTTCAGTCGGGTTCAGCACACTGCACACCACGTCAACGAACTGCAGCCCGGACAGGACAAACGCAACCTTAAGAAGGCTACTGTCTCATGGCTGTTGGCACGAACCAACACACTTAAATGCATCTTCTCACCGCACTGCTTGAACAGCACCGCCGCCCGCTCGTGCAGCTGCTGCGCCGCCTCCCCCTTGCCCCTGTCCGCCGCCCGGGCCGCCGCCTGCCGCGTCAGCTGGGCCTCGCAGAAGGCACGTGCGTCCTCATCGCCTGCGCACGTGGCCGCAAGCGAAAGCATGCAGACAACCAGTTGTGAGCCAAACGTGCAACGCAAGTATAGCATCGGTGGCCCGCCGGGTGCATAAGAGGGGCACTGCTCTGCTGCGTTTGTACCACCAGTTTACAAGGGGTCGTGATCGGTACTTCAGACCCGCCGCACACAACCGCTGCACTGGTGGCGCTCGTGCGAGTCTCAGTGCGGCAGGCTCTGGGTAGGGCAAGGTACGCAGACGGGTGGCACGTGTCGCTACAGTACCCAGCCGCTCCCACGCACCTAGCCGCTCGAACAGGCGCATGGCGTCCGCGAACATGTCCCTGCTGAACAGCTGCTCGGCGCGCTGCCGCAGCTCCGCCTCGGACATGCGCCGCTGCAGCCGGGCGAGCACCTGGGGAGGGGAGGTGGTAGATGGTGGTGGTGGTGCAGCACGGGTTGCTAGGGTGGACTGCAGCTCGTTACGACAGCCGACTTCCAGCGCGGTACGCTGGCGGAGCCGAAAACACCAGCAACTCTTGTCGGTTGCCGCAGAGAACCGAATCCCACAGCCCTCAGCACTGTGCACCCACACACCTGCACCGCGCCCCGCCCCCGCGCCCTGCCCCAGCCACTCACATCCACCCCCAGCTCCGCCCGCACGTCCACCAGGCCCCTCCTGCCCCACAGCTCCAGCACCGGGCCGTACGCCTCCCTGCCGCTCTCCACCACCACCACGTCCTCCCGGGCACGTGTCACGGCCACGTACAGCGCCTTGAGCTCCGGAGCCATGAGCGCGTGGGCGCGGGGCTCGAAACAGGGGCAGGCGTGCGAGCCGCCCGGTGCGGTTGCCTCCGGGGGCAGCAGGCCCATGTGCACCAGGTGGTGGTGCAGCAGGCGCCACCTGGCGTTGTGGGCTAGGCGGGAGGAGGAGAAGAAGTCGTACAGCAAGACTACCTGGTGGGGCGAGGGCAGGGACGGGGGCCCGGTGGGCAAGCAACGCACGGTTGCTCAGAGACCGCTTGCAGAAGATTGAGGCGACTTGATCATTATGAAGTACCAACAAGCTCCCAAGTGTCCATCGCACCTTGAACTCCAGCCCCTTGCTCTCCAGCGCCGTCAGCACCAGCACCTCCGCCGCCCCGCCGCACACCGCCGCCACACGCTGCCGCAGCCGCTCCTTTAGCTCCTCGCTGGGCACCAGGATCACCACCTCGGAGCCGCCGCCGCCGCCGCTGCTGCCGCCGCCGCCGCCGCCGCCCGCTGTACCATCGGCCCCCGCGCTGCCACCGCTGCCGCTGGCGGCACCCCCGGACCCAACAGCCGTCCTACTGCCGACGGCTGGCCCCTTGGAAGGGCTGGTGCTGCCGCCGGGCCCGCTGGCGGAGGCGGAGGCAGGTTCACCGTCCTCCCAGGCGGCGGGTCCGGCTGACACCCCCGCCGTTACTCCCGCCGCCAGCGCAATGAGGTGGTCGATATCGCCGCAGCTTGGCAGCAGGAACAGCGGCGTGGGGCCTGGGGTACAAGATGGACGGGTGGGGCAAACGGGAAACACATGTCAGCGCGTATGCATGCTGTGGGCTTCGACCATGTTGACAGCCGGGCGATGATCGCTGGCCGTGCACTGCGTAAACGTAGATCCGTTACGTAGCAAGCGGCTGTGGCACATGCACGCACCTATCATTCACCCATCTTGCAACCATCCATACCCTTGAGCGCCGAGTCCTCCGGCGGCAGCTTGTCCAGGGCTGTTGGGAAGAAGTGCAGCAGGGGCTCCAGCACCCCCTGGTGCGCCAACCGCGAGATGGCGCCGTGGGTGCGGAAGTTCTCCAGCAGCGGGGTCACCTGGGCAATCAGGGGAGGAGGGCAGAACTGACACGACGCACTGCGGCCAAGACCAGCCGGGCGCGATGACGGATTCCAAGGCATCCAACGTGCATGCGCGACATTTAATGACTCTGATATCCCTCCCAGTTGACATGTCAGGCACACAGTGCGTGGCAAAGGCCTCCATGAAGTTGGGCCCCTGCACGTGGTACACCTGCCTTTGGCGGCCGCGCCCCCTGCTCCCCCGCCAGGAAGTGGTGGAACAGCACGTCCTTGAGCGCCTCGAAGCGGAAGCACACGCCCTTGGCGATGGTCTGCGCCGTGTCTCCAGCAAGCACCAGGCCGTCACGCGGCCAGGGGCACAGGTGGCTGCGGGGGGAAGGGGGTGAGCCAGAGGTGGGAGCGGGGAACAACCGAACAGGGAAGGTGAGGTAGATCTCGAGCGAATGAGCGGGCCAGTGATAGTTGTGAGTCTCCTGAACTCGGTATGGCCGTAGATGCTTAAACCGAAAATCTAGCTACAGCGTAGGCTGGAGCCCACCTGAACAGCGCAATCTGCGCGGGCGTGAGGTCTTGCACCTCGTCCACGTACACGTAGCGGAAGGGGGCGCCGGGGTAGCCGTGCCTGGCCAGCTGCGCGTGCAGGTGGGCGGTAAGATCCGCCACGTCGTACTCGCCCCGCACCTCCTTGGCGCGCTCGTACAGCCTGTGCGTGCATGCATCCAGACACGTGTAACAAGCGATGCGCGCGCACGAATGGCACGTGTCAGGGCGGAAGACGACATGGGCCAAGGCGAGCCTGTAGTGCCCGGGAGGGCGGTGTAATCACCACGCATGCACTCAAGGCGCAATCGGAAGTCGGAAACGCGTGTGAGATGCTGCACCAAAAACATCGTGGTTGGCAGGAGCCGTCACGCGCAACCGTGACCCGGCCTGTCACCTGTACAGCTTGTAAACGCGCTCCCTCTGCGCCACGTCCAGCTCTTCGCCCGACCGCTGCTCCGCCCGGGCCAGGTACTGCTGGAGGGTAAGGGCGCCCCCCGGCTGCCCCACCGCCTGCAGGCTGCCCTTGATGTCCGTCTGGATCTCGCGCCACGCCAGCGCGGGGTCACTGCGGGCAGGGGTCAGGCATGCGCGTGTGAATGTTCAGCACCCTTGGTCCCTGTGTGCTTAAGCCCCAGACTCAACACGCACACTCGTTCAGGCCTGTGCCTGGTACACCTACGGACGGTACAGTACGCAGGGCGACGGCAGGCGCGGCCAAGGGCCGCTCGCCTTGCACTACCAGCAGTAGGCCCAGCTGGACCTCAGTTGCTTGCACGTGCTGCACACTTACCCGATGGACTTGGTCAGCTCCGAGCTGAAATGGGGCCAGTAACCGTCCGCAAAGCGGTCATAGTCCACCTCCACCAGCGGTACGTCAGCCGTAACACCAGCACCAGCAGCAGCCCCCGGCCCTTGGCGCAGTGTCCCCTGCTGCCCCCCGTGCCCCAGCTGCCTCCCCTCCGCCTCCTCCCACTCCTCAATCGCGTCCTCCCAGGCGTCCTCCTCATCCTCGTTGCCCTCCCCATCCACCTGGCCCGCAGTTCGCACCCCGCCAGCCTTCCTGCCGCCACCTCCCGGCCCCTTCCGGCGGCGGTCCGCCGCCGCCTCCCTCGCCGCCGCCGCCCGCCGCCGCTGCGCCGCCGCAAAGGGCTCCTCCAGGGATGCGTCCAGCATGGCCATGCAGCGCCTCAGGTCCAGCACCAGGGGGCACCGCTCGTCGCCAACGTCGCTCAGCTTCTCCGGCAGCGCCCCGAACATGGCAGCTGCTTCCACGTCGTCAACAAGGGCCGACAGGCTGCTGCCGGCCGCGCCTCCTCCGCCAGTGGTCTTCTGGTCGGCGGTGATCGTCGTTCCAGCACCACCAGCAGTAGGAGCGCCGGCAGCAGCTGCTGCGGACGGGTCCTGGCCCTCAGTTGGTGTGGGTGGTGCGGGCACGAGTGCGGAGCGGTAGGTGGTCATGACATCGCGGAGGTAGGCGGCGGTGGAGGCGGCCAGCTTGGGGCTGAGGGTCACCAGCAGCTGCCTCAGCTTGGTGCGCATACTGGGAGGGCCAACACCACCGTCAGTCCCTTCAGGCCCTGCTCCGCCGCCTTGAGCCCCAGCACCTAGGGCCGCAGAAGCGTCGGCTTCGCCGTCGATCTGCTGTTGCGGTCCTGAGGCGTGGTCCTGGTCCTGCCCCTCCCCCTCCTGAAGGGCGGCAAAGGCCATCTCGCGGGTGAGCACCCGATACGTGATGACGGACGTCTGAGGGCGTGCGGCGAGGGAGCATGGGGTGTGGGGAAACGAGGCTTGGCTTAGTGCCTACCGGCCTGCACACGGTACAACGGGATCTGCCAGCTCGTGTGCGTGGATGCAGTAAAGCTGACGCCTGGGAGCACCAAGCCAATCAGATGGCTGTGCGTTGTAGGCCGTGGGCACGTACAGTAAGCGACACAGGTGAACCAGGCGTCTTCACGTGCATTCGTGTAAGGGTCACCCACCTTCCCGGTGCCGCTCCGGCCAATGAGGATGAGGGAGTTAGGGTCGTCAGCCGCGCGCTTCTGTGCGTCCGTCAGCTGTGGGTCAGCAGTGGGCGCAGCAGACATGAGACAGCGCCGACAACTTAGGGTCCGGGTGCATAACGGGGTGCGTGGGTGTTGTTTCCAGGTAACACACGAGCCCACGAATACCTCCTCACACAGGACACACAGTGCCGTTGTCCCAACGGGGCCAAAGCCCAAGGTTGCTAGGGCTGAGGGACTACCGTATACTGCACGGCACGGTACGTTGCGTGGGTACGGTACCTCGAAGATGCGCGCCAGCGCCGCCCCCTGCGGCGCCGTGCACAGCAGCCGCGCGTGCAGCGAGTCCATCACGAACAGCTTGGTGTGCACCAGCCTGGCAGCACCCTCGTCCAGGGCCGCCGCCTCGCCGCCCCCATCGCCCTCCACCTCTTCTTCCCCTCCCCCTGCCGCAGCGCCAGGTGCAGCCAGGGGCGGCGCAGCGCGGGCGGCCCCGGGCGGCAGCGGCAGGGGCGTGCTGGCTGCGCGCTGAAGGTGGTGCAGGTGCGGCTGTCGTTGCTGCTGTTGCTGCTGCTGCTGGCGGCGAAGGGGGAAGGGAAGGTCGGGGCCGTAGCGGTACGGCAGCGTGACGCTGGCCTTGCCGCCGCTGGGGGGGTGGTGCCTGCAGGTCGCGCGGTTGGCCAGAAGAAGAAGGCGTCAAGTGTTGGAGCAGGTGATGATCGATCGGTTTGTGCGACAAGGAGCAAGGTGCTTGGACCAGGTCTGCAATCTTCCTGTTGGCCCCGCAGCAAGCCTGCTCCCTCGCTTTGCAAGTTCCACGAAGGCACGGGCGTCCACACCTGCTGTCAAGTCCACGGCATCCCCCGGGTGGCCACACCCACCTGCGCAGCGCTGCCAGGTGCTCGTCCGAGAAGCTGTCGTACTCCGCATGCAGCCGCCGCAGCCAGCCGGCCAGAGCCTTGGCGCCTTGTTGCTGCCGCGCGGGCAGCACGTCCCAGAACTGGGGGCAAAGGGGCGGTTTGTAAGTAGGGCGTGCCGGCCAAGTTCGGCCGGTAAGGCGCTGGCAATGCGCGCCGGTTACAAGACACGAGTCTTCCTACATGCAGCGGATCGTAGTGGTACAGAAACCAAGCAGGGGCAACAGCATGCGGCGTAACAACCAGACGTGGAGGCGGAATGTAGGCCATCTACCCAGAAATAATGACTGCTTACAAGTGGATCACCTGCACCTGGCTCCGCCACCCACCTGCAGCACCTGGCTCCAGCCGCCCTCCACCAGCCTCAGCCGCACCGCCCACAGCAGCAGCAGCCCGCCGCCCTCCAGCCGGTGCACGCGGATCAGGTCGCCGTACTCGTGCCGTACGCCGTTGTACGGCAGGTGCTGGCGCGGCAGGGCGCCCTCGGCCAGCTGCAGCATGGCGGCCAGCACGCCCACACGGCGGGGCTGCGGCAGTGCCAGCAGGGACGCCTGCAGCGTGTCAGTGTACAGCACCTGCGGGAATGTGAAAAGCAACGTTTGCAAGCGTTGGGGGGCCGTGATGCGACCTGAAGAAGGAGTAGGAAATTGGATCTATTATACGCGAAGCAAGGCACATTGCTAAAGAACCGGAAGTAAGGTTGCATTTCTGCTTGAGGAAGAGAGAGCCCACAGCCTGTCCAGTACAACAGTCTTTCCTGCTGGCGGGTTCCAAGTCATGCGACGAGTGGTGGACTGCGCACTGCTAGAGGACGCCAAGTGACGAACGATAGGCTGCAACCTTCAAGCAACATTGTCAAACATACGAGGCCTGGTGCTGGGCAGCAGACGGCATGCGCAGTGCCTGCGCCCAAGGAGCATAGCCCGTCGCACCTTCCACGGCACCTGCGCGAAGAGGCTGTTCTCCGCCCGCACCAGGTCCGCCCGCCGCTTGTCCTCCCGGGCTACCGTCTTGAGGGCAGGAGACACGGCCGGCTGCTCCTCGGCACGCAGGAGAAGCCCACGGCGCGAGGCATCATCCAGGAAGGAACGCCACAGCTAGGGGCAAATGGGGAGATACGGAAGGCAGGTGGTTGAATCGGATTCTGTACGATGACCTTGGAAACAATGCATCTTGGCACAAGCGGCACACCAGTATTCCGTGTCAACACGGGGAATGCCGCGGCCTCAGCCATCGGAGCTTGCTGAGACCCGTCCCACCTTGCTGTGCGTGCCCAGCGTGTTGGCGTTCAGCACCACCACCAGGCCGTGCCGTGCGCGTGTGGCGGCCACGTTGAGGCGGCGGGGGTCGTCCGTGAAGCCCACCGCGCCCCGGACGTTGGCCCGCACCGCGCTGAGCACGATGACGTCCTTCTCGCCGCCTTGGAAGCCGTCCACCGACCGCACAGCCACCGTGAGCGGCGAGGCAGCAGCAGCTGCAGCAGGCGCCGCTGATGGCTGCTGGGTGCTCGAGGCTGTGGCAGTGGTGGTGGCGGTGCTGCTGCCGCTGGACCTGGCAGCAGGTGAGGGACCGAGGAGGTGGCTGGGCAGCTGGGAGATGATGAGCTCCACCTGCGCCCTGTGGGGAGGGAGCACACGAAGGAAGGTGGTATTGACACGTGGCACGTGGCACGTGCCAAGCAGCCCTTGGCAAGCGTGTGATTGTTGCAGTGGGAGAAAACGGTTGTGCCATGACCCCCAAGCGGCCAGCCCGCGTGGCGCATGCAGTGCTGCAGCAGTGAGGCACCGATTGGTGTACGCAGTCCCAGGGCTTACACACGTACGTACCTGTAGGGGGATATGATGCCCACACTCAGCCCGCGCCCCGGTCGGACCAGTTCCTGCCTGGCTGGGGCTCCGTCCTCCGCGCCGCCCTCCCGCAGCTCCCTCCACGCCTTCTCCAGCACCCGTACGACATGTACTGCAATGGCCGCCTCGTGGCGATTACGCCAGCTCATGCTGCCGCCACCGCCGCCACTGCCGCCGCTCGCGCCCCCTTTCCTCTCCTCTCCCATGCTGTCGTCGTACTCCTCCCGCTCCTCGTACCCACTGCTGACGTCCAGTACGATGTACGGCCCCCACGGCAGGCCCAGCATGCGTGCCACGTCACGGTACGACGGGCCGAGCACGTTGGGGCCGTCGACAACCTGAAAGCGGGCATGCAACGGGCGCGCCATGGTGCTATGAGCCCACACCACTGATGTCCTTGAAAGCAGGCTACGCGACTGCGTCTGCCATACCCCTTACCCCAATAGATGCCAATTGTAAACTGGCAAGCTTGGCAGCTCTTGCTGAGGAAGCTGTAGTAAGGAACCAAGCCAATTGCACAGCCCTCACCCTTTCGTCGTAGAACTGGTTCCGGGGCCAGGCGCTGATGGCGGGGTGCATGCGGTACTGCGTGTCGAGCAGCAGCTGCCGTACCGTACATGTGCCGCCGTACATGGGGTGCAGAAGAGGGATGAGAAAGTCAGTCAGTCAGTCAGTCAGGTACCTGGCTGGGCATCACGTCCAGTGCTGGGTCGAGCACCGGTACTGGCAGGAGTCAGGCGTGCAGCAAAACGCGGCAATTGCCCCAGCCCCGCGAGACGTTGCCCACTACAAGCCCACACGGGCCACCCGCCATACCGTGCACGTACACCACCTCGTCGCACACGCACCCACCGGCTCCCAGCCGCACGCCAGCAGCCTCTCAAAGGCGCTGCGGCCGTACCCGCCCTCCTGTGCCGTACGGGACAGTACGGTGGCGGGCAGCTGCCGGGGGTCGCCCACCAGAACCCATTGCCGCAGCGACGGAAAGCGGGCCAAGATGACGGCCGCTTCCGCCTCCGGCAGCTGCGCCGCCTCGTCCACCACCACGCATGGCACGTGTGGGCTGATGCGGGTGAGGGGCTGGGAGCCGACGGCGGATACGGTGCAGAAGATCACGCGGGCGGAGGAGAGGAGGAAGCTGGGGGAAGGTGTACCGGGCGGTGGGGGCAAGCGGGTCGGGGGTAGTGTTTGCATAGGGGTTGAAAAGGGAGTGAGACGGGAGGTGGGGTACAACTTGTGTGCAGGGGAACGTTCGGATCTGGTCCAGCGGCGGCGGTGATAATGCCCGGCGGGCGAGAGCACGCAGCAGGAAAATGTAAAAAGGGTCAGGACGGCAGCACCGGGAGGGAGTACCGTACGCGGCCGTACCCATGGGCAGCATGAAATGGGCGCACACCGCGTACTATGCTGCCACACACTGGCACGGGGCAGTGCTACCGTACCGGTACCTCAGGGTTACCTCCCGCGTTTGTCCTTCATTGCAGGAGCATTGGCAGCTGCACGTGCGATGACGAGCCACGCCCCGCTCACCTAATCGTGGGGGCCATCAGCGGCGCAGTGATTATCCTGCCTGCAGAGAGCACACCGGAGCACTGCCCGGCTAGGTCGGCCATCCGCCTCGCAGCTGCCGCAAGCCGCTCCTTGTCGCTCTCGCCTTGACCCCCACCGCCACCGTCCTCCCTGCTCCCCGTTGCCTCCACCGACGCCGCCGCCTGCTGCTCCACCGCCCTCGCCACCTCCCCTGCCGCCATCCTACCCACCAGCTCCAGCACCTCCTCACCCACATCCAGCAGCTGCACAACTGCCGTACGGCCCTGAGACACGTGCCTGCCGTACCCGTCCACCATCCTACTGTCCTGCCCCTCGCCCTCTCCCGCCAGATTTGCGCCATCCACCCCGCTGTAACCCGAACGACCACCACCACCACCACCGCCTCCACTTGCCGGCGCACACCACGCCACGGACGGCATGCCCTCAAGCAGTACAGCCCCCGCGCCGCACACCCTGCCCACCAGCGCCGTCAGCCTCTGCTTCAGAAACACACCCAGAGACTCGGGCACATCTGCCTCATCGGCCTTGACCTTCCGGGACCCGCCCACACCCCCCCGCTGCTGCTGCTGCTGCTGCTGCTGCTGCTGCTGCTGCTGCTGCTGCTGCTGCTGCTTCTGTGTCTTGCCCTGCTCGGCATCCCTGCGTGCCGCAGCCGCAGCCTCCCTGGCCCGTGCCAGCGCCTCCGCATGCACCTGGACAGGCCGCGACAGCAGGCCGGCCAGCTCCCGGAGGCTGCTGGTCCAGCCGGCGGTGCCGGCCAGCGCCTTGACCAGCCTTCTGGCCCTGAACGCAGCAGTGCAATAGCGGAGTTTTGCACCGCCGTGTTGGCTATTGGTATGGTCCCAGTTACCGTGCGTGTGACAGGAATAATATGTTGCGGAAGGTGTGCCCTGGAACGTCAGGTAAGCAACTGCGGGCGCATCCCCAGGTGCCACGAGCGGGGGCCCGACAGTCAGCAAATTTGTCACAAAAGAGGTGGCTGGGTAGCAGGGGTGTGAGTACGACCGCCGGCCAAGAGGAACAAAAATTCAAGCAAATCGGCCGCGTTGCACGGGTTTAAGCACAGGTGTGCACATCGACTTACCTGGTTGGCAGATGCATGCTGGCGAGTGCAGGGTTGGCCGCCGCGCCCAGCCGTACCGGGTTGCCCACCAGCAGGCAGTCGCCTGCGCAGCGAGCAGACGTTAATGCACATGTCTGAGTGTCATATCTTCTCACCATGGTCGTTGTGGCTCGTATCAAATTGGCGAGCGAGGAACAGCTGCACGATGCCGCAGTACCGTAGCATGAAACGCCGAGGGCGGTTGCGCTAAGCGAAGGCGCTTGCAGGGACGCAGGTCCGCACCAGAGGCGGTCGTCACACACGCGCACCGCACCCACCCGGAAGCAGGGCGGGGCTCATTGGCCACGTGCCGGGGCGGCTGAGCCCATCGGCCTGCAGCGCCTGGGGAAACTGCTGCTGCTGCTGTTGCTGTTGCTGTCCCGGCGGTGCAGTGTTGGCTCCTGCCACCAGAGCGTAGGTCCTGAAGGGGCCACGGGAAACGGCAGCTGTAGCTTTGAGCAGATTCATGGCAACTTATACGGCCGTTACAATCTGGTACACACCCGTTGCCTGCTTCCACCGCGCGCGTGTGCCCCTGACCTCGCACGTTACAAGCGCCGAATGAGGTGCTGTACACATGGCCATGCGCACACGCACCTGCCGGCCACTTCCGCGACTGCCGCGTTGGTTGGCGCACACACCACCAGGGCGCCGCAGTGCGGCCCCAGCCCACACAGCACCGACAACAGCGACACGGTGGTGCTGGTCTTGCCGGTGCCGGGGGGGCCCTGGACCAGCAGGATGTCAGGAACTGCAGCTCCGGACCCAGCGCTAGTGCCTGCCGCAGAGCTGCTGCCCTGGGGCCCAATGCTGTCAAATTCCTGTACAGATCTGCTTTGCAAGTACGGCCACTGCTGCGTGGCGAAGGTCATTGCGGCGCGCAGCACAGCCTGCGCCTGGGAGGGGTTCAGCCGCTGGACATGCTGACAGTAGCCCCTGACAGCCGCCTCCAGCTCGTCGTACTGCCTGCCGTACCGCCTGTCAGCACTGCCGTACCGGTTCGCACTCGAACCACCCGTGTTCCCCGCAACGCAGCCTTCCGCGCCTCCAGCTGGCAGTCTGTGCTTGCACATCAAGAGCTCCAGGAGTGGGGGACAGCTGGCGCTGCTGCTGCTGCTGCTCCCGCTGACTGCTTCGGTGGCAGCCGTTGGCGGGGACAGGGGGCCCAAGGGGGGTGGGAGCGCTCCGCTGTCTGTGATGCTGCTGACGGCAGTGCTGCCCCCGCTGGTAGCAGCCAGCGAGCTCAGTGCGTCCCACACGCGCAGGGCGGTGGCCACGTTGCCCACGCACACCGCGTGCCACGTGGCCTGGGCGCCCGGGCGGTGGCCTGAGCCCTCCCCTGCGCGGAGCAAGGGCGAGGACACACATGAAGCCCAGCGACAGCCGTGTGTGCAATGGAGGTATTCGCAGATTCGCGCTGACAGCATTTGCCGTACCCTTGCGTGATTCCGAGGACACCCCAGTGCTGCTATCCCTGCTCACAGCCTGGACTGCAAGCGGTGCAGAGCTCACCCGACGGGTAGCACCCGTGGCAAGCAAGGAACAGGAGATTTACGCACCGCCACACCTGCCTGCATCTGCCAGCATGCAGCTGGGCCTATACCACGTCAAACGAAGTGCATGCAGTCGCGTACGCACCCCCACCTGCCAGCAGCAGGTCCAAGGGGCTGTCTGATGGGACCAAGGCCCGGGCGATGAAGCTGCCCCGCCCATCCTCCTCGCCTCCCTCCTCCTCCTCGATGTCGCCACGTGGGCCGGATTGCACCAGGCCCAGGGCGTACACCACACCGTGCTGTGCAAGGGAGTCCACGTCACGGCCCTGGGGGCACGGCGCATGAGAGACAGGAAAGCGGGAGAGGGAGATGAGCAGAGGGGACGGATGCATGTGCATGTGAAAGAAGCGCACCAGTGATTGGCAGGGCAGAGAACTGCGTGCGCAACGTGCACACGCGCGGCGCGCCTGCCAACTGTGCACGACATGCCTGCCTGCTCTCGTTGAAGCAGATGCCGCGCCTGTGGCCCGTGCGCTCCCAAGGCGCAGCGACCCAGCACTGGTACGGCAAGCGCGCCAACAAGGTCACGTGCCACCGTGCTGGCTGCTGTGCCCGACCACCCATCCCAGCAGGTGCTAACCCGTACCCAACTACCCACAAGGCCCGGGCCGCAGCCCTGACCCTGCTCCCCGTAACCCACGCCTTACCCTGCTGTTGGTCAGCAGTACCACATCCGTTGGCTTCAACGGCGGCTCCTGAGGCTGCCGCTCCCCCTCGCCTCCACCGCCTGCTCGTCCTCCTCCACCCCCGCCCGACGAGGCACTACTTCCCCACCCGCCCTCGCGGCCCCTCAGCGTAAACACCAGCGAACACCACGCACTGTGGATGAGCTGCTGTTGCTCCTGCTCCCCGACAACGCCTCCTCCCGCACCCACACCTCCACTGCCGTTGCCTGTTGTCCCTGCTCCGCCTCCACCTCCGCCGGCCCGTCCGTCGCTGCGGCTGAGGTCGGGCAGTCCGTCCAGTGGCAGCCAGGGCAGGGCGGCCAGGCGCTGCAGCTCCTGCGCCAGGCCGGCACGCACCTCCTCGGGCACGAAGGGCCGCAGCGCGGAGCACCAGGAGGAGGCGTCGGGGAACGCGTCGGGAAGGGGTGACACCTGTGGGTGGTGGGTGCAGCGTGGGCCGTGGGCTTGGGGTGTGGTGCGTGGCAGGGCAGGGCAGGACGAGCACGTGCTTCGCCACGCGAGCAGCAGGAGACGAGGTTTCCCAACGGGGCGTGCGTTGGGGGTTGGATTGACTGTAGGGAGCGAGGTGCAGGGTCACTGCGCTGGACGGAGCTGGCGATGGCATGCCGGTTCGGGCAGGCAGGAGGGGGTGACGGGAAGCGTCCGCGAACATGGCTATGCAGCAGGTGACGCACCTTGTGTAGGCGGTCGTTCAGGATGTCTGTAATGGTCCAGGAGAGCATCCGCGACTCGAGGCTCCCGGGCAGCGACGCGGGGCCTCGTGGAGCTCCGTCCCTTCCATTGCCCTGCTGTTGTCGCACCGTGCCGGCGCCGCAGCCGGCGGCGGCTGCAGCAGCCCTGAGCACCGAGGCATAGCTGCCTCCTGTGTCGAAAAGTGACATAGACTTAAGCGACACGTATCCGAGCGGCCATGGCTGTCTGCGTGAGTTTATAAATGGGCGTCTCCTTGTATGCAAGGGGCCCGACCGCTAAGAACTGGTCAACTTGCTTCCGGACGATGCTGGTGTGGCGCGCAGCAGGTAAGCAGATATCTGGATCGGCGTGGTCATCACAACAAGTCTACTTTTCATGCCAACATGCAGGACTTTGTTTGTAGGAGTTGACAAGCAGGATTGGGGGCGCGATGTGCGGAGTTCGCATACGTTTGAGATCTGCGGATCACGGTCACGGGCAACCCGGGCTCACCCGCACACGTGCCATACTTGGATAGTGGTCCAAGGTTCAGA
>VFQN01002632.1_pt1 | contig 27242 bp, 23 predicted proteins | sample 3512371 | NCBI WGS metagenome assembly VFQN01 (sample SAMN10412370, study PRJNA504923) | tailings metagenome | isolation source: Replicate 2 from Balatoc abandoned mine | place: Philippines: Itogon, Benguet | collected 2017-08-28
TGGGGGGAGAGGGGGGGAAGGGGGGGGGGGGGTGGGGGGGGGGGGGGGGGGGGCCCCGGGGGGCGGGGGGGGGGGGGGCGGGGGGGGGGGCGTGGGGCCGGACGGCCCAGGGAACGGGCGCGTGCAGGGCACCATCATCTACGTCCCCTTGGCTGTCGTACAACAGCTCTGGCCGGACGTGTGCGGTGCAGACGGCAAGCCGCGGCAGAATGAGGTTGCTGTGGAGTTGTGGGCGGCGACGGGGGAGCCGGTGGCAGCAGGCGGGGGCCAGCAGGGTGGGGCCGGGCCGGAGGGGGCGGATGCAGGTGCGGGGCCGTCGGCGGCGGACCAACCGCAGCGGCCACTCAAGTGCTACCGCATGCGCCTCAAGCTGTCCGGTAGCAACATGTACCTTACTGACTGCCCCGCCCTCACCAAGGACCTGAGCATTACTGACGACAACAGTGCCATGCTGACGCGGCTGCCGGATGGGAGGGTGCTGGTGGAGCGGAGGGCGCTGCCGCGGGGGCTGGGCCGCAGGACGCCGCGCAAGCCTAGGAAGCAGCGCCCGGCGGCACCAATCCGCCAGCGGCGGCAGCGGCAGCAGCGGCAGCAGCCGGGGCTGGCTTCGCACGGCGGCCGCCGACAGGCCGCCAGCGGAGACGACGGTGACACTGACGGCGGCGGCAGTGACGGCAGCAGCGGCGGCGGGGGGTCCCATGACTCTGGCACGTCGTCAGAGTCCGCCGGGGGGCAGGAAGGCAGCCGGAGCTATGGCCGTCTGGTGCTCTCGCAGCTGTTCCTCACGCTGGCGATAAAGAAGGAGCTGCTGGGAGGCGCTGGCCAAGAGCAGGTTGTGGAGGTGTTCACGGTGCCGCACGGGAGGCATCGTGCGCCGGCAGCTGGCGGCGGGGACGGGGGCGGCGGAGGCGGAGGCGGCGCGGGGGTAGCAGGAGGCGCAGCGGCGGTCGGCGGCAGCGGCAGCGGTGCGGCAGCGGGCGAGGCTGCAAAGGCGGGTGGTGGGCAAGACCCATATGCCAGGTACCAGGGCCCTTTCAAGACGTGGCTGGCGGAGAGGGGCAACTGGTACTTGAACGGTGCCACGCAGCTGCAGCGCAGCCTCCGCATGCGCAAGGGCATCGTGTGGCTGTCGCAGCTGCCCGCAGGGCCGGACGGCACCCCCAGGCTGCTGGTCGGGCGGAAGACGTGCTCCATGCCGTACAAGCCAACCAAGCGCAGGGGACGTCCCAGGCGCAGAGCGCCCGCCGTTGCGGCTGCAGCGGGCGGGGAGGCGGAGGAGGAGCAAGGCGCGGGCGAGGAGCGTGAGGGTGCGGAAGGGGACGTGCCGGAGCGCAGGGAGGGGCAGCAGGCAGCAGGGCAGGCCGACCAGGCGCCGGAGGGGGCCGGGGCAAAGAGGCGGCGGGAGGAGGGAGCAGAGGAGGGTCGTGCCGGGGAGGAGGTGCGGGACGTGCAGCGGCAGGGCGGGGAGGAGCGGCGCCCGGGGAAACGCATGCGGCGGCAGAGCGTGCGACCTGCCCCTGACGCCGGCGACGGTGAGCACGGGGCTGGCATCTGCCCGGTCTCTGCCCCTCCTTGCTTGGCAACACCGTATCAACAGTCTTATTGCGGTCTTGTGCCTATCCGTCCAGTTCCGTTTTGCGGGTGCCACTGTCGGCGTTGCGTACTGACATGGCAGACCCGCGCGCCGCGGAGCCCGTTCCACAGCCGAGCAGTTTGCTGAATAATCAGTACACCTTCTGTACCATCATGTGCAATGACGCGTGTGCATTACACCTTTCCCAACGTGCCCCGTGGCCAGACGACACCCCCCTGGCGGAGCCTCCCGTCGACCCGGCGGGCGCTGGGCCCGGCGCCACGCCCGCCGTACCGCCTTGCGACCGCAAGCTCGGGAGCGGCCAAATCCACATCCAGCAGTTCGTGGTAGGCTGGTTCCTGCAGCCTAAGGACATCATCCCTGGCAAGCGCTCCGGCGTGCCCCTGCACAAGCAGCCGCAGCGGCAGGGCCAAGCCGGAGGACAGGGGGACGGCCCGCAGTCGCCTGGCACGCCCATGCCTGGCCCTGGCACCAGGTCTGCGCACAGGGTCAAGCTGTACGTGCGGAAGGGTGATGAGAGGACCGAGTTCGAGGTCACCCTGACCCAGAAGTACGGCAAGAGCCCGGTGCTGTCGTGCCCCAGCAGTGTGCAGGCGGAGCTGGGTGATGACGTGGACTACGGCACGGCGGTGCAGCTGGTGCGGTGCGTGGGGCCGGGCGGTGTGGTGCAGGTGGAGCTGAGGCTGCGGCCTGAGCAGCAGCAGCAGACGCAGCAGGGTGGCGCGGGGCCCTCGGCAGCTCGGGACGACAATGCTGTTGCGGTACCGGACCTCCGCAGGGGCGCAGCGGGTGAGGGCCCGGGCCACGACGGGCTTGGGGCTGAGGCAGCGGAGGAGCAGGGACAGGAGCAGGCTGGGCAGGGGGCGCACACTGCCGTGCAAGCGCAGGGCCAGCACCCTGGCCTGAAAAGGCCTGCGGCACAGGAGCAGGGGGACGGGCAGCGCACAACTCCGCTGGGGTCCGCCGCAGGGAAGAAGCGGCGCCTGCTCCCGGTGCAGGGGTTGGCGGGGCGGCCAGGGTCGGCGGCTGGGCAGCTGCAGGGGCAGCGGCCAGGCTCGGGGGGGCCGGCGGGTGTGCCAGGGCAGGCAACGCCGCAGGCGGTGCGAGACCCGCTTGTGGGTCGGCCCCTTGCGGGCTTGGCGCCGCGGGGGAGTGCGCAAGGCGGCCAGCAGCGGGGAGGAGCAGGTGGAGGTGGTGTGGAGGAGGTGCGGTCGGAGGGTGCCGGGCCGTCTGGCGCGGCGGCTGGCGTGGGTGCGGGCGGTGGGCATGGGACGCAGCCGGCACAGCAGCAGGAGCGGGAGCAGGCGCCGGACGGTGGGGATTTCCCGCCTGGCGGAGGCGGTGCAGGTGCGCCCGATGTCGCACAGCTGCATGCAGCTGCTGACCAGCAGCAGCCGCCACCAACCAGGCTAAGCGAGGGGCGGGGCGAGGGTGGAGGCAGGCAGGCGCAGGCACAAGCGCAGCAGGGGGGTATGGCGCCTACCGCCCAGGGCCCCTCTGGACCGGCCGGCAGTCCAGGACCACAGGCACCTCGCGTGAGCGGCGGCCAAGGCGGCGGTGGTGGTGGTGTTGCCAGCCAGTGCGGCAACGGCAACGCAGCCCAGCCCCAGCAGCCTCAGCAGACGCCTGGGAACGCCCCGAGCCACCTGCCAGTCGACAGCCTGACCGCCGCCACCCTGCGTGGGTACATTGCCTCCGATGAGCAGCTGCCCCCCGTGCGGGAGGGAGAGGTGCGGCAGTGCGGCCTGACCTTCCACCCAGGCGTTGCGCCTGCTGTGGAGGCTGCCATGGACACGTGGCTACAGGCGCTGGGGCCCGGGGGGCTGGCAGATGCCGACCCCTACACTCAACAGCTGCACGTAGGGGGCAATCCGGAGCAGGTACCGGATCCGCACCGCGCGTGGGCAGAGGACCACCTGGTTCCGAAGGGGGGGCTGGCGGAGGGCCAGGCGATGGTGAGGCAGCACAGGCTTGACGTGGAGCAGCTTGCCTCCAGCGTCGCATCACGCCTCGGCTGGTCTGATGAGTGGGAGAAGGGCTGGCCGGAGGGAGGGGTGGAGCTGAGGGGAGTGGAGCCCTTCCGCGATGAGGTCAGCAAACGCAGGGGGCTGCGAGCCACGGAGTACATCGTGAAGAACACTGCTATAGGGGTCGAACGGGGTTACGTCATGGCGGATGACGTGGCCAGTGCGTTTGTGTCCAAGGCGTTTCAGCGGTGCAGCAAGGAGGTGAAGGACGAGCTAGCCAGGAGGGTCGGGCACGACCTCACCCACGCCTGGCGGGCGCTGGCGTGTTCATATATGGCCGACTACTGCGCAGGTGTGAGGCCATGGACTGTGCACTGGTGTAACGGTTGTGTTTTTTGTCTGGTGTAAACTGGTGTGACGGTAGGCCCTTGGTGCTTGTCCTACTGCACTGTGGACCCTGCGCTACAACGCCTGCTGCGTTTCATGCCCTCACTACCTTGTGCGGCTCTGCTGCCCTTCGCATTTGTCGCTGGTCCTCATCGCAGGCCACAAGCTGTGCATGCTGGGCTACGGCAACATGGCGGCGCTGGTCAACGACCCACGGGTCATCGCAGAGGACGTGGGTGGCCCAGCGGACTCGGAAGGCGGGCAGCAGCAACAGCTGCTGCTGGAGCCGCCGCGCCCAGAGGCCAACTGCGCGGTGGGTTGGGGTGCTAGCTGGCGCTGACTGACGCGGTGTCCTACAATACCGTCTACGGGTCGAACCCAGGACCCCAGAGGTGCAGGCGGGACCGTGACTGTTTGTTACCTGTTGGCTACGTGTTGCAGGAAGAGTGCCCGGACATTAGTGACCGGAAACGTCGATTCCTAGCGGAGGTGTACGGCGCGCTGTATTTGTCATAATGGCCCTCCCTTACCGGGTCTGCAGGTGGTCCCGGTGGTGGCTCGCGGGCTGGTGCTGCCTGTGCTGGTGGCGGTGCGGGACATCAAGCCCGGGGAGGAGCTGCTGCGGGACTACGGGGAGGCATGGTGGCGGCAGGGGGACTTTGCGAGGGCGTGGAAGTTCTTCACCGGTATGCGGCGCTTTGACAATGAGCAGATGGAGAAGCTGCTTGGGGCGGATGCCGGTGTGTGAAGCCTGGCGGCGAATGGGGTGGCGCGGGTATGGCGGCAACGGTCAGCGGGCACCGTAGAAGTCGAGGAAACTGTTCAGCGCCAGGTGGAAAAGTAACGGTATGGGTTGCATGCCAGCTGCATTGCGCTGATGTTGATGACGCGTGTAGGGCTGTAGTGCAAAGGCCGCTGCTGCAAGCTTAGAGCAGTACATGCAGGGGGGTGCAGGGGGTATCTGGTCTTGCTGGCTTTGCGCGAAACTGTGGAATGTGACAGTGCATTATCATGTCTTGTCAGCATGTTGGCAAGGTTGCTTGGGCAACAATTCGATCACCTCACCGTGCGTTAGGCAGCCCTACTGCTCTTGGGCCTGGGTGTTACGACGGGACTGTGCCGCTGGCGCTTGCGTATGCCTCTGGTACGTCAAGGGTGGGGTGCCTGCGGAATAATTCCTGGACCTACCACACCATTATGCTTGGTCCATAGAACGTTGGTGCTGGCACCGCTGTGTGAACACGGGTCGGCAGGTGTCCTGTTGGGCGGCCTGCGTGCTTGAGGTACTATGCGGCTTTGACGCTTTCAAGGGCCTTGCGTGGCTGAGGCAGGGACGTGCTCATGCACCAAGCCCTTGCTTGGTCTTCCCCGGCGCGTGCGGTGGGGTAGATGCCCCAGAGTGCCCCTCTTGACACGTGGGCCGGCAGAGCCGCGACCTCTGGGCTGTACGGTAGCGCGCAGCTGACGGAGCCCAGGGCTATGTCATCCCTCAGCCGCCGCTGACAGCTGACGCCACAAGGAAGTCCCACTCTGTCCCAATCTAGGCTGCCCTCAGCCGCAAAAGCGGCACCTAGCTCGACCTCCAGGCTAGAGTTATAGAGGAATGCGAAACAACGGTCAAGGCAAACGCGTTTTGCCGGGGGTCATGTCTTGGGTTGCAGCAGGTTGCAGTGAAGACCCAGGCCACTTCGTGCTTACAGAACAGCGCACAGTTGACCACTCTGTTTGCTACCGTCTGCTAAAACAGGCTAAAACAGCCGTAGGAATGAGGCAGAAAGTGACACGCACAGTGCTCTTGCCGTGACATTGGCCAGTGCCGTGGCCTTGCCCCCCCTTGCACGGAGCCAGGCACCGGATCCACAGCGCTGCACATTCAGCTACTCGCCCACCAGGTGACACATCCGCCAAGACCAATAGTATACAAGCATCAGCTCTGTTGTACATCCAGCAAATACTAATACACTTGTGCAAAGCTGCTTCACCTAACCCTGAAACACGCGCCGAAGGCAAAGACTTGCGACCATGTTGCGACACTCCCTAAGGTCCGCACTCGACGTACAGTAGTTGCACTTCCAGTCCGGTGCGCAAACACAACTAGTACGACCCCCAAGTCATGACGAACGCAGGTTACGCACTCGCGTCATCGTAGGTCAGGCCAAGCGACCGCAGTACATCCTCCAAGGCGGCTTGATAATACAGCAAGCAGGGGAGAACCCTTTCTGGCCTGGGGGCAAACACGTGGAGCAAAGCATGCCCTACCAGTCATCACCACACAAAGGCAGCTAAAACACACATGCATTTATTGCCCCAGCCGATAAAATGCCTGAAGCCCAATCGGGCCCGACATGCGGAAGCGGACCCAGCTCCCTGTACGGCAGACGCAGGGACGGGGCACGCGCACCACAGCACCGTTTGAGGAAGCCCGTCTGGACAACGCACATGGACTGCCGTTATGACCTGCCACACAGGGATTCAGTCACTCCCCGGCCACGGTACCTCACAGGACCACACCCACGCAAAGAACACACACGTCTGGTGCCCAAACCACGGCCGTGTATGACAGCGCCTACCGACCTCCGCATACAAGCTGATCCCATATGGGAAACCAAGCGATTTGCGTCAAGTTGGGCCATGCATACCCTACACAACCGGTTACCGGTGCACATAAATCACATGACCGGACTGTACGCAGCTCAAGTGCGTGACTACCACACTTATTGCAAGAGCCGGGGGTCCACTGCTACCACATCGAGACACAGGCGCCTAAGCCCAGCACAACTAGCTGGGCTTAAGGCACATGCAACGGCCACGGTACCCAAGCATCACCAGTGTCCTGACAGTTCAGTCACGGGGCCCCGCACACAAGATACCTAGACAGCAGGCCCGGACAGTAAAAAGGGCACAAGCGTGCCAAGCATAAGCGGCCGGCAACCAAGTCGACCGAGGCGCCCGGCCGCAGCAGCTGAAAGTGCAACATAGACAGCCCAATAAAAAGTACCACGCGCATCAGGCAGGTCTCTTACACGCCACTGCACACAAGTCAAATACGGTACGCCAAACCCACGTGCCAATGCAGGCGCAGGGGGCCAGTCTTCTCGTAGCAGCTGCCCAGGGCCAAGCGCAGGAAGGCACGAAGCACTCAGTACACTGAAACTGCGAGTAGTAGGCCAGACAGTCGAATTGGACAATGTGAGTATCGAACTGCCTCGAGCGACATGCATGGCCGAGGTAGACGACACCGCAGAAATGCAGCAGCATGCCTGAAACAATAGGCCATTTGGCTCGCCGCCCGGGCCCCCCGTAAGACGTGAACAGCACCCCTCACGAGACGCCCCGTGCAGCGGTCAGCAACCTGCAGTTGCCCCTGCCCCTAACCGCCAGGGGCCCCTGCCCTCAAACGATATCCTCAATGACAGTCAGCTGCCGCATACCCGCCCAACGCCACCGGCGGGGCTACCCTGACCTACCCAGCCCCCGCCGCCGTCAGCACAGAGTTACCGGCCCCCCACCTATGCCCAGCCTCCTGGACCGCAATTCCCAGTTCCGCAAGCGTTCACAGCCGCACCCAGACGCCCGCTACCGCTCCTTCAGGCCAAGCGCTTGCCCCTCCTGCACGCTGCATGAAGTTCGCAGACCTACTGCCCGGGGGCATCCGCCGCTTCGCCCACCAGCAGCTGCTTCAGCTGCTCCTTTCCCAAGCACTCCTCCAGGTACCACCAGGCTGTCGCAAACTCCTCCTGCCGCCACCAATCCGCCCCGTAGTCCCGCAGCAGCTCCTCCCCGGGTTCGATGTCCCGCAGCGCCACCAGCACAGGCAGTACCAGCCCGCGAACCACCACGGGCACGACCTGCAAAGAAGGGTGAGAGGCCCTCAGAGTGCACAAAATCTGACACGGGCGCGCAGTCTAACTTCAGCAATGAAGGTACAAACCATGCGGTGAAGACAGGCTGCAAGCGCCAAGCGGCACCCCGACCCACCACGCAGTTGGCCCCCGGGTGCCGCTCCTGCCCTCCGTCCACGCCCGCCAGCCCATCGGGCCCGGCCACATCCCTCGCGACGACCCGTGGGTCGTTGACCAGCGCCGCCATGTTGCCGTACCCCAGCATGCACAGCTTGTGGCCTGCGGATACGTAAGCACGCACAATTGGAGAATGAGTTTTCACACGTGCGTTGTTCGTACGTTCACTAGATGCTGGAACCAAGCCGCTGCAGTGCATATACCAAATGGTCCCCCGCCGCAGCGCATATACCAAATGGTCACCTTCATCAACCGTGCGCGGATTAGCAACACCGGCAGATACGATGAGGCAACCACGAGTGCAGCTCGCACAGTGCGGGAAGCCAGGTTTTTACCTGCATAGTAGTCGGCCATGTAGGAACAGGCCAGCACCCGCCAGGCGGGCACCATCAGGCCGTCGCCCGCCCGCCTGTCCAGCTCCTCCTCCACCTCTTGGCTGCACTGCTCACAGCCGTCCGACATGAAGTCACTGGCAGCCTCCGCGGGCAGAACGTAGCCGCCCACAATTCCCAACGCATCGCCCTTGCGCGCACCCAGACGAGCACGCAGCCCCCTGCGCCGCATCGCTGCCCCCTGGTCTTCCGCACACAGCTCCACCCCCGGAAGCACCACCCGGCCGTCGGGCCACTCCCCCTTCGGCCTCCGGAGCCACCCGAACAGCCGCGCCACATTGCAGGCCACCAGCTGTGGGTTAAAGCCGCACCGCTCGGCAATGGCATTGCCCGCGGCCAGGGCAGCCTGAACGTGTGGGTACTTCTCTACCCACTGGCGATGTGCCGCCAGTACCTGCTTGGGCAGGACGCCCAGGTACACCTGCTGCGACAGGGCGTCTGCCCCCCGGCCCCAGCACCTGCAGCCACGCGTCCATGGCGGCACGCACCTCGGGCGCCAGGCTGGGGGGCCAGGTCAGGCCGCACCGCCGCAGCTCCCCCTCCCGCACAGGGGGCAGCTGCTCGTCGGAGGCGATGTACCCACGCAGGGTGGCGGGGGCCATGCTGGAGGCCGGGAATTCGTCAGATGGCGCTTGGAACGCTGCTCCCGCGGGGGCCCCTGCAACCTGCCCGCCGCCGGTCGGAGGCTGCACCGCATCGGACGTGCCCGCACCGTCGCCAAGCACGTTGCCGCGGCCCTGTTCCTCGCCTGCCGCAGCACACGGCTGCAGCACTGCGTCTGCCGCCCCGCTAGCAGCCGCCTGCCCCACCCCCGCCCCTGACCGACCGGGGCCAGCCGGTTGGCCCACTGCATGCAGCCTCCCGGCATCCTCTGCGGACTGGCGTTCTTGGCGGTCTAGCGCCAGCACCCTGTGGCCTCCCTGCAACTCGCCCTTCTCCAGCTCTCGCAGTCGTGGGGCTGAAGGCCGCATGTAAGCAGGTGCTGACATGGCCGGGCGCGGAGGCGGCTGGGGCCCCCTCACCTGCCCGCCAGCCGCCTCAACCCCGACGCGCTGCAACTGCCCCTCCGCTGCCGCAGTCCCTGCCTGACCGAGGCTTGGAGCAAGACCCCCAGTCGTCGTGCCCCCACGTGCCGTGCCCGCTGGCAGCTCCGCCCGGTGCCCTTGCCCCACCGCCGCAGCAAGGTCTGCAGGTCCCTCCGCCTGCCCCTGCCCCCCTGCCGCTCCTGGGGGCAGCACCATGCGCGGGCGTGGGGCCTGGCCGCCGCCGGCAGCAGCCGTGACCGTTGCCAGCCCTCCGCCCTCCTCACGCCCCGCCGCTGCCGCAGACCCTCCCACGACCGGCGAAGGGGCCTGGCCGTCAGCCGCGGCAGCCAGCGGCAGCCCCTCCGGCAGGGCGTGGGCCTCCCCAGCACCGAGCCCCTCGTGCCTGTGCTGACCTGGCCCCGCCGATGGCCCCGCGCCGCCTTGGCCCTGCGCTGCCCCACCCGCGTCAGCCTCAGCTGCCGAGGCCCCCGCACCGCCTTGCTGCTGCTGCTGCTGCTCCATTAGCCGCACCTCCACCTCCACCTTACCGCCCTGCCCCACACGGTGCACCAGCTGCACTTCAATCCCGTCCTTGGGCGCCTGTACCATTTTCAATTCCACCTGGACCTCCCTGGGGCACGACAGCACCGCGCTTTTAGTCGCCTTCTGCGTCAACTTGACCGAGAAACCCTTCCTCCCCACAAAGAGCTTCACCACATGCACGGCCGTGCCCCGTTGTGCCGACGCGCCGCCCGGCTGCACGCCGCCGTCCTCCACCCCCAGGCCGTCGTGCTGTTGCTGCGGCACCTGCAGCTGCTGCTGGGATGCTGCGCGCTTTCCCACGAGAATGTCCTTGGCTTGCAGGAACCATGGCACAAGTTCAGCGGTGAGGAGGATTTGCCCGGATCTCAGTATGCGGTTGCACGGTGGCACCGGCATGGCTGCGCCAGGCCCACCGTCCGTCGGCATGACAGGAGGCTCCGCCCGGGGTACACCACCTGTGCACAGGGTACATTTCGGATGTTGTGCCTTGCGGATCAATTGCATGGCGCTGCTTGCAAACGGATATGGTGGCATTGGTCGCCCATGTGCTGCGCAAGTCTGTGGACTCATGGCCTTGGGGCACAACACCGCACAACGCATGTAGGCGTATGCTTGTAGGAAAGGCAGTTCTGCCAACGCTCTGTGCTCACCGTTCGCCCCGGGATCAGCCCCGCCCCGCTGTTGCCCAGGCGCTCCCCTCAGCACTGGGCCAGCGGCCCCACCGCCGCCAGCACCACCGCCATCGCCGCCAGCACCACCGCCGCCGCTAAGCCCTCCGGCAGCTCCTCCTCGGCCCCCAGGTGCAGCCCGCAGCCGCTGCAGTCGCGCAGGGGAGGCCGCCGGACGTTTCCGGGAGACCACTTGCGCTGCCGTGCCTCCAGCGCCCCCCGGCAATGCCCGCCGCTGCCCTTCCGGCCCTCCGTCACCGCCACCCGCGCCGCCATCGTCCGGTGCCCTTATCGGCTCTTCCCCGCTGTCGCTGTCGCTGTCTTCGTCCCCATCCCCATCCCCATCGCGCCCCCAGCGCTGGCGCCGCGCCCTGACGCCAAAGCCCGCCCGACGCCTGCCCCTGCTCCCAGCCCCTCCATCGCTTCCGCTGCCGCCAAAGTCGTCGCGTTCATTGCCCTCCTCATCTCCTGTCTCGTCCTCCGACCCATCACTACTGGTCTCATCCCCATCGCTGTCCCCGCTCCCGCCCCCAAGGCCTCTCCTGATCCTGCGCAGCGCCTCAGCACCCGCCCGCCGCCGACCTCTCAGCATGCCGCCACCGTCCAGCTGCTTCGCCGCCTCCTGCCCCTCTGCCTGCCCCTCCGCTCCCACACCTTCCGGTTCCTGCCCTGCCCGCCCCGCGACAGGGCCCGCTGCGGGCCCCTCCCCCTCGATTTCCTCTTGCCCCTCCCCCGGCTCAACCACCAGCACCACCTTGTTGTCCTGTCGCACCGCACGCACCAGCTGCACTGCCGCCGGCTTGACCTTGGCCGGTACAGGTAGCTGCAGGTGCTCGCAGAGCTCCGCCAGGTGGTTCACGCGCCACCCGGTGGTTGTTCTTCCGCTGTCGCCGATGTCATTGACGTACGCCTGGAGCATTACGTCAACGATCCGCTCTTCTGCACCGCGGTAGCGGGCCAGCAGCGTGACCTTGTACCTCTTCAAGACCCGGCTGCGCTCATCCGCAGGTAGCGCCATGGCCTGCTGGATGTTCTCCTTGGCCGACTGCAGTTGCGTCTTGGATAAGAGGCACTCCACGATTTGGGTCTTGACACTCATCACGTAGCCCCTTGTGATCTTGCGCGGCCAGCGGATGACAGGGGCGGTAGGGCCGGCAGGGTCGGACGGCGGGTCTGGGGGTTGGGAAGGGCGAGGCCTTGAGGGCTTAGGCTGAAGGTACGCTCCAGCTTCGACGTCCGAGAGTATGTGCTATAGCGCGAGGCAGCAGGGTCGGCAAGGCGATGGCCATGGCACAGTAGTGCAGTTCAAGTTCAGCAATTGAGGTGCTGGAGATAGGGGCAGCGACAGAGGCGCATTTGCGTCAATGAAGTCGAGGGCTCGTGGTCACAGTCTACAAATAGCATTGGGCCCTGCGCCAGTGCCACGTCACCTTCAGGACAGATCCACCAAATGTCCCTCACCTGCTTGTATGACCTCACGGTCGTCTTCGGTTTGCTTCCGCTGCTGCCGCCCCTGGCCCTGCCGCTGCTGCAGCTCCTGCCCCTGCGGCGGCGGCTGCCCCTGGCCCTGACCCTGCCGTGGCTGCTGCTGCTGCTGTTGCCCCTGTGGCCGAAGCGGCTGTGGCGGCAGGGATCCTCGTTCCTGCGGCTCCGTTCCGGCCTCAGGCCTCGGCTGCCGGAGCTGCTGAAGTAGGACAGAGGACGATGCAGTCTCCGGGACTCCGCGTCTAGAGGGAACGGGTGTGGGCACCATGTGCGAGTTCACCTGAGTAATACGGCTGTCGTGAACAACGCTGTAAACGTCAAAATCCTTCAGCCACGGCGTACGGTACGGCAGACACATGTGCATGGCCAGGCGACAAAGATGTACTGAAGCCACTCCCAACAGCGCAGCACAGAGTACGGCAACCACGCAACAGGCGTGCACCAAATGGGGACGCGCCACTGCCATGTTGATGACAGAGCGACACGAATGTCTCACCGCACTGCCTCTTCACGGACTTCCTGCCGTTGCTGCTGCCGCTCCCGGTGGGCGGTGGCCGGCTGACCTGACCCCCCCGCGCCGCCCTGCCCCGACCCGACTGCTCCTGCACCAGCCTGCCTCGGAACTGGCGCAGCCGCAGCATCCGCCCGCGGCCCCGCTGTTGCCGCATTCTGCGGCGCACCTGGGCCCACCTTTTGGAGCACCAGACCGAACAGGCCACCTGCTGCGCCACCGCCTTCGCCCTCCACCATCTCCCACGTCATCCGCAGCCAGTCACCCGTCCTGGCGCCCAGGGTGTTGCCAAGAGCCGCCAGCCCCGACAGCTGCCAGTCGCCCCCTAACTGCGCAATGTACGGGGCTGTGAGCGAACCGTCAGCCTGCCTTCCGTACACCTTCACATCTCGCGTTGTGCCCTCCTCAGGAGGGGTGCCGAATATGTGCCGTACTGCCTCCTCCATCCGGCATGCTGACCCGGTCAACTGTGAGAAAACGGCACCGGTGAAACCCATGCGGCCAGGCCGCCGGCGAGGAGCAGGATGATCAGTAGGATGAGGAGCAGCAGGGGCGGCTGCAGCAGCTGCAGCACCAGCGGCGGCAGCAGCGGCATGTGGCCCGCGCAGGGCAGCTGTGGGTGCCTCAACCCCGTCCTCCTGACCGCCGGGAAGCCGGTCCTCATCCCAGCCTCCCGCGTCCCCGGCGTTTCTGCCCTCCACATGGCCACCGCTGGTCCCCACCGCGCTGCCATGGGCTGGGGCCACATCGGACTCGTCGCTGGACGAGGCCTGCTCGCCCATGTGGCCCCCTGGTGGCGCCCTGGCACTACCCTTGTCGCCGCTCCCCCTGGCACTGCCGCCACCGCCGCCGGCACTGGCCCGGCTTAGCCCCGGACGCCCCGGCCCCAAGGGCCCCGGGTCCAGACTGGCAAGCGACGCGTCGACAGACTCTTCACTAACGTCGCTGTCTTCCCCTGCAGCGGTGGCTGAGCCGCCGCCAGGGCTTACAGCGCTACCGGCAGCGACGTGCTTGAGCACCGCACCCCCTGCTTCTGCACCCGTGTGGGGATACTGGCGCAGCTGCAGCACGCTCCTCAGCCGTGCATGGCTGTGTAAGTCCGGGTCAAGGTCTGCATCTAGTAGGGCAGCCCCGCCGACGTCTTCTTGGGAGGGGGCGGCCCCTGCCCCGCTGGCCCCTGCGCCGGCGGCTCCTGCCCCATGGCCTGCGCCTGTAGCTGCCTTCCCTGACAGTGCGCGCGCCGGGCCGAGGACTGGGGCCACGCTGCCTGCCGCTCCTGGGTTCAGCCGCGCCCGCTTGGCGACACGCTCCTCAGCCCTATCGGGACCCTCGTCGCCCTGCCTAGCCACGTTCCGGCCTCCAGCACCAGGCGGCGCCGCATGCGGGGGACCAGGGCCTTGGCTGCTGGACCCCGTCTGACCCCAGGCCGCGGACGGTGTGTCCATGGTCGTGCAGGACCGCCCTTGCTGTCAGTCCGAACTTCGAACTGCTGTCTCGCTCCAAAGCGCAGAAGCGCTGCCGGACGGAGATACAGCGTCCGCGTTCCGCGTACGATACCTGGGTGGTCGCCATATGGAACAGACGCAAGTGACAACAGCCCCTGATGCTTTCCGCCCTTCCATGTGTATAGCATGTGAAAATGAATGGGGTGCAGGGCGGCCTACCCTGTCGGGGCGATGCAAAGTTTGTCGGGGCAAAATTTGCATGTACTGCCTTACGTCGCTCATCCCATGCGCGGTGCCAAGCTAAACGGGGGTTGGAATGCATGTTTCACAGCAGCTTTGCGTGTTCAATTATGGATGTCGCACGATACCAGGTGGCTGAAACGCTGCCGGTACGATGCTTCCTAGTAGCCAGCGCAAGACAGCACTGCGCGAACGCAAACGATCCACAATTGAACTGTAACCGTAACAATAATTTGCAGTTGCATTCGCACTTTTGACTGGACGCCTCATCTACGAGCGAGGCAGCCGCGTGAGTGCCCCCATACCGCATAGCCTGCCCGCTGGCCCCTGAGAACTCCCATCGCAGCAGTTGTCGACGCCGCCCCACCTGGTCGGTGTCACACTCCTCCGCACGCGCGGCGTGGCTTTCGTAACAGACCCAGACCCAACCGTCGTGCGTGCGACCGGCTGTGTCTTACAATGCCCCTTAGGCCATAGTGGGGCTCGTTTTGAGCAGGAACTTGGTGTTCGGGTTGCCGCTTGGGAACAGTGGATCGGCCAGCCAGCACTTGTGCTGTGCCCTCTGGTCAGTTGTGTGCGTGCCGTCGCAAGAAAGGAGGCTTCAGTGTGGGTTATAGCGAAACCATGACACAGGTACGCGTCAGGGCATCGTGAGTGGCAATAGGGCGTAGGGCGGTTAGGTTCACATTGAGCGAATCGAGGCAAGCCCGGCTCACAGGAAGCGGAGGCGGAAGCGGCGGCCTTGGGCGCGTTGCGTGCTTAACAGCGACCCTGGGGGGGGCCTGGTGCGCACATGGCAACGTGGCAGCCCAAGACAAACGAGGTGCGCGGTGCTGAAAGGAGCTGTGGCGGAGAGCATGGGTGGCTGAGCTGTGTCGTCACTTGGGCTGGTTGCTGCCTCGACGAGGTGGCCTCGCTCATCGTATACGAAAGGGCGGCCTGTCTGACGTGCTGTCGGCCATTACACTGATGAGTTGGGCAGCGTTGAGGGTCGCCTGTAGGCTGTAGGCTATAGGCTATGAACTGACTTGACTGTTAACGCCCGGGCGAATCGCCGCGTGGCGTGGTTTCAGGAGAGTGCGTAGCGGGTACTTGTGTAGAACCCAACAGGCTTTCCCAGCCACCGTGGTTGCTGCTTGTGCCTGCAGTGGCAGCGTATGGCTGCGCTCCTGGATGGACTTGCAGTGTTTTTGGCGCGTAGGCAAAGCATTACCGCTTGCGCGCCGGACTGCGGCGATCCCTTTGACGCCTGCAACCCTCCCCGTCTTCCATCTGCAGTAAACCAAGGTTCGGCGCTCCTGCTACTTGGCGCCTCAGCCAGCTTTTACCTGCTGCAGCAGCAGTAGCGGACACGTTACCAATGGAGACTTGCTGCCTCTGCTGTAGGCCACCCCCTCTCCTTCATCAACATCCGCCCTCACCGCTCCCTCTGCCAGCTCCGTCGTCAGCACGCAGCGGCAGAAGCACGAGGAGCAGCCCTGTAAGACTGGGGCGGCAGGGGTGCAGGGCCGCGCTAACACTGAGGCTGCGGCTGTGAGGGCTGGCAATTGCGGTTGGGGCGCACAGTGGCGTTGGGTCAGGGGCTGGGGCTGGGCGATAGGCAGGCGGGCTGGTGAGCAACGCAGGAGCAGGACCCGAGTCCCAGCAACACAGGGCAATTACGGCATCGGAGCCGGGCAGCGTGCGGGGCGAGCAGGGGATGCGGCAACTGTCATCAGGGCGCCTCGCCCCAGCCGGGCAAGAGCTGCTGCGCATGTGGCACAGCAGCGACGCGTTGAGACTGTCAGGATGGGCAACGGTGGATGGCCAGGCGTGGCGGCGTGGCGGGTGCAGGGGCGAGGAGCAGGGGCGGCAGGTGGTCTGGGCCAGGGTGAACGGTTGGTGGGGAGCATGGCAGCACAGGAGCAGGACGAATGGCCATCAAGCGCACGTGGATGCTCGGCAGTGGAGGGCAGGGGCAGCAGGGCGGGCTGCAGGGGTTGGCGGCCCAGGTCCGCATTGCAGCCAAGCAGGCCGCGCGGGGGTGCAGGGGCAGCCGCCCGGTCACCTGGCGGGGCAGGTGCGTGGGCTAGTTGCCTGGCGCTCGGCGACAGCCTGCCGGCGACGACCAGGCTCAGCAACCCGGAACGCAAGGCATAGGGGCGGCTAAGTCTGTTGCGTCTGTTGCGTCCGCAACACCGGCGCCGTGCCTTATGGTGGCACTCCGCTGGACTTGGTCCCTCCGCCATCTAGCTTACGCCTGCCACCGTGTGCGGAACGGGGCAGGTGGCAGCTGCAGCAGAGTCAAGCTGCAGCAACTGGCGCCCGCAAGTACCCGCCTGGCGCTTTTGGGAGAGGCAGTCAGCCCTGGTAGCCGAGCGTTTGCCGGTTGCCATCCAGCCAAATGCAGGTAGCTGCTGCCACTTCCCCCAACAGTCCATTGCACTACCAGCCTCCTGCCTGACCCCCGCCACCCTGCGTGGGTACATCGCCTCCGAGGAGCCGCTGCCGCCTGTGCGGGAGGGGGATGGCGACCTGCGGCGGTGCGGCCTGACCTTCCACCCGCACCTGGCGCCCGGGGTGCGTGCCGCCATGGACACGTGGCAGGAGGCCCTCCCTGCGCCATTGGAGGAGACTTCCCCACAACACGCAACAGGTGTACGTGGGCAGCCTAGGTAGGGACGTGGTAGACGCACACAGCACATGGGTGCAGCAGCTCCCGCACGTGGAAGCGGCGCTCCAGGAGGCCCAAGCGGTGGTGCAGCGGCACGGGCTGCGCCGCCGCCGCATTGCATGCGGCGTGGCGTCCCTGATGGGGTGGCTCACGGATTGGGACGGGGCCTGGCCCGGGAGCCGTGTGGAGCTGGAGAGGGTGGATTCGTGCTGGGACCAGGGCAGGGGTTGCAAGGGGCTGCGTGCAAACAGGCGGATTGCGGCCAGCAGCGCCATCGGGGTGTGTGCGGAGCTGGACCGGCGGGCAGGGCGCGACCGGACGCTGGCCTGGTGGCCGCTGGCCTGGTCCTACATGGCCGAGTACTGCGCAGGTGTGGCCAATGCATGCCTCTGCACCTGCCGTACATAGCACTTCCAACCCGCAATGCGCCTGCAACCCTCGATACGTTGTGCGGTTACAAGCCGTTTCACTCGGAGGTTGGTTCCTGTGCTGTCTTGTGCGCGCAGGCCACAAGCTGTGCATGCTGGGGTACGGCAACATGGCGGCGCTGGTCAACGACCCACGGGTCAGTCCCCGGGCCTGGCAGCGGGGCAACGACGTGGCGGCGGCGGAGGGCGGGCAGTGGCAGCACCAGCAGCAGGAGCCGACGCACCCAGGGGCCACTTGCGTGGTGGGTTCGGGCTTCGGGGTGCTGCTGGCGCTGACGCCTGTCTTGACTGCTGTACCGTATGGTATGACCCCTCCCGTACCTTGCGCTGTCTGCATGGGCTTGACCTGAGCACGGCCGGGCCTGAAACTGCAGGTAGTTACCGGTAACCTACCAACATGCCCATGCTACGTAGGTCGTGCCCGTGGTGGCTCGCGGGTTAGTGCTGCCTGTGCTGGTGGCGCTGCGGGACATCGCCCCGGGGGAGCAGCTGCTGCGGGACTACGGGGCGGACTGGTGGCGGGAGGGCCACTTCGTGGATGCTTGGATGTACTTTGAGGAGGAGCAGCAGCATCTGGGCCTGCTGTTGGGGTCTGGGTTGGTTGCTGACTCCTGTTGCGTGGCTTAAAGTGGGCAACAACGACGGCATTGGTCTGTCTCTACTTGGTGTGCGGCAACGTGCGTGCCCTGTGCGGGCCGTGTGGTGAGGTGTACAGGAATGGAGCTGCAGACAGACAGTTTTTGCGTATTGCGTGCCTGAAGTCCACAAGAAGCCAATTGCGCAAGTAAGCTGGCTGGGAGAGGGGGGCTCCGCTGATGTCGGACATGCAGCTGCGCAAGGGAGAAGTCCCTTTCATGAGCTTCGCGTCAATGGCGTTACGGTACCGCGGCGGCTGTCTCTGCAACGTTGTCCGATTTGCTGGCCTGCTGTCCAAGCTTTCCTAATTGGCAACTAACGGCCGCGCGTTCTCTGCATGCCCTGCATAGCGTGTTACTTGTTGCATGCTCCAATATGCAGACACAAGTACCCCTTGTCTTCCGTTGGCAAAGCAGCTGCCATTGTACTGCATCACGCAGAATCATGGCACCACATAATCGCTGTGTGGTCATGAGCAACGCGCTGGGTCACCACCAGCAGTCCAGGCTTCAGGGTCCGGGGTCCGCCTGCTGAGCCTGGTCCTCCTTGGACTCGACAGTGTGCTGCAGGGTGTCGTAGGATGTGGTGCAGGGATATGCGAACCATGTATGAAGGCAACTATCGTTTTAGGGGCTTGAGAGTGGCAGCATGGGCAGTGACATTGCGAGGGTGCTGAGACGACGAACCCCGTGTCCACCAGGGCGGGGAGTGCGGCAGAGGGGCGGTAGTCATGGGTGAACGCTCGGGTGTTAGCTAGACTCCGGCCTGCTGACTTTTTCCTTATCCAAGGCTTTCTACATCCTATTCAACCTCTGTGACCTTCCTTGCGGTATTCTCATCGCCATCGCATGCTTGCCATGGGGGCCTTCGCTTCAGGCACCGCACAGCGTGCATGGACCGCATGGCCGCGCCGCTGGACGTTTCCAAGTGCCTTGCTGTGTTTGTGCTTGGTGACATGAGTAGGTGTGTATGGTACTCATATAGTATTACTTTTTCCTTGCTGTCGGATCCTACTGTGTACAAACGCCCTGCAAACTCCGGATGCGCCGAGGCAAGGCACAAAGTGGTTAGGGGAGCCGCTTCCCTCCTAACTTACACCTGCTAATGATGCTGATGCAACTCAGGGTGGGTTCAGTGCTTTCGCGGCATAACTGGGGAAATGCCGTGATGGCCCCAGGACAAACGCCTCCAACGCCGTCTTCATTACCCACGTGGACATGGGCTCAATCATCAGTTACAGCTGATAGTAGTGCCACTAGTGCTTTCACGGGGTGTTTAGCTTGCTCGCTGGGCAGCCTTGCTCACATCCTGACCTACATCCTCGCAAGGCACACAGAAGCGTCAACCTGCCCACAGCTCCAAAACAGCATGTGCTTTTATGTTTAAAGCCATACCCAGCACATATGTACAGAAAGATGCGGTATAGTTCCGGGCTGTTGAACGCCGGCTTGCCGACAAAACTGGGCTTGACAAACCGCACAACAGCTGCGGCAAGATCGACATGCATGAGAGCCAAATGTACTTAAGAACCAAACATGCATATCCCTGTTCTTGAGGAACCGCGGCAAGGCTTGCTTTTGCAGCAATGTTGGTCGACGCTATCTTCGCCTGGCCTCTTGCCCCGCTTCCACAGGGTAACAAGTTGACCGTAATCAAGCAGACTTAGCGTGAGCGGTCCTGTTGGCAATGAATGACACCATGGGTTTCGGGGCCGACGGGCACGGCGCAGCATGTCACCCGAACGCTCGCTCCGGGGCTGGTAGCCTGGGCCGAGGCGGCACCGTGGTCGCTCAGCAGCTCATAGCCGGTCATCATGTAAACGCACATCCTGCAGTGGATGATCCTCTGCCGGCCAGCTTTGCTGGAGGCACCGGCACTGACGTGCGCGGTCTGAACGGTCCCGACAACGACCAGCGTGCTGCCAAGCGGCTGCGGTTCAACGACGATGATCAGGAAAATCAGCAGCCGGGCGCAAGGTGGACACACGCTGGCGCGGATGACGGTCCCGCGGCCAGCGACGGCGGCGATGGCGGCGCTGGCTCTGGCGAGGGGTACTTGGGAGGGGCTGATCACGGTCTGCTGGCAGTCGACTCGCCATGGACAGACCCGGGCCAAGAGTTGGACGAGCTGCAGTACCATGAGCATGATGGTGGAGACGTTGGCGGCCGCGGCGGCAGCAGGGCGTGGCATGGCTTGGAGGGGCTGTCGGACGAGGAGCCGCCCTCCAGCGGCGAGTGGGAGGAAGCTGATGAGGCTGGCGGCAGCGACACAGATGCGGACCACCGCAGCGAAGACCCGGAGGAGGACGGCGGAGGCGGAGACCCTCTTATCAGCGGCCGCGGTGACGCCCACGTGGCACATGCAGCTGCTGGGCCGAGTGCTGCGGCCAGGAGCGTACCTGACGTGACCAGGGACTTGGGGGGCAGCGGACGTTGGACGCTGCTTGCGGAGGGCGCTTGCCAGGTCCCAACAGCTGCTCGGAAGTGGTTCGGTGCCGCTCCTGCAGTTGGGTCCAGTCGGGCCGTACCGGTGTACGGCAGGATGGCTGACGGGTCACAGACCGGCCCGTACACCGTACAGCTAGGGAGCGACTGGCAGCTGACGGGGATGGGGGAGCTTGGCAGGGACCTTGGGGCCGGGGAGGGCTACCGGCTCTGGATGGCGTGGGAGATGGTGAAGGGGGCGGGTACCGGAGCAGCTGGGGGCACGTTCGGCGTGGTGTTCGCAAACGGGGGGCCGGGTCCTGCGGAGGCGGGAGAGGCGGCAGCAGCAGCAGGGCCAAGTGTGGGCGGCGCGGCAAGTGGTGCAATGCGATCGGCGGCAGCGGCTGTTGAGAGCAGGGAGAACCAGATGGGCGGCGTGGGGGACCGACGGGGTCGTAGTGCACAAGGAGGATCGCAAGGAGCTGGCCAAAAGCGGTGAGCCGTCCGTACCAGCTCTTTGCGCACCTGCGTTTACGCATGTGGTTTGTTCGTGACTGCCAGTTTGAACAGCTCTTGCCTTGCCGTAATGTGCTGCAGTACTGAGTACCGTGCACAGAAGCTGCGTGAACACTTGTCAGGGGATTCCTAGTCGTCCCTTGTCCGCAGTCATCTATCAGCACTAGGGGCCTACATGCTTGTATGCGTAATTCACTGCAATAACGAACAAATGGCACAGCGTATGACTGGGGTAAACTGACATACTGCCACCTTGTTGTGCATACGGCACTTCCGGAATGAGCTTACGGTGCGTGCGTCTTTCATATAGTCGCTTGGAGGCTTGGTCATGAACTATAACACCTCGCTCCTCGGATTGCAACCCCCAGGACCCGCAGCGCCCCTCCAGCCGGAAGAGGCAGGGCGCTTGGGCCCTCAAGGACGGATGCCAACGCAGAAGCGGCACACGTGCAACGGTAAGCCAACCGAGTGGGTGCTCCTGCTGCCGCCTGCTGCCCTGTGCAGTAGTTGTTGACGCTATTGCAAATGCCACTACAGCTCAGGGGGCCTTTTCCAGTATCAGCACATGTGGTCAAAGTACTGTAGTAACCCCTTTGTGCCTCCGTCCCCCCGTGCCTTGCTTTGCCGCTCCGCGGTTGCCCCCCGTGCCTCGTGCGCAACCCAAGCAGCGCCCCTGCCCAGCAGCAGCCGGGCCCATCCCCCGGGGGCGTGCAGCCTGGTGTTCAGCGGCAGCACGCGCTGGCAGCAGCGCGGCGAGCTTCAAGCGACCGAGCAGAGCGTGCGGAAGTGGTCGCAGGTGGGCCGGCCTGTACCGTGCCGTGCACCGCATTTTGTGGCACTAGGCATCAGGCGCATTGCCGCCAGGCAGGCTGTCGGTTGGCGATGTCGTTCGTTCTTGCTTGCAACACCGCACGCCTGGTGGACACGCCTGGTGGACAGGAGCGGCTGTGTTGCACCCGTGCAGCTTTGCGTGTGACACTGCCTGAGCCCGACCTTAACACGTTGCGCATAGTTTCGTTGGCGTAGTCGTACATTTTTAGTAAGGTGCATTCAACATACGGGTGCATCACGCTTAAGTAAGGGCGCTGGTGCTCGCCTATGCGCCACAGCCCAGAACGCCCTGCAACCACCATCCTCCATACGACATAAACACTGTTACTTGTGGCCCTAGCAAATATTGACCAGAACACTGTGCTTTACTCTCTCCTGTCACCTGCCCCATCACCCCGCAGATCCGCCGCTTGCCCCTGATGGCCCCGACTCCCAACCTGTGACCTTCGAGTGTCGCAAGGCCAACAGCACAATCGATCTCCCCAAGCAGCACCTGAACTGCCTGCTGTCGAAGTCTTTGCTCGAGGAGGCCAATGAGGACATCGCACGGGTCCGCGCGTCACCGGAAGCCGCCCCCAGCAGCATTCTCAAGCGGTACACCGTGACGCTCTACGCCCGCCCGAAGGAAGGCGGCGGTGAGCTGAAGTCGTACACCGCCACCCTGCAGGCGTACGTGAACCGCAGCGGGTCTGTGACCTGGCGCATGGCCCGCCTGACGAAACTGTGCAAGGGTCTGAAGCTGCTGGGCAAAAACGCACCGGTGCGCTTCGTGCGGGAGGTACGGGAGGACCGCAGGGTGGTGCTGGTGGTGGAGGGGGTGGGAAGGCCGCGCATGGGTGTCGGTGCGGCCGGCGATGCAGGGGCAGAGGGGAACGAGGGCATGGCCGAGGGTGACGGTATGGGGGAGATGCTGGCGGCGGGGTATGAGGGGGAGGAGCCGGCGGCGGGAGACGAGGCCATGGGGGGGCAGGGCAGTGACACGGACGCAGATGGCGGCGTGTGGGGTGAGGAGGAGGAGATCCTGGGTGGGGATGACTCGGACAGCAGCAGCAGCAGCGGCACCAGCAGCAGCAGCGGCACCAGCAGCAGCAGCGGCAGAAGCAGCAGCAGCGACGATGCCGGCCAGGGTCCTTTCGGTAGTGGAGCAGCCCGTGGCCGTGCTTCGACCACCCCGCGCAGGCGGCAGGGCCGCGGTGGGGGCAACGCTCCGGGCGGGTACAGCGGCAATGGCGGCTATGGCGGGCAGGGATACGAGGACGAGCGAGCCGGGGGCGCGGGAGGAGGTGGCGTGGGGCGGGGCCGCGGCCGGGGCCGCGCAACGGTGGGCGGCCTGGGCGCGGGTGGCATTGGCAACGGGCGCGTCGGTGCCGACAGGATCTTCCTGTGCAAGGCGGATTTGCCAGCGCTGTGGCCCAAGAACTACAATGGAGGCAAAAAGCCACTGGAGACGGACTTGGAGGTGGAGGTATGGGCGGCGCCAGGGCCGCCTGTGACTGCGGCCGAGGAGCAGCAGCGGGCCGCGGGAGAGGGGCCGCCGGGTGGCGGGGTGCCGGTGGAGGGTGGGGAACTGCCACGTGCCCTGCGGCGGTACCAGGTGCGCCTGATCTACGGCAACAGACAGCAGTACCTGACCGAATGCGGTCACCTGGTGAGCGACCTGGGCCTCACTGACGACAACAGCGCCATGCTGACGCGGCTGCCGGATGGGAGGGTGCTGGTGGAGTGGCGGGCGCTGCCGCGGCGCCGCGACCGCAGGAGCCCAGCTCCTGTGCAGCAGCCGGCAACACCGGGACGGCGGCGGGAGCGGGCAGCGTCCAACGGCCAGGGCAGGGCTGGGAGCAGCCGCGCTGGCGGCGGAGGCACGGCCACGGGACCGGAGCCTGCAGGCCACGGCGACGGCCGCTTCTACGTGCGACTATCAGGGTCGCAGCTGTGGCTGAATAAGGACTGCAGACGCCCGCTGCTAGCTACAATCAACGCGACTGACAAGACGGAGGTGTATCCTGACAAGGTGGAGATGTTTGCGGTACCGTACACGGAGCGTGGCCAGGCTGGGGCAGATGCCGCTGAGGCTGAGGTTGCCGAGGGGAGGGACGAGGGCGGTGCCGTGGTGGGCGCTGGGATGGGTGGGGGCGCAGCTGCGGGCAGCAGCGGCAGCTTGGACGCTATGCAGCAGTGCCCCTTCAAAATGCCACTGGGAAGGGGTACCTCGTGGTACCTCAGTCGGGCCACCTGGCTAGCGGAATGCTTTGGGATGGAAGCGGGCAGTGTATGGCTGTCGCGGCTGCCTGACGGGCCTGACGGAGGGCTGCGACTGCGGGCGGAGTTCAACGAGTGCAAGGTGCCGCGGGCCCCCTCCGGGCACACGGGGGGTGCAAAGCGCGGAAGGCATGCAGGGCCGTCCGGTGCTGGAGACGTGGCGGCCAACAGTCAGCCTGCAGGTCAGGGGCAGGCGGGGGCGGGCGAAGAGCAGCCGCGCGGACACGGTGGTGAAGTGCAGCGTGCTGCAGCGCAGGGTGAGCGAGTGGAGCAGGGTGGTGGGGGCAAGAGGCGGCGGCGGCAGGGCTCCGCGCCAGCGACAGAAGGCCCCTGGGCGGAGGAGGAGGAGCAGCAGCAGCAGGTGGACGAGGGTGCGGCCTCCGCTGCCGTACAGCCTGCGCTCACCGTCAGCGGCCCGAGGCAGCAACCTCAGCTGCCAGGCGAGGAGATGGGCCTTTCTCAGCCGCAGCCGTCGCCTGGAGAGGCGCAGCCAGGGGAGCCAATGAACACCCCAGAGGCAGGCCAGCTCAGCCAGCCGCACCATCTGCCGGAGTGCCCTGTACGGCAGCAGCCGCGGCAGCAGGCCGCTGCCTTACAGCCGCAGGGGCCTCCCCAGCACCCGCAGGCGCCACTCGTGCACCAGCAGGTGCAAGCCGCGCCCCCGCAGGCGCACGCCGGGTCCCCACAGGCCCCTTTCCTGGCACCGCACCCACCTCCGGTGCAGCAGCCGGTGCCTCCTGGGCAGCAGCAGGCGCTGAATGAGCAGCAGCAAGCTGCGGCGGAGCTCCTTGGCCTCCCCGCCTCCAGCCTGACCCCCGCCACCCTGTGCGGGCAGCGCCCAGCGATGGGGGATGCCGCGGAGCAGGTGGCGAGTGCGGGGCCACAGGAAGGGACTGGAGAGAGTGACGTCGAGGAGGTGCCTGGGGTGCAGGTGGAGGGGGTCAGAGATTCAGGGGCGACTGGGGAACCAGGGGGTACAGGCGAGGTGGCGCAGCAAAGGGGAGCGCTGGCTGGGGCGGTAGGCGGTGGTGGTGGCGCCGGCTTGGGGGCGGGCGGCGGCGAGGCGGCGGCAGATGGCTGTGTGGGCCATCGGGGGGCCGCACAGGTGCAGTTGCTGCACGCTGCACCACCCGCTGCGCCTAGGGAGCACGGGCGGGAGGGCTGCACCGCCGGGAGCAAGGAAGCAGCCACTACAGCGAGAGGCGCTGCAGGAGCAGGTAGGAGGGCAGCTGTTGCGTACGGCATTGCAATTGGCTTTGAGAACAGGGGGCCAGTGCCGGACCCTACTTGGCAACAGCACAGCTCTGCTCCTCCTGGGGTTGCTTTTGACATTTGCCTCTCTTGCGTCCTCTGAGCTCTATGCCAGAGAACATCTCGTACCTCAAGTGTTTTGAGCTTCTGCGCACTCCTACCCCGATTCCGTCTCTACTTTCGTCCCCTGACTGCAGAAGGCAGCAACAGCCTGTGCCCGTGCCAGGACGCCGTGCCTGCCAACGCAGATGCCGACAGGGCAGGCCCACTCTCCGGCCTCGGTAAGCTCAGCAGCCCTGGCCAGGATGCGGACTCTACCATGGCTGGTGCCCTCGGCCAGGGCAATGGTCCTGGAACGGACGGCGCTGACGATCCAGACGGCGGCGTGGACAAAGAAGGTGGTCACCGGGCGACACAGCGCGCGGCCCAAGTGCCCGGCCCTCCGCAGGGACCAAGGGCCGCGCCAGTCGCGCCGCAGCAGGCACCGCCGCAGCAGCAGGCGACCTGCGACGGCAAAGGGCGGACACGTGGTGAGCACGGAGATGCCGTCGCTGCGCCAGGAGGTGCGGGAGCTGAGGGTGATTGGGACGGAGGCGCGGGGACGAGTGCCGTCGGCAGCGGCAAGGAGGGTGCGGCAGGAGGCGAGGGTGTGCAGGGACCGAAGGTGGCGGGGGCCGATGAGGGCGGTGAGGGCTGCACTGGGGACGGAGGCGCGGGCGGCGGCAGCGACGGAGGCGGAGGCCTTCTGGAGGGCGGTGCCGGCACCTGCACGGGGATGAGGCAACGAGGGGAAGCGGCTGAGGGCGCTGCGGCAGGTGCGGGGGACACGGGGCTGGAGGTGATTGAGGGAGCGCAGCGTGGAAGTGGGCCTCGGGATGGCGGGGGGTGGCAGCAGGGGAGCCCTGAGCATGAGCCGCACGCGAGGGGCGAGGGTCGGGACGCGCAGGGCGGCGGCAAGCGGGAGGAGCAGCAGCGTGACGAGCAAGTGCGAGGAGGTAAGAGCATCAAAGGCCTTGAGGGCCCGTCAGGCGCCTCTGGCGGCGGGAAGCGGCCACGGCGAGCGTCACTTGCAGGAGGGCAGCAGGGGGTTGGCAGCGATGGTATATGCCCGTGGGCAAGGTTCCGTATGTCGTACGAGCTAGTTAAATGGCGGTAATAGGTCAAACACATAACCTGGTTTGTCGGGGAAATGGAGTGTTGTGCCGCCCGCTGCACGTGGGCAACCCTGCAAGGCATCCCAAGGTGTCCGCACACTCATTGCTGTTGCAGATCTGTTAGTGGACGATCCGGCACGCCAGCGGCAGCAGGGGAGCAGAGGGCCGCCGCCGCTGCCGGCGGCGGACGCACAGGCGGCGGCAGGTCCCAAAGACCCCTGGCTTCGCGCCATGGTCGAGCAGCTGGACGCCCTTGCGGACACCAGGGCTGGCCTGGCCAGGGTGCAGGCGGAGAACGGGGAGCTGAAGCAGCAGCTGCAGGCGGCCCAGCGGCAGCTGGCAGACGCTGCGGCGGGTCACAAGGTGTTACAACAGCGGTGCGATCAGCTCAGTGCAACTGTTGACGAACAGGCGCGGCAGCTGGCAGAGGGTGAGGCGGAGCGCAACCGGCTGGCGCAGGAACTGCAGCAGGAATTGGAGGGTGCGGCCAGGCTGAGGGCGCAGGCGGAGGAGCACCGGGGGACGTACGGGCTCATGGTGGAGCTGCTGAAGCAGCGGGGGGTGCGGCCCAGAGAGTGAGGGAGCCTGCCTGAAGTGTCACGGACCAGGATAGTGCAGAGGTGGAAAGCATGGTGAGAGTGGTTGGCGCAGGGGCGAGAGGCACACAGGCCCTCGCCGAGCTGCTAAAGAAGTAAGTCTGTCACGCAACGGTCTCGCAGCGCTAAACGCACTGCGGAAACTGCTCCTCAGAGGACGGAAACGTGCTACGTTGATGCCATCTCCCACTGAGACTCGGCACCACGACAGCACAGCTC